>ERZ778025.219-NODE-219-length-164562-cov-14.403089_pt1 | contig 164562 bp, 138 predicted proteins | sample MGYA00375755_ERZ778025 | MGnify/ENA primary metagenome ERZ778025 (study PRJEB29350, sample SAMN05389825) | bioreactor metagenome | isolation source: Thiocyanate bioreactor | place: South Africa: University of Cape Town | collected 2014-03-17 ...
GACGTTTGTCCGCATACGCGGACGAACGTCCATCCTCTTCACGGCGCACCATGGGGCCGAGTATAGCGGTCGAAGGCCGGCGCGCCCCGCGCCAGGCCTCGCCAATCAGAGCCGGACCGCGGCACGAGCGTACCGAGCTCGTTCAGCCCTGCAGCTCAGGCGCGCGGCCCCCTTCGACCTGCTGCTACTCCCAGCCGACGTCCTTTCGGATCAACGCGCCGATCTCGTTCGCGATGCGCTGCTGCCACGCAGGTGTGCCGTGGCCGTTGCAGGCGGTCACCTCGTCCCATGTCCACGGCTTCGCCATGAACGCGTGCATCTTGAAGTCACCGACCGCGGCGCGTTCGGCGACGATGCTCTGAGAGATGTCCGCAACGGCCTCACGATTGCCGGCGCTGACGATGCCCATGTAGATGTGCGTGTTCGGACCGCGCGCTCGAAGTCGGTTGATGATGAAGTCGCGATACGCCGCCCGGAAGTCCGAGCCGCCGCCGTCGCCCGATCCCTGCGTCATCACGATGACGTCCGGGACCCACGACGTGAGATCGAAGAGCGGCGGGTTCGAGTTGGCGATCTGCGGGTTCGGATCCGCCCGGTCGTAGTAGTCGCGAAGCGGGTCGGTATCCGTCTCCCAGTCGTTGTGGATGAGGCCCTTGGCGGAATAGACGATCCCGTGGACCTCGGCGTTGAAGGTCTCCCCGAGAATGGCGCCCCACGACTTGCGGAAGTTCTGCCACCTCCCGCTCCAGTCGTTCCCCTCACAATCCGTGTCGGGCGCGGTGATGTTCTCGATGCCGAAGCCGCTCGCGAAGGAATCGCCCAACACCTCGATCTTCCGCAGCAGGCGCTCTGGTGACGGGAGCGACTTGCCGCCGTGGAAGTCGTAACCGAGGAACTGCGTGATCCCGTTCTGGGTCTCGCTCCGTTTGTAGATCTCGACCTGGTGAGGTCCAGGGGTAAGGTTCGAGGCAAGCTCGAAGTCGTGCGGCTGATCGTCGGCGATCATCGCGATCGACTTCCACGGGTCCTTGTCGATCCGCACCTCCCAGTAGCTCGGAGCGCCGTCCATCCAGGTCTCGGCGTGCTCCTTGAGCTTCACCGAGACCTTCGTGCCATCGAAGCGCGCGATGATGCGGGTACCGGGCCAGGAAGCCCTGGGGCCAGCGGGATCCGTCGTATCGAAGCGACCGACGAAGAGCGGCTGGTAGACCGTACCAGGCGATTCAGGCGTTGGCGTCGGCTTGGCCGTCTCGGAGCCGGGCGGAGCCGGCGGCCCATCCGTCCCATCGGGGGTTTCGCTCGGTCCCGACCGGTGACTCGAAGACGCACTCTTGTTCGAGCTCGAGCATGAGCTCGATCCCACTGCGACGAGGAGGAAGATGGCCGGCCAGGCCAGGGAGCTGGAAGACGAACTCATGGAGGCGCGCTGATGCAACCGCAAAGCCGAACCGCAACGTGTGCCGCCGCCGATTCCTGACTCGGCCAAGCCCGCGTCGAGACACCTCTTTGCGCGCACGCGCGATCGAACGGACGAGTACGAGCGTCGTTCCACGGCGCGCCGCTCCTCTACTTGGTGCGGAAGGCGCCAGCTCACCGAGCACGGTGTGGCTCGCGCGATCCATCGACGCCGGCGAGGGAGGCACGCTGGCGTGCCCCTCCGCTTCGCGGAGCCGCTCGGCGATCTCGATGATCGCGTCGCTCTACACGACCGAAGACGCACCGATCGCTACTGATCGAGAGCTCTCTGTCGCCATACGGCGACGTCGGCGGCGAGCTTCTCGCGATCGCCAAGATACGTGACGAAGCGACCAAGATCGCGATCGAGATGGCATACGGCGATCGCCTTCGTGAGCTCGAAGTTCTCGTCCTCGCCGTTCGGAGCAGAGAGAAAGTGGTGCATGCAACGTCGGGTGTCGGGATGCAGCTTGTCCTGCAGGAGCTGGAGAACGGCGCACCGCTCATCCCACGTCCCCACGCGGTCGTAGAGCGCGACGAGCGGGGCGACGTGCTCTGGACGAACGCGCGGACGCCAGGACTCGATCGCCTCCCAATCCCGCGCATGCACGAGGTTCTCGAAGCTGCGAAGGTCGTTCTCGGGGTTGCTCATGACGCGCATCATACGCTGCGAGCGGCCGAGACTGCTCAGGCCTCGCGTTCTTCCTGTCGGCGAGAGCAGCACGCCTGCTGCTGCTCGGGGCATGGCTCGGCGAAATGGGCGCTGCAGAGAAGCCGGGCACCACGGGAAGCACCGTCCTGATGCGCCGTTCACGCCGCGTCGCGATCGCCTTCGAACGCTCCGAGGCGATGGCGAGGCTCGCGGCGTTCCAGCGTGAAGCCGAGACCGGCGGAGGCGAGGCGCTCCTCGTTACATTCCGCTAGTGTCCCACCCTCGCACGACCATGCCGAACCTCGATGCTTCGTCGCCTTTCGTCCGTTTCCTGGTCGGCGCCTATGCCATCGGCAGCGTCATCACGTTCGTTGCCTTCGGGGTCGACAAATGGCGCGCAGCACGGAAGGGCCGGCGCGTTCCCGAGCGGACTCTCCATCTCCTCACCTTCGCGTTCGGCTTTCCTGGTGCGCTCCTTGGGATGCTCGCGTTTCGCCACAAGACGCGAAAGCCGGCGTTCATCGTGGTGACGGCGCTGCTGGTCGCGGTGCACGTCGCGCTCGCGGGCTTCGCGCTAGCTTCCTGATGTCACGATGGCATCGAGGACGATGCGCAGCATGCGGTCCTGATCTTCGTCGGACGTCTGCCGCTTCAGTCGAATCCGTGTCGCTTGTATGCCGGCGTGGCGAGCTGACCACGGTGATTGGCCCCGAAGCACGCGACCTTCCCGCCGTCATGGATGACGCAGGCATGCTTGCCGCCGGTAGCGCCCGCGGTCGGCTGAAGTAGCTCGGAGGCCCCGCCTACCCCTTCGCAAGAAGTGCGGTTGGCCACGGAATGACACCGAGCCTCGCCGCCCGCGAAGATGCCCGTGACCGGCGAAGCTGGTAGATGCGCGATCGCGGTCGGCGTCGTGGCCTCCTTCCCGTCGCGGTCGATGCCCCAGCACGAGATGGTGCCGGCCTGTGCGAGGGCGCATGTCTCTGCCGCTCCGGCGGCGATCTGCTTCGCGTCGACGAAGACTTCGACCGGGAGGGGACGGTCGGACTTCGTGCCGTCACCGACCCGCCCGCCGAGCCCCCAGCACGCGACGGTGCCGTCGTGGCGACGAGCACAGCGGTGCGACTCTCCGATGACGACCTGCTCCACGTCCGCGAGAGCCTCAACGCGTGCTGGCAACGTTCCGACGTTGCCGGCCCAGTCGCTGCCCCAGCAGGCGACCGTCTCGTCCTCGAGGATCGCACACGTCGCTTCTCCATGTGCGAACACCGACCGTGCACCCGCCGGGAGCGCGACCGCAGTCGGCGAGAACAAGAGCTCGTCGGATCGGAGCGGGTCGACCTGGCCGGCGTGATTCGCGCCCCAGCATGACACTGCAGCGCTCCTCACGGCGCACGTGTGATAGCGGCCGGCGGCGACGGACGTGACGTCGGAGTCCAGCACGCGAAGGGCGTCGTGAGAGAACTCCGCAGGCAACGTCGGGACGCTCGCACGTCCGAGCTGACCGTAGGTGTTGTCGCCCCAGCAGTAGAGTGCGCCTCGCGCGCCGATCGCGCAGGTGTGCTCCGCTCCGGCCGCGATCGCCGTCGCTCGGTCCGAGCTACGACCGGTAACCGCGATCGCATGTGGCTCGGGGAGCGGCTTCGACGAGCAGCGCGACCCCATGAGCGTGAGCTCCCCGGACACGTCCTCGCCGAGCTGCGTGGAGGCGGATGTCGAGAGCTCGTAGTTCACGCGGACGTGTGTCGAGGGTCCCGGAGCGGGGGCGCTCGGGCTACCCGGTTGCCTGCCGAGCGCGGGAGCCAGGACGACCCGCTCACGCAGCTGAAAGGGCCCGCCCGGCAGGATATCCACGGGCACGTCGTACGCGGTCGGGTTCTCGACGGTGATGCCCCCCGGGCTCTTGCCGATCGTCGGCTCTACGACCTGGACGGGCCTGAGCACGCGGACGTCGACTTCCACGGTGATCTCGATCATCGTCCTCACGGGACGCTGCCCCTCGACGATCGTCGTCAGGAGTGCGCCGCCGGCCAGCTTGTACGGCGAGAGCGTGATCTCGAGCGTCTCGTTTGGGGAGAGCGTTCCGATACCTCCGGAAGGAAACAACGAGACGTCCCCTCGCAGAGAATACTGCGCGGTCGCGGAGGTCGGGTTGTGCAGCGTGAGCGTTCCCACCGCCCTTCCCGGCCCGTCGGCGCAGAGCCGGAGCGCGCCGTCGGTGAGGCCGCTGACGATGACGCTGTCCTGCGACTCGACGGGCCGGGCGTCTTCGCCTCCGCCGCGGCACGCGAAGGTCGTCGTGCACAGGAGCAAAACATGCGCGCCGCGTCGAACGGAGGAGCTCCATGCGGGGGAAGTCATCGCGCAGAAGGATACGCGTTTTTCGCGATTATGCAGAATGGGCCGTTTCCAGAGACCTGCGCCCCTCTGCCAAGCCTGCAACGCATTCGCGTCCCGCGCCTCGGAGACGATGGCAAGGATCGCGGCGTTCACTCGGGAGCCGAGGCGGCGCAGGAGGAGCGACCTCGAGCAACCGGACGTGTCTCGAGCGAGGCACCATCGCTCCTCGCTCGAGCACTCTCGCAGGGCGATCACCGGAGCGGTCGGGCGCTCGCGAACGACGCGCTTTCGTGCTCTGATCGGGCTTCGGCCTTGGATGTGCGGCTCGGCAACACCACGTGACGCGAACGTCGCTCGGATCTGCGCGTTCCTTACCGTCACGGCGCTCGTCGGTGCGAGCGAAACTGCGCGGGCCGAAGACCGTCCCGACATCCCGGTGCGCGTCACCGAGGAGGTCCACGAGGGGTGCCCGCGGAGCCCGACGATGCTGGGGCGTGTACGCGCGCGCCTTGCACGTGTTCGTCCAGCAGCGGAAGGCGAGCCGGCGATCGACATCGACGTCCGTGTGGAGCGTCGCGACGGCGTGAGCCACGGTACGGTCGCGCTCGTCGGCGGAGGCGAGCGCGCGGAGCGCACGGCGTCGTCCGCGTCGTGCGAGCGCGTTCTCGCGGCCCTCGCCGTCATGGCCGCGATCGGACTCGACGAGCGGCACGTGCCGGAGTCTCCCGCTCCCGCTCCGTCTCCCCCGCCCGCTCCCGACGAGAGCGCAACGGTGCCGGCGCCGCCGGCCGGCGAGCCTCCTCTGATCGCGCCGTCGCCGCGTGCCGGCGCCCGGCCGAAGACCGCGCCGGAGCACGCCGCCCCTCCGACTCCTCCACGCCCGACGCACTTCGGCGTCGCGATGGGAACGAGCCTCGAGGCGTCGGCGAATCGAGCCGCGGTCGTCACCCCCGCGGTCTTCGGGCAGATCGTGCTCCCTCTCCGCTTCGAGCCGTTTCTTCGTCTGGGGTTCGCGCGAAGCTTCCAGCAGAAGGCCGTCTCGGCGCGAGGGATCGCCGCGCTCGCGTGGACCGAAGCGACCATCGCCGGATGCGGCGATCTCGTTCGCCACGCGACGCTGCGCGCCGGGCCCTGTGTGAACGCCGAGGCAGGTGCCCTCGAAGCCGTCGTCGTCGAGCCGTTGCCCGCGCGGGGGCGCTCGCGGCTCTGGCTCAGCGCCGGCGCGTCGGCGCGGGTCGCGTGGAGGCCGCTCCGAGCGCTCTCGTTCGAGATCATCGCGGGTGCGCGGGTGCCGCTCATCCGCAATGAGCTCTTCTTCGAGCCGCTGACGCTCGTGTATGAGGCGCCTTTCGTCGTCCCGTTCGTCGGAACGGCGGTGCTTGCTCACCTCCCCTGAGCGGCTGGAGCAGACGGCTGAGCTCGCGCGGAGCTCTACCGAGGTCGAATCGGCTCGCGCGCCGGTGCTCTTTTCTTAAAGAATTTGGCTCCTCGTCGACATCGCGCGTCTGGAAGTAGTTCGTCGTGTTCGCCGCGCATGCAGCAAAGCTAACGACCGATGCGGTCGCCCGAGACCCGGCGCTCGACGCCCGCCTTCGGCAGCTCGCGATCGATCACTACGACTTCGTGTGGCGCTCGCTCCGCCGTCTGGGCGTGACGCCGCCCGAGACCGACGATGCTGCTCAGCGCGTGTTCCTGACGCTCGCGCAGAAGCTCCCGAGCGTAGAGGGCGGCAAGGAGCGGAGCTTCGTCTTCGGCATCGTGATGCGCGTTGCGGCGAATGTGCGCCGCGATCGGGCGACTGCGCGGCTGCGCGAGGTACCCGAGAGCGACGCAACCTCGTCGCTCTCGCACGATGCGACCGCAGAGACGGCACTCGCTCATGCGGAGGAGCGTGCGACGCTCGACGAGATCCTCGCGAGCATCCCGGAGGAGCGTCGCATCGCGTTCGTGCTCTTCGAGATCGAGGAGCTCACGTTGGTGGAGATCGCAGAGATGCTCGGCATTCCGCAGGGCACGGTCACCTCACGCGTCAGGCGGGCTCGCGAAGAGTTCAGAGCCGCCGTCACCCGGCATCGCGCACGGAACAAAGGAGTCTGACGTGGAGACCCCCGATCTCGAACCGCTCCTACACGGCGAGGCCACCGAAGACGAGCGGAGCCTTCTCCAAACGGCAAAGCGCGATGCAGCCCGGCCCGGCGCGCGCGACGAGATGCTCGCGGCGCTCGGCGTCCCCGTCGTGGCCGCCCCCGAGCGCTTCGCCGTTCGCTTCGGCAGCTCGGGCGGATCGCTTCTACACGGCGTCTTGCTCGCCGTCTTCATCGGGACAGTCACCGGCGCCGCCGTGATGTTCGGGAGCTCCTCCGAAAGTGCATCGGAGCCGTCCCTCCCGAGCGACGTGCGGGAGAGCTCGCTCCGTGCGCCGTCACCCGCCGAAGGCAGCGGCCAAGCCGACGACCTCGCGAGCACGCCCGTCGTCACGCCGGACTCGTTGCCGAGCGCGCCTGCCGTCGCGTCCACGGCGCCGGCAAAGGCGGGCGCCGTCACCGGATCGCTGCCATCGACCGATACACTTGCCCGCGAGATCTCGCGCGTCGAAGCGGCTCGCACCGCCCTGGAACGCAACGAAGCGGCTCGCGCGATGGCGCTCCTGGATGCGTACGAGCGCGAGTTCTCGCGCGGCGCATTCGCGGTCGAGGTCTCCGTGCTGCGTATCGAGGCGCTGGCTCAGGCCGGAAAGACAGACGAAGCGCGCCGACTCGGTGCGCGATTTCTCGCCGAGCATCGTCAGGGCGCGTTCGCGCGCCGTGTCGGCGCCACGCTCGATGCGCTGCCCGGTGCCGCGCCGCCATCGAGCGCGGAGCGAGCGCTGCGTTCCCCCGATGAGTGAGAGCGGGCGGCTCCGGCCGTAGACGCCGCCATCGCATACCCGTCCGAAGGATTCGAAGGAGAACCATTCGTGAAACGTCGCATCATTGGACTCGCGTCCGCGCTCGGCCTCGCCAGCATCGCCGTGCAGTCGTGCGCCGACGCGACCTCGCTCGGACGAGGCTTCGACGACGACGCAGGACTCACCCCCATACCGTCGCTCACGAGTCCCGACGCCGGCGATGCATCGAGCTTCGAGGACGGAGGACCACTGCTGGCGTGCATCGCCACCGACTGCCCGGCCCCATGGGCGACGTGCTCCTCGGAAGGCAAGCCCGCGTACAAGTGCGAGTCCGATCTCCAGCACGACTCGAACCACTGCGGCGCATGCGGGAACAAGTGCCTCACGTACGAGCCGATCCACATGACCTCGCGCTGTGTGGACGGCGCGTGCCAGCCCGAGTGCTACACCAAGCCGGAGCGCTCTGGTGACGAGGACTGGCGCAACTGCGACGCCCTCCTCGACAACGGCTGCGAGGTCGACGTCCTGGTCGATCCGAACCATTGCGGCGCGTGCGGGAACGAGTGCCCGGCCGGGACGCCTTGCATCCTGGGGCAGTGCGGTTGCCCCTCGGGCTTCATTCTGTGCGCCGGGGTTTGCGTCGACCCGATGACGAGCGACTTGCACTGCGGCGCTTGCGACAACGTCTGCACCCCGCCGTCCGATGCATGCAGCACCCCGCAGCCCAACACCGGCTACGGCTGCAAGGCGGGCCAGTGCATGAAGAAGTGCATCAACAACGCGGCGGACTGCAACGGCGACATGGAGCAGTCGACCTGTGACGGAGATGGCTGCGAGGTCGTTGGGCTCGACACGAACGAGAACTGCGGCGGTTGCGGCATCAGGTGCACCAAGCCGGGCGAGGAGTGCATCGACGAAGGCAACGGCTACGTGTGCGCGGTGCCTTGCGCGAAGGTCGGCCAGACCATGTGCCGAGGCGAGTGCGTCGACCTTCTCAACGACGTGTCCTCTTGCGGCGCTTGCGGCGACAAGTGCGATGCGCCGGGCCCGAACCAGGTCAGCTCGTGCAGCAAGGGTGTTTGCGTTTACGCGTGTGCGCCCGGCTTCGGGGACTGCAACGGCAATGCTGCAGACGGCTGCGAGACGAACCTCCGCCAGCATCCAGGCAATTGCGGAGCGTGCGGGAATGCATGTGACTTGGCCGCGGGCCAGCCATGCATCGAAGGCGCGTGTCTCATGAAGGAGTGTGAGGAGGTGCCGAATTGAAGCGCTCGAGTTGCACGACGAAGGCAGTCCTCGCCGGGCTCGCGCTCGCAGGGGCGCTGCCGTGGGCACTCGCGAGCTGCGCGACGACCGAGGAAGGCAGCAGCCGCGATGACACGCCTAGGACCGTTCTCGAGGCAGGAACGTCGGACGGAAACGACGCGGGGCTCTCGGACGGCGGCGTGGACGCCGACTGCCCTCCCTCCGACCCGATGTGCGTGCCGAAGCCGATCTCGTGCGAGGAGGCTGCGTGGTGTCCGGTCCCGACCAAGGTGAGCTCGCTCTACGCGCTGACGGCGATCTGGGGCTCGGGCAAGGACGACGTCTGGGCATCGGGCTCCGGAGGGACGGTGATCCATTGGGACGGCTCCACGTGGACACCGACACCGCTGCCGACCGAGTCGGGGCTGCCGCTCAAGAACACCTTCCACGCGCTCTGGGGAAGCGGCCCGAACGACATCTGGGTCGCGAGCGCGACGAACCTGATCTTCCACACCGACGGATTCAAGAACGGAACGGCGACGTGGACGCAATTGCCCAACGCGGTGCAGGCGCTCCCGGTGCCCCTCTACGCCGCGTGGGGAACGGGCCCCGACGACCTCCGCTTCGGCGGACGGCCGTATTACTTCTCCGACCCGGATCATGGGCTGCTCGTCGCCAATCAGATCATCAAGAAGCGCTCGGAGGCAGGCGTCGAATGGACCCCCGCCAGAGGGGCCGCCACGATTCACGGCCTCTGGGGCTCTTCCCCCGACGACGTCTGGCTGATCGGTGACAACCGCGCGGAGCTCGCTTGGCAGATCGGCCTCGCGATGCACGGCACGCGACAGGGCGACGACTTCATCTGGACCGAGGTCGACAGCCGAGCGTCGGTCGTCCTCCGCGGGATCTGGGGCAGCTCGGCGAGCGACGTCTGGGCCGTCGGCGACCGGGGGACGATTCGACGGTTCGGACCGAAGGCGACCGAATGGGAGATCATCGAGTCGCCCACGACGGAAACGCTCCACGCGGTGTGGGGGACAGCCGCAGACGACGTCTGGGCCGTCGGTGAGTCAGGCACCATCCTGCACTGGGATGGCGCCTCGTGGACGACGTCGGTGGCGGCGTTCTCGGTCAACCCAAAGAGGCCGCATCTCTATGGCATCTGGGGAAGCGGTCCCACCGACGTGTGGATCGTCGGTGAGGGCATCGCGCTCCGCTACACGGGAAAGACGGGAGGTTCGAAGTGAAACGCTCGCTCGCCCGCACGAGCGCGCTCGCGCTCGCGTTCGCATCGCTCGGAGGCCTCTGCGCGTCGGCGTGCGCAGACTCCGAGGTAGCGCCGCCTATGTCGTCGCATGTCGACGCGGGGGACGCAGCCTCTCCGAACAACACCAGCGACGCCGCCGAATCGATGCCCGAGGCGTCGATCGATGCAGGACCGAGGGTGTGCTCGTACCACGGGTTCTGCCCGACGACTCTTCCCGCCGCGCAGACGCTCGTCAGCGTCTGGGGTGACGGGACGGGCGTCGCCTGGGCGGTGAGCACGGAGGGTAACGTCCTTCGGTGGGACGGCTCTCAGTGGATGGTCCACGCCTCCAAGCTCGGACCGCTCGCCGCCGTGTGGGGCAGCGGACCGACCGACGTGTGGATCGGCGGAGAGAACGGGCTTCACCACGGGACCGGCTCGAGCTCGGCTGCGCTCACGTTCACGACGGTGCGTTTGGCCGACACGCCGACTCGAATCGCGTCGATCTGGGGTCTGTCTTCGAGCGACATCTGGGCGGTCGGAACGATGGACGACCCCGATACGGGAAGGCTCGTCGGCGGAGCGTTCCACTTCACCGCCGGAAGCTGGGCGCTCGTTCCCGTCTCTTCGGAGATCGGCGCCTACTCGCACGTGTGGGGAAGCGCGGGGAGCGGCGTGTGGCTCGCAGGGCAACGTCCGATGCCTGATGCGCCGTGGCTCATGGAGCTCGTCGTCCTCCGAAAGAGCGGTGGCGATGACTTCACCGACATCGCCTTGCCAGCCGATCCGCACATCCCGCCGCCGATCGGAGCACCGGGATCTCTTCGTGGTGGGGCCGCCGTGTCCGACACCTCGATCTGGCTCCACGGCGCAAGCGCCGGCTCATGGCCGATCACCTGGCGAGGGACGAGCACGGACAACGGCAAGACGTTCACGTTCACCGCGGAGCGCGACGGCACCCCCAATGCACCGCAGATCAACGCTCTCTTCGGTACCTCGGCGAACGACGTCTGGACGGTGGGTGACTACGGCCAGGTGCGCCACTGGAACGGCACGAAGTGGGCGGGCACGGCGATCACGACCACGGACCTTCCCGTGATCAACCCCTTCTTCGCCGTCTGGGCTCGCCCGTCGTCGGAGGTGTGGCTCGTCGGCAAGGACATCGCGCTCCGGTACGACCCGGCGCACGAGAAGGATGGAGGCGTGCAATGAGCTTGTTTGGATCGATGCCCGCTGACCATGAACGACGGCTCGCATCGAATGGGCGGTCACGCGTTCAGTCCGTGCTCGTGCTCGCGAGCGTGCTCGGGACGACGCTGAGCATCCTGTCGGCCGCATGCTCGGACTACGACGGCACGCTGGCGAACGATGCTGCCGACGCGACGGCGGATGCTCCGAACGCGCCGCTCGACGACGCATCCCACGCTCCCGACAGCGGCGCCCGCCCCGACCCCCGGGGGCCTTACGACCCCGCCGACGTTCCGGTCGTCTGCGACGGCTCACCGTGCGCCACGCAAATCGTCGCGGGCGGCGATCACTTCTGCGTACGCATCAGCGACGGCACGGTCCGTTGCTGGGGAGACGATGCGTTCGGCGTCCTCGGGACGATCCCCGAGCCGGACTGGGGCGATGGCGACGGCGACAGTGATGCCGGATCCACCGTGCACACCATTGCCGATCTCTCCGGTGTCACTCACTTGAGCGCAGCGGGCGCCACCACGTGCGCCCTCCTCGACGACGGGAGCGTCAAGTGCTGGGGCGACAACCGACGTGCGCAGCTCGGGCTCGAGCTCGACTGGCCGCGCGCCGACGAGGAGCCGCACCCTACGCCCTCGCGCGTTCCACTCGAGTCTGCCGCGACAAAGGTCGACGTCGGACACGGAGTCGTCTGCGCGCACCTCGCGTCAGGCAAGCTCTGGTGCTGGGGCAGAGACCACCAGGGGCAGCTCGTACGCGCCGGCGACGACATGGAGCTCTATCCGGATCTAGTGCGTAGCCCCGGCCTCGCCGCGATCGATCCGCTCTCGTTCGTGCGCATCGCCGCCAGCACTCACACCGCGCTCGGTCTCGCCGCCGACGGAACGGTGTGGAGCTGGGGCGCGCTGGCGGGTGAGCTCGGGACCGTCTCCGCTCGGATCGGCTCGATCACGCCGAGCCGGACCCCGAAGCGCCTGGACTCTCTGTCGAAGGTGACGAGCGTCGTCGCGAGCGCCTGGATCGAACGGCTGGCGGACACGACGGTGTCCAGGCCGTCGCCGGGCGGGGACCCGCCCAAGCTGCCACCGCAAGCTCACGCATGTGCGCTCGCGGACGGCGAGGTCCATTGTTGGGGCCGCAGCTACAATGGTGCACTCTGCACGGGTTTGCGCGACGTCGAACAAGAGCCTGCACACGCGCCGCTTCCGATCTCGGCGAAGACCTGGCCCCAGCAGCTCGCGGTCGCCGACGAGATCACGTGCGCGCGCATGACCGACGGAAGCGTGTACTGCTGTGGAAGCGACACGCGCGGGAGGCTCGGGACGGGCACCGTGGGCCTCCTCTCGCCGTCCTTCACGAAGGCCGAAGCGTTCAGGCGGCACGCGGTACAGGTCGCTACGACCGACCGCGCCGTATGTGCCCTCGTGGTGGACGGTACCGTCGAGTGCTGGGGGAGCAACGAGAAGGGTGAGCTCGGGCAGTCGCCTGACGACGCGGATCATCCTTCTCCCGTGAGGGTCGCCCTCTGAATCACCTCGCTCGAGCGTGAATCAGGCTCGGCCCGTCCCGCGCGTCGGGTTTCCTTCCATCCCAGGCGTGCTTCGCACGCAGATCGGCGTTCGAGAATGACGCCGGTGCAGAGAGGTCGATCATGTCCCGCCTACTGGCTTCGGTCTTCGCGCTCATCGTCGTAGGAGCGTCTGCCGCCTCCGGATGCAGCTCCGACCGCGACGGCTTCGACGACAAGACGCCGCCGCCTTTCGATCCTCCCGACGGTGGTGATGTCCCGGACGCTCCGCAGTGCGGTTTCCGCTGTTCGCGCGATCTCAAGAAGGTGCTCCAGGAATGCGATGGTGACGAAGGCAAGGTCCTGACGGAGTGCCCGGAGGGAACGGGCTGCGGGGTCAACACCTGCGTCGATGCGTGCACGAGCGCTGCACTCTCGAAGGGCTCGATCGGCTGCTCGTTCTGGACCCTCCCGCCCGACGACTCCCGCTACGGAGCGGGGTCGTGCTTTGCTGCAATGGTCGCGAACACGTGGGACGTGCCGGTCACGATCAAGGCGGGATTCGGCGCCGAGCCGCTCGACATCTCGAAGTCGGTCTACACGGTCTCGCGGCCCGACCCGAACGCGGACCCCGTCTACACCCGAGTCGACGGTCCACTCGCCCCCGGACAGGTGGCCATCATCTTCCTCGCACAGTCCGAAGATTGGTTGGCCCCCGGCGCGGTGCTCTGCCCGAAGGGGACCGTCGCTGCTCTGACCACGGATCCCATTCGCCGCGGCACGACGAAGACGAAGGCGTTCCATCTCGAGACCGACGTCCCCATCGCGGCGTACTCGATGTTCCCCTACGGCGGAGCGTCGAGCAAAATCCCGACCGCGACTCTGCTCTTGCCGGTGGCATCGTGGGACGAGCAGTACATCGCCGTTTCGACGGCGAAGTTCGGTAGCGCCGCCCCCTCGGGGTTCGACCCCGCGGAGTACGATCGAAGGACGCTTCAGATCGTCGCAAACGAAGACGACACGAAGGTCGCCATGCGCCCGACCGTCGACATCGTACGAGGAGATGGCGTCGAGCCGGGGGCAGCCGGCGAGGTCGTCCAGTGGACGCTCTCGAAGGGGCAAGCGCTCCAGGTCACGCAGCTCCACTCGACCTCCGGCAGTCCCATCGTGGCGAACAAGCCTGTGGCGGTGTTCGGCGGCTCGCCCTGCACGTTCCTGCCGCTCGGCAGGGAGTATTGCGACCTCACCCAGCAGCAGATCGCGCCCTTTGCCCAGTGGGGCACCTCGTACGCACTGGTGCCATACCAATCGCGCATCGAGGCCCTCGCTGGCGCGGCTCGGGAGACGGTGCTGTGGAGCTTCGTCGGCGCGGTCGACGGCACCATCCTGACGTACGATCCCGCGAAGCCTGCGGGCGCGCCCACCACGCTCGCCGCCGGAGAGGTCGTGACCTTCCAGACGGACCAGCTCGTGACCGTAAGGAGCCAGGACTCGAAGCACCCGTTCCAGGCGTCGGTCTACATGAGCGGTTCGATGAACGGCGGCGGCTCGCCGACGGGTGGCAGGACGCTCGGCGATCCGGACTTCGTGACGATGGTTCCGACGGACCAGTTCCTCGATCGCTACGTGTTCTTCGCCGACTACACCTTTCCCGAGACCTCGCTGACGCTCGTGCGCCACAAGACCCCGACGGGCTTCAAGCCGGTGACGCTCGAGTGTGCCGGGGAGATCACCGGGTGGGAGCCGCTCGGAACGACCGGCGAGCTCGAGTTCACATGGGTGCGCTTGACGTCGGGCAGCCGACCTCAGACGTTCACGGGCGGGAGCTGCGGCTACGGCCGTCACGAAGCCTCGAGCGAGGGCCCGTTCTCCGTCACCGTCTGGGGGATCGGCCGGGACGCCAGCTACGGCTACGCCGGCGGCATGGGCAGCCGCCCGATCAACGACGCACCGCCGCCTAGGGTGCAGTGACGCGCGCCCCCGGCGACGAGGCTCACGGGGACAGGCCAAGTGTCGAAGGCGTGAAGGCGATCGCGGCGCGTGCCGATTGAGAGTCTCGACAGCCTCGCCCTCGCCATCGGCTCGGAGCACCCTTTGCGCTAGATCGCACGAGCCGCCATTGCGGAGCTATCCTCCGTCGGGGGATGAAGCTCCGACTGGATCGAGACCTCGCTCGTGCACTCGATGAAGCCCTCGCCGCGGCACGTCGCGCACGACACGCCGCGGTGACGCGGGAGCACGTCCTCGAGGCGCTGCTCGGCTTCAGGGTCCTCTGGCGCGACGTTCTCCCGCTTCGCGCCTCGCAACGCGAGCTGGCGTCACTCATCGAGATCCGCCTCGCCGAGCTCCCTACGACCGCACCGTACCGCGACGCGATCGCCTCGGTGCCTTTCTCCGAAGAGCTTCAAGCGGATCTGAATGCGGCTCAGCGGGCCTTCTTCTTCCCGAGGAAAATCGGTGTCGAAGAGCTGCTCGACGTCCTCCTCGATGCCCCGGAGATCGCTCGACTCGTCGCCGACGCCAGGCTCGATCTCGACGTGCTCGACAACAGCATCTCCGAGGCAAGACGGATCGCATTCGAGCATCGGCATGCGGCCCTCTCCCCGGAGCACCTCTTCCGAGTCTTCGCAGACGAGCGCTGGTTTGCTCGCGCACTCCTCGATGCCGGCGGCGAGGCCGATGCGTTCCGACTGCGCCTCGATGAGAGGCTGGCCGCCGTTGGAGCGGTCCCGCAGCGGGACCACGAGATCCTCCCGACGAGGGCGCTCGGCGGCTTGATCCAGCGTGCCGGGGCCCACGGCCGAATGCTCGGGCGACCGACGACCAGCGAGATCTTCGTTGCCATCGCCCTCCTCGACGCGGAGCCATCACACATCATCGAGGACACGGGAGTCGACCGGATGACGTTCCTCTCGAGCATCGTGCACGGGTTCGTGCCATCCCTCGATACGAACGGGGGCGCTGGCCTCGCCGAGGTCGTCTTCCACAACGACGACTTCACGACGCAGGAGCTCGTGATCGCCACTCTCGAGGAGCAGTTCGGTCTCGCGGACGTCTTGGCAGTCGACGTGATGCTGCGGATCCACCAGAACGGTGAAGCGGTCGTCGGCGTCTATCACGAGGCCGACGCTCGCGAGCGGGCACGGGACGCGACCGAGCGGGCACGGAGCGCAGCATTCCCTCTCCGGATCGAGGTTCGCCCCATCCGAGGCGGCCACGACGACATCGAATCGTGAGCGTCGACGCCTATGGCGCGTTCGCTCGTTGTGTCGATCGCGTGCTCAGCCGTCCTGACGGAGACCGATGGCGTTCGTCAGGAGGCGCTCGCGCACGTTCGCCGCGCGATCCCGGGCAACGTGGATCCGGAGAGGCGGGTCGTTTGATCCGACGAGGAGCACGGCCTCGCCGTCGACGCGTTCCATCGAGCGTACGCTGGTGGTCGAGACCAGCCAGTTGCGATGAACGCGCAGGAAGCTCGGCGCGAGCATCGCCTCGAGCGAGTTGAGCGAGAGGTCGACGTCGAGCCGGCCCTGCGCCGTATGCACGTAGCAAAGGCGCCCCTCCGCCTCGAACGCGAACGCATCCGAGACGGCCAAGAACACGATCGCGCGCCCGTTCCGGGCGGCGATGCGCGTGTCTCCGGCGCTCCGCGCCCGCGCCTGCGCTGGGGCATGGGTGCTCGCAACGATTCGCTCGAGACTCGCACGCACGCGACGCTCCGTGAACGGCTTCAAGAGATAGTCGACGACGCCGAGCTCGAACGCGCGCATGGCGTGCTCGCTCGAGGCTGTCGTGAGGACGATACGTGGAGGCGTGACGTTCCGCCCTGCCACCGGCGACCCCTGGTGCAGGGACTCGATCCACGTCAAGCCGGCACGTGCCGGGTGGCGCTCTCCTGCGAGATGGATGTCGACGAACGCCAGGTCGACGGAGGTGGGCGAGGCGGCGAGCGCCTCGCTGGCGAGCGCCGGGCTGGAGACCGCCGCCACGACATGCGCCAGCTTCGACCGCTCGACGAGCTGCACGAGGTAGTTGCGCGCCGGCCACTCGTCCTCCAGCACCAGTACACCGAGCGATTCAGGCATGGGCACCTCGCAAGCTAGCCGGCAGCCGGACACGAGCAACCGTGCGTGCTCCCTCCCGGACGAGCTCGAACGCGCTCGTCTTCACGCTCTCGAGCTCGAGGCGCCGCTTCACGATCGTGAGACCTCGGCCGCCGGCGCGCGGAGAGCCGAGCTCGGGGCCGTCGTCTTCGACCGTCAGCGTGAGCGTGCCCTGCTCGAGCGCCGACCGAACGAGAAGGTGGCCCCCTCCACGCAGCGCACCGTGCTTCACGGCATTCTCGACGAGCGGCTGCAGGATGAGCGCAGGGCAGCTCAGCTCGAGAGTGTCGGGGTCGACGTCCCACGTCGCGCGGAGCACGTCGGGATGGCGCAGCTCGTGGATCGTGACGTATCGCTTCAGCCACTCGATCTCGTCCTCGACGCGGTGAACCGAATGGAACGCCGAAGCCTCACGGAAGAGGTCGCCGAGCGCCGCCAACAGCTCGCGTGCCTGTGGAGGGTCCTCCTCCACGAGGCCCGCCACCGCGTTGAGCGAGTTCAAGACGAAGTGGGGCTCGAGGTGCGCGCGGAAGCGGAGCAGCTCCGCTTCGCGCGAGACACGCTCCAGCTCGTAGATGCGCTCCTTGTGTGCGCGTGCGAACGCGGGAAGGAAGACGACCGCAGCGAGGAATGCCGCGATGGCGACCGAGTCGACCAGCGCCGTTGCCAGCGCGTAGCTCAGGGTACGGGGCTCTTCGGGGCGCAGGAGCGAGAGCGACGGGTCCCAGAGTGCGACCTCGAGATCGATGAAGTACGAGACCATCATCGCCGGCACGGTGGCCGCGAGCGAGAGCATGCTCGCGACCTTGAGCGAGATCCCTCGCGCTCGCGCCGCCCGATGCACCACCCAGATCGTGGAGAGCGCGAGCGCGTAGAGGAGCGCGATCCAGAGGGCGTGATAGACGACCAGTCGGATGCTCATGCTCGAGAGCACCCAACGGACGATCACCGGAACGACCCAGAGGACGTACCCGAACACGAACGCCTGCACGAGCGAGAGCTTCGAAAGCGCCGGACTCGAGCTGCGATCGTCGGTCTTCACGCTGCCATCGCTCCCTCGCGCTCGGGCGTGTCCTTCTTTCGGCGGCGATCCCGCAGGCGTCGAACCCATCCTTGCACGTCGTCGAACCAAGTGTAGGCCACCGGGGTCGCAAGCAACGTCAAGATCAGCGACAGGCTCTGCCCACCCATGATGCCGACGGCGATGGCGCGGTTCGTCGCTGCGCCGGCGCCCGACGAGATCACGAGCGGGAGCATTCCGGCGACGAACGCGAGCGTGGTCATGAGGATCGGCCGGAGCCGGTCACGGCACGCATCGATGACCGCGTCGACGCGCGCGTGGCCCGCGGCTCGCAGCTGGATGATCCGATCGACCTGCAGGATGGAGTTCTTCTTCACGACCCCGAACAGCACCAGGAAGCCGAGCGCCGAGAAGATGTTCAGGCTCTGACCGCCGAGGAGGAGTGAGAGCAGACCGAATGGGATCGTGAGTGGGAGGGAGAGCAAGATCGTCACGGGGTGTACCCAGCTCTCGAACTGCGCTGCCAGCACCAGGTACATGAAGACGAACGACAGGACGATGGCCACGAGGAACGCCGTGGCGGCCTTCGCCATCTCCTTGGCGTTGCCGATGACCTCGCCGCGATAGCGACCCGTGGGCTCGATCTCCTTCAGCTTCGCCTCGAGCGCGGAGACGACCACGGCGTCCGACGTCCCGGGCAGCGTGTTCATGAACAGGGTAATCTGTCGCTGCCTCCCGACGCGCCGGATCATGCCTGGCCCCTCGGCGCGCTCGAACGTGGCGATCTCGGCGAGCGGGATCAGCGCGCCGCTCGCAGACCGCACTGTGATCGCGCGGACGAGGTCTTCATGCGCGAGCGTGTCGGACTCGACCCGAAGATGGACCTTCAGCGAGAGCTCGCTGCGGCTTCGAGGATCGCGCACGGTGCCGAGCTCGATACCCTTGCGGTCGACCAGCGCGAGCGCGCTGCCGAGCTCCGCGTGGGACACGCCGAGCTTGCTCGCGTGGGCGCGGTCGACGCGCACGTTCAGCTCCGGCTTTCCGCCGCTGCTCGTGATGCCGTGGTCGACGGTCCCCGGGATCTTCTTCGCCTCCTCGAGCAGGCGCGAGGCGACGCCTTGGAGCTCGTCGAGGTCCGAGCCTCGGATGACGAACTGGATCGGCGCGCCGTCGGGCCCCGGCGGGGCGAGATCGTCCGTAGGGCCGACCATGGTGAGGACTCCCTCCGGCACCGACTCGGCTGTGAGTGCGCGGACACGTTGGATCATCGCCTCTTGCACCCCGCGCTTGTCGAGGAAGACGGTGACGGTCGCCTCACGCGCGCTCAGCGTCATCAGAACGGTGTCGCTCACGCTTTTCTCGCCGCGGATCCGTGCGGCGAGCTCCTCGGCGACCTGGCTCGTGCGCTCGACGCTCGCCTTCTCGGGCAGGCGGACGTACACCGCAAACCGGCTCATGTCCTCGATCGGCAGGAAGTTGGCCGGCAGAGACGCGGCGATCGGTACGGTGGAGACGATCGTGACGGCGACACCGATGCCGACGACCCAGCGCCTGCGGAGCGACCAGCGGAGGGCGCGACTGTAGAGCCGCTCGAAGACACCGTCGTGCGTCTCGTGACCGTGGCCGCGGGCGTCGTGCCCACCGGAGGCGTGTCCCGGTGGCTTCTTCAGCCAGCGCGCACAGAGCATCGGCGTCAGCGTGAACGCGACGCCCATCGAGAGGAGGATCGAGGCCGACATCGTCAAGCCGAACGGCGCCAGGTAGCGCCCGACGACGCCCTCCATCGTCGCGACCGGTAGGAAGACGGCGACGAGCGAGAGCGTCGTCGCAAGGACCGCGAGGCCGATCTCCTGCGTTGCTTCGACGGCGGCCTCGCGCGCCGAGAGCTTCTTCGCAGCCATCACGCGGACGATGTTCTCGAGGACGACGATCGCGTCGTCGATGACGATACCGACCGCGAGCGTGAGCCCGAGGAGCGACAGCAGGTTGAGCGTCATCCCGAGCGCGTTCGCCGCAGCGAACGCCGCGATGATCGACGACGGGATCGCGAGCCCGGCGATCAGCGTGGCGCGCCAGCTCTTGAGGAACAGCAGAACCACGACCGCAGCGAGGATCGCGCCGATGACGAGGTGTTCGGTCACGGCGCCTACGGCCGCGCGCACGTCTGCGCTGTTGTCCTGAACGACGCGCGCCTCGACGCCGTCGGGCAGGAACACCTTGGCGGCCTCGAGGCGCTCCCGCACCTCGTCGGCGACGCCGACGGTGTTGGCGCCGGGCTGTTTCGTCACGGCGACGATGACCGCGGGCGTGCCGGAGAGCGCGGCCTGCGACTCGGAGACCGTCGCGCCGTCGACGACGTAACCGAGATCGGAGATGCGTACGGCGAGCGAGCCGCGCTTCGCTACGACGACCTGGGAGAGCTCCGCCGCCGTCTTGGCCTTCGCCGACAGCCGTACGCCGAGCGACGCGTCGCCGTCGGCTAGGCTCCCGCCTGGGGCTTCGAGGTTCTCGCTCTCGAGGGCACGCTGCACCTCTTGCGCGCTCAGGTCGAGCGCCTGCAGCTTGAGCGGGTCGAGCACGATCGACAGCGCCCGCGTCTCTCCGCCGACGAGCTTCACGTCTCCGACTCCGCGAATGGTCTGGAGCTCGCGCCGGATCGTCGTGTCGGCGAGCTCCGTGAGCTCGAGCGGCGTGCGCGCACCGTTCGGTGCGTGGACCGTCACCAGCACGATCGGGGAGGAGTTCGCGTTGAACGTCTCGATGCGCGGCGGGCGCGCCGCGCGCGGGAGCTCGTCCGCGAGGCGCGAGACGCGGTCGCGTACGTCGTTCGCGGCGTCGGCGGAGTTCCGATCGAGCGTGAACTGCGCCCAGACCATCGCAACCCCCTCCTGCGAGAACGAGTCGAGGCGCTCGAGTCCGCTCACGGTGCCGAGCGCGTTCTCGATGCGCGTCGAGATCTCGCTCTCCACCTGCTCTGCCGACATACCCGGCGCCGGAACGGTGACGGAGACGAAGGGAAAGTCGACGTTCGGGAAGCGCTCGACGGGCATCTTGCCGAGCGCGTTGAGCCCGAGCACGACCATGGCCGCCACGAGCACCCACGTGAACACGGGGCGCCGGACGCACAACGCAGCGAGTGCCCTCATCGCATTCCTCCATCCGAAGGCGCGGTGCGGCCGTCGACGAAATCGAGCTTCGCCATCGACAGTGCCCGCGCGACCACTGCCGCGACATGCTCGTTCTTCGCCCGCGCGAGGTCGGCCTCGGCCAGGACGACGTTGAGGGGCAACGCCGTCCCGGCGTCGAGCTCGCCGCGTCGCGCCTTGGCGAGCGCGGATGCGCGCTCGACGCGCTCACGCGCTCTCTGGACGCGGGTATCGGTCAGGTTCAAGACGCCGATCGCGCCGGTGCGCTCGGCCTCGAGCTTGCGCTTCGCGTCGGCAAGGCGCGCGAGGAGGATCGCATGCTCGGATCGAGCCTGCGTCGCGCGCGCGCCTCCCACGGTGAGCTGAGAGAGCGACCATTCGAGCCTCACACCCACCTCCCACGTCGGGATCGCCACGAGTCTGGTGAGCACGAAGACGCGCGGGCTCGGCGCGCTCACGTCGCCTGCCGCGTAGGCGGCAAGGGTCGGGAGGCGCGCCAACGTCGCATTGTCGGCGCGCGCCTCTGCTGCCCGGCTCTGCGCCTCGATGCTCGCGAGCTGCGGTGGCGACGCCGGCGCTGGCAGCGGCCGCGGGCCCGGGCGATCTCCCCGATCGAGCTCGGCGGAGACCTTCAGCTTCTGGTCTGCTAGGCGTGGAAGGAACGTGCGCAGGGTCGCTTCGGCGGAGACCAGCTCCGCCTCGGCGGCCTGGCGGCTCATGACGGCCGCGTCGAGGGCGACCTCGAACTCGAGCACGTCGTTCTGCGCCACCGTCCCTGCCGCTTTGCGGTTCCGCTGATCGATCGCGTTCGACTCCGCTGCGCGGACGAGCTCGTCCGCGTTCTCGAGCGCAAGCTTCATGCTCCAGTACTGAAGAAACGCGACGCGCGCCTCGTAGGTGACCTGAGCGCGTGTGCTCACGATCTCGATCTCGCGCGCTTCGGCCTCTCTTCCCGCAGCGCGTGCGGCAGCCGCCAGTCCGAGGAAGGCATTGCTGAGCGGCACGGACAGCTCCGCACGAGCCCCGAGCTGATCGAGCAGCTGCGGGAACGTGAATCCGTCGAAGCTCCGGTACCGCGCCGGGATGCTGCTGAGCCGTGCGTACCGTGCGCTCACGCTCAGGTCGGGGATACGCGCGCGCTGCGCGGCGTCGTAGCCGGCCTCCGCCGCGCGCTTCGCTTCGATGGCGGCCTGGATCGTCGGATGGTCCGCAAGGGCGAGCTCGACCACGCGGCGCTCGTCGATGAGCGTCTCCGGGCGCGAGTCGGTCGGCTGGGCCGGGCTAGCCTCGACGGTCTCAGCGGCGCTCTGCGGAGCGGCATCTGCCAGTCGAGCTGCCAGCATCACGGCCGAGAAGATGGCGGCACGACGCATCACTTTGCGTCTCCTGCGCGCGCGGCGACCGGCTCGCCGAGACGGAAGTCGGGCTCCGGCGTCTTGACCAGCCGTTCGCCGCCTCGCAAGCCGCCTCGTACGAGGACGCGCTCGCCCTCGAACCTCGCCACGCTGAGGAGCCGTTCGCGGAGGCGCCCGTCTTCGACGACCCAGGCTCGAAGCAGTCCCGCGGTCGAGGTCGTGGACGAGAGCGGAACGTCGACGAGCTCCTCCGTGCCGCCAATCTCGAGCCACGCGGGATAGCGCGCGCCCGGGAGCAGCGCGGGGGCACCTGCGTCGCCGTCTCCGCCAACATCGATCGTGGCTTCGACGAGCCGCGAGTTCGATTCACCGACGAGGCCCGGCGTCGAGCGAACGACGCTCGCCGTACGCATGGTGCCGTCCGCTAGGACCGTGACCTTGCGCCCGAGCGCGACCTTTTCCGCGTCGAACTGCGGCACGTCGAAGCGAATGCGCAGCTCGGTGAGATCGATCACGCGCACGAGCGGTGCATTCGGCGCCGCCATCTGTCCGATCTCGACGAAGCGCTCCAGCACGATGCCCGAGAACGGGGCCCGAACGGCCTGGTCACCCAGCGCTGCCCGTGCCTGGCCCGCCGTCGCCATGAGCTCCTTGAGCCGCCCGAACTCCGCCTGCGCCTCGGCGAGCGCGCCGTCGTACTGCGCCTTGGCGGATGCCTCGTTTGCGCGCGCGCGCGTGAGCTCTTGCTCGCTGAGCGAGCCCTGCGCATGCAGCTTCTCGGCGCGCCGCGCGGCGTCGGCTGCGACCTCGTACGAAGCCTTGGCCGCTTGAGCGCTCGGCAAGCTCGCCGGATCCTTCGCGCCGCCGATGCGCGCCGCTGCCTGCGTCGCGCTCGCAGCGGCCGCCTGGGAAGCGAACGCGAGCTCGGTCGCACCGAGCTTGACGAGTAGGGCCCCCGACTCCACCGACTGCCCTACCTCGTAGGCGTACCCGTCGACCCGTCCGCCGCGGGTCGAGGCGATGATCGCATCGCGAGGCGCGACGACGGTGCCGACGTACGAAAGCGTCTTCGGCACCGTGCGCGCTTCGAGCACGATCGTCTCGGGTACAGGGCGCACGGTGGGCGGCGCCTTCTCGGCCCCGTCGCGTTGGCACCCTGCCGTCGCGCACAGGGCGACGACGACGAGCATTCCCCTGTTCAACATGCACGCACGGTAGGGCGCGTCGATTCGGCGTCGCGCCGGAGGCCTGACGACGGCCACCTCTCCGGGGACGAGTCGGGGATCGGCGGCGACGACTCGCAGGCCGACGTCGACGAACGGTGGAGGGACGTCGACCAACCTCTCCCGATTCGGGGACGAGCCGTTACGGGTCACGAGCTCGAGCGGAGCCCCTCGACCCGCACGAAAGTTGCACGCTCGGCGCGAGGCGGAACCAACGATGCCAAAAGGAGCAGGTGATGCTGGAGAAGATCGCGCTCGAGGAGCACTGGGAATCGGCAGAGTTCCCGGCCACCGGCAGTCATGACTTCACCGCGCATGACTACTTCGCCGACGTACAGCGACGATTGCGTGAGGTCGATCAGCGTGTCGAGGACATGGACCGCAACGGGATCGGTGTATCGATCCTCTCGCTGACCCAGCCCGGCATCGAAGGCATCACCGATAGCCGCAAGGCCGTCGAGATGGCGCGCAGGATGAACGACCACGCAGCAGAGAAGCTCGTGGCCCGCCACCCGCGCCGGTTGCGCGCGTTCGCTGCCGTCCCGCTCCAGGAACCGGAGCGCGCGGCCGACGAGCTCGAGCGCGCGGTCAAGGACCTCGGCTTCGTCGGTGCTCTCGTCAACGGGTACAGCAACATCGGCGACGAGAACACCGCGCGATACCTCGACGAGCCGGAGGTCGAGCCCTTCTGGGAGCGTGTGGAGGCCCTCAGCGTGCCCGTCTACCTGCACCCTCGCATCCCGTTGCCCAACCAGCAGCGAATGTACCGCGAATACGAGGGCCTGCTCGGCTCGGCGTGGGGATTCGGCGTAGAGACCGCGACCCATGCCATGCGCCTCATGCTGAGCGGTCTCTTCGACCGTCACCCGAAGCTCACGGTCATCCTGGGACACCTGGGAGAAGGACTGCCGTTCACGCTGCCGCGGACCGAGCACCGGCTGCGTCACCAGCGTCCGGAGACGCATGGCAAACATCAGAGGCGCCCTACCGAGTACCTGAGAGAGAACTTCTAGGTCACCACGAGCGGCGTCTTCCGTACGCAGACTCTGCTGGACACGCTCCTCGAGCTCGGTTCCGACCGCATCCTCTTCTCGGTCGATTACCCCTACGAGTCGATGTACGAGCTCGCGCCGTGGTTCGACGAATGTCCGATCAGCGAGAACGACCGCCTGAAGATCGGGAAGACGAACGCCCGGCAGCTCTTCGACCTCGAGCCGCGAGCGCCGAAGCGTGCGATCGCGACCGCGGGCGAGACGGCGGCGGTCGCCTCTTCGGCGCGAGCCCCGTGACGGAGGGCGACCTCAGGGAAGCTGGACGACGTAGATGCCCGGCGTCGCACCAGCGCGCGTGTAGATGAACGTCTTGCCGATGAAGTCCCAGGCGTTTGGGATGACGTCGTCGGAGATCGCCCGCGCGGTAGCCGACACTGCATCGACGTGCTCGAGGACGAGGACGAAGTTGCCGTCACCGTCATCCTTGATGCTCGCGGCGTTGACGACGCCCGTGCTCCCCGCAACGGGGAGGCCGCCGAGCGAGCCAGTGGCGAGCTGTACGGCCGTGCCGCCGCCAATCGGCTTCGCCTCGAGCTTGCCGAGCAGGGCTTCCGAGGAGGGATCCTCGGCGAGGTTCGAGCGGTAGAGGACGTGGGACCCGCCGTTGAGAAGCGCCTCGAGCGAGACCGAAGCGGTCGGAACCAGATCGGTAGCAGCCTGGTTGTCCGTCGACGTGTCGATCGTGCGAAGGTCGTGGAGCCCGTATTCGCCCGCCGGATCGAGCGAACGGAACAACAGACGATCCCCTCCCGCCGAGCGCGAGAGAAATGCCTTCACGGCGGCCGTCGTCAGAGTCTTGGCGGCGCCGCTCCCATTCCCTCGCTTGATGACCGTTCCGGTGGTGTAGACCGCGCTGCCGTCATCGAGAAGGAAGCCGTCCGTCACGCCGCTCTCGAGGACGACCGTGCTCGCAGCCGCCGGCGCCGTCGCCACGTCGATGATGCGCCCCTCCGCGCTCGCGCCGCTGCCGATCACGAAGAGCTTCGTGCCGGTCTTGTTCGCGTGCCAGAGCGACCTATCGAGCGAGAGAGCGATGGTGTTGTTGGCATTGCCGGTTGCATCCAGTCGCTTGACCGTTCCGGACGCATCGACCGCAACGATCCGTGCCGCCGTCGAGTTGGGCGAACCGGCCGTCTGAACGGAACAGAACGCGGCAAAGAGCGTGGTGCCGACGAAGCCGACGTCCGGGAGGCACTCGTTCGTCGGAAAATCGAGAGCGTAGTTGTCGGTCAAGACGGCCGTGGCCGACGGGGCCGCGGAGCTCGTCACCGCCACACGGGTCGTCTTGGCCGCGCCGTTGACCGAGAAGGCGACGCGTGTGCCGTCTTCGGACGCCCAGAAGTAGCCGTCGATGGAGCCGGTGGCGACCGCCGTCTTCGCGCCGCTCGCCTTCGTCCAGAAGTTGACCGTGCCGAGCCCGGCCTCGTTCACGCCCGTGTACCACCAGACGGCGCCACCGTTGACGCCGATGTCTTCTTCGCCCGTGAGGTCCGTGGCGATGACCGTCGGCGTGCCGCCGGTGGGCGCGATGGCTTCGAGCGACAGCGCCTGGTTCTGCACCGCGAGGTACACGACCATCGGCGAGCTGCCGGTCGTGACACCGATCAGCTGCGCGTCACCGGCCTTCAGGGCCGTGGAGGTGAGCCCACCCGACGGCTTCGTGCCGGCGTCCTTCTTGCCGGGCGTGGAATCGTCGTCGTCGTCCCCCGTCCATTCCCCGGAGCTGCTGCCCTTCTTCTTCCCGGAGTCGACGCCAGCATCGACCTGAGAGACGTCGTCGGACGCGTCCGAGCTGCCGCACCCCGAGACCCAGGAGAGAAGACCGAAGATGGAAATGGAGGAAGCGAGCACCGCCAGACGCATCCAGCTGCTCTCCCTGATCGCCGGGGCATCCGCAAGCACCTTTGGTTCGAGACACGGAAAGGAGACGCACGCCCCCCGAGGGGCTTGATTCTGGCCGACAACGAGTCGAGACCACTCTCCATGGCTCTTCAGCTCCGTCGCTACCGTACTGATGACGATCTAGATGCGGTCGTCCGCACCTTCACGGAGTCCGTTCACGCGCTCGCGGCTCCGTTCTACGACGAGTCGCAGCGCGCCGCGTGGGCACCCGAGAATGCGGACCTCGACGGATGGCGTGCGCGCCTCGAGAGCGTGAACGTGCTCGTTGCCGAAGACGAAGGCGTCCTCTGCGGGTTCCTCGGCTACGAACCGAACGGACACGTGGACCTCCTCTACACCGCAAGTCATGCCGCTCGACGAGGGGTGGCCTCGAAGCTGTACGCACAGGTAGAAACGGAATTGAGGGCCGCCGGCGTTCGTCGCGTCTTCGCGGAAGTGAGCCTCGCGGCGCGCGCCTTCTTCGAACGGCAGGGGTTCGTCATCGTCGTCGAGGAGCGTGTCGAGCGAAGAGGTGTAACCTTCACCCGATTTGCGATGGAGAAATGGCTGACTCCTACCAGGAGCTCGGAGGTACCGGACGCACGCACGACTGGCGTCTGAGCCGCCGCATTCGCGCCGGCGTCGAGATCCCGGTCTTCCTCACCGGAGGGCTCAGTGCCCGGAACGTGTCGGAGGCGATCGCGAACGTCGCCCCCTTCGGTCTCGACCTCTGCAGCGGTGTTCGCACCGAAGGGCGGCTCGACGAGACCGAGCTGCGCGCATTCTTCGCCGCCGCGCGGAGAGAGCGCACGGAACGACATCTCGCGGAGTGACGCGCTACGACGCCTCGCGCACGAGCGTGGCGAGCTGCTCGGCGGCCCTGCGAAGCATGCTCTCTGGATGAGCGCCAATCCCGAGCACGAGCCCTCGACCGATGTTGCGAGGGCCGCCGGCTCCAACGCCGAGCGGAAGGACATCCACCCCGGCGGCCGCAAGCCTCGCAGCGAGCGCGACGTCGTCGATGTGATCGGGCAGGTCGATCGTGAGGGTCGCTCCACCGGCCGGAGAACGTGGCGCGAGTCCCTTCGGAAGCAACCGACGGAGCTCTGCGACGACGAGCTCGCGGCGTCGTCGGGTGGCCTGTTTGAGTCGCCGCATGTGGCGTGCCCAGTGCCCCTCCTCGATGAAGTCGGCGAGCGCCGCTTGCATGGCATGGGGCGATGACCGCGTCGATGCCGCCCGCACGCGCGCAAACGGACGGATCAACGATCGAGGCACGATCACGAACCCGAGGCGAAGCGCCGGAAACAGGCTTCGGCTGAAGCTGCCCACGTGAATCACACAGTCGTTCGCCCCGTCGAAATCGAGACCGAGCAGAGAGGTGGCTGACGCGCCGTCACCGCTCAGCTCTCCCTCGTAGTCGATCTCGACGATCGCCGCGCCGCTCCTTGTCGCCCACTCGAGCAGCTTCATGCGACGCGAGAGTGACAGTCGGGCCCCCGAGGGGAACGCATACGCAGGGGAGACGAATCCCACGCGTGCCCGCGGAGCATGGCGGATCGCGTGCTCGACCCTCATTCCATTGGCATCCACCGGGACGCCGATGACCTTCGCGCCCGTCATCTCGATCGCCGCGGCGAGGGCGAGCGGTCCTGGACGCTCCATCCACGCAGTGTGAGTCGCGTCGAGCAAGGAGCGACAGCACAGATCGAGGCCTCCCTGCGCCCCTTCGGTGATGAACACCTGATCGACCGTGGTGCGGATCCCTCGGCCGGGAACGATGTGGCGGAGGACGGCACGCCGGAGCGAGAGGTCGCCCCGCGGATCGTCGTGGAGCGCATCGGCGCTCGACATCGCGCGCCAGCGACGGACGAGACAGCGCTCGAAGGCGCGCATGGGAAAGAGCTCGAGGTCGGGTAGCCCCGCACCGAACGGCCGCGAGCGCGCGCGGCGTCCGATGAGCGCGTCGAGCCTCGCATCAGGTATCGTCGCTGCCAGTCGGCGAGCGGTTCGGGACGGAACTTGGGCCGGCGCTGCAGCTGATGACGGCGCCGAAGGGCGCCGATGGAGCCTTGCCACACGTGGTCCTTTGCGCGGCTGCACGACGAGCGTGCCGTCGGCGGCGAGGGCGTCGTAGGCCGCAACGACCGTGTTTCTGGAGACTCGAAGGCGACGCGCGAGGTCACGCGTCGAGGGAAGACGATCCTCGGCGGACAGAGTTCCGTCGAGGACCGCTTCGCGGATCTGGTGGATGAGCTGGGACGTCAGGGACGTCGAGGCATCGCGACGAATACCGAGAAGGAGCGGCGAAACTGGCACCATGGAAGACAGCCGATCTGGATCTATCGACAGTGCCAGATTTGCGCAACGATGAGTGGCCTGCGTGAAGGCTCGAATGACGGAGGTCGAGGACACCACCACGAGGCTCGCGGCGCGCATCGGCTCGCGCATGCCCCTGACGGACGGGCGCACGCTCGACCGTGTGCTCGCCGAGGACCTGCCCGGCAATGAGCTCACCACGCTGCTGCTCCATTGCCTGCGACGACGGGCTCATTCGCGAGGCCTCGTGGACGTGCTCGAGCACGCGCGGCGCACGCCGATGTTCGCAGCCTCGACCGCAGACGTCCGCCGCCTGCGCGCCTTCGATGACCTCGCCTTCGAGGCGGCAGCTGCATTTCAGGCCGTCGAGCTCGCTCCGGTAGTGCCGCTCGGGGTGACCGCGTGTGCGGGGATCGATCCGAACAATGTCCTCGGGGCCGTGCGCTTCGCCGAAGCCGCCGCCGACCCCGGAGTCGGGCTCGCGCTTCACGCGGCGCAGTCGCGCCGACCGACGCCCGACGGCCTGCAACGGTGGTGCACGACTCAACGTGTCCTCCGGCTACAGCCCACGAGCGTTCCCGGATTCACCCCCCACTTCCGACTCTTCGCCCTGCTCACCGCAGCACGCTCGAGGAGCCGTGGCGCCGACTTGGCGTGCGAGCACGAAGCCCTCCTCGAACACCTCATCGTCTGGGCGCACCTCGTCGAGTCGCTCGCCTCGGCTCGGTTTCGCGTCGCCGGGCTCCGCGTCGTGCTGTCGGATACCGTCCTCGTGCGTGCCTGCCTGAACGCACACGGCGTCGATGCGCAGCGGCTCTCCCGCACGGCTCGGGCCCACGTGCCTGGCTCCACGGAGTCCGCGCTCCAGCGCGCCGGGATCGAGCTGCCGCGCGCCGTCGACGATCTGGTCGGAGCCGTCGAGGCGCTCGGCCTTGCCAAGCCCCTCCGCATCCGCGCGGCGCGTCTGGTCGAAGCCGTGGGCGCACCGCTGCAGCGAGCGCGCCCCGAACTCCGAGTCGTCTTCGATCTGGGACGACTCCAGGGACTCGGTTACTACGAAGGCCCCTTCGTCCAGCTCGTCCTGCGACGCGACGACGGTCTCGAGATCCCCATCGGCGACGGTGGAGCGCTCCCGTGGATCGGCGCCATGCTCTCGGACCGACGGGAGCGCACCATCGTGACCGGTATGGGAACCGAGGCCTGCGTGAAGCTGTTCGACGGCGACGGCTTTCCTTCGAGCGCCATCACAACTAATGAGGCAACACGATGACGGTACTTCACACCCCCTCCGTGACGTTGCGTCCCTGGCGAGCGACCGATGCGGACGCGCTCATCCAACACGCGAACGATCGGCGAATCTCGAAGAACCTTCGTGATCGATTCCCACATCCGTATGGGCGAGCCGACGCAGAGGGATGGATTGCCTTCGCTACGTCGCAGGCGCCGCTTCGCTACCTCGCCCTCACGCTGAACGACGAGCCGATCGGCAGCGTTGGTCTCGACGCCTTCGACGACGTTCATCGACACACCGCGGAGCTCGGCTACTGGATCGGCGCCGCCCACTGGGGCCGTGGCTACGCGACCGACGCCGCGATCGCGATGACGGCGTACGGATTCGCGGAGCTCGGTCTGGAACGCATTCAGGCCGGCGTGTACGACTGGAACCCTGGATCGGAGCGCGTCCTCGTGAAGGCAGGATTCCAGCTCGAAGGCCGATTGCGGCGACACGCATTCAAGGACGGCGTGTTCGGCGATGTGCTGATGTACGCGACCGTTCGTGCTCCTCGCGTGTGACGGTCGAGACGCCCAGGCAGCCGTAGCGCCTGACGGACACGGCGCGCTCGACTCGTCGCGCTGGGAGCCACAAGCTCGGCCGAGCCTTCGACTTGCGCGGCCATCGTGACGTCGTTAGAGATGGTGTCGGGTTCTGCAGGGGCGCCCTTCCGCCGAAAAGAAGTCTTCACCCTGCGTAGCTACGTTCGTTCGTTTGCTGCGGTCACGCACGTCACTTTCCTCCGGCCATGAGGAGCGGGTTGGCCAACGAGAGAGGTGCGTTCCATGATCGATCCGGTAGACGAGCTGAAGACGCAGGCGGAAATCCTGCACAAGCGCATCGCGACGGGAGACGCCGCGAGCCGGGCACGACTGCGCAGGCTGACCGAGCTCGCGAAGGCCGACGACGTCGCGATCACCGCCGCCGCCCCCAGCATCCGCCGCAAGCACTGCCTCACGGTCTGCGCGCGCGAGCACGGCTTCTCGACCTGGGAGCATGCTCAGCGCGTGCTGCGAGGCTGGGAGGACGAGACCGACTTCGGCGCACTTCTCTACGACCGTCAGAGCAGCGGCCTTCTGAACGTCTGGTTTGCCAGCTACGTAGAGGCCCGCGAGCAACTCGTCGCGATGCGTCGCGACGGGCAGGCGCGCTACCTGCTCGCGTACAGGCGGCAGTTCTTCGTAGCGGAGGCGCAATTCATCGAAGCGCTCGGGATGGATCCCAGCGATGCCGATTGGGAACGCCTCGACTTCGATTGGGCGCGTCCACGCGATCCACTCGCCCGGCGGCGCCTCTACGGCCAGCGGCTCCAGGCTTTGCGGGGGCGCGCATGAGCCCCTCTCGGCAGGTGAACCCCACCACTGGCATCGCGCCGACCGAAGACGTCGTGCGTGCCCTCCGCGACGCGTTCGGCGATCTTCCGATCGAGGAGCTCTCGGTGCTCCAAGGCGGTCGCTCGGGCGCCACGCTCTTCGCCTTCGTGGTGCAGGGCGAGCGCTACGTCTTGCGGCGGCCGGATCCCGCGCGGCCGATGCACCGCGCTCGAAGCGAGCTACAGATCGCGTGCACACGAATCGCCGCAGCACGCGGGATCGCGCCAGCGCTTCGCCATGTCGATGCCGGCACCGGAATCACGATCGAGGCGAAGATCGACGGAGCGCCGTTCCGGCGCGGGACGCCGGGCGCGACCGAGCGCATCGCGCAGGCGCTCCGCTTGCTGCACGAGGGTCCTTCATTCCCGTCGTCGAAGATGACCACCAACGACCTCGTGCGGCACTTCGACGGCGAGGTCCGTGCGCGAGCGACGAACGGCGCCGGGCTTCCGGGCTCGCTCGTTCATGCGGTCTTCGAGGTGTCGAGAGCCACGGCGCGCTTCGCAGAGACGGCGCCGTGCCACAACGATTTGAATCCCGGAAACATCCTCGATGCGTCGGGTCGAATCTACTTCATCGACTGGGATACCGCCTGCGCCGGTGACCCGTTCATCGACCTCGCCCAGCTCGGGGTCTTCTCGTTCTCGACACCCGAGGCACGCGCGGAGCTGCTCGAAGCGTACCTCGGACGAACGCCATCGGAGAGCGAGCGTGCGCGTTCGACGCTCGCACGCGTGCTGGCCCTCGCGTTCTACACCGCCGCCTTCATCTCCTCGACGGTGGCGGCGGGCGGATCGCTCGACATGGAAGTGACGCCTCTCCCGCTGCCCGAGCTCCTTCCAAAGCTCGGGCGCGGCGAGGCTGGGCCTGCGCTCGTCGCAGCGTCGCTTCATCGTGAGATGCAGGCGGAGCAAGCGCTCGAAACCTTCGCGGCGGCGATGCACCTCTTCGGTTGATCGCAGTGCCTACCGGCAGCGGCCCCGCTCGTTCGGGGCCGTCGTCGGTGTGGTCCGGAACGAACGCGCGGAGTCGATGACTGACGCGCAGCTGGCCCTCGATCACGGAGGACGACACAGTCGTGTTCTGCGCATGTGCACGAGGGCGAGCTGCCGATGCGTCTCTCCCTCGAGCTCAGCCGACTGCGGCGAGCACGCGGGATGGACCGGCGAAATGAGGGCGCCGAGATCGCTCGTGCTTCGAAGCGTAGCTCGTGCTTCGAAGCGTAGCTCGTGCGCGTGCATCAGCGATTGACGGCGACCACTACGGCCAAACGCGGAGAGGTACACGGTTTGCGTGGGGACAGTGGGCATGGCGAATCTTGGCTCCCGGGAAGGGCACGTCCCCCGCCGCCGCGCTCCGTGGCGCGTGTACGAAGGCCTGTCCGCACGCGACCTCGTGCGGGTGCCCGGGCTCCTCAGCCTTTCGCGTGTCCCGCTGGCAGCCCTCTTTCCGTTCACCGTCGCACGTCCGGCATGGGCGATCGGCACCCTGCTGGTCGCAGGCGCCACCGATGTGCTCGACGGATGGTATGCGCGACACTTCCACCAGCAAACACGCACCGGCGCCGCGCTCGACGGCCTCACGGACAAGATCTTCATCCTCACCGTGGTCGCCTCGCTCCTGCTCTCCGGCATCCTCTCGCCGATTGAGGTCGTGCTCCTGGCAACACGCGAGCTCGGTGAGCTCGCCCTCACCGTCCGCCTGGCAGCTGATCGCGAGCGCCGCCGTCACGTGAGGCTTCGCCCGGCCAACGTCGGGGGCAAGCTCGCAACGGGCCTCCAATACGCAGCGACGATCGCGGTCATCGCCGGCAGCGAGCAACGCGTGCTCTTCATCGGCGCCGCCGCGATCGCTGGCGTCTTCGCAGCCGCGTCCTACTGGAACCGGACGATCGAAGCTACCCGTGCTCGAGCCTAGCTCTCGCACGAAGCTCCACTCTCGGCTGCTCGTGGATGTTGCGGCGCTGGATGTCGAGGTCTCCGGACCGGCTGGCAGGCCAGGCGGATCGGAGCACCGCTTCGATCCGCCTCAGCTCTTCTTCACGAACTCCGACTTCAGCTTCATGGCGCCGATGCCGTCAATCCTGCAGTCGATGTCGTGGTCGCCCTCCACCAGGCGGATGTTCTTGACCTTGGTCCCGACCTTCACGACTAGCGACGACCCCTTCAGCTTCAAGTCCTTGATCACGGTGACGCTGTCACCGTCCTGAAGCACGTTGCCGTTGGCATCCTTGAATACGCGCTGCCCCTCGTCGCTCGCCTCGCCGTGCGCTTCCGCCGCCGCTTTCGGCCACTCGTGCGCGCACTCGGGACAGACGAACATGTCGCGGTCTTCGTAGGTGTACTCGGAGCTGCACTTCGGGCATTTCGGCAGATTGCTCATCGGCTTTCCTCGTCGTCGTCATCGCTCCCCCCGCGCCAAGCCCCCGATATAGACGTGGGGGCCCGACGCTGGGGAACAAACCGACGCCTCGTCAGATGCGCTCGAGGATGGTGGCGATGCCTTGGCCGCCGCCGACACACATCGTGACGAGGGCCGTCTGTGCGTCGCGGCGCTCGAGCTCGTCCAGCGCGGTGCCGAGCAGCATCGCCCCGGTCGCTCCGAGCGGATGGCCGAGCGCGATCGCGCCGCCGTTCACGTTCACGCGCTCGGCGTCGATCCCGAGAGCGCGCGTCGTCTGCAGCACCACGGCCGCGAAGGCCTCGTTGATCTCCCAGAGGTCGATGTCGCGTGCCGTCATGCCTGCGATGCGGAGCGCCTTCTCGCTCGCCGGCGCCGGGCCCGTGAGCATGAGGAGCGGCTCGGTCCCCACGGTCGTCATGGCGCGGATCTTGGCGCGCGGCTTCACTCCCCCTTCGCGCACGTAGCGCTCCGATGCGAGCAGGACGGCGCCTGCGCCGTCGACGATGCCGCTCGAGTTGCCGGCGGTATGGACGTGTCGGATCGCGCCCGCTTGCGGGTAGGCGGCGAGCGCGATGCCGTCGAGCGTCTCACCGTTGGGACCGACGACCGCCTCTCCGAACGAGACGAACGAAGGGTTCAGTGCAGCGAGCCCTGCTGCGGTCGTATCGGGACGAGGGAACTCGTCGCGCTCGAGCAGGAGCGTGCCCGTGTTCGGGTCGACGACCGGGACGAGCGACTTGGCGAAGCGCCCCTCTTCGATCGCTCGCGCGGCGTTCGCTTGGGACCGGAGCGCCACTCCGTCGATCTCTTCGCGCGTGAATCCCTCGAGCGTGGCGATGAGGTCCGCGCTGATCCCCTGCGGGACCTGGAAGACACGCTCGCGCAGCCGAACATTGCCGCCGTCGGTACCCCCGCCATCGGCGCCCATCGGCACGCGTGACATGCTCTCGACGCCGCCGGCGACGACGAGATCCATCGCGCCGGACGCGACGCCCATCGCACCGAAGTGGACCGCCTGCAGACCCGACGCGCAGAACCGATTGAGCGAGACGCCGGGGACCTCGTTCGGCCAGCCGGCGGCGAGCACGGCGTTGCGCGCGAGGTTCGCGCCTTGCTCGCCGACCTGCGAGACGATGCCGAGAATGACGTCGTCGACGCGCTTCGGCTCGAAACCGCCGCGCTGCTGGAGGCGATTCAAGAGCTGAGCGACGAGCTCCTGGGGGTGGACTCCAGAGAGCGCCCCCTTGCCGGCTTTCCCTCGGCCTCGGGGCGTGCGGACGGCGTCGATGACGTAGCTCGTGCTCATGGCGGTCTCCGATGTTGGGGTGAGGATCGCGAAGCAGACGCGCTAGTCCGAGCGCTTCCGCGCCTGGAAAGCTTCGAGACGGGCGCGCCGTTCGGCGGCGAAGGTCTTGCCGAAAGATGCGCGCAAATCAGCGTTCGTACAGGGCTCACCGCACGAAGGGCAGATCATCGCCGCTTCGACGGGAGCACCGCACGAGGCATGAACGAGCGAGAGGGCCGGTTCCTCCTTCGACGACCGAGCATGCCACTTCGCGCCCCATGAGCGGAGCGCGAACATGACCGGCTGTAGGTCGCGACCTTTCGGCGTCAGCGTGTACTCGTAGCGAGGCGGCCGATCGTTGTACTGCCGTCGCGCAACGACGCCGTCCTCCTCCAGGCGCCGGAGGCGCGTCGCGAGCAAGTGAGACGACGCGCCGGTGAGCGCTTGGAGGTCGTCGAAGCGATGCGTGCCGAAGAAGAGCTCGCGCAAGATGAGCAGGGTCCAGCGATCGCCGACGACGGCGAGCGCCCTCGCGACCGGGCATGCGCTGTCGTCGACCTCGTCCCAGCCCATGGCACCAAGCGTAGTGACTTCAATTTTTGAAGTCAATGACACCACCGCTCGATTCGAGGTCGAGCTCGACCTTGGTCGTGACTTCGACTTCAGCAGGCGGCGACCCCCGACGCGCGTGGTGGACAACGGCATCGAGCCCTGCGTATGGTGCGCCGGTGCGGCGATGGGCCTCGATGATCAGCATCTTCGCTGTCGTCGCGTGCGAGTCGTTCGGTGCGGGGTCTCCGCCCGACGATTCCGGAACGCTTGACGGCGGCATCACTCCCGACGCGGCGGTCGCCGACAGAGACGCTTCGAGCGCGGTCCCGGCCTGCGATCGGTCGAAGCCCTTCGGTGCACCGAGACTCGTCGAGGCGATCGCAAGCGACTCCATCGAAGGAGGCGGCAGCCTCTCCCCGGACGGTCGTCTTCTGCTCTACCACTCGAACCGGAACACCGGCGACGAGAGGCGCGAGCTCTTCGTAGCCGAGCGGCCGAGTCCGGACGCGCCTTTCGAAGCAGGGAAGCCGATCGTCGTCATGGAGCGGATGCAGTCGATGAACGATCCGCACCTCCTCCCGGACGGGACGCTCCTGTTCTCGGTGGCAGCGGCTTCAGGACTGCTGCACATCGAGTCCGCCACGCTGACGGCCGAGCGCACGCTCGCAAACCGCGCGACCCTCCCCGCGCTGGAGTCGAGCATCGGCGAGACGGTCCAGCCATACGTGACCGGCAGCCGGCTCTACGTCGCGTCCAATCGCGGCGACGGCTACCACATCTACGCGTCGGAGCGACGAACGGACGGCGAGCTCGGTCCTCCGGCGCGCGTCGAGGAGCTCGTCGGGTCCGGCTGGGACTGGCGGCCGGTCGTGACGCCCGACGATCTGACGATCTACTTCTCCCGCTCTCCCTCCGCAGACATGAGCGGGCTGGATGTCTACGTCGCGCGGCGGACCTCGCCGAACGACAAGTTCGGCCCCCCCGAGCGCGTCGCGGAGCTCAGCGCCCCGGGAGTATCCGACAGCCCGACATGGGTGAGCGCCGACGAGTGCACGATCTACTTCGAGAGCAAGCGGCGGCCGAACTCCAACGGCGACGTGTGGATGGCTGAACGTCTCCGCTGACCCGGTGCCCCCCGTGCGGGCGTTCATCGGCGCCGCAACCTCCACGATCGAAAGCACGCGCCCCGAGGACGTGCTCGCTCACCGGACCGCCCCCGTGCGCTTCTTGACGACGGCGTCGTTCGGACCGAGGACGCGCCCGTCGAGCGCGCGCAGCTCGAGTCTGCGAACGCGGCGTCCGGTCTTTTTGTCGACCATCACCGAGTGCTGCTCGCCGGGCCCGAAGAAGTAGTCTTCGCCCCACTGGCGGAGCCCGACCACGACGTGGAAGAGCCCGCGCCCCTTCTCGGTGAGGGCGTACTCCTGGTAGGCGCTGCCGTCGGAGGCCGGCACGAGCTCGAGGATGTCGTGCGCGAGCAGCGTGCGTAGGCGCGCGGCGAGGATGTTCTTCGCCACGCCGAGGCTCTTCTGGAGCTCGCCGAACCTCCTCGGCCCGTCGAAGGCGTCGCGCACGATGAGGAGCGACCACCAATCGCCGATCGCGTCGAGTGATCGTGCGACGGGACACTCGGCATCCGAAAGGCTCGTCCGTCTCATGGACCTCTCCGTGCGGTCCCGTTTCAAGCCGGCCAGGCCTGCTGCGGACCGCGGTCTGGTTGCAACATAGGACTACCTGCGTTAGCTGGATAGTAGTTTCATGAAGCAACCAGATTTGCCACGAACGGTAGCGCTGCTCTTCGCCTTCGCGTCGGCGCTCAGCGTCGCCAACATCTACTACGCGCAGCCGCTGCTGGCCGCGATGGCCGATGACTTCGGGATCCGCCCCGCGGCGATCGGCGTGGTCGTGACCGTGACGCAAATCGGATACGCGTCAGGGCTGCTCTTCATCGTTCCCCTCGGCGATCTCCTCGATCGGCGGCGGCTCATCGTCGGGCAGGGCCTTCTGTCATCGGCCGCGCTCCTCATCGTCGCCTTCGCGCCGACGAGCGGCGTACTGCTCGCGGGGATGCTCGCGGTCGGGCTCCTCGCCGTCGTCGTCCAGATCCTCGTCGCCTTCGCGGCGACGCTCGCGTCCGAGGACGAACGCGGTCGCGTCGTCGGCGCGGTCACGAGCGGCATCGTGCTCGGGATCCTGCTCGCGCGCTTCGTCTCCGGCGTGCTCGCGGATCTCGGTGGCTGGCGCGCGGTATACCTGGCCTCGGCAGCGCTCACGCTGCTCATGGCCGGCGTGCTCGCCCGCGTGCTCCCGAAGCACACGAAGCCACTCGATCCACCGTCCTACCCGAGTCTATTGCGGTCGGTGTTCGTCCTGTTCATGGAGGAGCCGCTCCTCCGCGTCCGTGCGGGGTTCGCGCTCCTCATCTTCGCGACGTTCAGCATCCTCTGGACGTCGATGGTGCTGCCGCTCAGCGCGCCGCCGTTCTCGCTCTCGCATGCGGAGGTCGGCGCCTTCGGACTTGCCGGCGTGGCCGGCGCGCTCGGGGCGGCGCGCGCCGGCCGGCTCGCCGATCGCGGCCTCGGCCAATGGACGACCGGCGTCTCGCTCGTGCTGATGCTCGTCTCGTGGATCCCGATCGCGCTCTTGGGCTCGTCGCTCTGGAGCTTCGTCCTCGGAATCGTAGTGCTCGACTTCGCCATCCAGGCCGTCCACGTCACGAACCAGACCCTGATCTTCGCGGTTCGGCCGGAGGCACACAGCCGTCTCGTCGGCGGCTACATGGTCTTCTATTCGATCGGCAGCGCGACGGGCTCGCTCGCGTCGACGCTGGTCTTCGCTCGCGCAGGCTGGCTCGGCGTCTGCCTCCTCGGCGCCGCGACGAGCAGCCTCGCCTTGCTCCTCTTCGTCCTGACGCGGCGGGTCGCGAGGTAGGCAACGATGTCCCGTGACGCAGGCGCTCGACCGAGAGCCGACCGTGGAAGGGCACCGGCCGGTGCCGGTCAAGCGCCGTCGCTCGCGGCCACGTTAGCTCTGCGCCAGGCGCCGGTTCCGCTACGCTCAGGACATGGGTGGAGGCGCATCGGGAACGACTCGGCCGCGCGGTGGGCTCCTGCTCGGGCTGCCGATGCTGGTGGCGCTCCACGTCCTCATGGTGCTCGCTGCGCTTTGCGGCAAGGGCGGTGCGCCTCGGATCAGCGGCGCGGCGATCTTCACCATGCTCGTCTCCGCAGCGCTCTTCGGCCATTACGCCGTGACGCGGAGAAAACACGAACGGGCATCGCGGGCCGCCGTCGGCTACGTGCTCGCGTGGGCGCCCAGCGTCGGCTTCGCCTGCATGCAGGCTCTCGAGACGCCCCTGGCGTGGGGCGATCTGCCGAGCTTCGCAATGGGCGTGACGACACGCTCCACTGCGAGCGAGGTGGCGGGGCTGCTCTTCCGCTTCCCGATCGGCCTCCTCTTCATCGTGGGAATAGGCACGGTGGCCGCCCTCCTCCTGCTGGACCGCGGGTCGGATCGGATCGTCCGTGTGGCAGCGGCGGCGATCGCCGTCGCGAGCCTGGGGGCGACGGCGGTCGGCCTCTCCCGGATCGGGCGCCCGGACCCGGACACGTATCTCTCGACGCTCGTCCCGTCTGGCAGCCTGCGCCCCGGGGAAGAGAGGGACGTCTTGGGCACGAAGCTCCATTACGTGACGGAGCCCATCCCCCCGACTGTCTTTCCCGGAGAGCCCGTGGTTCCCGACGCAACACCGAAGGAGTGGAGCTGCCGGGTCGTCGGGCTCGAGGCGCCGATCCACGTTGCGACGGTGGGTCTCGGCCGGACTGTTTGCCCCGACGTGCAGGTGCGCCTTGCCCCCGACGGCGGGCTCGCCACGCTGACCGTCGCGGAGCAAGAGAAGCTCGGCTGGCTTCCTCTTGCCGCGCTTCGCCCGGGAGTCCGGTGGCGCGCGACGGTGACGCCTCGGGACCTCGGCTCTTCGGTCGTCGCGCCGCCCATCGGGTGGACGTTCGGCGCGGCGTTCGGAGTCGTCGCGTCTGCACTCACTCTGCTGCTCGCGCGCCGGCACCGTCGCGCGGCGGCATCGCTCGATGGCGAGGTCGCGCAGCACCTCGGCGCCGGCAACGTGCAGCTCGCGAGCGGCGAGGTCATGAGTGTCCAAGCAGCCGCGCTCTTGCCGCAGGGTCCCGTCACACTCGGACCTCGCAAGCACCGTATCCTCTCGTACCGCGAGTCCGCGCTTCCGAACTTCGAGACGGCGGTCGCCGGTACGTTGAAGCAGCAGCAGCGGTCGCTCCGAGATCGCGCCGCTTCGCTCGAAGCCATCGCGCTCGGCATCGTCGTGCTCGCGGCGACGCCGCTGCTGGTGGCGCGCCTCGCGGGTTTGCTCTGATGGGCCGTGCCCGACGAACGCGCACTTCGCCCCTGAGCACGCCGCCTCCACGAGCCCGCTCTGGCTCCTCTCCGCCCTCGGCGCCGTCGGCATCGTCGGCGCCCGCCGTCGCTCGAAGGGGCGCTGATCGCACACGCGCTCGCGGCTCGCGGCTCGCGCCGGTATCGCATTGTCCCGTGACGCGGACGCGCGACCGATGCATGCTGCGCCGATGTGCCGCCTCCGGCCCTCCGATTATCGTCGCATGCCCTGGCGCAACGGCGGCGGTACGACCACCGAGATCACGATCGCGCCCGCGGACGCCCAGCTCTCCGGCGAGCGATTCGTTCATCGCGTGAGCATCGCCGACGTCGCGTCCGACGGCCCGTTCTCACGCTTCGAAGGCTACGACCGCCACATCATGCTCCTCGACGGAGCGGGGATGACGCTCGACTGCGGCACGCACGGGCGCATCGAGCTGAGGGCACCATTCGAACCGCGATCGTTCTCCGGTGACTGGGACGTGCAAGGCACCCTCGTCCGGGGACCGGTGCGCGACTTCAACGTCATCGTCGATCGAGCGCGAGCATCCGCGACGCTGGAAGTGCGTTCGATCTCGACCCCCGAATCCGTGCCCGTCGACTCCGGAGATACGTGCATTATCCATGTGATCTCCGGAGAGCTCACCGCGGCAGCGGCCGGCGACACGCTCATCTTCGACGCGCCGTTCGCGCTCGATCCGAAGGTCCCCACACGGATCGCGATCGCTCGGATTGTCGCGAGGCGTTGATCGCCCGTCTTCTACCTGGAGCTCGCGCTCTAAAAGTCGATGCAGGAACGGCTAGAGTGAGGGCATGAGCCTCGACCTCGGACATGCACGTACGCTCGGCAGTCTACTGAAGAGCCTGCTCGCGTCCTCGGTCGTGGCGGCGGCCGGGCTCTCGGCGCTCGCCGCCTGCGATGACGACGACGGCCCGGACACCTGCCGCCTAGTTCTGCATGACGGGGCGGCGGGCCAATGCGGACAGTTCGAGCTCACCATCGTCGGCAATGCATCGAGCTGCGCGCTCGACGCGGGGCGCAACGACTGTTCGGCGCTCTGTGGGCGGAGTGTCTCCTCGTGCAGCGTCGACACCGATCGAAGCGTGCTCGTCTGTCGCGAGAGCTGCCGGGTCGACGGGAGAAGGCCGCCGGGACTCGCGCCGCCGTCGCCGAGGAACACCTCGACCCTCGGCGACCACATCGCGACGATGGCCTATCACGAGGCCGCCGCCGTGTACGCGTTCACGCAGCTCGCGCGGGAGATGCGTGAACACGGCGCTCCTGCGAGCCTCGTCCGGGCGCTCGAGCGTGCTGCGGAGGACGAGCGGCGACATGCCATGCTCTGTCGTGCGTTCGCGGCCGCCGAGGGCGCGGATGCCGAGCTGCCCGACGTCACGCCCACGGAGGTGAGAAGCTTGTTTGCCATCGCGGAGGAGAACGCGCGCGAGGGCTGCGGGCGCGAGCTTCTCGGCTCGGTGGTCGGGTTGCACGTGAGCGAGCATGCGTCCTCAGTCGAGGCGCGCGATCTGTTCGCCTCGATCACGCGTGACGAGCTCCGCCATGCTGCCGTGTCGCTCCGCATGCAACGTTGGATACGGACACGGCTCACCCCCCAAGAGCGCGAGGCGGTCGACGCACGCATGTGCGCGGCCCTCGCCACGGGCACGACGTCGTCGATGCCCGCCGCGCTCGCGCCTCCGGCAGATGTGGTGCTCGCGACGGTCGGAGATCGGGTCGCGAAAGCCGTTCTCACCTGGTTCGATGACGGGGACTCGCGCGAGCAACTGCTCTGCGCCGCGCGCACGGGAGCCGCGACTTGAGCGTACGGTGGAACGCAGCTCTCCTGTTCGGGATCGTCACGGTCGGCTTGGCGTGCAGCGCATCATCGACGGACCACCCCGACGAGACCGCCGCGCGCCGCGCGTGCGAGGCCTTCACGCCGGAGGCTCAACCGCTCCGTGCCCGCGCCGTCGAGGACTGCACGCGCCATCTCACGGCGCCTGGCGTGTCACTGGACGCCCCCGCCGCGCTCACGCAGTGCGCCGAGCTACGGCGGGGACCCGAGGCTGACAACCCGTTCAACGACGGCCGCTGTGTCCTTCCGAGAGGGACGCAGCCGATCGGCACGCCCTGCGCGACGGGCCTCCAGTGCGCGAGCGGGGCGTGCTCCCTGGAAGGTAACGTGGCTTCGGCGTCGGGCGCTCAGTTCTGCGGGAGCTGTGTCCCCCCTCGCCCGGCGCAGTGCATCCAGTCGTACGAAGCTTGTGGAAGTGCCGGCGGCTGCTCCCTCAAGGCCGAGACCTGCGAGGTGCAGACACAGCGAGGCGTCGGCGAGCGATGCTCGCCAGGCGACTGCAAGCTTGGTCTCCGATGCCGAATCGAGAGCAAGGAAGGAGCGCCGGCCGGCTCGGGCTACGGCCGATGCATCGCACCGCTCGGCCCCGGCGAGCGCTGCGCCGACGAGCTCAACTCGCATCTCCCGTGTGTCACGGGCTACGACTGCAACGGCGAGACATGCATGCCGACTTTCGGCGAGGGCGAGCCGTGCAACTGGGCCCCGACTCAGAGAAGGGCCTGTGGAAGGGACCTCCGCTGCGAAGGAGAACCTCCGCGGTGCGTACGAAACGTTCCGCTCGCGATGGGCGAGATGTGCCTGAACAAAGGGCCGTGCGCAGACGGCATCTGCGACTCCACCACGTTCCACTGTGTGCCGACGCCGCCGCTCGGTGATCCGCGCGCCTGCCGCTGAGTCGATCCCGTGCACACCTCACCCACTCGCCGATGAAGCCTCCTCACGACGCGCTGCCCGTCGTCCGAATCGCTGAGGCGCGCCCCGAAGATCTCGGTGCGCTCGAGGCGTACCTCGTCACGCGCACCGACACGTGCATGTTCCTTCGGAGCAACCTGCGCCAGGCCGGTCTCGCTTGGTCGGGGCAGCGCTATGGGGCGCAATACATGCTCGCTTGGCGCGGCGACGCCGTCGTTGGCGTCGTGGCCCACGCGTGGAGCAACATGCTCCTCGTCCAGGCGGACGAGGCGATCGGCGAGCTTGCCTCCGCGGTGGTCGCCTCGAGCGGTCGCACGGTCGCCGGCCTTTCGGGACCGCTCGAACAAGTGATCGCGGCGCGCAAGGTGCTCGGGCTCGCCGAGCAGACGGCGCTCCTCGACTCGGCCGAAATCCTGATGTCGCTGGCGCTCGACGACCTCCAGGTCCCGCGCGCGCTCGCGGAAGGACACGTACGAGGCCGTCGCGCCATGGAGTCGGATCGCGACCGGTTGATCGCATGGCGCGCCGCCTACGTCACGGAGCTGCTTGGAAAGCAGCCGGGCGCCGAGCTCGACGCCGAGGCTGCCGACAACATCGATGCGGCGCTCGCCGCGGACCGCATCTGGGTCATCACGGACGATGACGCCATCGTCGCCATGAGCGCGTTCAATGCCGAGCTCCCCGATTGCGTTCAGATCGGCGGCGTCTACACGCCACCGGCGCTTCGCCGTCGGGGCTATGCTCGTGCGGCGGTCGCGGCCTCGCTCCTCGATGCTCGCGCTCGCGGCGTTCGGCGTGCCGTGCTGTTCACCGCGGGGACCGATGCCGAAGCTGCCTATCGCGCGCTCGGCTTCGTCGCGACCGGCCGGTTCGGTCTGATCTTCCTACGCTGAATGGGGCTCCCGTGCGTGCTCGGTCGCGCCACGCGTCGCAGACGGTTGGCGCTCGACGCGCAAGGTGCCGACGGTCCGGATATCGAGAAACCTTGCGGCGGACGGTCACGGCCGTTCGGGCGAGCGGAACCGAGTCGAGCGCTGTAACATCGAAGGTCCCGTGGCATCCAGTTCGCACTCGAGGGGGCTCAGGACCGAACGGATCGTCGCCTCCCCGCGCTACCGCGACGGCAGGTTTCACAACACCGAGCAGCTCGACTCGCCGATGCGCAAAGGCACGTCGGTGCTCTCGACGATGCCGGAGTTCCTCTTCGGCGGGGCGGCTCGGCGTCCGCCGGGGCAGCTCCCGATCGAGAGCCCGCGCGACACATGGCTTCGTCCGAGCGACTCCGGCCTTCGCGTCACGTGGCTTGGTCACTCGACCGTGCTCGTCGAGATCGATGGTCGCCGCGTCTTGACCGATCCCGTGTGGGCGGATCGGATCTCGCCGTTTCCCTTCGTCGGGCCCCGCCGGTTTCATGCGACGCCGATCTCGATCGACGAGCTGCCTCCGCTCGACGCGGTGCTCGTATCGCACGACCACTACGACCATCTCGACGCGCCGACCGTGCGCGACCTTGCGCGTCTCGACGTGCCGTTCGTGACGTCGCTCGGCGTGGGCTCGAGGCTCGAGGCGCTTGGAATCGCACCGGAGCACATCGTGGAGCTCGACTGGTGGGAAGAGACGACGCTCCCGAAGAGCGGCCTCGGCTTCACCGCGACGCCGTCACGGCACTTCTCGGGTCGAAGCCCGTTCGATCGCAACCGAACGCTCTGGTCGTCGTGGATCCTCACCGGCGAGAAGCACCGCGTGTTCTTCAGCGGCGACACCGGTCTCACCACCGAGCTCGCGACGATCGGCGAGCGGAAGGGACCGTTCGATCTCGTCATGCTCGAGGTCGGGGCCTTCCATGAAGCCTGGGGCGACATCCATCTCGGCCCCGACAACGCGCTCATCGCTCATCGCATGCTCGGGGGCGGCACGCTCCTGCCCGTTCACTGGGGAACGTTCGACCTTGCGCTGCACGGGTGGGACGAGCCGGCCGAGACGCTGGTGTCGCGTGCCGAAGCGCTCGGCATCCATGTCATCACTCCGCGGCTCGGTCGCGCGGTCGAGCCGGTGCAGCTGGACCGGGTCGATCCGTGGTGGCGCGAGGTCGCTCCGGCGACGCTCGAAGAGCGCCCCGTCGCTCCCGCGCGCTCGGCCTGATCGCGATCGCGGCGTGCGCGGCAGCTCCGTGCTTGCGCGGCGCTTTCGATACGACACTCGCGACGACGGCGAGCGGGTTCGTGTCGTTGGGCGTCGTCGCCACGCCTCAGAGCTCGAGCTGACGTTCGCCGGCCCCCAGGGGTCGAACGGCGCCTGTACCGGACGTCGTTCGTGACCGCGCTCGGCGCCGCCGAGCTCGCCGTCGATTTTTTGGGAAACGTCGCGGGAAGGCTCCACTGCTGAGACATGAGCGCCACACGGCGCTCCGCAGCCCGTACGCGGGCGTGCGAGCGACGAGCCATTGGAGTGGACTCATGACCATTCGGAATCGAGACATGGTCGCCAACCCCCGACGATTCGCCGCCGGCGCGGTCTCCGTGGTGGCGCTCATCCTGCTGGCTGCCTGCAGCGACGATCCCTCGCCCGCCGACGTGCCTGCCCCCGGCAACGGCGACGCTGGCGCTGTTGCCCCCGGCAACGGCGACGCTGGCGCGTGCGCGGACGGGATCTGGAACAACGACGAATGCAGCGCGTGGTCCACGTGCGCGGCGGGCACTTACGTGGCCAGTGCGCCTTCGGCCAAGGCCGATCGGACGTGCGCGTCCTGCACGAGCGGGACCTTCAGCGCGGCGCCCAACGCGGAGAGCTGCACGACCTGGACCACGTGCAAGCCCGGCAGCTACGTAGCGACGCCGGGCAGCACCACCACCGATCAGGTCTGCGCGCCGTGCGCGGCAGGGACGTACTCTTCCTCGGACAACCAGGCCAACTGCGTGCCGCTCGGGGAGTGCCCGGCCGGGAGGGTGGAGAAGACGCCTGGAACTTCGACATCGCCGCCGGTGTGCGCCGCCTGCGATGCCGGAAGCCATTGCGCTGGAGGCAAGGCGCCGATGGAGGCGTGCGCAAGCGGCACGTGGGACCACGACAAGAATCCGGCGACGGCGTGCGTCGCGTGGACCGACGGCGTCGCGGGCCAGGCCGTCTCCGTAGAGGGGAGCGCGACCACCAATCGGACGTGCACCGCGTGCGCGGGCGGGAGCTTCAGCACGACGACGAACGCGGCGAGCTGCACGCCGATGACCGACTGCGAGCCTGGGAGCTTCGTGAGCACGGCCGGCACCGCCGTCGCGGCTCGCCAGTGCACGACCTGTCCCCCGGGTCAGACGAGCACGGCGACGAACGCCACGGCCTGCGTCGCTGAGCCGGTCGAACCGCAGCTTGTCGCGGGCGCCCACCATACTTGCGCACTCCTGTTCGATGCCACCGTCCGTTGTTGGGGAGAGAACAGCAGCGGCCAGCTCGGCGACGGAACGACGGCAAGGAAGTCTACCCCCACCGTCGTCCTCAATCTCCCGCGTGTCACAAAGCTCGCTAGTAGCACCGGCGCTAACCACACCTGCGCGCTCCTCGAGGATCGCAGCGTCCGCTGCTGGGGCGCCAACTTCAGCGGCCAGCTCGGCGACGGAACGGACGAGCAGAAGCTGACGCCGGTCATCGTCCCCGGTCTCTCCGACGTGACCGACCTCGCCGTGGCCGATGCCCACACGTGCGCGATCCTCGATAACCGCACCGTCCGGTGCTGGGGAGGGAACTTCAACGGCCAGCTTGGCGACGGGACGACCGAGAACAGGCCAGCGCCGACCGCCGTGCCCGGGCTCTCCAACGTCACGGGGCTCGCGGCTGGAGGCCAGAGGACCTGCGCATTCCTGGCCGACAACACGGTCCGATGCTGGGGATTGAACAACGTCGGCCAGTTCGGCGACGGAACGACGGTGTCGAGCGTCTCGCCTACGGCGATCGCCAATCTCTTCTCCGTCACCAAGCTCGCTCTGGCCTCACACCATAGCTGCGGGATCTTCGCCGGTGGCTCTGTTCGCTGCTGGGGACGGGGCAGCTGGAGTGCGCTAGGCGACGGGACGGGCGCAAACAAACCAACGCCGACCGAGGTCGTCCCCAGTCTCTCCGGCGCGGTCGAGGTTGTCGTGGGAGGCGACAGCACCCTGAGTGCTCACAGCTGCGCGCGCCTCGGCGACGGATCCGTCCGCTGCTGGGGAGATAGTCGCCGTGGTCAGCTCGGCGACGGTACGACGGACACCAAGAGCTCGCCCACCGCTGTCCTCCAGCTCTCCAACGTCACCGAGCTCGTCGCGGGGGCGTACCGCGTGTGCGCGAGAAGCGGTAACGCCTCCCTTTCTTGCTGGGGCGGCAACAGCAGCGGCCAGCTCGGTGACGGTACGACGACCGACCGGTCCTCTCCTGTTCTCGTTGCGTGGTAGACCAACCAACACGCGTCCGCGAACGTCGCGTGGGACGAGCCGGGCGAGAGGCTGTTGGGTGCCGAAGCGCTCGGCATCCATGTCATCACTCCGCGGCTCGATCCCGCGGTCGAGCCGGTGCAGCTGGACCGGCTCGACCCGTGGTGGCGCGAGGTCGCCCCCGGCGACCCTCGAAGAGCGCCCCGTCGCTCCCGCGCGCTCGGCCTGATCGCGCTCGCGCTCGGTCTACGTGAGGTGGCCAAGACTCTCGACGAGGGAGCACCGACGCGAGCTGCCGGATACATGCTGTCGACGCGACGAGAGGCGGTCGACGGCCGGCGTGCATACGGTTGCCGGGCGTGTCCGGCGACTGCTATCGTCTCCGCGCAATGCGTGCGCGGCAGCTCCGTGCTTGCGCGGCGCTTTCAGTACTGACACTCGCGACCACGGCGAGCGGCGAGGAGCCTCGGAGAGCCCTCGTCTTCCTCGAATGGACGCGCGCTCCCGGAGCGGAGACGTGCCTGTCCGAGGAAGAGCTCGTCGAAGACGTCGAGGTGACGCTCCGAAGGCGCCCGTTCGCACCGCGGGCCGCCGCCGATCGATTCTTGCGCGCCGCGATCGCGAGGAGCGAGAGCGGGATCGGATGGACGGCACGCATTGCGCTGTCGACACGAGATGGCGAGTCGCTCGGTGCGCGTGACATCACGATCGAGAACGAGAGCTGCGCCGAGGCGTCCGAGGCGATCGTCCTCGCCTTGTCTCTCATGGTCGAGCTGCCTCTCACGGCGGCAGAGATCGAAGCACGCCGCCATGCGGAGGAGGCCTCGCGGTGGCACCTCGAAGGCCGCCTCGGCCCGGCGATCGCGGTCGACGAGACGCTGACGCCCGCCCCCGCGGCCAACCTCGGGCTGGTGTTGAGACCGGGCCAATTCTGGCCGATCGCTCTCGACGCCGTCGCGTCACTCCGTTCCGAGATGAGCTCGCAGCAGAGCCGATACTGGTTGGCGAGCACGATGCTCGGGCTTTCGGTGTGCCCGCTCTCCACGAGCTGGTCGAAGCTGCGCGTCTCGGGCTGCGCCGGCCCCGAGATCACGATGTTCACCGGCTGGGGTGGCGGCTTCGCGAAGAATCGGCTGGGCTTATCTTCGACCGTCGGGGCCTGGGTACACTCGGACGTGACCTACGAGCTCTCACGCCGGCTTCACGCGTTCGTCTCGCTGGGTGTCGTCGCCACACCTCAGCAGCTCGAGTTGACGTTCGCCGATCCCGAGGGGGTCGAGCAGCGCCTGTACCGGACGTCGTTCGTGACCGCCCTCGGCGCCGCCGGGCTCGCCGTTCATTTTTTTTAGGAATCGTCCCGAGAAGGCCGCACTGCAGAGACGTGAGGACCACGCGGCGCTCCGCAGCCCCTACGCAGGCGTGCGCGCGACGAGCCACTGGAGTGGAGTCATGCGAGTTCGGAATCGAGACATGATGGCCAACCCCCGACGATTCGCCGCCGGCGCGGTCTCCTTGGTGGCGCTCATCCTGCTGGCTGCCTGCAGCGACGATCCCTCGACCGCGTCTGCCCCGGACAACGGCGACGCTGGCGCGTGCGCAGACGGGATCTGGAACAACGACGAATGCGGCGCGTGGTCTACGTGCGCGGCGGGCACCTACGTGGCCAGTGCGCCTTCGGCCAAGGCCGACCGGACGTGCGCGTCCTGCACGAGCGGGACCTTCAGCGCGACGGCCAACGCGGAGAGCTGCACGACCTGGACCACGTGCAAGCCCGGCAGCTACGTGGCGACGCCGGGCAGCACCACCACCGATCAGGTGTGCGCGCCCTGCGCCGAGGGCACCTACTCGTCGTCGAACAACCAGGCCAAGTGCGTACCGCTTGGCGAGTGCCCCGCCGGCTCGGTGCAGAAGACGACCGGAGGGTCGACATCGCCGCCCGTGTGCGCCGCCTGCGATGCCGGGAACCACTGCGCTGGAGGCAAGGCGACGGCGCAGGTGTGCGCGAGCGGCACATGGGACCACGACATGAACCCGGCGACTGCGTGCGTCGCATGGACGGACTGCCTCGCGGGCCAGGCCCACTCCGAAGAGGGGAGCGCGACCACCAATCGGACGTGCACCGCGTGCGCGGTCGGCAGCTTCAGCACGACGACGAATGCGGCGAGCTGCACGCCGATGACCAACTGCGCGCCCGGCAGCTTCGTGAGCACGGCAGGGACGCCCGTTGCGGATCGCCAGTGCTCGAGCTGTCCCGCGGGTCAGGCGAGCACGACAACGAACGCGACGACGTGCATTCCCGGTAACCTCAAGGTCTCCATCAGCAGGATGCACGCATGCGCGCGCCTCACCGACGGCTCCGTCCGCTGCTGGGGATCCAATGGCAGTGGAGCGATCGGTGACGGCACCACGGACATCAGGTTGACGCCGGTCGCCGTCTCCAACCTCTCGGATGCGAGCGACGTCGCCGTGGGCGTGGGCTTCAGCTGCGCGGTCGTCACCGGTGGTGCGGTCCGGTGCTGGGGAATGAACTTCTGGGGGTCGGTCGGTGACGGCACCACCACCGACCGACTCACCCCCACCGCTGTTCCCGGAATCGAAGGGGTCAAGAAGCTCGCGCTCGGTGGAGGCACGAGCTGTGTGATCGTCGGTGACGACAACACCCTCCGCTGCTGGGGCCGACTCGCCAAAGGCATTCCGCTCGGCGACGGAACGACGGCAGACGGGCTCACTCCAGTCGCCATCCCGGGTCTCTCCGACGTTACGGCCGTCGCGGTCGCGGACACCCACGCCTGCGCGCTCCTCGGCAATCGAACCGTCCGCTGCTGGGGAGACAACAGCTCCGGCCAGCTCGGCGATGGAACGACCACGCAGCCCGCGACGCTCACCACGGCCGTCAGCGGCCTCTCCACAGCCGTTGGCATCTCGGCGGGCGACAGGCGCACCTGCGCGCTGCTCGACGACGGCACCGTCCGCTGCTGGGGAAACAACAGCTTCTACTCGCTCGGCGACGGAACGACCAACAACACGCGGTCGTCGCCCGTCGAGGTCCTTGGTCTCTCCGGTGTTGCGGAGATCGTCGCGACTGGTAGTTTCCACTCGTGTGCGCGCCTCACCAACGGCGGCGTCCGTTGCTGGGGCTACAACGAGTACGGGCAGGTCGGCGACGGAACGGAAGAGTTCGTCCGGCCGTCGCCCACCCCTGTCGTCGGCATCTCGACGGCGATCGGGCTCGCGGTCGGCGGTGAAATGGCCTGCGTCGTCCTCGCCAACGGCACCGTCCAATGCTGGGGCGCCTCGGAGTACGCTAGCATCGGCAACGGCACGGAGCAGAGCCTCGTGCCGGTCCCCATCCCGCTCTAGCGAGCTCGAGCGCTGCTCGCCCGAAATGACCTCGCATCGCGCTCGCCCGATTGGGCGATCGAGCGCGATGCGAGGTCATTTCGGCGTGTTCTGAGCACGCTTGCTTGTCTCTCTCGATTGGCGCAACAGGGTTGCACCTTGGCGAGCGGTAGCGTGAGAGCGTGCTCTTGGCAGCTCGAAACGCGGTCTACCGTCCGCCCCCGCGCTCCGTTTCGGGGCGTGTCGCGCGACTGCTATCGTCTCCGCCCGATGCTTGCGCGGCAGTTCCGTGCCTGCGCGACACTCTCATCGTCGGCCATCGATACCCGGCGAGCACCTCGTGGCGGATCTCTCGACGCGCGTAGGGCCAGGAGCGAGAGCGCAGGCGGCGTCGATTTTTTTTGCGAATCGTCGAGAGCAACCCGCACTGCTGATACGTGAGGGCCGCGGAGCTTCCTTCGAGCGACTTCGGAACCCAGCCGCTCGCGGCATTCGACGAGCAGCCCATGGATCCGCGGCAGCTCTTCCGTGACAACGTAGCGTTCGTCTGGCGAGCGCTCCGATACCAAGGTGTCGCCGAGCGCGACCTCGAGGACGTGAGCCAGGAGGTCTTCGTCGTCCTCTTTCGAAAGCTGCCCGAGCTCGAGCGATCGACCTCGTTCCGGGCCTGGCTCTATGGAATCTGCCTCCGCGTGGCGACGGCCTACCGAAGGCGCGCGAGCGTCCGCCACGAGGTGCTCGTGGGCGAGCTCGCGGAAGAAGCGGGCGGAGTGATGAACAGCCGCGAACCGGAGCGCCTACACGCCCGGACGCAGCTGCTCAAGCTGCTCGCCCGGCTCGATGACGACAAGCGAGACGTCTTCGTCCTCTACGAGCTCGAGCAGCTCCCGATGGCGGAGGTGGCCGACATCGTCGGCTGTCAACGGGCGACGGCGTACTCGCGCCTCGCCGCGGCGAGGCAGCAGCTCATGGGAATGATCTCGAAATTGCCGAAGACGTAGGAAACGAGCGGGCTCATGTTGGACGACGAGAAATTCCTCGAGACCTTGATTCACGCGGGCCGAACCGGGCCGGATGCGTCGCAGGTCGACCGGCTGGAGCAGCGCCTCGAGCCGACCTTCCTTTCGGCGCAGCCGACCAGTTCGAGCGCGCCCCGAGTCCACGGCGTGAAGTGGATGTTGGCGGTCCTCGGGATCGGCCTTTTGAGCTCGGTCACCGACACGCGTGGGCCGGCGACGGGGGACGAGCCGCAGTCCGTCGCGGTGAAGGCGGAGGCGGAGCCGGGGCCCGTCGCGATGACGGTCACCGTGTCCGAGGAGCCACCCGCGAGCATCGCGGAGCTCGAGACCGTGCCGGCCGCGGCCCCGACGACGGAACCAGTGCGCGCGGCGGTGAGCTCGCACGTCGTAGCGGCCCCGTCGATCCCGGCGCGGACGCCGACGAAGGCTCCTGTCCCGACGACGCCGCCAGCGGCTCCTTCGGAGGGCACGTCAGAAGCGCCGTCGGAGGCCGTCGCCGCCGCGGAATCGAGCACGCCGTCGAACGTCGATGACGCGATCGCGTCACCGTCGCCTGAGGAGCTCCCGAGCGCGCGTGCGCCGTCCGGTGAGTCCGAGGTGGCGTACCTTCGTCGCGCGCAGGCTGCGTTGAGCGCGAATCCGACGCGAGCGCTCGCACTCGCGGACGACCACCCGTCGCGCTTCCCCGATGGGGTGCTCGCTCAGGAACGTGAGGTCATCGCGATCGATGCCCTCGTCAAGCTGCGACGGACGACCGAGGCGCGCGCGCGCGTGGCTGCCTTTCGCGTTCGCTATCCGAGCTCGGCGCACCTCGCTCGCGTCCTCTCGGCTGTTGGAGATGTGCCGTGAATAAGATCCGTCGATCGAGCACCGTAACGTTCGGGCTCGCCGCCATGACCGTCATCGGTCTCCTCGCCGCGACCCCGACCGGGTGCGCGACGAACATCCGCGTCGGGGACGACGCGCTCGACGCAGGGGGCGCGCCGGGGAGCTTTACGTCTCCGGACGCCGACGGAGCAGAGGCCTCGATCCCTCCGACGCTCGAGCTCTGCATCGCGACCGACTGTCCCGCACCGTACGCGACCTGCGCGGACGGCTTGCGGTGCGCCACGAACCTCTCGAACGATCCGAAGAACTGTGGCTCGTGCGGGGAGGAGTGCCCGAGCGACTTCAAATACCTGAACATGACCTCCGACTGCGTGAACGGCGCGTGCGAGCCCGCGTGCGCCAGCAAGTTCATCTCCGGCGTCTTCGTCCACTTCGCCGACTGCAACACGTCGCTCGAGGACGGCTGTGAGGTCGCGCTCACGACCGACCCGAACAACTGCGGAGCATGTGGCAACCAGTGCGCCCCCGGCGTCCGCTGCATCGACGGCAAGTGCGGATGCCCTTCGGGCATGGTGGATTGCGGGGGCAGGTGCGTCGACGTCCGAGACGACGACTACAACTGCGGAGCATGCGGCAACATCTGTCCCGACGCGCCCGCCGATGCCGGCCCCCCGCCGTCCAACATGTATTACGGCTGCGTCGACAACAAGTGCGGCCAGCCCAAGTGCATCAACGGCCAGATCGACCGCTGGGCCGATTGCGATGGCAACCCGACGAACGGCTGCGAAGTCTACGTTGGTAGGGATTCCAAGAAGATCGATCCAAACCATTGCGGCCTCTGCGGGAACAAGTGCGCGGCCGGGCAGCAGTGCTGGGATCAGCGCGGCGGCATCGCGGAGTGCGGCTGCACCAACCCGAACGACACGCTCTGCGGGAATCTCGAGAGCTACAACTTCAGCTGTCGCGACCTCCTGAACGCCCCCACGAGCTGCGGGGGCTGTTTCAAGCAGTGTCCTGTCCCGATGGCCAACCAGGACTCGGTGTGCAGCAAGGGCGTCTGCGAGGTCGCGTGCAAGCCGGGATGGGGCGACTGCGATGGGGATCCGGTGAACGGTTGCGAGACCAACCTCCTCATCAGCGATGCCCATTGCGGAGCGTGCAATAGCCGCTGCGATACGCAGGCCGGGCAGCCCTGCATCGAGGGTCGATGCGCGATGACGGAGTGTGAAGTCGAGGTGCCGCAATGAGGTCCGCATTCCGAAGCCTGGAGACGACGCGCGCACGGGTTGCCTCGTCGGTCGTCGTCGGTCTCGCGATGCTCGCTTGCGCGGTCGCGAGCTGCGCCGAGTCGGACGGGGCGACCGTCACGCCCGAGGGGGTCGAGAGCACCGTGCCGGAGCTCGATCCAGGAGGTGATGCCGCAGCACCGGATGCCGACTGCGTCGACGCGGACGACGGTGGCTGCGCGACGCGCCAGCGGTCGTGCGCCGAGGCCGACTTCTGCGAGGTCCCCACCGGAGTCGATCGCCGGTTCACGCTCCTCGACGTGTGGGGCTCGTCCGAAAGAGACGTGTGGGCTGTAGGCTCCGGCGGCACGATCATCCACTGGGACGGCGCCTCCTGGACGCGCGTGCCGATCGCCTATGGCGAGACACTGCGAAGCGTGGGCGGGAGCGGCATCAGCGACGTGTGGATCGTCTCGTCGACGAGGGTGGTCCTCCACAGCACCGGGTTCGGGACGACCGCGGGCTTCGTGCCCGTGCCTCCCGTCTATGCGGCCGACGAGAAGAGCGGTTCGGACGCGTGGTCGCTCTCGAAGGTGTGGTCCCCCGGCCCGGGCACCGTCTTCGTCGGAGGGCCCGCGAGGACCGTTGCCTTGGACGTGCAGGACAGCCTCTGGCGCTTCCGCTTCGGCGTTGCCGCCGATCGCGCATGGGAGCCCGTCTCGACGTTCTGCCGGGTTTGGCCCTGCGGGAATGTGACGGCGGTGTGGGGAACGAGCGCGAGCGACATCTGGGTCATCGGCCCGAAGGGCACGGCCCGACGCTCGACGGGACCGATCGGTAGCGGTGGCGCCGAGCAGTGGACCACCATGGAGACGACGCTGACGACCGCCGACCTCCACGGCATCTGGGGAAGCAGCGCCTCCGACGTGTGGATCGTCGGCGACCGCGGGACGATCCGGCACTGGTCCGGCGACGGCTCGGGGCGCTGGGAGATCGTCCACGCGCCCACGACGGAGAACCTGCGAGCGGTGTGGGGGACCGGTCCAAACGACGCATGGGCGGTCGGCGACGCCGGGACGATCTTGCACTGGGATGGCACGAGCTGGCGCGCGGCCACGACCACGCTCCCGGAAGGGTCGAAGCCGCGCCTGAGCGGTGTCTGGGGGAGCGGTCCCGATGACGTCTGGGTCGTGGGCGAAGCCTTCGCGCTGCACTTCGGCGCGAAGACGGCGACGGATCCGGTGACCAATGGTGGTGTGCAATGAGCTCGGTTCTTTCCAAACACGTCGTCGGGTCGATGCTGCTCGCGTCGTCGATCGCACTCGTCGGGATCGCGTGTTCGAACGGCGATAGCGGCGATAGCGAAGAGCACGTGACGCCGGACGGAGGTCACCCCGACGCGTCTCTCGACGCGGACGGACGTGACGCATCGGCCCTTGTCCCCGACGCGAGCGACGACGCTCCCGACGCTGGCCCGCGCACCTGCTCCGACGACGACGTCTGCCATACGGCGCTGCCGCCCGACTCCTACCTTCGAGACGTCTGGAGCGCAGGCAACGGCGTGGTCTGGGCGGTCGGCTGGACGGAGGTCAAAAACCGCGTCCCGACCGGCACCGTCTTTCGGTGGGACGGCTCGGCCTGGACGGTCCACTTCGAGATGAAGGACCGACTCCATACCGTCTGGGGCAGCGGCTCGACGGACATCTGGATCGGCGGCGAAGGCGGGCTGTTCCACGGTACCGGCGCGTCCTCCGAGGCCATCACCTGGACGAAGGTACGCAGCGAATCCATCTCCTCGATCTGGGGCTCGAGCGCCACCGACATCTGGGCGGTCGGCTCGCTCTGGCAGTACACGAACCCGTATCGAGGCACGGTCCTGCACTTCAAGGGACCGAGCGCGAACGGCGGCGACGGATGGGAGGTCGACCCCCTCACGTCACGCCCGGCCGCGTATCAGAAGGTCTGGGGCACGAGCGGCTCCGACGTGTGGCTCGCCGCGGTCGAGGACAACCAGTGCACGGACCGCTACTTGTGTCGGGGGTCGCGCGGCTTCGTCCTGCGCAGTCGACCCGATGGTGCGGGCGGCTTCACGTGGAGCGAGGACGCGATGCCCGACTTCGGCCGCGTGGCCCTCGACTCCTTCGGCAGCGTGGTCACGGGCGGCGCGTCGATCGGCGGAGGGGACACCTGGCTCTTCGGCAACAAGGCGAACCAATACGACGCGTTCTTCCGGGGGGCCCTGAAGACGGGCGGGTCCGGCGACTACGGGTGGTCCGAGGGGACGTTCGGGACGTGTCGCGACCTCGTGTCGCTCAGGGGTTGCCAGGGGCTCTGGCTCACCCGCGCGGTCTGGGGAAGAACCCCGAACGACGTCTACATCGCCGGCGACTACGGGCAGCTCCGGCACTGGAACGGGACGAGCTTCTCGCTCGTCAAGACGACGATCAAGAAGATCCCCTTGCAAGCGTCCCTCTTCGCCATGTGGGGAACATCGAGCACCGATCTCTGGATCGTCGGCGATCGGGTCGCTCTTCACAAGGTCGCTCCCGGCCAGCGCTGAATCGATGCATCTCATGAAGCACAGAGCACGAGTCTTCGTCATCGGAGCGGCGCCGATCGCCGCTGCCGTGAGCCTCTTCGCATGCAGCGAGGATCCGATACCGAGCTTCGCCGAGACTCCGGACGGAGGGAGTGACACGCCCGCCCCTTCCGTTGAAGCCGGCGCGGAGGCCGGGGATGCAGGCATCGACGCGCGCATTCCGTTCGACGGATCGGACGAGCCGGTCTCGTGCACCTCGAAGCCTTGCGTCGTCCAGCTCGTCGCGGGCCTGGACCACTTCTGCGCGCTGCTCGAGGACAAGACGGTTCGCTGCTGGGGCAACAAGCAATCCGATGCGTTCGGCCCCCTCGAAGGAGACGACGCGTCGAGCGTGCCCCGTCCGACCTCGATGGGGCTCTCGAATGTCGAGCAGATCAGCGCAGGCGGCCACATCACATGCGCGCGCCTGTCCGACGGTACCGTGAACTGCTGGGGCGGAAACTGGGGGAACGAGCTCGGGCTCGAGCCGCCGGGCGCCGATTACGGCCCTCACGCCCCTGCGCCCGTCGTCCTCGACGGAGGCGCCCTCGACGGCTTCGCGCGTGTCGACGTGGGCACGTTCGGGACGGTCTTCGCCGTGAGAGCGTCCGGCGAGCTCTGGTCGTGGGGCGACAACAGCAAGCACGTGCTCGGCCGCCCGAGGGTGTTCGACAGCTACATGGATGCGTGGCTCGGCCCCGGACCAGTCACGTACCTCGCGCCCGGCGTGTCGGTCGTGCGCGCAGGGGGCACCTCGTTCAGGGGGCCGGACGGCAGCGCCGCGTTCGCGATCACGAGCGACGGACGGCTCCTCACGTGGGGAACCTCGAATCATATGGTCGCCTATCCGGGCCCGGTGCCGGTCGTCGTCGACGGGCTCGAGAACGTCGGCAGCGCGGCGGTGACACAGGCCAACATCTGCGCCGTCGCGGACGGACAGCTCTACTGCTGGGGAAAGCACGGGCGCCTCGCCTGCACGAACAGCCCTTACGCGACCACGATCCCCGTCGCGATCCGAACGCACGGAACGGCGGCCGCTCAGCAGGTCAGCCTCGGCATTTCGAATACCTGCGTGAGGCTGACCGACGGTACGGTCGAGTGCTGCGGCGACGACACGCGAGGGCAGCTTGGCAGGGTCGACGGAGACGGTGGAGCTCCGCTGGAACGTTCAGCGCCGCTCCTCACGCCGGCCAACGCCTTCACGGGACACGCCGTTCAGATCGCCGTCGCCTCCAGAACGATCTGCGCGCTCGTGCAGGGGGGAACGGTGCAGTGCTGGGGGAACAACGAAAACGGCCAGCTCGGTCAGGGAACGATCGATATCGCTCGCCATCCGACGCCCGTCACTGTCCGCTTCGAGTGAGCGCAGAGGACCCAATGATTCGCTCGACCTCGCTCATCGCCTTCGTCTCGATCGGATTCGTCTTCGTCGTCTCCGCACTGGCTTCGTGTGGCGGAAGGGACCGAGCGTTCGTTGCCGACCCGCTCAACGAGCTCGTTCCGACCGAAGCAGGTCCGCCCGAGGCGCCGCCGTCGTGCGAAGGACTCCGCTGCTCGCGCGACCTGAAGAAGGTCGTCGACGGGTGCACCGAGGAGGTCGTCACCGAGTGCGGTCCCGACCAGGGCTGCGCGAACGGCACGTGCGTCGACGCCTGCGCTGCCGCCGCGGTCGCGAAGGGCTCGGTGGGATGCTCGTTCTCGACGTTGCCACCGGACCAGCCCATGCCCTACGCCGGCTCCTGCTTCGCGGCCATGATCGCGAACACGTGGGATCTACCGGTGACGATCACGGCCGACTACGGATCGACACCGCTCGACCTCGGACAGTCGGTCTTCACCGCGGAGGCGGTCGGGCAGGATACGAAGTACACGAAGCTCGAAGGGCCGCTTCCCCCAGGGCAAGTCGCCCTCGTCTTCCTCTCGGAGATCCGCCCGCAGCTTCCGCCCGTCGGCTTCGTGCAGATGCACACGATCTGTCCGCCGGGCACCCTCGGCGCGCATCTGGGTGATCCAATCACCCACGGTACGAGCGTCACCAAGGCGTTCTCGATCAAGACCGATGCGCCCGTCAGCGCGTACTCGATCTACCCCTACGGAGGAGCGAAGACGCACTTCCCGACGGCGACGCTGCTCTTGCCGACGTCGGCGTGGACGACGAACTACCTCGCAGTCAACGCATGGCCGACCGTGCTCAATACCCAGGGCGAGGTGATCGGGGACCCGATGCTCCAGATCGTCGCGTCCGAAGACGAGACGGAGGTGCGCATCCGACCGAACGTGAACGTCGCCGGCGGTGCCGGGGTCAAAGGCGGCGCGGCCGGAGAGACCATGTCGGTGAAGCTCGCGCGGGGCGAAGTCCTCCAGATCACCCAGCGCGAGGAGCTCACGGGGAGCCCCATCGAGTCGAGCAAGCCGGTCGGAGTCTTCGGGGGCTCGAGGTGCACCTACGTCCCGCACGATGGCATCCAGGCGTGCGACATCCTCCATCAGCAGATCCCGCCGCTCTCGCAGTGGGGAGCCGAATACGCGTTCGTCCCGTACCGTGGGCGGTCGAGAGGCGGGGTCACTCGAACGGAGGTCGTCCCGTACCGGCTCGTCGGCGCCGTCGACGGCACCGTGCTCACCTACGATCCCGCGCCGCCACGCGGCGCCCCGACGACGCTTGGCGCGGGTGAGGTCGTCACGCTCTTGACCGACGAGCTCTTCGTCGTGAAGAGCCAGGACGCCGATCACCCGTTCTACGCGGCCGTCCTGATGACGGGGGCTCTCTACAACGCCAGCACGAATTCGATCAACGACGGCGATCCGGACTTCGTGAACCTCGTGCCGTCCGAGCAGTTCCTCGACCGCTACGTCTTCTTCACCGACCACTCGTTCCCGGAGACGAGGCTCACGATCGTGCGCCGCAAGTCGCCGCGAGGTTTCATGCCGGTGGAGATCGACTGCCTCGGCGAGGTGGGCGGCTTCCGGCCGCTCGGCAGCACCGGCGAATACGAATACGCGTGGGTGGACCTCACGACGAGCTTCGCCCCAGCGAGCGGCACGTGCCGCGCCGGTCGTCGTGAAGCGAAGAGCGACGGACCATTCGCGCTCACCGTCTGGGGCCTGGCCTACTGCGCGAGCTACGGCTACGCGGGCGGCATGGGAAGCCGACCGCTCACGAAGGTCGAGGTACCGGTGCGCTGAGCGTCGGCATTCGGCGGACGTCGAACATCTCGACGCCGCCGATGCAAGCGAGCATCGGCGGCGATCGATCGTCGAGGCATCGGTGGGCGGCCGAAGGTGTCGAACGCCTGTCACGTTCGAGCTTCACGCGAGCGGTTGCAAAGGCCCTCCCGCCCCTCGTTCGCCTTCGGCCGCCTGGTCTCCGGCTGACGCACGCCCCGGTACCTCGTCCTATTCGCTGAGCCGGAAGCGGAGTGTCACCGACTAGGGCGCGCCAGCGTCGGCACCAGCAACGCTCGGTAGCGTCGGTGTCGTCGGCAGCGTCGGTGTCGTGATGGTCGGCGGCGCCGGCATGGTCGGCATCGTGATCGTCGACGACGTCGTCGGCGGCGGGATCGTCGGCGGCGTCGAAGGCGCCGGGATCGCCGGCAGCGTCGTCGAGGGCGCCGGGATCGCCGGCAGCGTCGTCGAAGGCGCCGGGATCGCCGGCAGCGTCGTCGAAGGCGCCGGGAGTGCCGGCAGCGTGGTCGAGGGCGCCGGGAGCGCCGGCAGCATGGTCGAGGGCGCCGCGAGCGGCGGCATCGCCGGCATCGCCGGCATCGCCGGCATCGTCAACGGCGGCATCGCCGGCATCGCAGGCATCGGGGGCAGCGAAAGCGGCTGCAGCGCCGGGAGCGCCGGCATCGCGGGCAACCCCGGCTGCGCCGACTTCGAGCCGGGCGCCGAGTCGTCTTCCTCCGGAGTCACGGCCGCTGAGGTCTCTCCGAGCGGAGCGGTCGAGGTCTCGTCGCTCGAACTGGAGCAGCCGCCAAGCATGAGTCCGATCACGACTCCGACCATCTTCAATGAAACTCGAGTTACGGAAAGCATGTCGAGTTACCTCCTGTTCGGCTCCGCTCTGCATGCTCAAGGCCGCCACCGGAGCTAGAGGAGAGAATGGTCGTGGGCTGGGCTCGCTCCAGGACACCCTCGAGAAGAAGAGATCGATCTCACGCGTGACCGTCGGCCCACGACCGCCCTCGCCCGCGTCGGCCTGGATTGTTCCCGCGCCGCGTCGACGACAGGAGCCTGCCCCGGACGGAATTGGCGCGGCCGTCGATCGGCTGATCGCATCGACACGGCTGCGCTGCGATCAGGCTCCGGTGCAGATCTCTCCGCCATCGCCAACACGCTGCGCGCAAACACCGCCGAGCGCGGTTCACGACACGGCCGTGTGCCGCAAACTTTGCCTGACCTCATACTGCGAACGAGCTCGAGCGCCTTCGGAGGAGCTTCGCCCTCGGACGCGCTCACCCGTCGCTCGCGAAAAGCGAGCCGTAGCCTCGCCCCGTGGCGACAGGACTCACGCGGCAGTCATTAATGCAAGTGGCCCGAACGGGCCGCACCCTCCGCAGACGCGGGCCGTCGGCGCTCGAACGAGAAAGGGCGCGACTGGTGAAGTCGCGCCCTTCCTTCAGCTCACGAACGGATGGGGACCGATCGTCGCCCTCAGCTGCGGTTCCACCCCTGTCCGGGCGCGGGCGGCATTCCGTAGTTCTGCGGCGCCCCTTGTTGCGGCGGCCCACCTTGCGGAGCTCCGTGGCCTTGCGGGGCGCCGTAGCCCGCCGGCGCTTGCGGGGCGCCGTAGCCCGCCGGCACTTGCGGGGCGCCGTAGCCCGCCGGCACTTGCGGGGCGCCGTAGCCTGCCGGTGCTTGCGGGGCGCCGTAGCCTGCCGGTGCTTGCGGGGCACCGTAGCCTGCCGGTGCTTGCGGGGCACCGTAGCCTGCCGGTGCTTGCGGGGCACCGTAGCCTGCCGGCGCTTGCGGCGGTCCAAAGCCGGGAGGCGCTTGCGGCGGACCAAAGCCGGGAGGCGCTTGCGGGGCGCCATGGCCTTGCGGGGCACCATACCCTTGCGACGCTCCGTATTGCGCGGCGCCATACGATGGCGCCTGAGGGTACGGGGCCGGCTGACCGAATCCTCCAGCGGGCGGCGGGGGCCCCGCAGGCTGCGGCGCGTACGGCGTCGGGCCGAAAGCGTGCGGGGGCGGTGCGTGCTGCCCCTCATCGAGCGAGCCTGGTTCCATGCCGAGCGCGGCCATGAGCTCGGCGCGCCGCGCCTCCGAGCACTTTCCGAAGAGCCATCCGACGAGGAAGAACCCTAGGAATGCGAGGATGGCGAAGCCGATGAGAACGGCGCCGTACAGGATATTCCCCTCGACGATTCCGATGACTCCTCCGATGAGAGAGCCGATTCCCGACAAGAGCGCGCCGCCACGGAGCCATCCGCACGCGGCCGCCTTGAAGCTGAACGGGAGCTTCACGGCCCTTTCCTCATCGAGCACGAATACCGTCTCGATCGGGATGAGCGGCACGAACATGATGTGCACGAAGCGACAGGCCACGTGCCCCATGCCCTCGACCGCATCGGTGTGACCGTAGAAACGCGTTCCGTAGACGATGATCATGCCAGTGACTCCCTCGGTGAGATCACGCAGTCATGCTTGGCGAGTGACCATGATCTCGAACCATCCGGCCCCATCCTGGCACGGTTGCTCGAGCGAGCCAACGGAGGACCGCGGTGACGCGAATGCCTCACATCGGATGTGATGTGGCCCCGAACAAGACACATGGACGGAGCACGCCGCGCCGCTGAAGCGCGATGGACATGACTTCGACTCACAGTAATGACCAATGACGTCTGTTTTGATCTCGAAAACGGATCCTTAGAGCAACGCGACGCCTTCGACGCACTCCGAGTCATGTCTATTCACCCGTACGAGGAGGAACTCGATGCGTGAAGCCGCGCAGGCCGACCACGCAATGGTCCAAAGCCGACCGGGGGCCCTCACCATGACGAGGGCGCGAGCGTGCTCGCGGCGAAGGCCCAGGGGCGCGCAGCGACGTCCGAGGCCCCCCTCTCTACTGAGCGGGCGACGAGGCTGACGCTCGGCTACCACGCCCCCACGACCAAGCCGGCAGCGCTCGTCCGCCCTGACCGAAACGCCGGCGCCGTACCGAGCACAGGACCGACCCCTCACTCGTCGGACGGACAACGGTAGAGTTAGATAGCGACCCCGAAGGCGTCGTTCGCCGGGTTCGTGTGGCTTCGTCCCCCTCCCGCCGTCGCTTGCCCGAATTGCGCAGTCCCTGGGGGACGTCCGCCCCTCGCGCGAAGCCGCGATCCATCGCGGCGCGCTCGCGCGACCTCGCGACCAAAAATTCGCCGACCAGCATCTTTCTACTGCCAGCGCAGTGCGGGGCGCGAAGAGCGCGGATTTCGAGGGTGGTAATTCGCGGCACATCGATTGCTGGATGCATCGCCATGCTCTCGAAGAGCCGCTCCTTCTCGCGCAAGACTCTGCGCATCTCCCTCGTCGCCCTGCTCGCTCCGGTGCTCGCCGGCGGCGTCGCGCTCGTCACCAAGAGAAGCGCCCACGCCGAAGGCGCCGAGGCCGACAAGGCCGAGGTCAACGAGCGCTGCGCGGTCCGGATCTCGATCGCGCTCGCCGGCAAGAGCCCGGACCCGGCGCTGCTCTCGGCGCCGGACCCGCGGGCGGGTGTCGACGCCCTCCTGGCGACCCCCGAGTTCGCCGATCGCTACGCACGCTTCATCAACTCCGAGTTCAGCGGTGGGCCGATCTCGAACGCGAACGACGATCCGGTCTACTACCTCGCGAAGCACGTCATCACGCAGAAGAAGCCGTGGACCGAGCTGTTCCAGGGACAGTACGACGTCACTCCGCTCGCGACGGCCGGCGCCGGGATGGCGGTCGAGAACGACCCGGATGGCGTCGGCTTCTTCCGCACGCAGTCGTGGATGAAGCGGTACGCCGGCAACGAGGACAAGGGGTTGATGCTCGTCGCTGCGTTCCGGATCGTGCAGAACACGACCGGCCTCGAGCTCGTCCCGTCGGTCGGCGCGCCCGGCGACGACCGCTCCGCCTTGGGGCGGAAGGCGAACGCCTGCAAGGGCTGCCACTTCGACAGCTGGTACGCGATCGACACCGTCGCGAACCTGCTTCCCGTCCGCCAGGGCCAGGGCGACACGATGACCTTCAACCCCACGAAGGCAGGGCCGCAGCAGCTCCTGGGAAAGACGATCCAGAACGACAAGCAGCTGGTCCAGGCGCTCGTCGCCTCCGACGGGTGGCGCTTCAACCAGTGCCGTCAGGTGTTCAAGTTCCTCTACGGCCGGCCGGAGAACCAGTGCGAGTCGAAGGTGTTCGACGCGTGCGTCGCCGCGCTCGACACCCAAAAGACGATCCAGGCCGCCGTCGCCGCCGTGGCGAAGGACGCGTCGTTCTGCACCAACTGATGGAGCCCAGCGTGAACTTCCCTCACATGAAGCTCGGACTCTTCTCCGCCGCCGCCCTCGTGCTCCTCACTGCGGCCTGTGAAGACCCCAACTCACTCACCGGGAACCGTCATCGGGGTGGGCCCGGCGAAGAAGGCGTCGATGGCGAGACCGGCGGCGCGGAAGCAGGGGAGCTCCCGGAGGAGCTCCAGTGCACCGTCAAGCCGCAGGGCAATTCGTACGTCCTCTTCGACGGGACCCGCCTCGAAGCGAGCCGCGTCAGCGAGAACGTCGGCGTGAACCGCGCTCGCATCAAGCCGTATGCCGTGATGGCGACCGAGTACCAGCGGGTGCTCGGCGTGGTTCCCGAGGCGATCAAGACGGCCGGCGCGTCGTTCGACGATCCGCCGGCGCGCTGGTTCGCCGAGTCGGTCTACTCGGGCGTCGCCATGAACGCGATCTTCGAAATCTCGTACGAAGGCTGTCTCGGCTATGTCAGGGCCGCCTCCGATCTCAAGTCCGCGCCGACGCCCGTCAGCGCGAATGCCGAGTGCACGAAGATGATGCGCAAGGCCTGGAGCCGCACGCCATCTCCCGAGGAGATCGCGGGCTGCAGCAATCTCGCCGTCACCAAGCTCGCCGCGGAGACCAACGTGACGCGTCGCTGGGCCTATGTCTGCGCGTCGATCCTGTCGTCGAGCCAGTTCCTCACGTTCTGAGCCCTGGATATCGCCACATGAAGAATCTCTCCCGTCGTGGTCTGCTCAAGGGTGCTCTCGCCGCCGCCGGCGCTGCCGCCGGATCGCGCATCGTCGGTCCGTGGGTCGGTGAGGCTCACGCTGCGACCGAGCCGGCGCACTTCGTTCACATCTTCTTCAACGGCGGCTTGAACGCGCTCTTCGCGGGCTGCGCCGACAAGTTCGTCAGCGGCAACGTGTTCGGCGTCACGAGCACGAACATCAAGAACGTCGGAAACGGCGTCTTCACCGACGCCGCCACCTTCGGAACGCTCCCGCAGTTCGCGCTCGATCATTGGGCCGCGATCGGGATGAGGCACAACAACGCCCTCCACACGACGCCGCAGAACCTTCGCTCCGGCGGAGAGCGCGCGATCCTGACGAACAACGGCACCACCTGCTACCTGAACGAGCTCGCCTATCACATGGGCGGCAACTCGGCATTCAAGGCCGTCTACTTCGGCGATCGCGCCCCGGCCTACCAGAACCAGCCCGCATTCAAGGGCGTGCCGCTCCAGCGCGTCTCCGATCTCAAGAACGCACTCAGCGCCGCCGGTGCCGAAGCGCCGAATCCGGACGCGCCCGATCGCGCGGCTGCGGCCATGGCCCTCGAGACCTCGGACGAGATCTCGGAGCGCCAGATCACGACGAACCCCGGACGACTCACGACCCTGACCGATTCGTACGCGTCGGCCGTCGCGTCGCTGAAGAAGCCGCTCCCGCCGCCGGTCACGTTCGCCGAGATCAACACGGCTTACGGGCTCGGCGGGACGAGCGCCGTCAACTCGTGGGCGTCGATGCTCGCGGGCGCCGAGATCATGATCCGCGCCGCCGGCACGAACGTAATCAACATCTGCGACTTCGGGCTCGCGTCCTGGGACTTCCACCAGACGAACGGAGCCGGGTCGCTCAACGGGACGTTCTCGCGCAACAAGCTGACCGGGACGGGTGGGTTCGGCGCCAACCGCATCAACCCGATCAAGACGTTCATCTCGCGGATGCTCAACGCGCCCGACCGCAACGTCGTCGTCTGCGTCTCCGGCGAGCTCGTTCGTCTTCCCAACGGCGACCATGGCGACGGCACGGTGGCCATGCTCTTCGGCAAGCACCTGAAGCGCGGGCTCAGCTTCCCGGTCAACGCGCAGGCGCGTTTCGCCGCGAACACTCCCGGACCGCGCGCCTTCTGGGCGGCAGTCGCTGCCGCGCTGAAGGTCCCCGGCGAGCCGTTCGGAGCGAACCCGCACCCGCTGATCGCGTGAGGATGGCGCGAGCATCGTCGAGGTTACCCGACGGGGGAATGAGGCGTTCGTTCATGGCATCGTCTTCGTTCACGTCCGCAGTCGCGTCCGCGCTGGTGCTCGGAGCGCTCGCGTTCTCGTCGGTCGATGCGCACGCGTCCCCCGGCATCACGGGGTACTCCGGCAAGCCTTACAACGGCATGGCGGACACCTGCGAATCGATCTGCCACAAGAACAACTCCGCGCCGCCGACGCTCACGATCACGGTGCCTTCGTCGGTCACCGCGAACAGCAAGGTCGACGTCACGGTCGTCGTTGCCGGGAGCAAGCAGCGCACCTCGATGAACGCAGCGCTGAGCGACGGCGTCGTCGCGACCAAGGGAACGAACACCGACATCCCCTTCCCGGTGGAGACGCCCGGGGAAGTGGGTGCGGTCGTCCCGCCGCCGAACGGCGCGACGGGGACGTACAGGTTCTCGTTCGTCGCGCCGAAGACGAACGGTCCGGTCTCGCTCTGGGTCGCGGGCATGTCGGCGAGCGGCTCGGGCACCGGCGGTGACGGCGTCGCGAAGGACAAGCGCACCATCATGGTCACCAGCGGAACGGCACCGGATCCCGACGCGGGCGCCGAGGAGCCGCAAGGCCCGTCGACCAACGATGCGGGCGGCAACGACGACGACGGCGGCAGCAGCAGCGGCACGAGCAACGACGACGTCGACCGCGACGAGTCGGAGGAGAGCGAATCGTCCTCCGGCTCGTCGAAGCGCGCGCGGCTCTCGGACTCGGGCGACGGCGGCGGATGCAGCCTGACCGCGGCGAGCGTTTCGCCGGGGAGCTTCGTCCCGGTCGCCGCCGCCGTCGTGGGGATCGCGCGCGCGTTGCGCCGTCGGCGTGATCGCTCGAGCCGCATCGTGCGCTGACGACCTCGCGCCGCCGGCAGCCTCTCAGCAGGGACGCGAGGCTTCGCGAGCGAAGGACTCACCGGCATCTCGACCTTCCTGGTCGGACGAATGCCCGTGCCGCCGGCGTAGCTCCTCGCCAACGCGTAAGGCTCACGGAACCACGGCGAACGGCCCACCGCTCTCGATCGCGTGGCGGACCGCACCGCAGCTCGCGATGCGAGGCGGCATTCCCATGAGATCGACCCACGCGGGCCGCTCGCGGTGCGCTGAAACGACGGGGGCGCTCGCGAGCGCGCCGCTCGCACGTCGAGCGATGAGGGGGCTCGCGCTCGGTCGTGCGTCGCCCGACGCGTGAGCGAGTGACCGACGACCGAGGACGACGGCAGCCCTCGGCCCGGCCGACAGAGAGGCGTCGATACGTTCATGATCATGAACTCCACCTCCTGCTCGCCCGTCGAACGGCTGAGTCCAACGTGCTCGCACCGCATGTCGAATAACGCATCGCCGCACGCACACTACGCCCTGAATTCCCGCCGAATTTGCGCCGTTGTCACCCACGACCGCCCGCGGAACCGCCGTGCGCCGTGGCCCCGCCCCCACATTTTCGCCGGCGAGGCTCCGCCCGAACGGAACTACGTCCAATATGATAGACATCGCGTCACCATGCTGTAGTGTTCGTCACGACCACGTGCCCGCCCTGTCGGAGGAGACGAGACCATGACGCAGCCCCAGCCCCAGCACTTCGAGACCCTCGCCCTGCACGCGGGCTACGAGCCGGATCCGACCACCGGCTCCCGCGCAGTGCCGATCTACCAGACGACGAGCTTCCGCTTCCGCGACGCGGACCACGCGGCGTCGCTCTTCGCGCTGAAGGAGTTCGGCAACATCTACACGCGGATCATGAACCCCACGACGGACGTCTTCGAGAAGCGCATCGCCGCGCTCGAAGGCGGGGTCGGGGCGCTCGGCGTCGCGTCCGGTCAGGCCGCCGAGACGCTGGCGCTTCTCACCATCCTCCGCGAAGGCGAGGAGATCGTCTCCGGCTCGAGCCTCTACGGCGGAACCTACAACCTCTTCAAGGTCACGCTCCCGCGTTTCGGGATCCGCACGCGCTTCGTCGATATCGCCGACCACGATGCGGTGCGCCGGGCCATCGGTCCGAAGACGCGCGCCCTGTTCGTCGAGGCACTCGGCAACCCGCGCCTCGACGTCCCCGACTTCGAAGCGCTCGCCGCGATCGCGAAGGAGGCGGGCATCCCCCTCATCGTCGACAACACGGCACTGACGCCGGCCCTCTTCAACCCCCTGAAGCACGGCGCGAACATCGTCATCCACAGCGCCACCAAGTACATCGGCGGACACGGGACCTCGATCGGCGGCGTCATCGTCGACGGCGGGACGTTCGACTGGGCGAACGGCAAGTTCCCCGAGTTCACGCAGCCGAACCCCGGCTATCACGGGCTCGTCTTCCACGAGGCGTTCGGCAACCTCGCCTTCATCCTCAAGGCCCGCGTCGAGCTGCTCCGCGACCTCGGACCGGCGCTGAGCCCGTTCAACTCGCACGCGTTCATCCTCGGGCTCGAGACGCTCAAGCTGCGCGTCGAGCGCCACGCGGCGAACGCGCTCGCCGTCGCCCGCTTCCTGAAGTCGCACCCCAACGTCGCGTGGGTCCGCTACCCGGGCCTGGAGGAAGACCCCTCGTTCGCCCTGGCGAAGAAGTACTTCCACGGCGGCAACGGCGGCCTCGTCACCTTCGGTGTGAAGGGCGGCCGCGATGCCGGCAAGAAGCTCATCAACTCGGTGAAGCTCTGGTCGTTGCTCGCGAACCTGGGCGACACGCGCTCGCTCATCATTCATCCGGCGAGCACCACGCATCAACAGCTCACCCCCGAAGAGCAGGCGACGACCGGTGTGACGGACGATCTGGTGCGTCTGTCGGTCGGCATCGAGCACATCGACGACATCGTCGCCGATCTGGACAGCGCTCTCCGCGCGACGTGAGGTGCGGCGTGGCCACGAGTCTACCGATTCACTTCGAGCTCTCGCTGCCCCCGTTACGCCTCGAGGCAGGCGGCGAGGTGGCGCGACACGTCGTGCGCGGCTTCGCGTGGGGGCCTACCGGGGATGCCGAGCGCATCGCGCGCATCGCAACGCCGATCGACCCGCAGCCGTGGCGGGTCGTCCGTCGCACGGCGGCGGAGCTCGATCGCGCACCGTCCCAGCGAGCGAGCGGGGACCTTCGTGATGACGTCCCGACCGTCCTGCTCGTTCACGCGCTCACGGGCGATGCTCGTCCCGGCGGCCCCGGAGGCTGGTGGGAGCCCCTCGTGGGCCCCGGTGCGCCGCTCGATCCTGCGAAGGTCAGGCTCGTCTGCTTCAACCTCCTCGGCTCTTGCTACGGAACCTCCGGTCCGTGCGACGAGGGCTTCCCCGTTCGAGACGACGACCCGCGGCTGCCCGCCACCGTCACGACGTGGGATCAGGCGGCGAGCATCCTCCTCGCGCTCGACGCTCTCGGGATCGAGAACGTCGAGCTCGTCATCGGCGGATCGCTCGGCGGGATGGTGGCGCTCTGCCTCGCCGCCCTCGCGCCCGACCGCTTCGCGCGTGTCGCCCCGCTCTGCGCGACCGACGCTGCGAGCCCGTGGATCATCGCCTTCAACCACGTTGCGCGGCAGACCGTGCTCGCCGACCCGAGCTGGCCGGAAGACGCGTCGCGCGGGCTCGAGCTCGCGCGGCAGCTCGCGATGATCACCTATCGCACCGAGCGCGGCTTCGACCTCACCCAGGGTCGGCGGCTCGTCGGCGCTGACGAGCGTGAAGCGCCGGACTGGTCAGCGCCGCAGCCGTATCGCATGCAGACGTATCTCGAGCACCAAGGGGCGAAGCTTCGCGCCCGCTTCGACGCTCGTTCGTACCTGTGCCTGCTCGGCGCGATGGACCACCACGACCTCGCCCGCGCGCCACGCCCGTTCGCGGCCGCGCCCGCCGGCGAGTCGTGGGGACTCTCGCGCATTCGCGCGAGCGCGCTGGGCATCGACGTCGATACCGATCAACTCTATCTGCCGGCACAGACCGACCGCTGGACCGCAGCGCTCTTCGCACGGGGGCTGCCGGTGGAGAGGGTGACCGTACGCAGCCCGCACGGTCACGACGCGTTCCTCATCGAATGGGACCAACTCCGCCCGATGGTTGCCCGGGCCCTCACCCTGCCGCTCGCGCGCGGTGCACACGCAGCCACCACCCCCACGTCGTCGTCAACACATCCGGAGTCTTCGCAGTGACACGCCCCCTCCACGTCCTCAAGTTCGGCGGCTCCTCGCTCGGCCGCCCCGAGCCCCTTCGTTGCGCGCTCGACATCGTCCGCGAGGAGCGCGCGCGCGGCCCCATCGCCCTGGTCGTGAGCGCCCTCGGCGACACGACCGACGAGCTCGTCGAAGCAGTCGCCGCCGGGGCCCGAGGCGACTTCGCAGCCGCCCTCTCGATCGTCGACCGCATCGAAGAGCTCGCCGTCAGAACCGTCACCGATGCCCTCGGCCCCACGGCCGCCGCCGCGGGCCTCCGCGATCGAGTCGCAACGGCGATCGCGCCGCTTCGGGGCATCTTCGCGGCCGGTGACCGCGAAGCCGTCGGCAGCGCGAAAGGACGCGACGAGATCCTCTCCTTCGGTGAGCGCGTGAGCGCCGTCGTCGTCGCCGGAGCTCTCGAGGCCGCTGGCGTCTCGGCGAGGGCCGTCGACGCACGGACCTGGGCGGTCACCGACGACCGATTCGGCGATGCGACCGTGCTCTGGCCCCCCACGTCCCAACGGCTCACCGAGCTCACCCGCGAGTGGAACGAAGCGGACACGCAGGGCGTGGTGCACGTGCACACCGGCTTCATCGGGGCCACCGCCGACGGCCGCACGACGACGCTCGGCCGCAACGGTTCGGACTACACGGCGGCCCTCCTCGCGCGCGGCCTCGGTGCCGGCGAGGTGACCATCTTCACCGACGTCTCGGGCGTGATGACCGCGGATCCCGACCTCGTCGACGAGGCCTACCCCGTTCCTCACCTGAGCTACGGCGAGGCCCTCGAGCTCGCGGGCCTCGGCCTTCGCATGCTGCACCCGCGCACGATGGTCCCGCTGATCGAGTCGGGGATCCCGATGCGCATCCGCAACACGCTGCGGCCCGAGGATCCGGGGACGCTGGTCGATGCCCACGGATCGCGCGACACGGCGAAGCCGACGTGCATCACCTCGCTCGAGGGAATGGCGCTCATCGACGTGGAAGGTTCGCAGCGCTCGGAGTTCGCGAAGATCGGCGCGCGCGTCGGCTCCGCGCTGGCGGCCGAGAACATACCGGTGTGGTTCGAGACGCAGGCGCCGCGCGGCAACGGCATCGCGCTGGCCGTCGCGGCCGCCGACGCGGAGAAGGCCTCAGCGATCATCGGCCGGACGCTCGAGCCCGAGATCGCGCACGGAGACCTCGCGGCGCCGCGGGTGTTCGTCCCGGTCACCCTCGTCACCCTCGTCGCCGAAGCGATGGGCCAGACCCCCAACGTCGTGGGTCGGTTCTTCGGCGCCCTCGGCGCGATCGGCGTCAACGTTCGAGCCTCGTCGCAGGGGGCAACCTCGCGCGCGATCGTGTGCGCCGTCGACGCGGAGGAGACCGCAGTGGCGGTCCGCGCGGTGCACGCCGCGTTCAACCTGGCGCGCGAGCAGGTCAACGTGCTCTTGCTCGGCAAGGGCACGGTGGGCGGAAGCCTGCTCCAGCAGATGGCCGGAGAGCGAGAGAAGCTTCGCGAGCAACACGACCTCGAGCTCCGGCTCGCCGGCCTCGCCGACAGCCGCACCGCGGTCTTCGACGCGAACGGGATCGACCCCGCGCGCGCACGCGATCTGCTCGACGGAGGCGCTCCTCTCGACATCGATGCCCTGCTCGATCGGCTGAAGCGATTGCCGGTGCCGGTGCTCGTCGACTGCACGGCCTCCGACGGGATGGAGGCGATCTACGAGCGTGCGTTCGCGCGCGGCATCCACGTCGTGGCCGCGAACAAGAAGCCGCTGGCGCGACCGCTGGACGACCGCCGCCGTCTCTTCGAGAGCGTGAGACGCGCGCACCGCGCCTACCGCTACGAGACGACCGTCGGCGCGAGCCTGCCCGTGATCGAGACCCTCAAGAACCTCGTGCGCACCGGCGATCGAGTGCTCCTCGTCGAAGGCTCGCTCTCCGGAACGCTCGGGTACCTGTCGAACGAGGTCTCGCGCGGGGTGCCGCTCTCGCAGGCCGTCCGTGCCGCGCGAGAGCTTGGCTATACCGAGCCGCACCCGCGCGACGACCTCGGTGGGGTGGACGCCGCGCGCAAAGCCCTCATCCTCGCGCGCGAGCTCGGCGTGAAGCTCGATCTATCCGACGTCCAGGTCGAGCCCTTCGTCCCGAGCGAGCTGCTCGAGCACGACGACGTCGACGCGTTCTTCGCTGCGCTCGAGCGTTACGATGCCACCTTCCAGGCGCGCGTCGATGGGCTCCGCGCCGAAGGGCGCGTCCTCCGCTATCTCGCGCGCATCGAGCCGGGCGGCGCGGATGGCCCGTCGGTGAGCGTCGGTCCGGTCGGCGTGCCGGCCAACCACCCCGCGACGCGCCTGCGAGGCAGCGAGGCCTTCGTCGCCTTCACGACGGAGCGCTACTCCGAATACCCGCTCGTCGTGCAGGGCGCCGGGGCCGGAGGCGCGGTCACGGCGGCCGGCGTTCTCGCCGACGTCCTCGCCCTCTCGCAGTCGCTCCGCGGGAGGTAATCGCGCGCGGTGTCAGCAGGGCCGGTGAGCTCCACGACGAGCTCCCGGCACCTCCACCGTGACGACAATCGGCGTGAAGCACTCCTTCGAGCCGCGGTGCGACCCACTCGTACCGCGGCTCGACTCATCTCGTCCTCGGGCCTTGACCGCGCGCGATCCCGCCGTAATGTATCCACCGGTGACTTTGTTCGTCTCTGAATGTGACCAACGGATACATTGCGACAAAGAGGACCTCATGGACGAATCCGTCGCAGCACTCGAGTCGTACCTCTTCTACCGCGAGCGACGGCCAAGGCTCGAGCCGCCGGATGGCCGGGGCGTCGGTCGTGCCGTGCAGATCGAGGCGAAGGACGGTTACTCACTGGCGGCCTCCGTCTTCGATCCTCCCGCGGGGGCACGATCGGAGCGCCCCGTGGTCATCGCCTCGGCGACCGGCGTCCGGCAGCGGTACTACGCTGCATTCGCGGCGTGGCTCGCGGCACGGGGAACGCGCGTCATCACATTCGACTACCGGGGGATCGGCGGCTCGCGTCCTCGGCGGCTGACGCACTTCGACGCGTCGCTCGTCGATTGGGCCGAGCTCGATCTCGCCGGCGTCCTCGAATGGGCCGCCCGCGAGCACGGGGACGGACAGACCTCCGTCATCGGCCACAGCGTCGGGGGACAGCTCCTCGGTCTCGTGCCGAGCCCCGCCTCGATTCGATCGGTCGTCATGGTCGGCTCGCAGAGCGGCGACTACCGCCTCTGGCCCGGCATCACCGAGCGCGCGCTGTACGGCGCTCTCTGGTACGCGGTGGTCCCCGGAGTCGCTTCGACGCTCGGCTACCTCCCCGGCTCGCTCGGTATCGGCGAAGACCTCCCCGGCGGCGTGGCGCGCGAATGGGCGGAGTGGTGTCGAACCCCCGGCTACATGGTCGGCGGCGACAACCATGCGCGCCGCGCGCTGTACAAGCGTCTCGAAGCGCCGATCCTCGCGTTCGGCTTCGACGACGACGGCTACGCGCCGCCGGCCGCGGTCAGCGCGCTGCTCTCGCTCTACGAGAACGCGCCGATCGAACGACGCCAGCTCTCGCGCCAGGAGGCGAAGGTCGGCCACTTCGGGTTCTTCCGCGAGCGGTTCCGTTCTTCGCTTTGGCTCGAAGCAGCCGCGTTCCTCGAAAGGCACGCGCGCCCGGTCGATTGAGTCCAGCAAGCAAAGCCGGTTGACGACGCGAGTCAGCGCGTGGTCCCTTGTAGCGTGGTTGGGACCACGAAGGGCCGACGACCGAAGAAGCAGAGTTACCACCATGGAGACCTTGCGCGTGCGCTCGTCGGTGCCGCGCTCGAGCTGATCGAGACGCGTGGCCCCGAGGCGTTCACCCTCCGGGAAGCCGCGGCTTCCGTGGGCGTGACGCACGGCGCGGCCTACCGACACTTCGAGGACAAGACGGCGCTCCTCGCGGCGGTCTCGCAGGAGGGCTATCGCGTGCTCGCGGCTCGCCTCGGCGACGTCGCGAGCAAGACGAAGGGCAGCTCGCACGAACGCGTCCGCGCGCTCGCGGCCGCGTACCTCGACTTCGCGCTCGAGCATCCGGCCCAGTACCGCGTGATGTGGGGCCCGCGCCTCAACGAGGACGGACGGTTTCCGTCGCTCGAAGCCGCGATCCAGGACGCGTTCGACGTGGTCGTCGGCGTGATGAAACGAGGACAGGACGAGGGCGTCTTCCGCAAGCAGCCGGAGGCGAGAGAGCTCGCGATCGGCATGTGGGTCACCGCTCACGGCTATGTCGAGCTCGTCGCGAGGCGCCGGATCAAGGTGAAGTCCCGACGCGTCGCCGTCGAGTACTTCGAGACGCTCTTCGAGCCGTTCCTCGACGGGCTCGAGCGTCGCTGAAGCGCGGGCGCGATAGCGGCTGACCGCCCCCGAGGAGCTCGAAGACGGCGGCGCTCCGAACGGGTCGGCTCTGCTCGATGTGTGAACGAGCATCGGCGCCGAGTGACGAGCGCGTGGCACCTCGATCGGTGCCGAATGTCCCGAGGAGAATGGTTCCGTAGCGCGAGATCCCGCGACCGACCGTCGCGTCGTGTCACGGCGATCGTTCGATCGTGGCCTTCTCGGCAGGTGGCCCACAAGGTGCTGCGCGCGCCATCGAAACCTCGAACAGGAGGCCACCGATGATGTCGAAGACTGCCTGGGTTGGATCGCTCGCAGCTGCGCTTCTCGCGAGCGGCTGCGCAGTTTCGGGCCCGTCACTCTTCCCGGGGTTCTGGGTCTTCCTCGACGCCCCCGAGGACTCCGAGTGCGCCGGGGACTGCCCGGAGGCCACGGTGGCGTCTCCCACCGCCGAAGAGCAGCAAGCGGAAGCGGAAGCGGAAGTCGAACCGGAAGCCGAGTCGGCCCCTCCCCCACCGAGCGAGCTCCTGCAGTAATCGACGTTCGCTAGCTCGACACACGAGCCTGCGAGCAGGCGGAGTACCGGTTGCTGCTACCGTCACGCACGACGTGCGGAGGCGTCCAGAACGAATCGTCCACGCGGATTGGAGCGTGGCTGCCGACAAGCGCTGGGCGGCGCACGCCGATCTTCGGGCCGACGGCAGATACGAGGTCGATCGTCCGGAGCCGATCACACCAGCAGCGCTGCTCTCGATGATGAGCAACGGGGCGGCGTTGGTGGGCTTCGACTTCCCGATCGGCGTCCCCGCTGCCTACGCGGCTCGAGCCGGCGTGCGCTCGTTCAACGAGCTCTTGGCCTTGCTGGGGAACGGCGCGTGGTCGTCCTTCTTCGACGTCGCGCGTACGAGAGCCGAGATCTCGCTCCAGCGGCCGTTCTATCCGAGCGCCGCTGGAGGAACGAAGCGCGAGCACCTCCTCGAGGCTCTCGGCCTCCGCTCGGCGAACGAGCTCTTTCGCCGTTGCGACATCGCCAAGGGACGCCGAGCCTGTCCGCTGTTCTGGACGCTCGGCGGAAACCAGGTCGGCAAGGCCGCTCTCTCCGGTTGGCGCGAGGTCCTTCAGCCCGCCCGCGCCTCGGGCGTCGCCGACCTCTGGCCGTTCGACGGCACGCTCGACGAATTGCTCGCGCGCGGGCGGACGGTCATCGTCGAGACGTATCCGGGAGACGTCTACTCGTACGTGGGCGCGAGCTTGCCGAAGACGCCGAGCGGGTACGGCAAGCGCTCGCAGGCATCGCGGGCTGCGAGCGCGCGAGGCATCGCGGAGTGGGCACGACGCGCGGACATCGAGCTTTCGGCGGAGCTCGACCGCGAGCTCCGCGACGGCTTCGGCAGCTCGAAGAGCGGGGAGGATCGCTTCGACGCCTTCGTGGGCCTGCTCGGGATGTGCGCCGTCGTGCAGGGGGCCCGTGAGGTCGGGGCTCCCGCGAGTGACGACGTTCGCGAGATCGAGGGCTGGATCCTCGGACGTGCTGCCAGCTGAGCTCGACGGTCGAGGCCGCCTGGCCTCGCACGAGCTCAGCCGCTGTACCCGCGCCGCGCCCGAAGCGCGTTCCTCATTAGCTGAAGAATGGACCGAGCCCCGCTCATGATGGTTCGCGGAGACACGCTCCAGCTTCCGCCGCTCCCCATTTGGCGCTCGAATCGCCTACGCTCTGGCGGGCATGCGGAGGGCGGCCTTCGTCGCGACTGCCGTCGTCCTCGTCGTTTCGGGAAAGGCCCGCGCCGAGACGCGGTCGCTTCACATCGAGTACCGGGCAGCGCCGTCATGCCCGGACGAGCACCGCTTCGTCGAGCTCGCACGTGACCGGGTGCGCGAGTGGCCCACCATCGCGGAGCATGGCGACCTGATCGCGCGCGTGCGAACAGAGAAGGAGGACGCGGCCTTCGTCGGTCGCATGTCGCTCGAGGACGCGGCGGGTCGGTCGCTCGGCGCGCGCGAGATCCAGGAGGCGGACTGCGAGGATGTCGTCCGCGCGCTGGCGCTCTTTCTCGCCGTCGCGCTCGAGGCCGACGCCGAATCGCACGCACGATCCCAGACGAGCACGCCGGTCGAGCCCCCCTCGGCGGCGACGGCGTTGCCTCCGCCGGCGGGCGCGCCGGTGGATATGCCAGCGCCGATGCCGCCTCCCCCGCCACCACGAGACGCCAGCGTCATGACGTGGCAGGCCTTCGCGAGAGTGCACGGAATGACGGGTCGCATGCCGGACCCGATGCCGGGCGCAGCCCTCGGCATCGAGCTCGGATCGAGGCGAGCCGCAGCGGCGCTTCGGCCGTTCGGCAGCTTGGGGATCGATGCCGCGCCGAACACGACCCGTCGCGAGGGGCGCGGTCGCGTCGAGCTGGGCTGGGGAACGCTCTTCGGGCGCGCGTGCCTGGGCTTCGACCTCCGTGCGCGGGCGCATCGCCAAGACGATGCCCTGTTCGAACCATGGGCGTGCGTGCGCGCGGAGGGCGGGCGCCTGCAAGCCGCTTCACGCGGGTACGTGACGAATCGCTCGGAGACCCTCGCCTGGTACGCGGTGGGGCCGGAGACGGGCCTCTCGGTCAGACTGAGTCAGGTCGTGAGCGCCTCTGTCTTCGCCCACGCGATGTTCCCGCTCGTGAGACACGAGCTCGTGCTCCACGAAGCTCCACTGTTTCGAGCGCCATGGATTGCAGGCGAAGCCGGGCTCGAGATGAAAGTTCGGATTTGGTGATCGACGCAGGCGCGAGCGGGAACGAATCACCGGGATGGACGAGCGCAGTCCGTCCCGTTCCGTCGAGTCAGCCAGGCGCGTCCTCTCGTCGGCGTTCCATGGTTCGCGCGCGAAGCAATGTGATGACCGAGCTCGCCCCCGTTCTCCTGCGCGCGTTCGCTGCCGCGCGTGCCGACCGCCCCCGCTCGGGCGACGGCAAGGCGCGCATGCTCGCCGCGCTCGGGCTCGCGAGCGCCCCCGATTGGACATCGGCGAGCGCTTCGGTGCTGGCGTGACTCGCGAAGGCCGGCGGTGGGTCGGCTCCGCCATCGGAGCCCCACCAGCCCACCTTCTCCGCATCCCGCCACCAGCGTGGCAGAGCATGAGCTCTGCCGTTCGGACGGCTTGGATTCTCGCAGCATCCGGGGTCGAATCGAGGGTTCAGATTTTGTGATCGGCGCGCGCTTGGGCGGGAACGTGTCTCCGAGGGATACGAACGCATCGAGCCATGACGGTCAGTGTCAGCCGAGCACTCCCAATGGTGGGCGTCGCCGTCGTCGCCCGTGAAGAGCGACTGCGGCGCGCGGTGGACGAACACTATTTGTTCGTCTGGCGTGCGCTCCGGCGTCTCGGCGTCCCCGCCGGCGAAGCCGACGACGTGGCGCAGGAGGTCTTCCTCCTCTTCTCCCGCAAGCTCGACGAGATCGAGCCTCGGGTCGAGCGAGCCTTCTTGTTCCGCAGCGCGACGTACCTCGCGATGCACGCGCAGCGGAAGTTCCGGCGACGCCGGACGCTCGAAGAGAGCGCCGCGATGCTCGAGACGGAGGACATGCACCCGAGCGCGGAGGAAGACGCCGAGCGGCAGGAAGAGCTCGCGCTGCTCGACAGCCTCCTCGAGAAGCTGTCCGAGGAGCTCCGCACCGTCGTCATTCTCTGCGACCTCGAAGAAATGACCATGCCCGAGGCCGCTGAGATCCTCGGGGTCCCCACCGGCACCGTCGCGTCGCGACTTCGCCGCGCGCGTGCAGACCTCTCGGCCGCCATGTCTCGACACAAAAGGACGCAGCGATGAGCGAGCTGGATCCACTGCTGGGACGAGCGTTCTCGGCCGCACGAGCAGAACGACCGCGTTCGCTGGTCGAAGGAAAGGCGCGCACGCTTGCCGCGCTCGGCCTCGCGGGATCGCCCGCACACGGGTCGTCGCCCAGCGCGTCCGCATCAGCCCCCGAGAGCACGACACGGCTCGTGAGTTGGTCCTGGTGGTCGATCGTGTTCACGCTGCTCGCGACGGGCGCCGCGTCGACGGGCTGGTCCGCCGAAGCGCCCGCACCGGCTCCGTCCGTCCCGAGCGCTCCGGTCACGATCGCAAGAGACGCTCCGATCGCTCCACAAGGCGAAGGGACGATCGAAGCGGCGGCGGCTCCCACGTTCTCGGTCGACGACCTCCCGAACGTTGTCGCGGTCGCTGCCCGGCGTCCCACCGCGGCCGCGTCGAGCACGACGTGCGCGACCTGCAACGCGGGCTCCGTCGAGGCGGCGCACCGAGCGCCGGTGGCAGCGCCCGCCGCGTCCTCTTCGCTCCGCGACGAGATCGAAGCGATCGAGCGCGCGTCTCGTGCCCTCTCTCAGCGCCAGTGCACGCTGGCCGGGCTGCACCTCGCGGACTATCGCGCGAAGTTCCCGGCCGGCCGCCTGCAACGCGAGGCCGACGTCGTCGAGATCGAGATCATCGGACGCTCCGGCCACTCCGATCGCGCCCGCGCCGCCGCGCGTCGCTTCGTCGAGCGCTTCCCCGATAGCCCCTACGCACTGCGCCTCGCGCCGTGGCTGAATGACGACGGAGTCGTCGTGAAGTGCACCGATGCGACGCGGTGACGATTTTTAGATCGACTTCAACCCGACCGGGAACAAGAAGCGATGTTCGCATCCAAGTCCTCGCGGCGCCCATTGCGCGCAAGCGTTCCGCTCGGGCTCGTCGGAGCTCTCGTCGTCGTCGTCGCGTGCACCGACCGGCGCACCGATCTCGGGGGCGATCCGACGGCTCCTCCGGCGTTCGTCGATCCAGACGCCGGCGAGATCACAGACGATGGAAACGATCTCCGGTCGTACTGCCCGTCGGATCGGTGCCCGACCGGCCACACGACCTGCCCGAACTCGCGGTTCCTCTGCGACATCGATCTGCTCACGGATCCGGACAACTGCGGAGAGTGCGGCAACGCCTGCCGGAGCTCGGCCGTCGGCGGAGGCAGCGAGGTGTACGCGTGCGTCGACGGACGCTGCGTGATGACCTGCGAGGTCAACAACGTGCTCGATTGCGACGGCCTCCCCGACAACGGGTGCGAGACCTCCCCCCTCAGCAACGACCACTGCGGCGGCTGCGGGAACAAGTGCCCGGCGGACAAGCCCTGCATCGATCGCGGGCTCTGGGACTACGGCTGCGGGTGTCGGCCGGGCGAGCTCTACTGCCCGAACCCGTTCTTCCCGCTCCTTCCGTGCGTGGACCCGGAGAACGACGACGACCACTGCAGCGCCTGCAACAACCGATGCCCGCCCGAAGGCGACGGCAGCGAGACGCCTCCGCCGAACACGTACTTCGGCTGCCACGACAGTCAGTGCGGAACGCTGAAGTGCAAACCCGGCTTCGCCGACTGCGACACCGTCCGCGACAACGGCTGCGAGGTGCCCCTCCTCGACAACGACAACTGCGGCGCGTGCGGGAACAAGTGCCAGGACGGGCAGCGGTGCGCCATCGGCCGGACCGGGATGCCGCAGTGCATGTGCCCGGAGGGCCAGACCTTCTGCGGGTCGTGCATCGGAGAGACGTGCTTCGGATACTGCGCCGACCTGACCTCTGAAATGTCCGACTGCGGAGCGTGCGGAATCGGCTGTGCCTATAACGTCCGCAATGCCGTCGAGGCCTGCGTCTACGGCAAGTGCCAGAGGACGTGCGACAGCGGCTGGGGCGACTGCAACGGCAACCGCGATGACGGGTGCGAAACCCACATCTCCGCGGACCCGAAGAACTGCGGTGGATGCGGCATCGTCTGCGACGGCATCGCAGGACAGGCGTGTGTCGATGGTCAGTGCATGGTCGAGCCGTGCGACGTGATCCAGGACGCTGGAGGACCGGCGCGATGAAGAAACGATGGCTCCTTGCCATTGCCAGCGCGGCCATCACTGCCCAGTCGGCGGCGATGCTCACGGCATGTGCAAACGACGGTGGAACGGGTGACGGTTCCTCGGACGACACGAACACGCCCGTGCCCGTGCCGGTGACCGACGGCGGGCTCGATGCGGGAGACGCCGACGGCTCGGTCTGCACCGAAGACTGCGAGTACTTCCCACACGAGTGCACCGAAGACGCGCTCTGCTCCGCGGGGCTCTTCAATGTGGAGGCCCCGTCGACCGGGCTCGATCTGCGAACGCACGTCCACGCGCTCGCAGGACGGTCACCGAACGACGTCTGGCTGGCCGGCGCCGCCGGCGGGGTCGCACGCTTCGACGGCACCTCGTGGAAGCGCTCGGTGACGGGCACCCAGTACTCGCTCTACGGGCTCTGGCTGCTCGAAGGCGCCGAAGTCGCCTTCGATGATCCGACACGGCTCTACACGCGCGGTCTCGACGCCGGCGCCGACGCCTCGGCGTCCGCGGACGGGTGGTCGTCCTTCGGAACAGCGACGCTACCGCCCCAGTGGGGGCAGTCCACGATGCGTGTCGAGGCATCATGGACCTACCCGGGCACGCGTTCGCTCTGGATCGGGACGAGCACTCAATTTGGAACCGAGGGCCTCTGGCGAATGCGCTACTCGCCCAGCGACGGTCGCTTCGCGGTTGCTTCGATGAACGCCAACTGCGTCGTCATTCCGTGCAAAGAGGTCTACGGACTCGATGGGGTCTCCGCTGACGAGGTCTGGGCCGTCGGCCCGAGAGGCGCGGCCTTCCGGGTGACCAACGCCGAGTCCGATACCCCGACGCTGACCGGCTTCAACACCCTGACGATGTACGCGCTCCACGGCGTATGGGCGGCGGCTGCCAATGACGTCTGGGCGGTCGGCTCGACCGGCACCGTCCGTCGTTACCGCGGCGACGCGCGATTCTGGGAGACGTACGACGACCTCCCGACGAAGCAGCACCTCTACGCCATCGCCGGTTCGTCACCCAGCGACATCTGGGTCGCCGGAGACGAGGGCACGGTCTTTCACTACGACGGCACGGCCTGGAAGCGCGTGAAGGTGGCCGGTCTCGGCGCGAGGCGCCCGCGCCTCGATCGGATCTGGATCGCTTCGCCGGGGAAGGTCTGGATCGCCGGGCAGGGCGCGCTCGTCTCGCTCGGAGGAAAACCATGAGAGCTTCGATTGTCCTCGCGACAGCGTCCGCATCACTGGCGATCATCGCCGCGTGCGCGGGCTCGGAAGACGAGACGCCGGTCCCGATCGACCAGCCACCGGCGACCATTCCGGACGCCGGCGCCCCCGACGCCGACATCCCCGACGTCGACGTGCCGGATACACGTCTCCCCGATTGCAGCAGCGCCGGCTGGTGCATCACTCCCTTCCCCGACGAGAACCTCGACTTCCGCGACATCTGGCCTCTCGAGGACGTCGCGTTCGCGATCGCCGAGAGCCGCACGGAAGGCGTGAAGTTCCTCGAGTGGAAGAAGTCCACCAATGCCTGGGAGTACATCGACGACCTGAGCCAGAACGGCGCTGGGTCCGGCACCTTCGCCGGCGGCGTCTACGCCCCGAACGCGAACGAAGTGTACTTCGCGGTCGGCGCCTCGTACGTCTACCACGGCAAGCGTCCCGTCGCGCCTGAGACCAAGTGGACCTGGACGCAGACCAAGCTCCCGGACGGCATCGCCGGACACCCGACGACGCACGATCACGGGAGGCCCCAATACAATATTACGAACGAGCCGGTGGCCGCGCTCGGGGTCTGGGGCGCCAGTGCGAACGACGTCTATGCCCATTACAGCAACACGATCTTCCGGCGCGATCCAGAAGGCGGCACTTGGTCGGCGGTGTACACCGTCGACGATCTCGAGTCAGAAGGCGAACACGCCTTCTTCCGCGCCGCCTCGGGAACCGGCCCGGACGACATCTGGTTCGTCGGCGCTCGCGACCGCCGCTATTACAGCTGCCCGCTCGTCGTTCGCAAGACGGCGAACGGCTGGGAGCGCGTCGCCGACGGCGTCGTCCACGACGACACCTTCGCTCCGTGCAGCGAGCGCGCAGGCTCGCTGCACATCGGCAATGGCTTCGGCGGCTGGATCACCGATATCCAGCCGGTGAGCGCGAACGAGTACGTCGCGCTCCACGATGAAATCGAATTCGGTTTTCTGAAACAGGTAGAGCTCACTCGATTTCGCCTCTCGGAGAGCGGGTATTCGTTCGAGCAGTCGGTGGTCCCGGTCAAGATCGCCTCGAACAGCGGGCCGCCCAACATCATGAGCTCGCTCTGGAGAGGAGACGGCGAGACCTGGTTCACCTCGTGGGGGCTCGTCCTCCGAGGAACAGACGACAACACGTATTCGGTGTCCACGATCTCACGTGACGGCGCGCCGGTCCGAACGCAGTTTCACAAGATCCGCGGCACCTCGAACCAAAACCTCTGGGCGATCGGAGCTCGCCATGCGTATCACAAGACGACTCCTTGAACCGAATTGGACGGAGTCCAGCATCGCTGGACGGAGTCCAGTGAGGAACGAGGAGGCTCGGCGTAGGCCGAGCCGAATTGACTCACGCGCGTCCGCTGCCCTCGTCCTGCTCGCGGGCCTCTCGACGCTGGCCGCGATGACGGCGAGCTGCTCGAGCAGCGACGGCGATGGCCGACCGGTGAACAGCGACGGTGACGCTGCGGCGGATGCAGCGTCCGACAGCGCGGCCGCCGAGGACGTCGTCGACGCCGGGCTCGAGGACGCTGCCCTCGTCGACGCCACGCCCCTGCCCATCGAGTGCGAGGCGCCGCCGTGCGCGGTCGCCCTCAGCACGACACCGGCGAGCGACGACTTCTCACGCGCGGAGGGCTACTGCGCCCTCCTCACCGACGGCACGGTCGCGTGCTGGGGCGCGAACAACGCCGGGCAGCTCGGAGCCCCCGAAATCACGACGACGGACAGTCCAGTCCCCGTGCGCGTCCCCGGCCTGCCGAAGGTCACGGCGCTCGACCGCACGTGTGCCGTCGACAGCGACGGCGCCGTCTGGTGCTGGGGACATGGCCCGTTCCTCCAGAGCGACGCATCAGCCACCACAGTCGAGGCACGCCCCGTGCGCCTGCCGCTCCCCGGGCCAGCGAGCAAGATCGCTGTCGCTCAGGACGTCGGATGTGCCGTGCTCCGCGACAACCGCGTCGTCTGCTGGGGAAGGAACTTCAGGCTCCAAGTCGGCGAGGATCTCCCCCTCAACGAGTACAACGCGTTGCCGCGCCCCATCCCGCTCGCCGCAGGCGCGAAGGACATCGCGGTCGGGGTCGCGAACTTCACCATCTACGACGATGGCAAGCTGCTGAGCTGGGGAGGATCCCCCGGCGTCGGACGCTCGACGCCCCTCAGCCGCGACGGATGGCCGACCCTGGTCGCGCTCGACCACGTCACGATGGTAGCCACGGCCGGCGTGGAGGCCTGCGCCGTCGCGAACGGCGTCGGCTGGTGCTGGGGCGGGTCGGACGCGACCTCCGTTTTCGACAACTCGGACGAGTACGCACGTGCGCTGCCGAGCGCGGTCGACACACCGGAGCCGATCACGCGCATCGCCACGAGTCAGTCTTGGACCGTGAGCGAGAACCACACGAGCTACTTCGAGAAGCGTCGCTGGTGTGCGACGTCGGTCTCGGGAGAGGTCTACTGCTGGGGCCTGAACAACGCCGGTCAGGCCGGTGACGGAACCAAAGAACATGCGCTTTCCGCTGTCCGCGTGAAGGGCCTCCCAGCCCCGGCAGCCGAGGTGAAGGTCATGCCCTATTCGACGTGTGCCATCTTGACGAACGGCAAAGTGTACTGCTGGGGAAACAACGCGAACGGCCAGCTCGGCGCCGGACTGCCCAAGGGCTCGGTCGTCGCTCCACAGGAAGTGAAGCTCCCGTGAGGCGCGCGCGCTATTCGGTCGGTGCCATCGGCGCCGTGCTCGGCCTCGGCTTCGTCGCGTCCGCGACCGGGGCATGCAGTGGCGATCGCGACGTCTTCAAGCAGGAGCCCGAAGGGTTCGAGGTCGTCAGCGATGCCGGTCCCGACGTCGAGACCTGCTACTTCCAGTGCTCGCTCGACGGCCGCTCGGTCGTCGATTCGTGCACGGGTGAGGTGCTCGAGAAATGCGCGGACGACCTCGCATGCGGCGCAGCCAAGTGCCAGGAGCCCTGTGAGGCCGCCGCGGCAGACCGTAGCTCGAACGGCTGCGAGTTCTACTTCGCCGCCCCGCGCTTCACGGGGTCCTGGCCGCAGTCGTGCCACGCGGCGTTCGTCGTCAACACCTCGAACCAACCGGCCACGCTCTCGCTCGAGCGAGGCGGCCAAACGCTCGATCTCTCCCGTTCGCTCTTCCGGGCGGTACCGAACAGCACCGAGCTCGAACCTCTCGAAGGTCCGATCGCCCCCGGCGAGAGCGCCATCGTCTTCGTTTCCGACCGGGACAAGTCCAAAGCGCGCACGATCGCCGAGAAGTTCCAATACATCGGCTGCCCGCAGGCCGTGACGGCTGCCATCGAGGAGGACTTCGGCACCTACGGGTCCACGATCGGCGACTCGTTCCACCTGAAGAGCAACGTCCCCGTTGGGCTCACCTCGATGTTCCCGTACGGCGGAGCGGCGAGCTACCTCCCCTCGGCAACGCTGGTCTTCCCCGTGAGCGCATGGGCGAAGGAGCACGTGGTCGTCAACGGCTGGGAGTCGAACCTCGGACAGCCGGCGACGCAGATCTACGCGTCGGAAGACGACACCGAGGTCACGATCATCGGCAAGAAGGACGTCCTCAACGGCGACGGCTTCACCGGAGCCGCCGCCGGTTCGCCGATGAAGGTCACCCTCGCGAAGGGCCAGTTCGTCCAGCTCCTCCAGACCGAAGAGCTCACCGGCAGCCTCGTCTTCTCGACCAAGCCGACCGTGACCCTCGGCGGGAACTCTTGCGCGTTCCTCCCGAGCAAGTCCGGCGCGTGCGATACGCTCGCCCAGCAGATCCCGCCGTACGAGCAGTGGGGCTCGGAGTACGTCGGCGTCTCGTATCGGCCGCGCATTGCGGGGGGCGACGAGCTCGTCTGGTACCGGATCGTAGGAGGGCGAGACGGAACGGAGCTCGACTACGATCCGGTCAAGCCCGCCGGTGCGCCCCTCACCCTGTCCGCCGGTGAGCTCGTGCTCTTCCGGGCGCGCGCGAGCGAGCCGTTCGTCGTCCGGTCGCGCGGCGCCGAACATCCATTCTATCTCGGGATCCACATGTCCGGCGGCGGCGGCTCCCCAACCGAACCGGGCTTCGGCGGGATGGGCGATCCCGAGTTCGTCAACGTCGTGCCGGCCGCGCAGTACATGAACGCGTACAGCTTCTACGCCGACACGACCTACCCCGAGCACTCGCTCGTGATCGTTCGAAAGAGCACGCGGGGCGAGTTCAAGGACGTGTGGCTCGAGTGCGCCGGAGACCTGCCGGACTTCATCCCCATCGGCACGCGGGGCGACTACGAGTACCGGCGCGTGGACCTGTCGCGCGGGCGCAAGCCGGGCGAGAAGTTCGGCGACAAGGAATGCATCACGGGCCTCCAGCGCATGCGGAGCGAAGGGGCCTTCTCCGCCACGCTCTGGGGCTGGGGCTCCTACGCGAGCTACGGCTACCCGGGCGGCATGGCGATCCGTAAGCTCGTCGACACGCCGCTCGCCCCCGTGAACTGAGTCCCGCACCCGCCCGAGGCGGCAGACGATCCGCGGCGGCGTTCCCGCAGTGGCTGATCGGTCCGTTGCCCGGCGTCGCGTTCACGTCTCGACAGAGCCTGTAAGCGGCGTCGAGTCGAGTCGATGAGAGCATCCCCTCGGGACGGGATCAGGCGCCAGAGATGCGCTGCGAGATCTCGAGGGGAGAGGGAACATGCGCCATCTGCCGTTCTTCGTCGTCGCGAGCGCCGTGGGTCTGATGACGATCGCGTGCGGATCGGGGCGCGATCGTTCCGGCTTCGAGAACGATCGCGCGGGCAATGCCTCCTCGAGCGGTCAACCGAGCGAGGCCCCCGGCGGGAACCTCGGGTCGAGCGGCAGCGAGCCATCGTCGAGCGGCCAGCCCGCGACGTGCGCCGCGACGGTCAACCAGGCGACTCGCGCCGAGGTCGACATCATCGTCGTCATCGACACCTCCGGAAGCATGATGGAGGAGACGAATCAGGTGAAGCAGAACCTGAACGCCTTCGCGACGTCGATCGGAAACTCCGGCCTCGACTACAACGTCATCATGATCGCGGAGAAGCCGCAGAAGCTCCCGTTCACTCCGCCCGGCTTCACGCCGCCGGGCATCTGCGTTCAGCCGCCGCTCGCGGGTGCGGACTGCGCCGACGGACCGAAGTTCCACCACCTCAACACGGGGGTGGGGAGCACCGACTCGCTCCAGATCATCCTCGACAAGTACTCGCAGTATTCGGCCTGGCTCCGGCAGACCGCATACAAGGTCTTCATCGAGGTGACGGACGACAACTCGTCACTCGCATACGCGACGTTCGACCAACAGCTCCTCGCGAAGTCGCCCCAGCACTTCGGCGACGCCAATGCCCGCCGGTACATCTTCAACTCGATCTGCGGCTACAAGCGGAACACGCCGGTGCTCTCGTCGGAGAAGTGCAGCAGCGCCGAGAACACCGGCGATCAATACCAGCACCTGAGTCAGCTCACCGGTGGGACCGTCGATGCCGTCTGCGAGACGAGCTACGCGAGCGTCTTCGACAACATCGCCAAGGGCCTCATCACGAAGCTCGGTTGCGAGTTCGCCTTCCCGAAGACCGACAACGGTCAGCCGACCGATCCCACCACCGTCGTCGTGACCTATTCGCCGGGTGACGGCTCACCGGGCAAGGCGCTCACGCAGGTCACCGACGCGAGCAAGTGCGGCGCAAACCCGGACGGCTGGTTCTACGACAACGCCGCCAGCCCGACGAAGATCCTCTTCTGCCCATCCACGTGTGACGGCCCCGGCGCCGACACCGCAGGCAAGCTCGAGGTCGCGGTCGGCTGCGCAGCGCCGCCCCCGAAGTAGCCTCGCGGCGCACGCCGGCGCTGCGCGAACGCCTGCGCTCGGACGACGAAGCGCCGCGGAGCCTGCGGTACATCGTCGCCGACGAACGCCTCACCTCCAGCGGATGAACGCCCAAGGCCCTTCGAGGAAGGGCAGCGGCGCTCCGTCCGTTGTGGCTTCGCAGTGCCTCGACGTTGCCCGTCGCCGTTCGAGCTCATGATGACTTCGCTCCTCCTCTCGGGTTTCGAGCGATGGCTCGAGGATGCCCGGCGCCCGGCGGCGCTGCGGGTGCGGACACCGATGCGGCTCCCGAGAGGAGGCTCGTGATGTGTCGCTTGTTCGGCCTCTCTGCGGCGCCTCATCGCGTGCATGCCACGTTCTGGTTGATGGACGCTCCCGATAGCCTGGCCGAGCAGAGCCATCGGATGCCGGATGGGACCGGGCTCGGCACCTTCGCCGCGGACGGCACACCGCGAGTCGAGAAACAGCCGCTCGCCGCCTACGAGGACGCCCAGTTCGCGACCGAAGCGAAGACCCGCGAGTCCACCACGTTCGTCGCCCACATCCGATTCGCCACCACGGGTGGAACGGAGCCGAGCAACACCCATCCCTTCGTGCAGCACGGCCGGCTGTTCGCTCACAACGGTGTGATCGAGGACCTGGCCGAGCTGGAAGCCGCGCTCGGCACGTACCGCGAGCTCGTGCACGGCGATACGGATTCCGAGCGCTTCTTCGCCCTGATCACCAAGCACGTCGACGAGCACTCCGGAGACGTCACCGCCGGCATCACCGCAGCCGCTCGGTGGGTCGCCGACAACCTGCCGCTCCTCTCGATCAACTTCGTCCTCACCACTCCAGACGAGCTCTGGGCGCTGCGCTACCCGGAGACGCACGGGCTGCTCGTGCTCGAGCGACGCGCAGGCGGTCCGAGCGGGACACGTCAGCTCCACCATTCGAGCAGGGCCAGCACCATCCGCGCACGCTCCGCACCTCTGGCTCGCCAGCCCGCGGTGATCGTGGCGACCGAGCAGATGGACGAAGACCCCGGTTGGACCCCGCTGCGCTCCGGCGAGCTCTTGCACGTAGGCAGCGACCGCGCGGTCTCGCGGTCGCTCGTCCTGGACCGACCACCCCGCCACCTGCTCGCCGCGAGCGACCTCGACGCGCACGCGGCCGCCGCCCAGGCCGAGCTCTGAATGGTTGCGACGACGGGCGCCGAGTGACCGCAAGCGAAAGGTGAGAAGCGATGAGCACGCTCCAGTACCGACTCCCGCAAAAGCGCTGCCTCGTCACCGAGCTCCCCGGGCCGAAGTCGACCGCTCTCGCGGCGCGACGTCGTGCGGCGGTCGGTGCCGGCGTCACGTCGGTGCTGCCGATCTACGTCGCCGATGCGGACGGTGCCGTCGTGGTCGACGTGGATGGCAATTCGCTCATCGATCTGGGTGCCGGGATCGCCGTTACCTCCGTTGGAGCATCGAACCCGGCGGTCGTCGCCGCCGTCCAGCAGCAGGTCGCGCGCTTCACGCACACCTGTTTCATGATCGCCCCCTACGAGTCCTACGTCGCGGTGGCCGAGCGGCTCGATGCGCTCACGCCCGGGGATCACGAGAAGCGAACGGTGCTGTTCAACAGTGGCGCCGAGGCGGTCGAGAATGCCGTCAAGATCGCGCGACACGCAACCGGTCGCGATGCAGTCGTCGCGGTCGACCACGCGTATCACGGCAGGACCAACCTCGCATTGGCGCTGACGGCGAAGTCGATGCCGTACAAGAGCGGCTTCGGTCCGTTCTCCCCGGAGGTGTACCGGGTCCCGACCTCCTATCCGTACCGCGAAGGCCTGAACGTCGACGGATCGCCCTTCACCGGAGAACAGGCGGCCGAGCGCGCGATCTCGATCATCGAGAAGCAGATCGGCGCGGACAATCTGGCTGCGATCGTGATCGAGCCGATCCAGGGAGAGGGCGGATTCATCGTCCCCGCAGAAGGGTTCCTGCCGGCCCTCGCCCGCTGGGCACGAGCGAACGATGTCATCTTCATCGCCGACGAGATCCAGACCGGGCTTTGCCGCACCGGAGCGTGGTTCGCCAGCGAGCACGAAGGGGTCGTTCCCGATCTGACCACCACGGCCAAGGCGATCGCTGGAGGAATGCCGCTGTCGGCCGTGACGGGCCGCGCCGAGCTGATCGACGGCGTCCATCCCGGCGGTCTCGGCGGCACGTTCGGTGGCAATCCCGTCGCCTGCGCCGCGGCGCTCGCGACCCTCGACCAGATGGAAACGCTCGACCTCGCCGGCCGCGCTCGCGCGATCGGCGAGACGATCTCCAAGCGACTGCAGGTCCTGGCCACCGAGCTCGCCATCGTCGGCGACGTCCGCGGACGCGGCGCGATGATGGCCGTCGAATTCGTCGAGCCGGGCGGCCGGATGCCCAACCCAGCGGCCACCGGCAAGGTCGCCGCGGCCATGCTGAGAGCCGGGGTCATCGTGCTGCGGTGCGGGACCTACGGCAACGTGATCCGTCTCTTGCCGCCGCTCGTCATCTCCGACGACCTCCTCGCGGAGGCGCTCACCGTCTTCGAGGACGCCGTTCGTTCCGCAGCCGCATGAGTGTCGTACTCTTTTCAGTGAGCGAAGTGGCGCCCGTCGGAGACTCCTCCGCCGTGCGCCTTCAGCTTCTTGCACACCGCCTCGATGTCGTCGCACAGCATGGTCCCGAGATCGGCGCTGAAGCCCTCTCGAACGACGACGCGGAGGACCGCAACGTCCTCCGCGCCTGGCGGCATGTTGTACGCCGGCACCTGCCATCCCCTCGCCCGCAGCTCGTGTGAGACGTCGAAGACCGTGAACCCCGGGCTCCCGGTGACCTCGCACGTCACGACGGGGATGTCGCTGCCGTCCGTCACCACGCGCAGGTGCTCCATCGTCGCGATGCGGGCGCTCACCCGGCGCGCGTTCTCTCGGAGCGTCGTCATGATGCTCCGGTATCCGGCGCGCCCCAGCCTGAGGAAGTTGTAATACTGACCGACCACCTGATTCCCGGGGCGCGAGAAGTTCAGTGTGAAGGTGGGCATGTCCCCGCCCAGATAGGCGACGTGGAAGACCAGGGGCTCGGGGAGATACTCCTTCCCACGCCACACCACGAAACCGATCCCCGGATAAGTGAGCCCGTATTTGTGGCCGCTCGCGTTGATCGAGACGACGCGCGGGATCCTGAAGTCCCATCTCAATTCCGGATACAGAAACGGAGCAATGAAGCCGCCACTAGCGGCATCGACGTGAATCGGCACGTCCGGCCCACCTGCGGCTGCCAGCTCGTCGAGCGTGTGAGCGATCTCGGCGACGGGCTCGAACTGACCGCTGTACGTGGTACCGAGGATGGCGACGACGCCGATCGTGTTCTCGTCCACGGCCTCCCTGACCTGCTCCGGCGTGATGACGTACCGATCCCGCGCCATCGGCAGGTACTTCGGCTCCACGTCGAAGTAGCGGCAGAACTTCTCCCAGACGACCTGGACATTGCTGCCCATGATCAGGTTCGGCCTGGAGCCGTCTTTCCCCGCGGCCTCTCGCGCCGCGCGCCAACGCCACTTCATCGCCAGGCCGCCCAGCATCACCGCCTCGCTCGACCCGACGGTGGAGACGCCGGTAGCGGCGGATGGATCCGTCTCGGACAGACCTTCGGCATGGAACAAGTCCGCCACCATCGACACGCAGCGCAGCTCCATCGCCGCCGTCCGCGGGTACTCGTCCTTGTCGATCATGTTCTTGTCGAACGTCTCGGCCATCAGCTTGTCGGCCTCGGGCTCCATCCACGTCGTCACGAACGTGGCCAGGTTCAGCCGCGAGCTTCCGTCCAGCATCAGCTCGTCGTGGATGAAGCGGTACACCGCTTCCGGCTCCGTCTCGTCCTCCGGCAGGCGCAGCGCCGGGAATGGCTCGATCGCCATGCGCCCCGTGTAGGCCGGCGCGATGACGCCCTTGTCGTAGCGGCCCTTGTTTCTCATCGTCGCCCCCCTCGCACGCACCAGCATGCGCTCCGAACGACTGCAGTACATCACCTTCACCACTGAGCTGGGAGGCTGGTCGTGTGAGCGCCGCCGTCGAGCGCAGCGATCCGAGGCCCGTGCGAAAGCGAGGCGCTCGTACTGCGTCGGCGGGGGTCGGCGCGCCCCCGGCGTTCGTGGCTCTCGCCGAATGGTTCGGAGGTCTCTTCGCGATGGATCGGCGCCGGAGTAAGCGCCGCTCGATCGTCTGCGTGCCTGGGTCGTCGTTCGCCGTCGCGGGTGATGATATAGAGGCAGAGATGCGCGCTCTCCTCGGTGCAGTGGTCGCCGGAACGATCGTCGTCGCGTGCTCCTCCTTCAGCGGATCCGACCCGGTGACGAGCACGGACGCGGATGCTTCGAGCGAGAGCGGAAGCGAGGTCGACGCCGGCGTGGACACGAGCGACGCCGCGACAGCTCCGTTCTGCCAGGGCACGCCAACCACCGCGTTTTGCGCGAGCTTCGACGAGGGCACCCCGCCCTCGTTCGACTGGGACGGCCCTGCCATCGAGAGCAACGCGCCCGTCACTGTGGTCGAGGGCGAGCCGGGAACTCCGTCGCCGCCTGGGGCGCTCCACGTCGCGGTCCCCAGGGGAGCCGCCGACACGGACGACTGTCTCGCCCAGGGGCAAATTTCCAAGACGTTCATCGAATCGGCCTCATTCAAGAAGCTCCACGCCGAGTTCATGATCAAGGTCGACGCCGTCGCTGTCCGCTTCACGTACGCGCGCCTCGTCACCAAACCGTCGCCGGATGCGGCGGGGGGGTGGGACCTCTGGTTGGCGCACGGCTCCAACTCGGCATCCGACTTCGGAGAGCAGTGGACCACGCCAAAGGTGCCCCCCGTTTCCCTCGGGCAGGGACAGGCGTTCAAGCGCTACCTCCTCCCGGGCAAATGGACGAAGGTGGCGGTCGACCTCACCTTCGATCCGCCACATTTCGAGGTGTTCTTCGACGGCGTTTCGGTCGCCTCCCGAGACTCCGTCGTCGCCACGAGCGCGTTCGCTCCCTTGTCGGCGACCCTCACGATCGGCGCGCAATCCGGCGAGTGCCCCGGGGACATCGACGTGTCCTTCGACAACGTGAAGTTCTCGTTCGAGTGAAGACGTCACGTGTCGACGGTCTGAGCGCGGGGGCGAGCGTCATCCCTCGGTCATGTCGGAACGGGCCACGTCGACCGACCTGATGACGCGCATGATCCGGCGCGCCGTGATACGAGAGCAGAACGCGTGGCAACGAGCCTCCCTTCCCAAGACGGCCTGATGCTCGAGAGCTCGTCGTCGTTCTCGGTGCTCGTCGTGGTCCGCTCGCGGAACGCCGCGCGCTCGTCGCGCGTTGAGTGTCGCGCCCCACAGGATCGAACCGACTCGAGATGAAACTCGCCCTCCACTGCAACGAAAAGGACATGCACCACTCCATTCCGAGCCGCGCGGCGCTGCTCCTGTCACTCGTCCTCTCCTCCGCGTGTGGGGGCGCGGAGCTGAAGCCGCCGTCCGGGCCCGGCGCCGGCGAGGGCACGGCTCTTCCGGTCGCGACCGCACCGCAAGGCTCGGCTCCGCGCGCCGCCAGCTGCGCGGAGCCGACGCTCGGTCCGGCACGCAAGCGAGAAGCGGGGATCGACGCCTTCCTCGCCGACCGTCCCCGCGAGGCGGTCGACCTCCTCACGGCCGCCGTGAAGAGCGACCCGCGCGATCGGGCGGCCGAGGCCTTTCGCGCAGCGAGCGTCGCGAAGCTGAACGAGACACGCGCCCGCGCGGCCGAAGGCGCGCCCGCGCTTCGTCGCGTCCCCCTCGAGACGATCCCGCTCGCGCAGACGACACGCCAGAAGGTCGAGACTGCACCGGGGAAGGTCCGCCTCGAGAAGGAATCCGAGACGAAGAACCTCATCACGGACTCCGCCGACTGGGAGACGAAGAACCAGCTCACCCCGATCGCCCGGCGCAGGGCCGACACGCTCCCCGCCGGCATCCCGTTCAAGCTCGGCTCCGAGCCTCTCCGCGTCGCGCTCGTTCACGCGGATCACGTGGCCTCGATCTACGAGGGCACGATCGTGATCGCCGCGGAGGGGAAGCGCATGCTCGCCTTCGACGTGAAGGCACTGACGCGCAGCGCGCCTCGGCCGCTCGAGATCCCGTTCGCGCAGCTCGTCGGCAAGACTCTGCTCGTCGAGCTCGCGTACAACGGCTACGCGAAGGAGTCGGGCGGCAAGACAGGGTACTTCGCCGCCTTCGACGCCGCGACCGGCGCGCTCGCGTGGGTGAGCGATCCGCTCGTCGCGAACGCCGGCGAGGCGATCGTCTCCGGCGGCTCCATCATCACGGGCTATGGGTTCACCGCGGAGCCGGACTTCGTGTTCGTCCTCGATCTCGAGACGGGAAAGACCGAGCAGAAGATCGCGGTCAAGAGCGGCCCCGAGGCGATCCGTCGAAAGGGCGATCGCGTCTTCATCCGCGCTTACGACACCGACTACGTGTTCAAGAGCACGACCGGCCTCCCCGCTCCCCTTCCCGCCAACCTCACTGCCGAGGCCACGACGGCTGCTGCGCCGCCGCCTCCGAGCGCCGAGTCGCGATGCTGGGTCCGTCGCGCGACGGCGGCCATCCTCGCCAAGGACGCCCGCGGCGTCGAAGAGGCCGCCGACCAGCTCGAGCCGCTCTCGGCGGATCGACAGCTCCGCGAGCTCCTCCGCACCGAGGCGAAGAAGCTGTCGAGCGGAACGCGCCTCGATCTCCAGAGCGCGGCGCTCGTCGTCGCGCCTGCACCTCCGTGGCAAGCCGCGTCTCCCGGCGCATCCGCCGCCCGGCCGCCCGCAGCGTCGCCCAAGCTCGTGAAGGTCTCGTCGCGCGCGGCATCGCCGACCCGCGACATGAATCCGGCGTTCGAAGCGGCGCAGCCGTGGTTCATCGCGCCGATCGAGCAGGGAAAGCTCCCCGCCGGCGCGCGCGCAGACATCCCGTCGACGTTCGGACAGGAACACCTCTCGGCGATCATCCCCGATCAGCGCCCCGGCAATACGAACCGCTCGATCCTCGTGTACGGCGGTCGCTACCTCGCATTGCTCGAGGACGGCGCCGCCAAGCGCGTCCTCGACCTCGACGCGTTCCGGCATCCGCCGAAGGCCGATCCCCAGTGGAAGGAGTTCGCCGTCCAGGACGTGACGTACGCTCAGGAGCGCGACGGCGTCCTCTACGTCTGCAATGGCGGCGGCTCGTACGCGAAGGAGGTCTACGGCAAGAAGGGCTTCCTCAGCGCGATCGACGCGACGAGCGGAGCGCTGCTGTGGCGGAGCGCGCCGCTCACCTGCAACGCGACGTTCGCGATGACCGACGACCACATCATCAGCGGCTATGGCTTCACCGCCGAGCCCGACTTCGTGTTCCTCGTTCGACGCTCCGACGGAAGCGCCGTGCAGAAGGTCCCGGTCGACTCGGGGCCGAACACGATCCAGCTCGACGGCCGCCGCGTGCGCGTCGAGACGTACGGTCACGTCATCGATCTCGAGTTTCGCTGACGCACACCGCGAAGCGGGTCGGCAAGAGACGGTGGCGACGCTCGCGCCGCCGTCTCGCCCCCGAGGCACGGGCACCGCGCGAGCGTGACCTCGGAGGACGACGCGCTCGCGCTCGACGGTCCGTTTCGCGAGGACGAAGCTTCGGACCGTGAGCGCGACGACGGAACAGACGAAGGAAACGAGCTACCCCGCCCGCTGGTGGCACCGGACAGCGGACGATCGCATCCAATGCGATCTCTGCCCTCGCGATTGCCGACTTCGTGAGGGACAGCACGGGCTCTGCTTCGTGCGCGCCCGCGAGGGCGACCGCATGACGCTTACCACCTACGGGCGCTCGAGCGGCTTCTGCGTCGACCCGATCGAGAAGAAGCCGCTCAATCACTTCTACCCGGGCTCGAGCGTCCTCTCGTTCGGCACCGCGGGCTGCAATCTCTCCTGCAAGTTCTGCCAGAACTGGGACATCTCGAAGTCGCGCGAGATGGATCGGCTCGCCGATGTCGCCACCCCCGAGCGGATCGCGCACGCCGCCAAGGAGGCCGGCTGCAAGAGCGTCGCGTTCACCTACAACGATCCGACGATCTTCGCCGAATACGCGATGGACACCGCCGACGCCTGCCACGAGCTCGGCCTCCAGGCCGTCGCCGTCACCGCCGGATACATCCACGCCGCGCCCCGCGCCGAGATGTACGCGAAGATGGACGCGGCCAACGTCGACCTCAAGGCGTTCACCGAGGAGTTCTACCGGAAGCAGACCGCATCGAGCCTCGCTCCCGTGAAGGAGACGCTCGTCTATCTCGTCAAGGAGACGAAGGTCTGGACCGAGATCACGACTCTCCTCATCCCCGGTCTCAACGACTCCGATCGCGAGCTCACGGAGCTCTCCGAGTGGGTCGCCGGCGCGCTCGGGCCGGACGTGCCGCTCCACTTCAGCGCGTTCCACCCCGACTACAAGATGACCGACATCCCGCCGACGCCTCCCGAGACGCTCCGTCGCGCGCGCGGCGTCGCGCATAAAGCAGGCCTTCGCTACGTCTACACGGGCAACGTCCATGATCGCGAGGGCGACACGACGAGCTGCCACTCGTGCGGCGCCGAGGTCCTCGTGCGCGACTGGTACGAGATCCTCGACGCGAAGCTCGGCCCTGGCGGCACATGCTCGTCGTGCGGGACCGCCATTCCCGGGCGGTTCGGCGAGCGCGTTCGCGGCTTCGGGCGCCGGCGGATGCGGCTCGTGATGGGCTGACGGTCACCCGATCGATCGAGAGCCACGAGCGCGCTCGAACGACACCATGCGCGATGCCACCGCCGCGAAAGGCGTTTGGCGAACCGGAGCCCGCGAGCGCCACTCCCTTCCGAGGAGAGACAAGCTCATCTTTGCCCCAAGCGCAGGCGTTCGCTATCGAGCCTTGCCGAGGTGAGCTATACAGGTTCGGATGAGGTTCATGCGCCCCGCACTCCGGCTGGCCCTCGGAACCTTCGGGGCACTCGGCCTAGGCTGCTCGGTGCTGACCGACCTCGACGCCCTCGCGAGTCGTCCCGCCTCGGCGAACGAGGATGCGACGGTCGGGTCCTCCACGACGGATGGTGGCGTCGAACACGCGGAAGGCGACGCGAAAGCCGACGCCGAGCAAGTCATCGTCGAAGACTGGACCGCAGCGGCTCCCTCGTCGCGGTGGAAGGGCTCACCGCTCGAGAGCGGCGTCGCAGGACCGGACGGCTTATGCGTGCCGCTCGCCGTCGACCGGTACAGCAGCGCCATCGAGCTCGACACGGTGATCGAGGCCAAGCGCCTGCTCGTGCGCATCGACTACAGCTACACATTCGGAAGCGAGGCGGTGCGAGACGATGGCGTCTCGGCGGTGGGCGCAGGTGGCGTCACGATCGCGAGTGCACGCCGCTGGGAAGCCGTGACCAGCGCGATCGCCGACAACACGGATGCCCGCCTCGTCGTCGAATCCGGCGGTACCTACGGCACGGACACCCCCGTGCCCCGAAGCGTCCTCGCCCATCCGCTTCGCCTCGAGAGCGAGATGCGCGAGGACGCCGTGGAAGCACGCCTCTACTCTCGACAGAGTCAGGACTATCTGATCGACGAGAAGCTCACGTACACGACCTCGAAGGATCTCTACGACGTGTCGCAAGGCATCCGCCCCGCCATCACGTTCTCGAGCTTCTTCGGAAAGCAGACCGTCTGCATCGCGCGCGTCGAGGTCCACGCGCTCCGGTAACTCCGCCCTCGAGCCGGACGAGCGACTCGAGGACGGACAGCGCAACGAATTGCCCGCAGGGTCCGCGGACCAGGGCCGGCCTCCGCGCCGCTGCGCGTGAGAGCCCGTCAGTCCGTGGACCGAACGTGGTCAGGCGGCACGCGACCTGGTGTGTGCCGGGCGCGACGTGCAGCGCTCCAGCCACGCGTGAAGGTTCGGCCACCGCTCCGTCGCGAAGCCAACGATGGTGATGAAGCGGACGAAGCTCGCGAGGTGCAAGTCGGCGAGGGAGAACGTTCCACCGACGAGGAAGCGCTTGTCCGCGAGCTCCGCTTCGAGGATGCCGAGATGCGTCTCGACGTCGGCGCGCGCGACCTCGCCCTCCTTCGCGCTTCGCCGCTCCTCGGGGACCTGCGCCGAGGTGTTGTGGAGGAAGCGCGCGACCGCACCGCCGAGCGAGACGTTCGTCCAGACGAGCCACTTGAACGCCCCGGCGCGTTCGAGGCCCGGCGGCGGGAAGAGGTCCCGCTCGACGCCGAAGGTCTCGCCCAGATGCATCATGATCGCGGCCGACTCGAAGATCGGTACGCCGTCGTGCACCAGCAGCGGCACCTTTCCGTTCGGATTGAGCGCGCGGTAGCCCCGCTTGTCCTGATCGCGTGCCTTCAGATCGATCTCCACCTTCTCGTACGGGATCCCGAGCTCCTCGAGGGCCCAGCTGACGGTGACCGCGGTCGACATCGGCGCGTAATAGAAGACGAGGCTCATGACGGTTCTCCCTTTCGTGCCGCGGCGTCTGTTCGCCGCGAGCGAGATGTCTGGGGACCTTACGGCGATCCGATGACAGGATATTGTCAGGTTTGGTCGACCACGGCGCAGACGCAGCACGCGAACCTGCCCCTCCTGCAGCTCGCGAGCGTCGGCGGCGAGGGGCTCGTCCCCCTCGTCGGCGTCGCGGTCAACGTCGCGATCGCTCTCGTCGTCGACCGGGCGCCGTTCGAGGGCGGGATGACCTTCTACCGGCGTATCTCGCGAGTTCCTTCCAGCCGTCGTCGCCGTCGCGGCCGTCGCGGGGCTCGGATGGTCGCGCAGGCCGCGCGACGTGCGCTCCCCGAGGATGGCACTCTCGGGGCTCGGGCGCGCATCCGGAGGCCCCGCTCCGTCTTGATGGACCGTCTCGCGTCTCGGGCCCAGCCCGCTCTCGTCAGGCTCTCACCTGCAGGCCACTTCATATATTCTCCCCCCGTGTCCACGCCGCTGGGCGACGCATTCCGTGCCGTTTCACAGGCTCTTCCGAGCCGACCGGCCCTCGAGCTCCGGTCCCGCTCCCGCCTCGCCGTCGTGCGCCCATCGAGTGCAGCTCGCATGGGCTCCGAGCTTGCCCAGGCGACATCCATCGGACAAAGTCGCCCGCCCCTCACCCCGGCTCGGGGCGTCCGTGGGTGGTGTAGTTCCCTTCCTTCCGAGGAGAGTGTCGCTTGCCTGTCGTGACCATGGCCCTCGTGTTGTTGCTGGCGGTCGTCGTCAGCGCGTTCTCGGTGCGACTGCTTCCGTTGAAGGTGCCGCTTCCGCTGCTGCAGATCGCCATGGGCGCGGGTCTCTCGTGCCTGTTCGGATTCGACGTCGCGTTCGATCCGCACCTCTTCCTTCTGCTCTTCATCCCGCCGCTGCTGTTCCTGGACGGCTGGCGCATTCCAAAGGGCGCGTTCTTCCGTGACCACAAGCCCATCCTGACCCTCGCGATCGGGCTCGTCGTGTTCACCGTCGTCGGGATGGGCTTCTTCATCCACTGGCTGCTGCCCGTGGTGCCGCTCGCGGTGGCATTCGCGCTGGCCGCGATCCTGTCGCCGACCGACCCGGTCGCCGTCGGCGCGATGACCGCCACTTCACCGCTGCCATCGCGGCTCATGCACATCCTCGAGGGCGAGTCGCTGCTCAACGACGCGACCGGCCTCGTCTGCTTCAGCTTCGCGGTGAAGGCGATGCTGACCGGAACGTTCTCGCTCGGCAGCGCCTCGCTGAGCTTCGTGGTGGTCGCCGGCGGCGGCGTCCTGATCGGCGTCGCGGTGACCTGGATCATCGGCAAGCTCAACCGCGTGCTCCTCGTGCGCACGGGCGAGGAGCCGTCGATCCAGATCTTGATCAGCTTGCTGATCCCGTTCGCCGCTTACCTCGCGGCCGAGCACGTGCACGTGTCCGGCATCCTCGCCGCGGCGGTGGCGGGCATCGCGATGCACTACAGCGAGCTGTCCGGGAACCCGCTCGCGGCCACCCGCATGCAGCGCAACGCGGTCTGGAACACCGTCCAGACCGCGCTCAACGGCATCATCTTCGTGCTGCTCGGCGATCAGCTGCCGCGGATGGTCCGCAAGCTGCCGGAGGTCGCCCGGGACAGCGGTGCAGAGTCGACGTGGCACCTGCTCGGCTATGTGATGGCGATCACGCTGGCGGTGGGCGCGCTGCGCTTCGCCTGGGTCTGGATCTCGCTGTGGCTCACCACGTTCCGCGCCAGCCTGCGCGGTGAACGCCACAAGATGCCTCGGACGCGGCTCCTGGCGATCACGGCCGTCGCCGGCGTGCGCGGCGCGATCACCCTCGCCGGTGTCCTGACGCTGCCGCTCCTCATGCCGGACGATTCACCGTTTCCGTCCCGCGAGCTCGCGATCCTGGTCGCGATGGGCGTGATCGTGATGTCGCTCCTGTTCGCCAGCATCGGGCTGCCGATCCTCACCCGCGGACTGGAGAGCGACCTCCCCGAGTCCGATCATGGCAGCGGCGAAGGCCCTGCGCGGATCGCGGCGTCGGAAGCGGCGATCCGCAAGATCGAGTACCTTCTGGCGCACGCGCCGGCGGACGCCGAGCAGGCAGCGCTCCACGCCGAGGCCGGCATGCACCTGCTCGACATCTACCGGCGTCGGCTCGAGTACGGCGACGAGAGCGGAGAGGACGCCGCGCACATGCGCCGGCTGGACGAGGCCGAGCGCGCTCTGCGCCGGCAGGCGCTCGCCGCAGAGCGCGACGAGCTCTTTCGCTTGCGTCGCGCGCGCAACATCGACGACGGCGTCCACCAGCAGCTGGTGCGCGAGATCGACCTCCTCGAAGCGAGCCTGACGCGATCGAGCGCAGGCCACTGAGGGTGACGGCTGCGGACGGCGTCGCTCGGAGAGTCGCTCGGTCGCGAGCTCAGGACGCAAGCGCGCGTCGGAGCGCACGACCGAGCACCGACGTCCGCCGTCGGCGGCGGACGAGCGTGGCGCCGGCGATCGCCGTCCCGATGACCGCGACGATGCGGATGGCGGCACGGAGCATCGAGGCGCGCATCGCAGCCCGGCGACGCGTGACGATGCGTGCCTCCGCGCGGGGCTCGAGCGCTTCGCCCGGGCCGCGGTCGAGGGCGAGCTTCATCACCTCGGCGAGGTGAAGGGCCCCACGTTCCGTCCGCTGTGCGATCTGCTCGCGGCACGAGAAGCCGTTCGCCATCACGATCGTCTCGAGCGGAGCGGAGCGCACGCGGGGCAGGAGCGCGCGCTCACCGCATGCGACGCCGACCCGATGGGTCTCGTCGACGAAGCCGAACGCGCCCGCCATTCCGCAGCAGCCCGCCTCCAGCACCTCGTGCTCGAGGCCGATCGCATCGAGCACCTTTTGCTCGGAGTCGACCCCGAAGAGGGCCTTCTGGTGACAATGCCCCTGAACGAGGGCACGGCCTGGCAGCTTCGGCGGGATCCAGAGCTTCGCCTCGCGCGCGAGGAGATCGGACAGCAGCATCGTGCGGTCTCGAAGCGCCGCCGCATCCTGCGAGTCGGGCATCAGATTGTAGAGCTCGTCCTTGAACACGGAGGCGCAGCTCGGCTCGAGGACCACGACCGGAAGCCGTTCGGCCAGGTACGGGCGCATGCCGTGCAGGACGCGATCGAGGTAGCGGCGCGCGTCGTCGAGCATGCCGAAGTCGTAGAGCGGCCGCCCGCAGCAGAGCCCGTCAGGCGGGACGACGACCTCGTAGCCGGCGGCCTCGAGCACGTCGACGGCCGCCATCAGGGTGTCGGGGAAGAAGTGATCGTTGAAGGTGTCGGCCCAGAGGACGACGCGCTGGCCGCCTGTCGTCGGGCTCGCGCCGCGACGACGGAACATCGCGCGGAACGTCTGCGGCGCGAACGCCGGGATCTTCGACTCGAGCGAGATGCCCGCGAGCACCTTCATGAGCGCGCTTGCGCCCGGCGTCTGCGTGAGGAGGTTCACGAGCCCTGGTAGGCGAGCGGCGAGCCGCGCCCATTTGTCGATGTAGCCGAACGCGTAGGCGTGGCGCGGGCGGAGACGCCCCTTCCAGTAGTGCGCGAGGAACTCGGCCTTGTACGTGGCGAGATCGACGTTGACCGGACAGTCACCCTTGCACCCCTTGCAGGAGAGACACAGGTCGAGCGCGTGTTTGACTCCGTCGTCGCGCCATCCTTCCGTCACCGGACCATCGCGCCGGAGCATCTCCCAGAGCAGGTGCGCGCGGCCGCGGGTCGAATGCTCCTCCTCGAGCGTGACCATGTAGCTCGGGCACATCACGTCGTGGTGATCCTCCCCCTCGCCGTGCTTGCGCCGGCAGCGACCGATGCCGACGCACCGGAGGGTCGCACGCGCGAGGCTCCCGTCGTCTTCGGGGAAGCGGAAGTGGGTCTCCGGTTGCGCGGGCCGATACGCCGGACCGAGACGGAGATGATCGACGATCGGATACGGCTCGACGATCTTGCCAGGGTTCATCCGGTGGAACGGGTCGAAGATCGCCTTCAGCTCGCGCATCGCCTCCATCAGCTCCGGGCCGAACATCTTCACGAGGAGCTCGGCACGTGCCTGTCCGTCGCCGTGCTCGCCCGAGAGCGATCCGCCGTACGAGACGACGAGGTCCGCCGCGTCGCTCATGAAGCGACGGAACTTCTCGACGCCGCCCGACGTGTACAGATCGAAGGGCACCCGACAGTGGATCAGCCCCATGCCGAAGTGCCCGTACAGGGCGGGGTGATAGTCGTACGAGTCGTAGAGCCGACGCAGGTCCCGGAGGTAGGCACCGAGGCGTTCGGGGGCCACCGCAGAGTCCTCCCAGCCCGGCCATGCGTCCGGACTTCCCGGAACGAACGCCGTTGCACCGAGACCGCCCTCGCGGGCCTCCCAGAGCGCGTGCTGCTGAGCGGGCTCGGGGTAGATGCGGAAGTCGACGATGCTCGAGCCGGCACGGCGCACCAGCGCTTCGGCTCTTGCACGCGCCTCGCTCTCCGTCGCCGCACCCAGCTCGATCATGAGCCACGCGTTGCCGTCCGAGAGGCATTTGACGCGCTCCGCATGCTCGGCATCCATCTCCGCGAGCTGGCGGCGAAGGATGTCGTCCATGCCCTCGAGGGCGAGCGGCCGGAACTCGAGGAACGTGTGCGCCGCCTCCGCCGCCTCGAAGATGTCACGATAGCCGAGCACGACCACGACATGCCGAGGCGGATCCGGGAGGAGCTGCAGCGTCGCCTCGAGCATCGTGACGAGCGTGGCCTCGCTGCCGACGAGCACTCGCCCCAGATTGAAGCGGCCGTCAGGCCCCGGGAGGAGCTGATCGAGGTTGTACCCGGAGACTCGCCTCGGGATCTTCGGGTACCCGCGGCGAATCCGCTCCGCCCAGCGATCGCGGAGAGCACGGAGCCGCGAGAGCAATGCCCCTTCGGCGCCCCCGCGCCGGATCGCGCCCGCGAGATCCTCTTCTCGCATCCACCCCGCATGGAGGCGTGTGCCGTCGTAGAGGACGACGTCGAGCGCCTCGACGTTCTGGACCGCGATGCCGTTCATCTGCGCGCGCATGCCACCGCAGTTGTTCCCGAGCATGCCACCGAAACAGCAATGACTGTGGGTCGCGGGTTGTGGTCCCCACGTCAGACCGAACGGCTTGCCGGCCTCGACGAGCTCGTCGCACACGACGCCTGGCTCGACCGCCGCCAGCCGCGCCTCGGGATCCAGCCAGACGATCCGATTCATGCGCTTGGAGAAGTCGAGCACCACGGCCTCGTTGACCGTCTGGCCCGCCAGCGACGTCCCACCCCCACGCGAGACGATCGGCGCGCCCAGCTCGCGACACACCGAAATTGCGGCGAGCACGTCGTCCTTCGATGTGGGGATGACGACCCCGAGCGGGATGCGCCGGTAGTTCGATGCGTCCTGCGCGTAGAGCGCGCGGGAAGCTGCCTCGAAGCGTACCTCGCCTTGAACTACCGTTCGCAGCCGCCGGGCGAGCGCTTCGATGTCGAGAGGTCGTGCGCGTAGCGCCGGGACGGGCTCCCGAACATGCCCGATTCGGAGTCGCTCGGCGGGAATGAGCTGCTGCGAGACGGCGGACGCGCTCATGATGGGCTCCGATCAGGTCTTGGACGCGATCGACGGGAACATGTGCTCGATGGCCTGGCGGATGACGCCCGTTCGCTCCGCTCCCTTGGTCTCGAGCATGCTGAGGAGGAACGCCTTGCTCTGCTCGAGCGTGATGTGGGGCGGCAATGGCGGGACATCCGGGTCCACCACGGCGTCGATGACGACCGGTCGATCGGAGGACAGCGCGATGTCCCACGCCGCCGCCACCTCGCTCGGTCGCTCGACGCGAATCCCCTTCAGGCCCAGCAGATCCGCGAAGGCCGCGTAGTTCACGTCGGGAAGATCTTGCGAGGCCGCGTAGCGCGGATCGCCCTCCATCGCGCGCATCTCCCACGTGACCTGATTCAGGTCTCGGTTGTCGAGGACGAGGATGACCAGACGCGGATCGCTCCATTGCTTCCAGTAGCGCTTCACCGTGAGCAGCTCGGCCAGTCCGTTCATCTGCATCGCGCCATCACCGACGAGGGCGATCGCGACGCGGTCCGGATGCGTGAACTTGGCGGCGATGGCATACGGCACCCCGCAGCCCATCGTCGCGAGGCTCCCGGAGATCGACGCCTTCATCCCAGGACGGAGCTTGAGATCGCGCGCCCACCAGTTCGCGGCAGAGCCCGAGTCCGACGTCACGATGCACCCATCGGGAAGCCGGGACGAAAGCTCCCAGAAGAGCAGCTGCGGATTGACCGGCTTCGCCGGGATGTGCGCCCTCTCCTCCGTGACCTTCCACCAGTCACGGACGCCCTGCTCGATCGCCTTCCGCCACGCGCCGTGCGGCTTCTTCCGAATCCTCGGAAGGAGCGCGCGGAGCGTCGAGCGTGCGTCCCCGACGAGGTTCAGCTCCATCGGATAGCGCATTCCCACCAACCGCGCGTCGATGTCGATCTGGATGCCGCGCGCCTGTCCTTCCTTCGGCAGGAACTCCGAATACGGGAAGCTCGAACCGACCACGATGAGGGTGTCGCAACCCATCATCATGTCCCAGCTCGGCTTCGTCCCGAGCAGCCCGATCGAGCCCGTCACGAATGGCTGGTCGTCCGACACTACGGCCCGGCCGAGGAGCGCCTTCGCGATGCCTCCGCCGGTCGCCTGCGCGAGCTCGACGACCTCCGCTGCAGCGCCCGCCGCACCGGCGCCGACGAGGATCGCCACCTTCTCGCCGGCATCGAGGATCGCCGCCGCGCGATCGAGCTCGACGTCGGGAGGGACGACCTGGGGCGCGACGTATCCGACGCTGGTGTGGACGGTGTCATGCGCGTGAGGCGGGCTCACGTAGTCGACCTCCTGGAGGTCCTTCGGGATGATGATGCAGGTGGGAGTCCGCTCGGAGAGAGCGATCCGCGCAGCGCGGTCGATGAGATGGCGCACCTGCTCCGGGCTCATCGCCGTGTGGACGTACTCGTGCGCGACGTCCTTGAAGAGCGTTTGCAGGTCGACCTCCTGCTGGTAGTCGCCGCCGATCGCCGTACGCGCGGCCTGACCTACGATCGCGAGGACGGGAGCATGATCCATCTTGGCGTCGTAGAGCCCGTTCAACAGATGGATCGCACCGGGCCCGCTCGTCGCCATGCAGACGCCGAGCTTTCCTGTGAACTTGGCGTGACCGCACGCCATGAACGCCGCCATCTCCTCGTGTCGCGCCTGGACGAGCTCGATGAACCTCCCGTCACGGGCGATCCGGTTCAGCGCGCCGAGCAGACCGTTGATCCCGTCACCCGGGTATCCGTAGATGCGATCGACCCCCCACTCGGAGAGGCGCCGGAACACGTAATCGCTGACCTTGGTCGCCATCCGCTCCTCCGTTTCGCCGGCCTCCGTGCAACGGGAGGGCCGCGCGCGCGCTCCGTCCACGCGAGAGTGGGACGCTCGAGTCCGCACGCGGGAGCGCGCCATTCCGCTCGCATGTGGCCCGAAGCATCGTCGCCGCGAAACGCGCGACGCCGTAGCCCTTCCCTGCCTCGCGTAACGGCACCGCTTCGCGAAGGGGCCGGAAGACCAGCGAACGAGCACAGCTTGGTCTACGGCATCACGTGCGACGAGAGCGGCCGTCCGCACGCGCTCACCGCAACGCGCTCACACGGAACCGCGCGGCCTCGGGCACGATCGCGACGCCGAGCCCAGGCACGTCGGGGTCGGGCCGAAGCTCCCCCTGCCTCGGCTGCAGCGAACGGTCGAGAAGGAGCTGCTCGATCCGAGCATGATCGTGGAAGTACTCGACGTGACGGAGCGGACGCAGGGCGCATCCCACGTGCGCATGGAGGTGCGGCGCACAGTGGGTCGACAGCGGAAGCTCGAACGCTTCGCAGAGCGCCGCCACCGCGAGGATGCCCGTGACACCGCCACACCGGGTGATGTCGGCCTGCACGACGTCGAGACAATCCGCGGAGAGAAAGCGGCGGAAGTCGGCGAGCACGTAGCCGTACTCGCCCGCGCTGATCTCCATTCCCGCTGGCGCCCGATCGCGCAGCAGGCGGAGACCCGAGATGTCCTCCGAGGAGACCGGCTCCTCGACCCAGGTGACGCCGTAGCTCGCGAACGCCTCCATCTGGGCGAGCGCCTGCTTACGCGCCCACGCGCCGTTCGCGTCCACGAAGAGCTGGACCTCGGGCTTCACCGCCGACCGCGCGAGCTGCACGCGCCGGAGGTCGTCGTTCGGATGCCGTCCCACCTTCATCTTGACGGCCGAGAAGCCTTCGTCCGACCAGCGCCCGAGCTGAGACGCGAGCTCGTCGTCGTCGTAAGACGTGAAGCCGCCGCTGCCGTAGGCGCGCACCGATTCGCGCGCGGGCGCGAGGAGACGAAAGAGCGGCATCCCGAGGATCCGGGCGCGGAGGTCCCAGAGCGCGATGTCGACCGCTGAGATCGCCTCCCAACCCAGTCCTGGTCGTCCGATGTTGCGGACGGCCCGACTCATCGCCGACCACGCCTCCGAAGTCGCGGACGTGTCCACTCCCACGACCGCTCGAGCAAGAGGCCCCATCGCGAGCTCCGCCGCGGAAGCGTGCGCGAAGGTCCAGCCGATGCCGCTGCAGCCGCCCCCGTGCGCGCGAACGACGATGACCGTGGTCCGATCCCACGCGAACGTGCCGTCCGACTCGGGCCGCTCCGTCGGCACGACGTAGACCTCGGCCTCGAGGAGCTCGATACGACCGCCCGCGTGTTCGAGCGTTGACCGCGGCAGTGTCATCGGACCTCCAACTCGTCCGCTCGCGCCTTCGTACTTCCGTCGTCACGGCTCGTCTGGCGACGTCCGAGACGTCCAAATGCAACGTAGGTACTCCTTCGGCCAACGGCACTCGGCATGCCGCGCATGGGCGCAGTCGACGACGGTGTGGCGTTTGCACTAGACGCGGCGATCGAGGCGCCGTCGTGGAAATCGAGGACTACGCCGTCATCGGAGACACGCACTCGGTGGCGCTCGTCGGCCGCGACGGCTCGATCGATTGGCTCTGTTTGCCTCGCTTCGACTCGGGCGCGTGCTTTGCTGCGCTGCTCGGAGGTCCAGAGCACGGGCGCTTCGCGCTCCAGCCCCTCGGCGAGAGTCGCGCGCGGAGGCGCTACCGTGACGACTCGCTCGTCCTCGAGACGGAGCTGACCTCGAGCGAGGGTACGGTGCGCATCGTCGACGCGATGCCGGTCCGTCATCGCCATCCCGAAGTGGTACGCGTCATCGAGGGCGTCACTGGCGCGGTCCGCATGCGCCTCGAGCTCACGATCCGCTTCGACTACGGACACGTGACTCCATGGGTCCGCTCGCTCGACGGTCGCCTCGGCGCCATCGGGGGGCCAGACGCGCTCGTCTTCGAGACACCAGTGGCGACGCACGGGCAAGACACGACGACGGTGGCCGAGTTCACCGTCCGCGCCGGTGAGCGCATCCCGTTCGTGCTCACCTGGCATCCTTCTCACGAGCAGCCGCCCCGAGGCGTGAATGCGCTCGACGCGATCGAGCAGACCACCAACTGGTGGCAAGAGTGGACGCGCCGCAGCCAGTCGGAGGGACCGTATCGCGACGCCGTTGCTCGTTCGCTCATCACGCTGAAGGCCCTGACGTACGCGCCGACGGGTGGGATCGTGGCGGCGGGAACGACGTCGCTCCCCGAGGTCATCGGTGGCGTGAGGAACTGGGACTATCGATACTGCTGGCTTCGCGACGCGACCTTCACGCTCTACGCGCTCCTCCATGCCGGCTACAAGGACGAGGCCGCGGCCTGGCGTGACTGGCTCCTCCGCGCTGTAGCCGGCGACCCGGGCACACTTCAAACGGTCTACGGCCCCGCCGGCGAGCGGCGACTCGAGGAGCGCACGCTCGATTGGCTCCCCGGATACGAGGAATCACGGCCCGTCCGCATCGGCAATCGGGCCGCGTGCCAGCTGCAGCTCGACGTCTATGGCGAGGTGATCGACGCACTTCACCAGGCGCGGCGCATGGGCCTGCCGAGCGACGAGAACGCATGGGATCTCCAGCGCGTCATCGGAGAATGGCTGGAGTCACGCTGGCAGGACCCCGATCACGGGCTCTGGGAGGTACGCGGGAGCCCGCGCGAGTTCGTGCACTCGAAGGTCATGGCCTGGACGGCGATCGACCGCCTCGTGAAAGGAGTCGAGCAGCACGGGCGTGAAGGGCCGGTCGATCGCTGGCGTCGCACCCGCGCAGCGATCCATGACGAGGTCTGCCGCCGCGGCTACGACGTCGAGCTCGGAAGCTTCACCCAGAGCTTCGGCTCGAAGGGGCTCGACGCGAGCCTTCTCCTTCTTCCCGGCCTCGGGTTCCTGCCACCCGACGATCCACGGGTGCTCGGGACCATCCGCGCCGTCGAACGCCAGCTGGTGCGCGACGGCTTCGTATTTCGCTACTCGACGAGCGAGAGCGAGAACGACGTCGATGGGCTTCCTGGACGCGAGAATGCGTTCATCGCCTGCTCGTTCTGGATGGTCGATGCTCTCGCGCTCACGGGTCGGCACGACGATGCGCGCGCGATGTTCGAGCGTGTGCTCTCGGTGCGCAACGACGTTGGCCTTCTCGCCGAGGGATACGACATCGAACGACGACGCCTCGTCGGCAACTTCCCGCAGGCATTCTCCCACGTGGGCGTCGTGAACGCCGCGCGCCTCCTAGGCTGTACTGCCGACGCAATCTCTCACCGCAGCGCCACGTGATGGCGCGCCGTGCTCGACGCGGTGCGCACTCCTCGCTTCGTTCGTGGTCCCCACGATTCAACGCGGGTCGAACGCCCGCCGTTGCGGATGGTCCGGGCGCGCCCCTAGTTCGCTCGGGCGAATTGCCCGTACGGCGCAGCTACGTGATCGACTCCCGAGCGACCGGCGTCACGTACTAGCTACGTCGGTCGTCGCGTTCGTCGGCGCGCAAGACGTCCGCCGACAACCAGACGAGACAGAGCGGAACCGGAAGCGCGAAGGCGTACAGCGCGAAGGCCGTCCCGCCCATGGCGAGCCCGATCACCACACCCACGGCAACGGCGACCGCCGAGAGCGCCGCAGCCATCGCCGTCCGTGTGCGAACGACCGGATGGGCCGAGGCGGAAGCCGACGTGACCGAACCGCGAGCACTGTCGCGCTGGAGAGCTGCTGATGCGTTCGTGGACATGCGCGACTCCAATGCGAGTCGTGTGCCCGAGCTCCCTCTGCGGTGGGTTGGGCCGCGAGCGCGAAATTCCTCGTGGTTCGCGGGCGTCGCCGCAAGAGCCGACGCAAGACCTGCGCCGCCGCGCCGGGATTGCGAGGGCCGCCCGCGGTCGAGAGGAGCTCCTCCTCGACCTCCGCAACACCGGGACGATGCGATCCCTCTTGCTCTCCGGTGGCGCGCCGATTGCGATGGGGACGTCATGAAGAAGTTCCTCGTTGGAGTCGACGGCTCGCCCCGGGAGCGGCAGGTACTTGCCGCTGCCGTGGACATGGCGCGGCGCGTGGGCGCCCGGCTCGTCGTCTTGCGCGCGGCGAGGATCTCGACGGAGCTTCCTCCCGAGGCCTACCTCATGGCGGAGGACGACGTGAACGCGGTCCTCGAGCGTCGCGCGAAGGTCGCGGTCGACGACGCAGTCAAAGGCGTCCCTCCACACCTTGTCGAGCGCGTGCGTGTCGAGGTCGACGAGCCGTGGCGAGCGATCTGTCGGGCCGCCGTCGAGGACGACGTCGATCTGATCGTCATCGGAGCGCACGGCTACGGGATGGTCGACCGCCTGCTCGGCACGACCGCCGCGCGCGTGGTCAACCATGCCGAGCGGAGCGTTCTCGTCGTGCGCGGCTGGGCCGAGGGCGGCGCCGCGGCGTGAACGGCAGTCGACCGAGGAGCCGCGACGCAAGCATTGCATCCCGCCGCCGGCGTTGCGTGCCGGCGGCAGGGACGTGCTGACATTCCGGGAGCCTCGCCGAGGCACGCGGCTCGCAACGGCGATTGCATGCGCCCCGACAAGCCCAGCCGGTCGACGTCAACGGTGAGCAAGCTCGGAGGCACGCCGATGCGCTGCCTCGAGATCATGAGGCAGTGGGTGCAGTCGGTGATGGAAGACGACACCGTGCAGACCGCGGCGTGGCTCATGCGCGAGAGCGACGTCGGCTTCATCCCCGTCCGGGACGCGGGCGGCACCGTCATCGGTGTGCTGACCGACCGCGACATCGCTACACGGGTCTGCGCCTCGGACGATCGCGCGTCGGAGATCACCGTCGGAACGGTGATGACACGCGGTGTCGTCGCTTGCCGGCCCGACGACCCCGTCGCCCGTGCGATCCAGCTCATGCGCCGGCACCGACTGACGAGGATCCTCATCACGGACGCGCTCGGCGCGCCCGTTGGCGTGCTCAGCCTCTCCGACGTCGCGCAATACGAGCGCCCCGCGCGGACGGGCCGCACCCTCCAGGCCGTCGCGGAGCGCAAATACACGCCTCGACCCTGACCGGCGCGCTCGGCGAGTCCTCGTCGCGCACGCGCTCCGCGCGCCCGCAGGCGCTCGGACCGGCGCGCTCGGCGCGGATGAGGTCCTCGTCGCGCGCGCGCTCGGCACGCCCGCAGGCGTGATCACGATCGATCGCGCCGCCACGTGCTTGCTTGCCTTTGACCGGAGCGCGTGTCGACAGGCGCGAAAGCGCCCGTGCGACTCCGCAATCGACGCTGCGTGCGATGCCCGACCGGCGCGCTCGGCGCGGATGGGATCCTCGTCGCGGACGCGCTCGGGGCACCGCGGAAGTGATCAGCCTCTCCGACCGCGCGCAATACGTCGGGCGATACGCCCGCGCGGACGGGCCGTACGCTCCAGGCCGTCGCGGAGCGCGAAGACACGCCTCGGCCCCTGACCGCGCGCTCGCGTGGGTGACGAGCACCTCCGAAGCCGTCCCCCCGACGCCTCGATGCTTCTGACGAACGAGGAAGTGTCCGGGCTCCGGCCTTCGCGTCGTAGTCGCCAAGAGCAGCAGCCAGGCACCGTGGACGCGCACAGGCTCAGCCGTTCGAGGCGCGCTCGCTCGCGTCCCGAGCAACTGCTACGCATTCGAGGTGGATCGACGTCCGTTCCGCAAGCGAGCCGATGCGCCCGACGATGTGATCGGCATCGCGATCGATCTCGGCGGCAGCTCGAGCGAGGGCCGCATTCGCTGTCCTCGATGCCGTTGGCAGCCTCGCAAGTCCGATCGATGGGAGTGCGTGTGCAGCCACCTCTGGCACGCGTTCGACACGTGCGGACGCTGTCCGGAGTGCAAGAACCAGTGGCGCGAGACGCAGTGCCTGCGATGCGCCGAGTGGTCGGCCCACGGCGCGTGGTACGCCTGATCGCGCAGGACATCGCTCTCAGAGGAGAGTCGATCGCGAGACTGCTCACGTTGCCCGCCTGAACGCTCGCGACGGCGCAGGCAACGATGCGGGTCAGAGTCTTTCCGCTTTCGGCGACCCTGACCCGCTCTTCGTTACGACGGCTACCTTCTCAGATGACCGCGTCCTTGACCGCCTTCACGGGGCGGGCGCGGACGGCCTTGCTCGCCGGCTTCGCCGCGAACTTCTGCTTCTCCTTCGTGAAGGGGTTGATCCCCTCACGCGCCGGACGCGCCGGCTTCTTCACGACGACGAACTTCGCGAAGCCCGGCAGCACGAAGATGCCGTTCTTCTTCAGCTCGCGATGACCGACCTCGACGAGCGTCTCGACGACGAGCTTCACCTGCTTGCGGGAGAGCTCTTCGCCCACCGCCTCGGTGACCGCTTCGAGGATCGCGCTCTTCGAGAGCGGCTTGTTGGTCGTCTTCTTCGCAGCCTTTGCCATGAGTCCACCTCTCTTCAGGTGACAGGGGTAGAGCGGTCCGCTCTGCAGAGCAACCGAAATTCAGCGCTCCTGGCCCTGATTTTCGCTCTTTTGCTCCGACCAGGTAACGCCACCGCTCCGTCCGGAGCACCCTCCGACCGAGCTCCGCGAACGGGATCCCGGAGGGCGACGACCGTCGAGAAGCCCTTCCCAGCTCGACGACGAGCCCCGGTCTTGCCGTACGGCGCTCCCCGAATGAAGCGAAGAAAGCCGCGAGGTTCGGAGCCGTGAACCGACCATTTTCGGCGCCGCCGGCGCGCGAACGGACCTGCCCGCAAGGGGCCGCCGTGCCGCGGTGCAGCGACGGAGCTCGGGCTTGGTCACCACATGCGGCAGGGGGACGGCGGCTCACGACGGAGGCTGGCCGGACGGATAAGCGGCCCCCCGGGGCGTCACGGCCTGAGCGACAGGTCCGCCACGTCGACGCCTAGCCGCCTCGTTTCGCTGCACCTTCACGCGGTCGACGCCGATCGACCAGACGAGATCGTCGAGGAAGACGCTCCGCTTCGCCGCCGAGTTGGCGTTCGACCTCCACGCCCGCAGCTCGGTGCCATATCCCGACGTCGAGCGGTCACGAGCGGTCACGAGCGCTCGAACGGCGCCTCCTCGTTCCGCAATCGACGACGCCTCACTCGACGCCCACGTCGTGGACGACACGCCCCGCAGCAGCTCACGCCCCCGTTCCGCGATCGACGACGCCTCACTCGACGTCCGCGTCGTGGACGTCACGCCCCGCAGCAGCTCACGCCCCTCGTTCCGCGATCGACGACGCCTCACTCGACATCCGCGTCGTGGACGTCACGCCCCGCAGCAGCTCACGCCCCCGTTCCGCGATCGACGACGCCTCACTCGACGTCCGCGTCGTGGACGTCACGCCCCGCAGCAGCTCACGCCCCTCGTTCCGCGATCGACGACGCCTCACTCGACATCCGCGTCGTGGACGTCACGCCCCGCAGCAGCTCACGCCCCCGTTCCGCGATCGACGACGCCTCACTCGACGCCCACGTCGTGGACGAGCACGCCGCTGAACGCGAGCGGTCGCGATTCCTGCCCTCGCCACCGCCTTCGCAAATCGTCATCGTGACGGCGACGAGCCCTCGCGAGCGAGGTAGTCGAACGCGAGATGATCCGCGGCCACCTCCGTGCTCGAGCCACGCGTCCCGACCTTCTCCTTGCGAAGGCGTCTCGGCTCGATGAGCCTCTTCACGTCGGAGACCTGGAAGCTCCCGCCGTCGAAGTGCGCACAGCTGGCCCTCTCGGCGCCCAACCGCATGTAGCGCTGGCACACAGTGGAAGCGTCCTTGCTTCACGATTCGCGTCGGCTCGGCCCGCGAACCGTTCAGCTGCCCGCTCGTTCGGCCGAGACCACGCCCTCTCAGACAGACCGCATGCGCGGCACGCGTGAGTCCACGTTCGAGGAGTCCATCGACGTACTCCGATCGAGCCCGCGATCCCACTCGCGCCCTGCGGCTGGCACCTCCCCCCGCGCCCCCCTACGATGAGACCGCGATAGCGTTTTCCGATCGGGTCACTATCGATCGGTGGAGCCACCCAGTGGCCGACCTCAGCATCGCGAACATTCTCGCGTTCGGTTGGTTGGTTCCCCCCCGCTGGCCCTCGGCCGGCCCCAAGCGGCCCGGGCCACCCCCGCCCGGGTGCCCCAAAAAGGGGCCGTCCAGGATGTCAGCTTCCTGACGCCCTGCATTCGTGGGTTTTGGGGCACCCGGCTGGGGGGTGGGCGGGGATGCGATCGTTGGAGGGAGGGTGGCATGTGGCGTGCGTGAAGGGGCGGCGCATGCATCCGATGTCGTTTCTCCAGAAGCGGAGTCATCTCTGTGCGGTGGCGCGGGGGAGGGAGATGTTCGAGGGCGTTGCGGACATGACGCCGGCTCGATTCGACATTCTCTATCTGCTTCACGAGCAGGTGAGCGATGTCGTGAGTGGCGCGCGGTCGAACACGATCGCGCAGGCTCGGCTGAGGCGATTGCTTGGGTTGAGTCGGCAAACCGTTTGGAAGATGGTGGAGCGGCTCGTCGAGCTCGGGCTCATCACGAAGACGAAGGATGTCCACGGCGTCGACCGGCGGAGGAACATCCTGTCGCTGACCGCCGAGGGGATTCGGCGCATCCGTCAGGCGTTCGGCGTCGCGTTCAGCGAGAGGATGCCGCTGCCACGCGATGCGCCCGCCGCCGAGGATGTGCCGCGCTACTGGAGACGGCCCGAGCTCGCTGACGTTCGACGCGGGCGCGCCGGCGAGGTGATCCTGCCGGAGAAGGTCGGGCGCGAGGTGGCGAAGATCTACACGTCGTTCGCCTGGAATCGCGCCGGCAAGACGCGGCGTCAGAAAAGGCGTCGGTACCTCGATGACCTCGACCGGATGATGCACTACACGAGAGACCTTGCGGACGCGCTCGGGGACAGTGCTGCCATGATCTATCCGATCTGGGAACGCGATCATTGAGGACCGTCGCTCCGGAGTGGACGGAAGCCCAACTTCCACCGCACGCGTGAGCGGGGGGCACCGGCTCGTGAGCTCGAGCAGCGACTTCTGAGCGGGGGCTCCGGCTCGTGAGCTCGGGCAGCGACTTCTGAGCGGGGGCACCGGCTCGTGAGCTCGGGCAGCGACTTCTGAGCTCGGGGCACGGGCTCGTGAGCTCGGGCAGCGACTTCTGAGCTGGGGCAGCGGCTTGGACGAGGGCCGTGGGGGCCGACCGAAGAGGAGGCGGTACGCGGCGTGCTCTCGGTCGACGGCATGGCACCTCGAACGACCGACACAGCGCCACCGGCTTCTCGAACCTACGCGCATCCGCACCACGGCGGCCCGATGATCGCCGGACTCCGGCTCTGCCGCGTCTTCGGGATCGAGATCTACGTCGACTGGAGCCTCGCGATCATCTTTGCGCTCGTAGCGGTCGGCCTCGGAGCAGGCGCGCTGCCGCGCTGGCATCCGGAATGGAGCCTGCTGCTCGACTGGACGGTCGCGGTCATCGCCGCCACCGCGTTCTTCGCTTCCATCCTCGTCCACGAGCTTTCACACGCGCTCGTCGGAAAGCTGGTGGGCGTGAACGTCCCGCGCATCACGCTCTTCGTCTTCGGCGGCATGGCGCACATGCACGGTGAGCCGTCGAACCCGAAAGCCGAGCTCTTCATGGCCGCAGTCGGCCCGCTGACGAGCATGTTCATCGGCATCCTGGCGAGCTTCATCGGCGTGGAGCTCGCCGTGCTCGCGGGCGGCCCCGTGAGTGAGCCCGAACAGCTCATTCGCATGGCAGGTCCGATCGCGACGATCCTCTTGTGGCTCGGGCCGCTCAACGTCATGCTCGCCTTGTTCAACCTCGTCCCCGGTTTTCCGCTCGACGGCGGTCGTCTCCTTCGCGCGCTCCTTTGGTGGGTGACCGGGAGCTTCGACAAGGCGACGCGCTGGGCCTCCGGAGCCGGGCGCGCCGTGGGCTGGGGTCTGATGACCGTCGGCCTGCTCATGGCGTTCGGCTTCTGGGTCCCGTTCTTCGGGACCGGCGTGGGCGCCGGGCTGTGGGTGGCGCTCATCGGCTGGTTCCTGAACCACGCCGCACGGGCCAGCTATATCGCGCTCCGCATCCGTTCGCGGCTCGCGCGAGTGCCGGTACGCGAGGTGATGCGCTCGAGCCTCGACACGGTCGTCCCCGACATGCCGCTCGCCGAGCTGGTACGCGATCACATCATGAAGACGGACCAGTCGTCGTTCCCCGTCATCGATGGCACCAACCTCGTCGGAGTGATCTCGCTGCGCGACATCCAGCTCGTCGAGAGCGGGCAATGGCCGTCCATCACCGTACGGCAGGTGATGACCCCCTCGTCCGAGCTCCCGGAGATCGACGTCGACGCCGACGCGAGCAAGGCGCTCGAGTGCCTCGCTGAGCGCGATCTGGAGCAGCTGCCGGTCGTGGACCACGGCCAGCTGAGCGGCTTCGTCCGACGACAAGACATCCTCAAGTGGCTCTCGCTCCAGCCGGAGCCCGCCGTCTGAGCACCGGCATCGTGGCCGGCTGAACGGGTTGCCGAGCCGACGACTGCGGCGCGGCAATCGCGCTCAGCGACGATCGGCGCCTCGCTGGAGAGCTCGTCCCTAAAAGCGCCTCGCACGCAGCCGGCACGCCGACGGGGCGGACGGAAGATGCGTCGTAGCGCGCGACGTCTTTCGGCACCGAAGTTGAAGTGTCCCCGGAGATGAACCTACGCAAGCTGTTCCGGGATCGTGCGGACGCAGGGCAGAAGCTCTCCGCGCACCTCGACGCGTACCGTCGAGCATCGCCCATCATCCTGGGTCTACCGTGCGGAGGGGTGCCGGTCGCCTACGAGATTGCGCGCGCGCTGGGGGCCCCGCTCGACGTCTGCGTCGTTCGCAAGCTCGGCGCACCGATGCAACCGGAGCTCGGCCTCGGCGCGGTCGGCGAAGACGGCGCCCTCTACGTCGATCGCGAGACGATGGACCGCCTCGACGTCACGGAGGAAGAGCTGCGCGACATCATCGCGACGAAGCAGGCAGCGGTCGAGCGACAGGTTCAGCGCTTCCGCGGCGGAACGAGGCCACTCGATGTCCGGGGAAGGACGGTCATCGTGGTGGACGACGGCGTGGCCACCGGCGGCACGGCGCGCGCGGCCCTCCAGACCTTGCGCACACGCGGCGCCGGCTCGATCGTGCTCGCCGTCCCGGTCGGTGCATCGGAGACGCTCGACGAGCTCGCAGCGATCGCCGACGAAATCGTGTGCCTCCATCCGGAGGAGACGTTCTACGCCGTCAGCCCCTGGTACGAGGACTTCTCGGCGACGACCGAGGGCGACGTCATCGAGCTGCTCGCCCGCTCGCGGTCGGAGCTGGCGCGAGCTCGGCTCGAGCGCAGCCCGGGGCGAAGAGCGAGCCCAGCTCCTCCCGGTCGGACGGCGATCGTGCGTGACGTGCAGATCCCGGTCGACAGCGCGTGGCTCGACGGCCGCTTGACGATCCCGCCGAACCCACGCGGCCTCGTCATCTTCGCGCATGGCAGCGGGAGCAGCCGACACAGCCCACGCAACCAGTACGTCGCGAGCATCCTTCACGAGGCAGGGCTCGCGACACTGCTCTTCGATCTGTTGACGGAAGCGGAGGAGGAGATCGACGCGCGGACCGCACACCTCCGCTTCGACATCCCTCTCCTCGCCTCACGCCTCGTCGCGGCGACGGACTGGGCTCATCAGGATCGAGACACTCGATCGCTCGACCTCGGGTACTTCGGCGCGAGCACCGGAGCAGCGGCGGCGCTCGTCGCGGCAGCGGAGCGGCCCGACGTCGTCCACGCGGTCGTCTCGCGAGGCGGCAGGCCGGATCTCGCAGAAGCCTCGCTCGGCGACGTTCAAGCCCCGACGCTCCTCCTCGTCGGAGGTCTCGACGGGGAGGTGCTCACGCTCAATCGCGAGACGCTCTACTTTCTCGGATGCGAGAAGCTCCTCGAGATCGTGCCCGAGGCAACGCACCTCTTCGAGGAGCCAGGCACCCTCGACCAGGCGGCAACCTCCGCCGCGAAGTGGCTCACGAGCCATCTCCACTCCCACGTCCTGGAGTCGACGGTCTGAATCGCTCGCGGGTGAGCGACTCGTCGAGCCCATCCGTGAAGTTCACGTTCGAGCGCCGTTCGCGCAGGCGCCGAAGCGCGTTGCTCGGGCCCCGCCCGCGCCGATGCAAAACCATGTCGCTCCGGCGCGCGTTTGGCCTACGTTCCCCGTCATGGCGTCGCTCTCGTTCGTGCTTCGGGCGCGTGCACGACGTCTCCGATCCGCGCTTGCGCCCCGCCGGCTCTGGGCAGCCCGTTGGCGCATCTTCTTCGGCGCGCTCGCGGTCGTCGCTGCGCCGCTGCTCCTGGTGGGCATCCTGGCGCTATTCACGCCGCTGCCCGAGGAGCTCCGCGAGCCTGCCGCCCCCTCGCTGCGCGTCCACGCACGCAACGGCAAGCTCCTTCGCGAGGTCCGTGCCGACGACGGTGCCCGGGCGCGTCCCCTTCCCCTCGCCTCGTTCCCTCCTCACGTCCGCGACGCGGTGCTCGCAGCGGAGGACCGCCGTTTCTACGCGCATCTCGGCGTGGACCTCGGCGCGGTATGCCGCGCAGCGCTGAGCAACGTCACGCATCGGCGCGTCGTGTCCGGAGCGTCGACGATCACGATGCAGCTCGCGCGCACCGTGCGCCCGCACCGGCGAAGCCTCTGGGGAAAGGTCACCGAGACCGCGCTCGCGCTTCGCATCGAGGCATCGCTCTCGAAGGATCGGATCCTCGAGGAGTACCTGAACCGCGTCATCTACGGGCCGAACCTCCGCGGCTACGCCGCCGCGAGCGAGGCCTACCTCGGCACGGCGCCCGAGTCGCTGTCGCTCGCGGGCGCCGCGCTCATCGCCGGCCTCCCACGCGGGCCATCGCTCTACGCTGTCACGAAGCGGCCCGATCTCGCGAAGCGCAGGCGCGATCGCATTCTCGTTCGCATGGCCGAGGCCGGCATGATCGACGAAGGCGCGAAGGAGCGCGGGATCGCCGAGCCGATCGTCGCGAACGTCGACAAGCCGGCCTTCGGCGCCCCCCATTTCACGCGTGCGCTCGTCTCCGGAAAGATCGCCGGCGTGCAGCCTGCCCTCGCCGAGGCGATGCGGGACAAAACCGCGCTCTCGGAGATCCACACGACGATCGATCCGGAGCTGCAACGCACCGCCGAGACCGCGGTGACGGCGACGCTCGCCACGCTCGCTCCCAAGCACGTGACCGCCGCGTCCGTCGTCGTCCTCGAGAACGCCACCGGAGACGTGCTCGCGTGGGTCGGCTCACCCGACTTCTACAGCACCGCCGCGCTCGGCCAGAACGATGGCGTGCTCGCGCTCCGCCAGCCGGGCTCCTCGCTCAAGCCGTTCGTCTATGCGGAGGCGATGAGCCGCCTCGGCTTCACCGGAGCGACGCTCCTCCCCGACGTCGAGATCCACATCCCGCTCCCGGGCGGCGGCGACTACGTCCCTCACGACTACGACGGCAAGGAGCGCGGCCCCGTCCGTCTCCGCGACGCGCTCGGCAACTCGCTCAACATCCCCGCGGTCTACACAATCCAGCAGGTCGGGACGGCAACCGTCCTCGCTCGCCTCCACGCGTTCGGCTTCGCCTCGCTCGTCGAGGATGCCGAGCACTACGGCCCGGCGCTCGCGCTCGGCGACGGCGAGGTCACGCTGCTCGAGCTGGCGGCCGCGTACGCGACGCTCGCACGCGGCGGCGTGAAGAAGCCCGTGCGGGTGGCGACGCGCCTCGTCCGCGCCGACGTCCCGACCGAGCTCGAGGCGCCCGCTGCCGAAGGGCGCGTGCTCGACGAGCGCATCGCCGCGATGATCACCGACATCCTGAGCGACAAGAGCGCACGCATGTCGGCGTTCGGCGACCAGAACGTCCTCGAGCTCGAGGTCCCCGTCGCCGCGAAGACGGGCACCTCGAAGGGGTACCGGGACAACGTCGCCGTCGGTTACACGCGCGAGGTGACGGTCGCGGTATGGGTGGGCAACTTCGACGGCTCACCGATGCGCGACGTGAGCGGCATCACCGGCGCCGGTCCGATTTTCCGCGAGGTCATGGAGGCGGCCGCGCGAAGCCGCCCCGCTCCCACTCGTGCGCGCTCGCTCTCGATCGGCGACGATGCGGCACGGCTGGGACTCGCGCGTACCTCGATCTGCGCGCTCTCGGGTGAGATCCCGACGTCGGCGTGCCCCCACCGCATCTACGAGTGGCTGCCGGAGGGCGACGCCGATCACGCGCCGCCCTGCGCGATCCATCATCGAGTGCGGCTCGACATGCGCAACGGTCTCCGCGCCGGTCCAGGCTGCACCCGCGAGGTCACCACGGAGCGCGTCTTCGAACGCTGGCGTCAGCCCTACACCGAGTGGGCTCGGCGGACGAACCGCGCGCTCGCGCCCGAGGCGAGCTCGACTGCATGCCCGACCGACGATGACACGGCCGAGCTCGATGGCGCCCTCGGAGACGGAAGCGGAGACCCATCCGTACGCGACCCGCTCGCTCCTCGGATCGTCTATCCGTTCGACGGCGCGCGCTTCGTCATCGATCCGGAGCGGCCCGCCGAGCTCCAGCTCCTCGAGATCCGCGTGGAGCCGGAGGGCACTACGGTCGAGGTGCGCGTTGACGATACGATCGTCTCGAAGACGCGAACCTGGCCGCTCGCCCCGGGGACACATACGATCACGGCCCGGAACGGCTCGCATGCCTCCTCACCGATACGCATCACCGTCCGTTGAAGGTGCGATGTGCCCGAGCGGCTCGCGCTATCCTCGCAGCGGTTCGGACCTCTCATGAAGACGCACGTCGCCTTCTTGCTCGGAGCGCTCGTATTCGCCGGGACGATCGCCTCGGCCTGCGGCTCCAGCGAGAGAGAGAGAGCCTCCTTCGAGGAGGACGCGAGCGCCGGCGGCGACACCAGCGGCGGCCTCGGCAGCGGCTCGCTCGTTGGACACGACAGCAGAGCTCCGGTTGGCTGCAAGAACCTCGAGTGCAAGCAGCTGACCTGCGCCGACGGCAAGAAGACGACGGTGAGCGGCGTCGTGTACGCGCCGACCCCGCCTGAGCTCGGCAAGCCCGACCCGATCTACAACGCCATCCTCTACGTCCCCAACGACGCGCTTCAGCCGTTCCCGGTCGGTGTCTCGTGCGACAAGTGCGGAGCGATCGCCTCGGGCGAGCCCATCGCGACGGCGCTCTCCGCCGCCGACGGCAAGTTCGTTCTCGAGAACGTCCCGGTCGGCGAGGACATCCCTCTCGTCATTCAGGTAGGTCGGTGGCGACGCGAGGTGAAGATCCCGAAGGTCGAGGAGTGCACGGACACGCCGCTCGACGCCGAGCTCACGCGCTTGCCGCGCAACAAGAGCGAGGGCGACATCCCGCTCATGGCGATCGTCACGAGCGCCTTCGACGCGACCGAGTGCCTGATGCGGAAGATCGGTGTCGCCGACTCCGAGTTCACGACCCCCGACCAGGACGGTCGCATCCACATCTATCGCGGCTCCGGCGCGAAGCTCCCGACCACGCCCCCCACCGGCAGCGCGCTGTGGGGGTCGAAGGAGCAGCTCGCGAAGTACGACGTCGTCGCGCTCCCGTGCGGCTCGCAGCCGACGAGCGCGGAAGATCGGCAGAACATCATCGACTACACGAACAGCGGCGGGCGCGTCTTCATCACCGACCTCTCGCAGGACGCGATCAAGGACGGCCCCGCGCCGTGGCCGTCGACGGCGAACTTCGTCGCGGCAGGCACCTACATCAACCCGGCGAGCGTCGACACCACCTTTCCGAAGGGCGCGGCCCTCGCGGATTGGCTGCAGACGATCAGCGCGACGACGACGAAGGGGCAGCTCAACCTCACGGGCACCTACGCGCGCGTGAGCTCCGTCAATCCGCCCTCGCAGCGCTGGATCTACTCGAGCACGACCGCCCAGACCTATTCGTTCAACACGCCCGTCGGCGCCGAGCCCGAGGAGCAGTGCGGGCGCGCGTTCTATTCGAGCTTCCACGTGACGACCGGCGCCGGCGGGACATTCCCCCGCCAGTGCAGCAATGCCCCGATGACCGCGCAGGAGAAGGCGCTCGAATTCATGCTCTTCGACCTGTCGGCATGCGTCCAGAAGGACGACACGCGGCCCGAGCCGCCGCCCGTGAAGTAGCTGGAAAAGCCCCAATCGCGCGCCGATGCGCGTGATCGGAAGCGACAAAGCGCCAGCGTTCGGCGATAACTCGCACCGACATGGCGAACTTCGACTGGCGTAGCGCCCGGATCGGAACGATCGGCCTCCTCGTGCTCGCGTCGTGCTTCCGTGGCGCGGCTCCCACGGCCACGCTCGCCCCTCGCGGGCCCGACGCGCCGTCGAGTCGTACTCAGGGCCCGTTCGCGGTCGTGTACGCGGCGCCGAAGGGGCACGTCATCGATCGGAAGCAGCCGGGCGTCACGGTGATGTTCTCGCGTGGCGTGCGCTCGGTCGATATGTCCGACGACGAGCGCGTTCCGGCGATCACGATCAAGTCGAAGGCAGGCAACACGGTCAAGGGCGCATGGCGCTGGACCGGAACGCGCGGCCTTCTCTTCACGCCCGACGGCGAGCTCCCCGGCGGAAGCGACTTCGTGGTCACCGTCCCGCCCGAGGTCACTGCGCTCGACGGCTCGATGCTCGGCAAGCCGTACACGCTCGAGCTCGACACGAGCGGTCCCTCGCTCGCCGGCTTCAAGGTCATCGGCCCCGCAGGAGTGACCGAGCAGGCCCTCCCCAGCACGCCCACGTTCCGCCTCGAGTTCGATCAGAGCGTCGACCCCCTCGCGCTCAGGGACGCTGCCTCGCTGCGGGTCTTCAAGGCCGACGGCGACAAGGGCGAGACGATCCGCTTCGCGACGCTGCGCGAGACGGCAGCGGAGAGGAACGCGTCGACGTCGGTGCCGGTCCCCGAGTCGTACGTCGTGCTGATGAAGCCCGAGAAGCCGCTCCCGCTCGATCACCAGGTCGAGCTGACGATCGCGAGCTCGCTCCGCGGCACCGGTGGACCGCGGCCGATGAGCGCTCCGATCACGCGCACGATGCGCACGCACGGGCCCTTGCGGTTCGTCGACTTCTACTGCCCGCGCATCGAGGCGAGGGGGCGCTGCCGCGCGAACGGCGACGTGAAGGTCGTCCTCTCGAACCCCGTCGCCCCCGAGGAGCTGAAGAGCCACCTGCGCGCGGCGAAGCTCCCCGCACGCAAGCCGCCGAAGCCCGGCGCCAAGGGACAGAAGCGCAGCATCGAGCCGGCGACCGAGCATTGGCTCGGCGTCGCCCCGCAGCTCGGCGAGTCGTATCGCGTCACGCTCACCGCGGGAATGAAGGACGTCCACGGACAGCGCCTCGAGAAGGATGCGAGCTTCGATCTCGTCGTCGAGTCGCCGCTGACGAGGCCGGCCCCCGGGATCGCGGCGGCCGCAGCCGCGGCGGCAGCACACGCCCCGCGCGTCGAGAAGGCCACGCCTCCCGCCGCCGACGATGATCGCCCGAGGCGCGAGCGCCTCCCCTACCGCCTCGACGTCGGCCTCGTCGGCCAAGTGCTCGAGGCGACCGGCAGCCACAAGGTCCCCGTCGGCGCGATCAACGTCCCGACGTACACGAGCCTCGCCGCGCCGCTCAACGATGCGCAGGCAACCGCCTGGACGCTCTCCCGCGGCAACACCGCCGACTTCGTCACGCGCAACGGCTTCGCCTCGACGTGGGTGACGACGCGCGCCGAGACGAACCAGCGCGCCGTCGACTTCATCGATCTCGACGCCGCCCTCGCCCCGCGCAAGGGACGCGGACCGGCGCTCCTCGTCGTCTCGCCGCCGGGCACCAACGACGCCTACGGCGGCCGCGTCGAGTCCCTCGTCAACGTCACCGACCTCGGCGTGACCGCGAAGATGAGCCCCTTCGGCAGCCTCGTCTGGGTCACCCAGCTCTCGAACGGCAAGCCGGCCGCGAACGCGAGCGTCGCGATCCGCACGGCGAAAGGCGGCGAGGTCTTCCAGGGTACGACCGATCCGCAGGGCCTCGTCATCGTCCCGAACGAACGGTTCGACCCGCTCGCGCAGGAGACACGGAGCGGAGACGACTACTACGACCACGACGCGCGCGTGCGCGACGACGCCGTCATCATCGTGCGGTCGGGCGACGACTGGACGATCAGCAAGGTCGCTCCGTCGAGCGTCGAGCGCCGCCTCACGTCGGACTTCCAGCGGCTCTCCAAGGAAGGCCGCTGGATCGGGCTGGTCTTCGCCGAGCGCGGCGTCTTCCGTCCCGGCGAGACCGCGAAGGTCGCCGGCATCGTGCGCGTCGCCGAGGGCAGCGGGCTCCGCTCCATCCCGAACCGCGAGCTTCGCGTCCAGCTCACGGATGGGAACGACGAGCAGATCTTCGACGGACGCGCGAAGTGCGACGACTTCGGCACGTTCGCGATGGACCTGCCGATCCCGAAGACCGCCAATGTCGGCACTGCGACGATCTCGGTGACCGCGCTCCCCGGCGGCAAGTCCAACACCGTCGACGCCGGCGTGTTCAGGCACGACATCCGGATCCTCGAGTTCAAGCCGAACCAGTTCAAGGTCGCCGCCGAGCCGGACAAGCCGTGGTACGTCCGCGGCGACACCGCGACGTTCACGACCCAGGGCGACTACCTCTACGGCGCTCCGATGCAGGGCGCATCGGTCACGACGACCGTGTCGCGGCAGGAAGTGCCCTTCACGCCGCCCGGCACCGACGACTTCACGCTCACCGACGACATCTTCACCGGCGACTATCCCGACGAGACGATGGCTGCCGAGCAGGTCGACAGCCAGGACGGCGAGCTCGACGCGCGCGGCTCGTTCGTGCGGAAGGTCGACCTCTCGTTCGACGATCAGCGGCGCCCGGAGCGCCTCGTCTTCGAGGCCGACGTCCAGGACCTCTCTCGCAACAACGTCTCCGGGCGCTCGAGCGTCGTCGTTCACCCTGCCGAGTTCTACGTCGGGCTCCGCGCCCCGAAGGACCGCTTCGTCGCCGCCGGCACCGCGCTCAAGACCGAGGTCGCGGCCTTCGATCCGACCGGCGCTCGTCGCGCAGGCGTCAAGGTCAAGGTGGAGCTCGTCGAGCGTCGCTGGAGCGGCGTCACCGGCGAACAACCCGACGGCCGGCCGCTCCGCCAGAGCCGGGCGCAGGACGCCGTGGTCGCCTCGTGCGACGCGACGACGACCGCCGCGTCCGCTGGGTGCAATCTGCAAGTACCGAGGGCGGGCTACTTCATCGTCCGCGCCACCGCCAGCGATCCGCGCAAGAGCACCGTGCGCGCGAGCATGGGCATCTACGGAACGGAGGACACGCCGACGACGCAGACCGCGTGGGCGTCCGACGATCGGCAGGGCATCAAGCTCGAGGCGAACAAGAAGACGTACGACGTCGGCGAGACCGCCAAGGTGCTCCTCCGCAGCCCCTTCAAGGAGGGCCAGGCGCTCGTCACCGTCGAGCGCAACGGCGTCCTCTGGCGTCAGGTCGTTCCGATCAAGGGGCCGGTCCCCGTCGTGGACGTCCCGATCCGTCCCGAGTTCTACCCGAACGCTTTCGTCAGCGTCGTCGCGGTGCGCGGGCGCATCCAGGCGCCTCCGGCGTCGGGCGCCGATCTCGGCGGTCCCGAGTTCCGCTTCGGCTGGGCCGAGCTCGCCGTGAACCAGGAGGCTCACCGCCTCGACGTGAGCATCACGGATCCGAAGAAGGAGTACCAGCCGGGCGCGACCGTAGAGGCCGACGTCGTCGTCAAGGACAAGGACGGCAAGCCCGTCGAGAGCGCCCTCACGTTCTACGTCGTCGACGAGGGCGTGCTGGCGCTCACGAGCTACGTGACTCCGGACCCGCTCCCCGCGTTCGTGCGCCGGCGCAAGATGTCCGTCTTCACCTTCGACAACCGCGAAGGCCTCGGGCGAATCCTGCCGATGAAGGCAGGCGAGAAGGTCTCTCCGCTCGGCTACGAGTACGCCCTCGCCCGCAACCCGGGCGACGCCTACGACAAGGGCGACGATGGCGGCGACGGCGGCCTCAAGCGCGCCGACTTCCGCACGACCGCTTTCTTCGAGGCGGGTCGGAAGACGGACAAGGCGGGCAAGGCTCGCTTCTCCTTCAAGCTGCCCGACAACCTCACCACCTTCCGGATCATGGCGGTGGCCGCCGCCGGCGACGATCGCTTCGGATCGGGCGACTCGCGGATCACGACGAACCGCCGCCTCATGGCGCGGCCCGCCCTCCCGCGGCTCATGCGCGTCGGCGACGCTCTCGAGGCGAGCGTCGTGGTGTCGTCGAAGGTCGACGAGAAGACGCGCGACACGTCGCCGATGAAGGTCGACGTCAAGATGAACGCGACCGGGCTCACCCTCGCCGGCCCGAGCACGCGCAGCGTGATGCTGCCGCGCGGCGGGCAGATCGAGGTCCGCTTCCCGGTGAAGGCCGAGGCTCCGGGCGAAGCGGTGATCGGGTTCGAGGTACGCTCGGGCGCCGACGTCGATCGCGTCGAGATGAAGCGCAAGGTGGAGCTGCCCGTCTCGGTCGAGAAGGTCGCCGTCTACGGCGAGACCTCGGGCGAGGCGGCGGTCGGCCTCGGCGATCTCACCTCGATGCGCCGCGACTACGGCGGCCTCGAGGTCCGCGTCTCGTCGAGCGCGCTCGTCGGCCTCGGCATGACGCTCGACGGTCTCCAGGAGTACCCGTACGGGTGCACCGAGCAGATCACGAGCAAGATCCTCCCGCTCATCGCGATGATGGATCTCTCGAAGGACGTTCAACCGTCCGGCAACTCGAACGCGATCATCGATGCGGGCGTCGAGACGCTCCTGAAGCGCCAGAACTACGACGGCGGCTTCGGCTTCTGGGACAAGGGCTCGTCGGAGCCGTGGCTCAGCGCGTACACGCTCCTCGCCGTCGCGGGCGCGGCGGACAAGAAGCGCTTCGTCCCGCGCGACGTCATCGAGCGCGGGCGCAGCTACCTCACGATGAGCCTCGCGGCCGCGACGCGACGGCTCGCCAAGATCGAGAGCGACGGAGACGACCTCCCCCGCGCAGCGAACGAGAACGGGAACGGAGCCGACGACGCCGAGAAGCGCGCGAACGAGGAGCTCGCGCGGAAGATCGACTTCGTCGGCGCGGCGCTGATCGGAGACACCCTCTCCACGCTCGGCGCGCCGAACCCGGGCGCGCTCAACGTCCTCTACGACGCACGCGCAGGACAGCGCCTCTTCGGCCAAGCGATGCTCCTCCACGCGATGGCGCGGAGCGACATGAGCGCCGCGCAGATCAAGACGCTCGCAGGCGAGATCGAGTCACGCCTCCGCGTGGGGCCGAACAGCGTCGACATCGACGAGGACGACTCCCATGCGATGGGCTCCGTCCTCGAGTCAAAGGCACGCACGCTCGCGGTAGTCCTCCGCGCGCTCCTCGCGGCCGATCCGAAGCACACGCTCGCGCCGCGCATCGCCCGCCGTCTCCTTGCGCTCCGCCAGCAGAACGGCTCCTGGCGGACGACGCAAGAAGACGGATGGGCGCTGCTCGCCCTGGCCGACTACCGCCGGCTCCAGGAGTCCGGGCAGGGCGCCATGGATGCTCGCACGCTGCTCGGCGGTACGGAGCTCCTCCAGAGCAGCTTCGCTCGCGGCAGCGCCCGCGAGGACAAGATCTTCGTCTCCGCCGACACGCTCCTCTCGCGAGGGCCGACGCTCTCGTTCGAGGCCCGCGGCGGTACGCTGTTCTACTCCGCTCAGCTCAAGTACGCGACGACCGCGCTCCCCACGAAGGCACGCGACGAAGGGCTCTTCGTGACGAAGCTCGTCCGCGGGGTGGCACCGACGGCTGTGAACGAGGCGCTCGCGAGTATCCCGAAGCGAAGCGCCGACGCGGTCAACGCCGGCGAGCTCGTCGTCGTCGACCTGCTCTTCGAGTCGGCCGAGCCCCGGGACCACATCGTGATCGATGATCCGCTCCCGGCCGGGCTCGAGGCGCTCGACTACGACCTCGATACGACCTCGCATGCGGGGCGCGACGAGGAGGAGCGGCCGGACGCTCCGAAGGCGACCTTCCTCGGCACGACCTTCCGCAGCGCGAAGGCCCGCCGCGAGGTGCGCGACGATCGCGTCGTCAACTACTTCGACAAGATCGAGCCGGGCATGTACCGCGTCCGCTACCTCGCCCGCGCGACATCGATCGGCTCGTTCGTCGTCCCGCCCACACGCATCGAGGCGATGTACGCGCCCGAGACCTACGGGCGCACGGCAGCGAGCACGCTCGTCGTCCGCGCGAAGCCCTGACCTGGGGCGCCCCCCCGCAGCGGCTCGCCTCAAGCCGCGTGCGGGACGACGGTCGTGGCCACGCGGCGAAGCTCGCTGAGGGCACCTGCGAGGAACAGCGAGCCGGAGACCATCGCCTGCAAGCCGAGCAACCAGGGAAGCGCGACAGTGCCCGGACCGGGCCACCCGACCAGCAGGACGCCCAAGCCGACCGCGGCGATCCCACCCAGCATGACGAGCGCGCTGATGTCGTGGCGGTTTGACCAGCGCACATCGCTGACGCCGGTGATGATCGCGCGGATCCCACCGATGAGCCGAACCGGAAGCGTCGCAGGGAACGCCGCCACCAACGCTATCGCGACGGCGTCGACGACACTGATGAGCACGAGCGGGCCACGTCGAACTCCCGAAGCTCGAGCTCGCGTCAGCGCGTACACGCCAAGGGCGCAATCTGCGAGCAGGTAGGCCAGGAAGAGCCCGACGGTCCTCCCGTGCGGCGCCCAAGGGTCCGCCATCAGGATCATGCCGATGACCGCGCCGACGCAGCCGCGGCCCGCCAGCGCGACCCACAGCCTGACCTCCTGAGGATTGACACTTTCGTTCATGGCGCGCTCCGAGCAGCCGATGCTGCATGGCACGTGCCTCGTCGGTCCTGCCTGCGGCGCGCTCGTCTACCTGAATGGGTCCCTCCCGCTCGCGGATGAGCGATCTCGGCGGGCCGCCTCGCTCAAGGCGCGGCGTTGTCGAGGGTCACGACCGTCGAGGGTCGGAGCTGCACCAGCACCGGCCGCGATGTCTTGGCATCCGGATCGACGACGATCGCCGCCGGCTCTCGGTCGTCGTCGGCGTCGTCGTCCTCGTCCCCTGCTCGCACGCCGAGCCGCGACTCGTCGAATGACGGCGCGACGCGAAGGATCGCGTTCGTCGGCGGATAGACGTCGACGCGGACGTCGCGGCGGACGCTCCCGTCGGCGCGCTGGATCGTCCGCGTCCGCCGGACGCGATACCCCGGAATGCCGAACGCCTTCAGGTGCGCCTTGTCGTCCGAGATCGAGCGATCCCGCTCGATCGTACGGGTGAACGGCAGCCGCTCGACGATCTCGGTCCGGAGCGAGACCTCGAGCTTCGTCGCTCCCGGCGCGTCGATCCACACCTCGAGAGTGCCCTTCCCTGCCCGCGCGCGGACGATGGCCGGGCTGTCCGACGGATTCCGTAGCTTCAGATCGATCTTCGGAAAGGCCACCGTCGCGTCGAGCCCCATCCGGATGTACGCGCTCGGCCGCGAGTGCGGAACGCGAACCACGACGTCGAGCCCCGCGAGGAGCGCGGCGGCGTGGAGCGTGGAGGCAACCTGACAGGCACCGCCTCCGACGCCCTCGGCGATCATCCCGTCGCGGAGCACTAAAGCCTTCGCGTATCCGAATGCGGCGGTCCGCTCACCTACGGCATCGTTGAACGAGAAGGTCGCTCCGGGCGCGATCGTCCTTCCGTCGACCGCCTCGGCCGCGAGCTCCACGTTGAACGCACGCGCCTTGTGCTCCGCGTCGTTCGCATAGGTCGTCGCGAAGCGGCCGAGCGCGGCGCGCCCTCCGCGCTCCCCGGACGGCGTCTCGCCCGCGAACGCAAGGCGCGGGAACGCCGCCACGAGCGCCCCTATCGCGAGGAGTTGTCGGCGGCGAAGCTTCACGACCCCTCAGGTGTCGCACACCTCGGCCCCCGCGTCACGCGGCGTGCCGGTTCCCTCGGAGCACGCACCGAGAAGACTCTGTTGCGTTGAGCGTCAAGGCAGATGCCGCGTGAAGGCAATCAGCTGGCGCTTCATTCTCATCCCCGGTCTGCAGGGTGTATGCATCGGGCACGAGCCGTCGCCCGCTCAGGTCATCTTCGAGTCGCATCGGGCTCACCGCCACGTCGTCGACGCACCGCGAACGGCACCTTCGCCAAGGGGCTCCATGACTCGTGCGGCCCGCGACCTCCGCAGCGAAAGCGGACTGCGCCGCGCAACCTCGAGGAGCTTCGGAGCCCGAATGCGCGCTTCTTGATCGTTTGACGGTGGGGTTCGCTCGCAACGAACCGCGGTCCACGGCTCTGCCGATTGACCTCGGTATCCGCGCGTACGCGCGACCTGACGTGCGAGCCCCGCATCGCGAGGTCGAGTCGCACACGGAGTGACACGCGCCACGACGTGCCGATGCGAGGCGCCTATCACGATCTCGATTTGCACACGGAGTGACGCGCACCTCGAGCAGTCCATCATGTTCTCGCGCCGCACACGGAGTGACACGCGACACGGCGTGCGCCTCGAACCGAATTGCACACGGCGTCCCCCGCGCCACGACATTCGGAGCGAGGCGCCTATCACGCTCTCGAGTTGCATGCGGCGTGACGCGCACCGCAACGTTCGTCGAGCTACCCATCACCATCTCCACTTGCACGCGACATGACGCGCACCGCGACGTTCGCCTCGAGCTACCGATCACCATCTCCAGCTGCACACGTGTCGCCTCGAGGTGCCCATCACGATCTCGAGTCGCACACTGACGCGCGCCGCGAGACACCGTCCATGGGCTCATGGCCCCCGAGCGCGGCGCGGCACGTGAATCTCCATGCCGGTGCGCCCAATTCAATGAATCCCGATCGGCGCCAACCGCTCCCGCCATATCCGATTACGAATTACGGTTTCACACTTGACGCCCCTTGGGACGTGGCCGGTGCCAAACACGGGAGGTCGCGTCAACCCGGGCGCGCTGGCAGCCAGTCGGGTCCTCCGTGGCGACCGCGCGCGGAAGACCTCGCGACGTGATCGGAGCGTCGTTCGCCCGCGGACGGGGCCTTCCCGTGAGCCGCGAAAGTGCATGTTAGAAGCGGTCATGGACAAGCTGGGGGATCTGTCCGACGAGGAGCTGCTCGCGCGTCTGCGCGGGCATATGGGCAGCGGCAACGTCTGGTGTGCGAAGCTCATCGCGTATCTCGTCGAGGTCGACGAGAGGCGACTCGATCGCATTCACGCGTGCTCATCGATGTGGGACTTCTGCACGCGCAAGCTCGGAATGAGCGAAGGCGAAGCGCACCGTCGGATCGCAGCTGCTCGGACCGTCCGGCGCTTTCCCCAGGTATTCGGGTACATCGAGCGTGGCGATGTCCACCTCTGTGCGCTCTACGCGCTGCGGAAACACCTGACGAGCACGAACGTCGACGAGTTGCTCCGCGAAGCGTCCGGCAAGAGCACGCGGGAGGCCGAGAAGATGATGGCCGCGCGCTTTCCGCGCCCCGACGTACCGGCGAGCGTCGAGCCCATCTCGCCGCAAGCACTGCTATCGCCGGTATCGCCGGCATCGCCGGTGACCGTCGCGACGCCATCGCCGATCCATGTCGGGCGCACCTCCGATGCAGCGCCCGCGTGGTCTCTGTCGCCGGCGGCGTCGCCCGCGCCCGGACCTCGGCCGAGAGTCGAGCCGCTCTCGGGGTCGAGGTATCGCATCGAGCTCACCGTGAGCGGCACGACGAAGGAAACGCTCGACCGCATCAAGGATCTGATGCTCCATCGCAACCCGAGTGGCGATCTGGAGACCATTCTCGAGCGTCGCTCGCGCTGCTGCTCGCTCGCCTGGAGAAGGTGCTGGTCGACTCGGTTCGGCGTGTCACGTAGAGCCGCCCATCACGCGTGGCGCACGCCGTGACCACGCGACCTCGGCCGCCTCAGCCGAGCACATGGCGCCCCAGCGTTCGGGGCGACGACGAGCGATCTCGTACGCTGCGCGACTCGAAGCAGCTCAGGACGCGCCGCCGGCGCGGAGGTTGATGCCGTATTCGAGATAGCCCTTGAGGCACACCATCATGTGCATCCATCCGCCGCAGTTGCCGTAGGACGACTTGACGCCCTTCGCGTCCTCACGCCAGCCCGACTCGCTGATCTGCACCATGGTGCTGTTGGCATCGAGTGACTTGAAGACCATCTCGACGCGCGTGTCGTAGCCCTCGCCCCCCTCCCATTCGAAGACGATGCGTTCGTCCTCGACCACCTGTCGAACGATGACGTCGTGCTCGCCGGGCACCTCGGCGAACGTCCACTTCACCGTCGTGCCCTCTACGAGCGGGCCGCTCGCCACCTTGACGAAGTAGCCGCTCAGCTTCTTCGGGTCGATGACGGCGTCGAAGACCTCGGCGATCGGCTTCTGGATCTTCAGCTGGACCTGGAACTGAGGCTTCATCGTGCTTCTCCGGCTCGGGTTCGCCGTTAATGTGTTATAAAGTTATAACATGTCAAGAGCGGAGCACGACGACCTGCTCTTCAAGGCGCTGGCGGACGCTCGGCGCCGCGAGATCCTGGACCTCTTGAAGGACGCTCCGCGCACCACGGGTGAGCTCTGCGCGCACTTCGCAGGGTCGCTCGATCGATGCACCGTGATGCAGCACATCGGCGTCCTCGAGAAGGCTGACCTCGTCATCGCCCGGCGGGAGGGACGGCACCGGTGGAACTACCTGAACGCGGCTCCGTTCAAGGAGATCTACGACCGGTGGATCTCGTCGTACGCCACCGCAGCGGTCGATCTGCTCGTGAAAATGAAGCGGGACATGGAAGGCAAGTGAACGATGGGCACCGGTGAGCTCACGCGAGCGGTTCGTTCGTTCCCGTCCGCTGCTCATCGAGCCGGCGAGCGGTAGACTCTGCTTCCCCGGCGGCCACGAACGTGTCATCTCCGACCGAGAGCATGGCGGCGCGCGAAACGAGGCCCTGGTATCCGTCGCTCGACGGCCTCCGATGCCTCGCGATCCTGCCGATCGTCTGGCACCACTCCACGCCGCGGCAGCTCGACGGCCTGCTCGGGCGCGGACCGCTCGGCGTCGATCTGTTCTTCGTGGTGAGCGGGTTTCTCATCACGAGCCTGCTCTTGCACGAGCGGCGCGCTGCCGGAGGTGTGGCGCTCGGCAGGTTCTGGGCGCGGCGGAGCCTCCGGATCTTCCCGCTCTACTACCTCGTGCTCGGCGCGTTCGTCGTCCATGCGCTCTTCCTCCGGGTGCCGGGTCCGGCGCGCGATCACTTCCTTCGCAACCTGCCGTTCTACGCGACGTACACGTCGAACTGGTTCACCCACGGCGCGGTCGATCATCCGATCGTGTTCGCGTTCGCGTGGTCGCTCGCGGCGGAGGAGCAGTTCTATCTCGTATGGCCGCCGGTCCTTCGCTGGCTTCGCGGAACGCTCGGGCCGGCGCTGGCGATGCTCACGCTGGTCGCGCTCGATCAGGCCGCGGAGCGCGGCTGGCTCGCGCCGTACCTCGACGAAGGCCTCGCCCTCCGGATGATGCGGAGCATCGCGACGCCGATCGGCCTCGGGGCGCTGCTCGCGCTCGCAGCGGACGCTCCGATCACGGCGCCGCTCGTGCGTGCGGTCCTCGTGCGGCGGTGGTCGTCCCTCGTCGCGCTCGCGCTCGTCTTCGCCGCGGCGACCCTCGCATGGCCGCTCCTCCCGACCCACCTCACGATGACCGCGCTCGTCGGCGCGTGCGCGCTCCGTCGCGATCATGTCCTCGCGCCGCTCTTCGAGAACCGGGTCGTCGGGCACATCGGAACGGTCAGCTACGGGATCTATCTCCTCAACGTCCCGGTGGTCGCTGCGTGCAAGCGACTGGTCGGCGAAGAGAGCACCGTCCTCCTCTTCGCTGTGTCGACCGTCGCGAGCGTCGCCGTCGCGACCGCCACGTATCGATGGGTCGAGCGCCCGTTCCTCGGGCTCCGCGATCGCTTCCGCGCCGCGTCCGTTCGCGCGAGCGCGAGCGCGAGCGCAACGGCGCAGGGTCGACACGACGGTCGCTCCGACGACCGCAAAGCGGCATAGCCGGCGTGCGTCAGCTCACGTAGTGAACCGTCAACGTGTGGATGACGGTGTCGAGCAGCTCGTGCACCTTCTCCGTCGTCTCGGCGCGGACGACGACGTAACCGTCGCCTTCGTAACTGTCGCTCTTCGGCGCTCCGATCGACGGGAGCTTCGCCTCGACGAGCCACGGAGCGATCGCCTCGTGTGTCTCGCGGACACCGGTCACCGCAGCCACACGACCACGCCCCAGGCCCCGGATGAAGGCTGTGCCGGCGGCGTACTTTCGCTCCCACGGCGCATCGAGCTCGCCGTCCACGACCGCGCGCGCCCACGCGCGATAGACGTCGACGTCGTGGACGAGGCCCGTCATCTGACAGAGCTGGGGTCCCGGCGGACGCTGCGCAATCTCGCCGATCGCGATCGAGCCGTCGGCTTTCTCGTACCACTCCATGTGGGTCATCCCGTCCTCGAGACCGAGCGCGCGAATCGCCGCGACGCCGAGCTCACGCGCCTTGGCATGGAGCGCAGTGTCGACCTCGCGCGGCAGCACGCACGCCCACTGGATCCACGGCGTCTCGAGGACCTCGAGCGGGCCCGGGAAGTACTGCCCGAAGGACATGGCCCTCGGGACACCGCCCGTCGTGATCGTCTCGAAGCTGTGCTCGCGGCCGCGGAGCATCTCCTCGGCGAGCAGCGGCGAGCCGGCGCTCGCGCCCATCCCCGAGACCGCGCGGAGGAGCTCCTCGAGGGTGCTCACACGGAACGTCGCCTTCGCGCCCATCCCTGCCGGCGGCTTGAGCACCATCGGAAAGCCGACCTCCTCGACGAAGGCATGCGCGTCCTTCTCCGAGGCGATCAGCTTGTGGCGCGCGACCGGGAGCCCCGCCGCTCGGAGCGCGTCCTTCATGAGCGCCTTCTCGCGAAAGAGCTCCGCGGTCTTCACCGGCGTACCGGCGACGCCGTAGCGCTCCCGCGCCTGGGCGAGCTGCACCATCATCGCCTCGAGGACGCCGAGGATTCGAAACGGCTGGCCGTGACGGCGGCGGAGCACCTCGACGCCGTCGAGCACGTCCTCGACGGCGAGCGGCTCCGTGACGCGGACCATGTCGTCGTAGAGCTTCGCGTCCTCCCCCGACGGCGGCGTGTGGACGACCCCGAAGAGGCGCACGTCATCCAGCTTCCTCACGGCGCGGACGAAGCGCATCGTCGGTTCGGTCGGGAACGGCGCGACGAAGACGAGGTTCCGGGGCATTCGTCGAGGGTCCCCGGCCTCGGATATCTGGTCAACTTACCCGCTCACCGCCAGTGTGGTGCGCGGCGCCCGCCCGACTACGATCGAGCGCCGAAGCGCGCTCGATCGTGCGGAGCGTCGTAGTCGATCGTTGGGCCGAGCGGGACGATCCGGTGAGGATTCACCGTGGTCTGGCTCCAGTAGTAGTGCTCCTTGATGTGGGCGAGCTCGCAGGTCGGCTTCACCGCCGGCATCTGGTAGACGTCGCGGACGAAGCCCCACACGTTCGGGTAGTCCTGCAGCCGCCGCACGTTCACCTTGAAGTGGCTGTAGTAGACGAGGTCGAAGCGGAGCGACGTCGTGAAGAACGCGACGTCCGCCTCGGTGAAGACGTCACCGCACAGGTAGCGCTGCTTGGAGAGCACCCCCTCCAGGCGATCGAGCGTCGCGAACACGTCGCGGCACGCCTCTTCGTAGGCTGCCTGGGAGCCGGCGAACCCCGCGCGGTAGACGCCGTTGTTGTACGGCTCGTAGATCGCGTCGAGCGTCGCGTCGATCGCGCTCCGGAGCTCGGCGGGCGCGAGCGAGGTCTTGTTCGTCGCGAGCCCGTCGAAGGGCGCATCGAGCATGCGCATGATCTCGCGGGACTCGTTGTTGACGATGGTGCTCGTCTTCTTGTCCCACAGGATCGGGACGGTGACGCGCCCGGTGTACCGAGGCGCAGCCCGGACGTAGAGGTCGCGGAGGAGCTTCGTGTCGAAGAGCGGATCCGTCTCACCGCCGCCGCCGAATCCCCAGCCGTCATCGCTCATCTTCGGATCGACGATCGTGAGGCCGATCGCGTCCGTGAGGCCGCGCAGCGACCGGACGATCATCGTCCGGTGCGCCCAGGGACAGGCATAGGACGCGTACAGGTGATAACGGCCGGGCTCGGCGGCCAAGTCATCGGCACCGACCCGCGAGCGGAACTGTGTCTTCGGGCGCGCGAAAGCACCGCGCGCGTCGGGCGCGTACCAACCGACCTTCCACTCTCCGTCGACGAGCTGTCCCATGACGCGCGATTTTACGACGAACGAAGCCAGATGCATGCGTTGGCTGCTAGGATTCCGACGAAATGGAAGCTCGACCGCGAACCGCTCGCGACGCGAAGTGAACCGCACGTGCCGTTGGATCCGTCGAGCCGCGTTCGCCTGAAGCCGACCACCGCCCGTCATTTCACGGGCGACACCCTCTTCGATCGCCTCGCGCGCGTCATCTGCGAGGCCAACTGCCTCCCGCGCAAGGAGCTCTACGAGTCGTGGGAGATCGCGCGACGGACACGGCGCCGCTTCCGGGGCGGACGCGTGGTCGACCTCGCCTGCGGGCACGGCCTCGTCGCCCACCTGATGCTGCTCCTCGACGACACCTCGACCGCAGCGCTCTGCGCCGACAAGCGTCTACCGCCGAGCGCGAAGCAGCTGGCGAGCGCGCTCGTCCGCGCGTGGCCGAGGCTCGAGGGTCGGGTGACCTACGAGGAGCGCCCGGTCGAGGAGGTCGAGCTGCACGAGGATGACGTCGTCGTGTCGACGCACGCGTGCGGAGCGCTCACCGATCTCGTGCTTGCTCGGGCGGTCGCGGCCCGCGCCCGCGTCGCCGTCCTCCCGTGCTGCCACGACGCGGACACCTGCGATGCAGGGGCGCTCGAGGGTTGGGTCGACATCTCCCTCGCGATCGACACGACCCGCGCGCGCTGGCTCGCAGCCCAGGGCTACACGGTCCACACCCAGCTCGTCCCGGAGCAGATCACGCCGAAGAACCGTCTCCTGATGGGAGAACGCGGCGCGTGCGGCGGGTCGGGCGCGTTGGGCGCGTCGGGCGCGAAAACGACGAGATAGTTCCGGCGACGCTCCGGCCCTGTATGATGCAACGGGGAGCAAATCATGCGCAGAGTCGGACTCGCGATCGCCGGCATTTCATGTTTCATCATGCTCGCCTGGACGGCGGGCTGCGGCGACGACGGAGGCTCGGTCTTCCAGGGCAACGGAACCGAGGAGGCCGGGACTCCTGGCCCCGGTCCGTTCGGCGACAACGAGGGCGGTGCGGGCGACGGCGGCGGCGGCTCGCTCGATTGCGACGCCGGCTGCCCGAGCGGCTTCGTCTGCGTCGGAAGCAAGTGCCTCCCCCCGCAGGGCAGCTGCTCGCCGGACGGCGGCGCCTCGTGCCAGTTCGACACCTATTGCGATCCCAGCACCGGAACCTGCCTCCCGTTCGCCCCGGGCGGGAACAACCCGGCATGCACTCAGCTAGTCGTCCCCGGCAACTTCGCCCCGAAGACGAAGTGCGAGTTCCCGACCGCGGTCCCGATCGCCGGCGACCCGTTCCCGAATCACGTCGACGTCCAGACGACGCCGGTCGTCGTGCGCTTCGGGCCCGCGACGACGTCACCGAGCATCGTCGCGCCGTTCAGCGAGCCGGTGCCGTTCACCGGTTCGCTCGACAACTACACCGAGCACCTCGGCGTTCTCCGCATCCTGAAGGGCACGGACTGCACGCAAGAGGCCGTGCTCGGAGGTGTCGATCTCGACGGCGACGGCAACGTCGATTGGTTCCGCTCGTCGGCGGCGGTGGCGGTCGGCGATCTCGATGGTGACGGCTTGCCCGACATCGTCGCGTTCATGTCGAGCGGCCCGGGAACGAACGAGACGTTGATGGCGTTCACGCGCAAGACCGGCACGTGGCAGCCGCTGTGGGCTACAAAGAAGGCGACGCTCGCGGATGGCGTGACGGTCTTCAAGGCAAACGTCCCGAGCGTCGGAGCGAACGGCAAGGGCAACTGGGCGTCGCCGAGCATCCACGACCTCGACGACGACGGCGTGCCCGAGATCATCCGCGAGGGTTGGGTCTTCGACGGCCTCACGGGGAAGCTCCGGGCCATGCCGCCGGCGACCTACGCAAGCTATCGGCAAGGCATCCATCCAGTGCTCGCGAACCTCGACGACGACGCGAAGATCGAGATGACTAACGGCGCCCGCGTCTGGGAGTTCAACGGTGCGACCAATGCGTGGGTCGAGGAGACGTACTACTCGCAGACCCAATCGAGCCCCGCCGGCTGGGCGGCGATCGCCGACTTCGATCGCGTCGCCGGCGCGACGCAGGTCCCCGAGATCGCGGTCACGACGATCTCGGGAAACGTGGGCACGCTGATGGTCTTCAAGACCGACCACAGCCTCTTCATGGGCATGTCGGTCCCCGTCCCCGGCGGCGGCGGCGGTCCGCCGACGATCGCTGACTTCGACGGCGACGGTCTCCCCGAGATCGGCGTCGCCGGGCAGGCGTTCTACACGGTCTTCGATCCCGACTGTCAGGCGACGCCGCGCGCCGGCGGCAAGTGCCAGGACCGCACCCATTGCGACCACGTCCCCGGCGGTGCGTGCCCCGACAAGATCCTCTGGTCTCGCGCGACCCAGGACATCTCGTCGAACGTCACGGGCAGCTCCGTGTTCGACTTCGAAGCGGACGGCAAGGCCGAGGTCGTCTACGCCGACGAGTGCTTCACCCGCGTGTACTCCGGCACCGACGGCTCCGTTCTCTTCTCGCGCTACCGCTCGTCCTGCACGTGGAACGAGAACCCGATCGTCGCAGACGTCGACGGTGACTTCCGTGCCGAGCTCGTGGTGCCTTCCAACACCGCGTGCGGCGCGGTCGGCGTCGGACGCCCCTGCACCGCTCAGACGGATCCGACGACGACGGTCGACACGCAGTTCGCCGGCCTCCGCTGCCTTGCCAACTCTGACTGCGTCTCGAACATCTGCGACGCCGGCTATTGCCGGTGCGTGACGAGCGCCGATTGCTGCGGAGACAAGGACGTCACCAAATGCGAGACGTTCGGCACGCGCTGCGCGGCGCCGCCGAACGGGACGCCTGGGAGCGGCAACACCTGCCGCGCGAACCGGCCGAAGGCCTCGCAAGGCATCCGGGTCTACGAGGACGCTGCCGATCGCTGGGTGCGCTCGCGCATGATCTGGAACCAGCACGCGTACGCCGTCACGAACATCAACGAGGACGGCACCGTCCCGAAGACGAGCCTCTGGGCGAAGAACTGGACCGAGCCGAACCTCAACAACTTCCGTCAGAACGTGCCGGGCACGCAGAACGCGCTCGACATCGGCGACCTCACCTCGCAAGCGTCGGCGACGCACACGTGCGAGGGCGGCGCGGCGATCCTCGCCACGCCGGTCTGCAACCGCGGCACCGCCCCGATCGGCGCAGGGGTCAGCGTCGGCTTCTACGTCGGCACCACGAAGGTGTGCAGCGCAAAGACCTCGGGCGTGCTGCAAGTCGGCAAGTGCGAGACCGTCACCTGCAAGTGGGCGTCGCCGCCGGCCAGCGGTCCGGGCGCCGACGTCACCGTCGTCCCGAACGACGACAACGCGCTCCAGCAATGTGACCCCGACAACGACAAGGGCCTCGTGAAGGGCGTCTTCTGCAAGGGCGTCAACTGACTCCGTCCATCGCACCGGTCTGCCCCGGCTTGGCAGTGCCATCCTGTGCCGTGAGCGGCTGACGCGATCAGACCTTGCAGCCACTACATCGCGCGAAGCTCGGCGAATCGAGCCCGGCGTGGCATTTGCTGGGGAACGCTCATGCGTTCTCCGCGGCTGCTGGTCTTGATCGGTGTCACCACTCTCGTCGCGGCGTGCGGCGGCGCCCTCGAGTCGGAGCCGCTCCCGAGCTCGAACGAGATCGAGGAGGCCTCCGCCTCGCGCGAGCCCTCGACGCCTCCGTCGAGCCAGAGCGTTTCGTCGCCTGATGCGCCCTCCAGCCGGCAGGCGACGTCGCCCGTCATCCCGCCTGGCGAGGAGCTGCCCACCACGGGCGCGTGCGCCGAGCGCAAGAGCTCTCCGGGACGGATCGGCGGTGCTGCCCCGGGCATCAAGTGCAGTGTTCGCAACGCCACGACGGAAGCCGGCACGGGCTTCGTGTCGATCGCACCCGTCGAGGGCAACCTGGGCGACGCTGCGATGACGGACGGAACACTGCTCCTCCGCTGCGCGACGGCCGACAAGGTGCTCTTCCAGGCAGCCATTCGGTGCTTCGCGGGCAACGGCGACTACACGGTCGCGCCTGGAGACATCGTCCTCGGAGGCGATCTCTCCGACCGCGCCTGCAGGCTCGCGATCGACATCGACGCCAGCGCGGTCCGCGGCTTCATCGAATGCCCCAACGCGCCCGAGGATCCCGACAACGTCTTCGCGTCGAGCGGGGCTCCGATCGGGCTCGGCCACTTCGATCTGACGCGAACGTTCTGAGGGATCACGGAATGCGATTGCGATTCTCGAGGCTCGTCGTGATGACGGCAGCGGCCGCCGGAGTCGCCGGCCTCGGCCATGGCTGCGGCGGTGAAGCGGCGCAACGACCGACAGTCGAAGTCGAAGCCGATGCCGGCGGGCACGACGCGCAGGTCGATGCCGCCTATACGATGAGCGGTCCCTATCGATGCTGCGCGCCCGGCACCGGCACCGCATGCTGCACGGACACGAAGGAGGGGATGTGCTTCGAGTACGGCGGCCTCTACGGAGATTGCCGTAAGGCAGGAGAGCAGTACGAGGGCAAGGTCATCTGCGCTCACTGCTGTCCTGGGCTCACGCGAGGGGCGATCCTCGTGCCCGGCAACCGGGTCCCGTCGTCCGCCGATCAGCTGCCGGAAGGCTGTGACGACGAGGCCCCGGACAGCCTGGGTGTCTGCATCCAGTGCGGTGACGGCCTCTGCGGACCGGGCGAGAACTTCTGCAACTGCCCCGACGACTGCCCGCGGCCGGCCGACGCTGGCTGACGACCGTTTGCCTACGGGGCCGCGAAGAGCGGCGGAGCAGACAAGAGGCAGCGTGTTTCACGGTGGGCATCGTCGCGATGCACCGTCAGGAGAGCGGTTGCCGAAAGGGCATGCGTCGGCCACATCGGGCCGATGCATGCCGAGCCCCCGTCGACAGTTCAGGGAGTCTTCGTGACTGTTCCGGGGCGCGTCGTGATGTCGCCTTGTGCTCCGGCGAAGTTCACGCGAAGCGACGTGAAGGAGGTCGCGGAGGCGGACGCGAGCTCCATCACGATGCCGCCGGACGGCTGAGAGCCGCCGATCTTCTTCGAGTCGACGAGAAGGCGCGCGCCCGTGGCGCTCGGCTCGAGGATGTCGTCCTGACCGTCCCAGGTGACCGTGAGGTCCTGCGCGGCGCAGCTCACGCTGCTCTTGCCACGGACGCGCACGGTCCCGGCCGCGGTGACCTCGATGGTGAGCGGATTCGGTTGGCAGGTGTTCTGCTCGGAGACCGAGGTGTACGTGCCAGCCAGCTGCGCGAAGAGTGAAGGCACCGCCGTGCCGGAGGCGAGCAGGTCGTTGCGAAAGAGGTACTCTGCCGAGAGTCCGACGTAGCCACGGATGTGTCCGTCGGGGAAGTACGCCACCGTGATGCGCCGCTTGAGCGACGCGTCAGCGGGTGGATTGGCGAAGTAGTCGTCGATCGCGACCTCCTTGCCGCCCGGTGGTGCAAACGGGCGCTTCGCGGTGTCGTCGATCCAGACGACGCACGTACCGTCGCCGCACGACTCGTCGGCAAGCGGCACGGCGATCGACGTGATGACCGTGCCATCGGTGCGCGTCAGCTTCTGGCCGATCGTGGTGCCGTCGAACGTCACCGAGAGCTTGGCGGGGCCGATGTCCGCGAGCGTGGGCGCCGCGTGGATGACGACGTCATGCTCACCGACGACGGCCGCGAGGAGCTCGGCGTCGGAGCTCTGCGCCGTAAAAGCGAGCGGCTTGCCCTTCGGCACCCCACCGCTGAAGGCCGGTGTGGTCGGGCCGGCATCGGGCGGCGTCGAGGCATCGCCCCCGCCGGACGTCGACGTCGGCGTCGGCGCCGGAGTTGCCCCGGCGTCCGTGCCGTCAGGGGTGGTGTTCGACGAGGGCTCGTCGCCGTCGCAAGCCGGCACCAGAAGCGTGAAGGCGGTCAGGACAGCGAGCGCCGCGACGGAGCAGGTGGACGCGCGAAGCCCGAGAGCAAGGCGGGACCAGTTCGAACGAGATACATGCATCGTGATTCACCGATACGAGCCCGGCACGCACCGCGACAAACGGAAACGAGGCGTACCGCACGTTCATGCGGTGCGACCCGCGAAGGCATGCGCACCTCGGTTCGCCCTCGAGCGCTCGCGCTCCAGCGCCGCGAACGACAGCCCGGCGCTCTTCTCGGCTGTCGTCCTCGCTGGAGCCGTGAACGCGATCGCGATTCAGGCGCGTTCGAGCATCTCCAGGAAGGCCTTTGCCGAATGGCTCAGCGGGCGCTTCTCGACTCGCACCAGATAGATCTTGCGCTCGAGCTTCAGCTCCTTCACCGGAACCTCCTTGAGAACGCCTTGCCGGAGATCCTGCTCCGCGCAGAGTCGCGGCAAGAACGCGACTCCCTCCCCCGCCTGCACCATGCGACGGATGCTCTCCACGGTGGGCATCTCGATGTCGGTGTTGAGCGGGACCTTGGCCTTCTGAAACGCCTTGATCACCGCATCGCGATACGGGCTCGGGACGTTGTGGGCCACGAACGTCTCCATCGCCAGGTCCTTGATCCCGAGCATCCTCCGGCTCGCCAGGTGATGGTTCGGTGCCACGAGGAACGAGAGGTGGTCGACGTAGAGGACGCGGGACAGGAAGCGATCGTCGTGGAGGCGATAGCTCACGACGCCGAAATCGAGATCGCCGGCGAGGAGGCGCTCGGGGATCTCGCCGGAGCGGCTCCGCTGCACCACGAGCTTCACCTTGGGGTACGCACGACGGAAGCGACCGAGGTGAGGCAAGAGATAGAGCGTCATGCTCTCGTTCGCGCCGATCACGAGCCTGCCCACGGCCTTGTTCCGGAGCTCGGCGAGACGGCTCAGGAGCTCTTGATGCAAGTTCTCCTGGCGGCGCGCGGCCTCGAACACCACCTTCCCAGCGTCGGTGAGCGCCAGGTCGCGACCGCTCCGGTCGATGAGGGTCTCGCCGAGCTCGCCCTCGAGACGCTGCACGGCCAGCGAGACAGCCGGCTGCGTGCGAAGGAGCTTCTCCGCCGCACGGGTGAAACTCTTCTCGTTGACGACGGTAAGAAAGACGTTGAGCGGAGAGGTGTCGTTCAGCATCAGCGTGGCTCCATGAGCCCGGGGTCCGAGCGCATTGAATCAGCAAGTCTTATCGAACGACTAGCACTATTGATTGGAGTAATGACCGCATAGCAACGATGGTGGCGCCCTTCCGAAGGGGTTCCATGGACCGAGTTCAGATCTTCGATACGACTCTGCGTGACGGCGAGCAGGCCTGCGGGTGCAGCATGACGGTCCCCGAGAAGCTACGCCTTGCCGCGCAGCTCGAAGCTCTCGGCGTCGACGTGCTCGAAGCAGGATTCCCAGCGGCCTCGGCCGGCGACTTCGATGCAGTGAGCGGCATTGCTCGGCGCGTGCGCTCGGCCTCCGTTGCCGGGCTCGCGCGGGCGCGGACCGCCGACATCGAGACGGCCTCGCGCGCGCTCGATGGGGCCGCACGGCCCCGCATCCACACGTTCATCGCGACGAGCTTCATCCACCGGACACGAAAGCTGCGCCTCAGCCAGCAGGAGGTGCTCGACAGCGCCGTCAACGCGGTGCGCCTCGCCCGCCGCTACGTCGACGACGTGGAGTTCTCCGCGGAGGACGCGACCCGCACCGAGCCGGAGTTCTTGTGCGAGGTCGCACGTGCGGTGGTCGAGGCGGGAGCGTCGACGGTGAACGTGCCGGATACCGTGGGGTACGCCATCCCCGTCGAGTTCGGCGGGCTCGTCGCGCGCGTGGTCGAGGCGGTCGCCGGGCGTGCGGTGGTGAGCGTGCACTGCCACGACGACCTCGGGCTCGCGACCGCGAACAGCCTCGCCGGCGTGCGCGCCGGCGCCCGGCAGGTGGAGTGCACGGTCAACGGGATCGGCGAACGAGCCGGCAACGCCGCGCTCGAGGAGGTGGTCATGTCTCTCCGGGTGCGGCAAGACCAGTTCGGGCTCGAGACCGGGATCCGCACGCGAGAGATCTTCGCGAGCAGCCGGATGCTCGCCGAGTGCATCACGTTCGAGCCGCAACCGAACAAGGCCGTGGTCGGACGCAACGCGTTCGCGCACGAAGCTGGCATCCATCAGGACGGAATGCTGAAGGACCGAGCCACCTACGAGATCATGGATCCGAAGGACGTCGGCGTCCCCGAGAGCCAGCTCGTGCTCGGAAAGCACAGCGGCCGGCACGCGCTCCGATATCGCGCTTCGGAGCTCGGCTGTCCGCTCGACGACGGCGCGCTGGAGCGCGCCTACGCAGCGTTCATCGCCCTCGCGGATCGAAAGAAGTGGGTCTCGAACGAGGAGATCCTGAGCCTCGTTCGACGGGCGGCGCGCGGCGAGGCGAGTGTGAGCCGCGAAGGAATGGAGCGTACGGAGTAGACCATGCAGCTGAAGATCCTCTCTCTTCCGGGCGACGGAATCGGGCCCGAGGTGACCGCCGAGGCCGAGAAGGTGCTGGAGTGCGTGGCCACACGCTTCGGCCATCATCTCGAGCTCACGCGCGGACACATCGGCGGCGCCGCGCTGAAAGCCGAAGGCACGCCGCTGTCGGCAGCCACCAAGCGAGCGGCCTCCGCCGCCGATGCGGTGCTCCTCGGCGCGGTCGGGATGCCCGAATACGATCGGAACGCTCCCGCGGAGCGTCCGGAGAAAGGGCTGCTCGACCTGCGAAAAGAGCTCGCCGTTTACGCCAACCTGCGCCCCGTCAAGGCGTACCCGAGCCTCGTGGGCGCATCGCCGCTGAAGGCAGACCGAATCGAGGGGACCGATCTGCTGATCGTGCGCGAGCTCACCGGAGGGCTCTACTTCGGCACCCCACGAGGGATCGACGGGAAGCACGCGTTCAACACGATGGCGTACACCGCAGACGAGATCGAGCGAGTGGCCCGCATCGCCTTCGAGCTGGCGAGGAGCCGGCGCGGAAAGGTCACGAGCGTCGACAAGGCCAACGTCCTCGAGACCTCACAGCTCTGGCGGCAGGTCGTGACCGAGGTCGCACGCGACTACCCCGGAGTCGAGCTCGAGCACCTGCTCGTGGACAACGCGGCCATGCAGCTCGTCTTGGCCCCGCGCCGCTTCGACGTGCTCCTCACCGAGAACATGTTCGGCGACATCCTGAGCGACGAGGCCGCGGTGCTCGCAGGCTCGATCGGCGTACTGGCTTCCGCTTCGGTGGGCGCGAGGCGCGAAGACGGCAAGCTGCCCGGCCTGTACGAGCCGATTCACGGATCCGCTCCTGCGATCGCGGACAAGGGCGTAGCCAACCCGATCGGAGCCGTCGGGTCCGTCGCGCTGATGCTCGAGTGGAGCTTCGGTCTTCGGGACGAGGCCAGAGCAATCGACGCTGCCGTGAGCCGCTGGCTCGACGACGGGCCACTCACGGCGGATCTCGGCGGGACCGCAAGCACGTCGCAAGCGGGCGACGCGCTCTGCGCTTGGATTCGAACCGCACACCGGACACCGTCATGACGCAAGCACGAACCCTGTACGATCGACTCTGGGACGATCACCTGGTGGTCGAGCGGCCGGACGAGCCCGCCCTGGTCTACATCGATCTGCATCTGGTCCACGAGGTCACGAGCCCGCAAGCCTTCGAGGGACTCCGCCGACGCGGCCTCCTCGTACGGCGGCCGAACCGAACGGTGGCCACCATCGATCACGCGATCCCGACCCACGATCGCTCGCTCCCGATCGCGGACCGCGTGGCGGCGGGGCAGATCGAACAATTGAAGAGAAACTGCACCGACTTCGGCGTACCGCTCCACGGCCCGGGCAGCGGCAGACAAGGCATCGTCCACGTCATCGGGCCCGAGCTCGGGCTCACGCAGCCTGGCATGACGGTGGTCTGCGGCGACAGCCATACCGCCACGCACGGAGCGTTCGGTGCCCTCGCGTTCGGGATCGGCACCAGCGAGGTCGAGATGGTGCTGGCCACCCAGTGCCTGTTGCAACGTCGCTCCAAGAACCAGCGAGTGGAGGTCACCGGCCGTCTCCGCGACGGAGTCACGGCCAAGGATCTGATCCTCGCGCTCATCGCCCGCATCGGCGTCGACGGCGGAGCCGGGACCGTCCTCGAATACACGGGCAGCGCGGTACGCGCGCTCGACATGGAAGCGCGCATGACGGTCTGCAACATGAGCATCGAGGCCGGCGCACGGGCGGGCATGATCGCTCCTGACGACACGACGTTTCAGTATCTCCACGGGCGACCGTTCGCGCCGTCCGGTCGAGCGTGGGACGAGGCCCTCGAGCGCTGGCGAACGCTGGTCACCGACGACGGCGCCTCGTTCGACCGCAGCGTCGAGATCGACGGCGACGCGATCGAACCGATGATCACGTTCGGCACCAACCCTGCGCAAGCGATCGCGATCGGCGGACGGGTGCCGAGCCCGACCGACGTGCCCGCGGCGGATCGCGAGGCACTGACCAAGGCGCTGGCTTACATGGGCATCGAGCCCGCCCGACCGATCCTGGGACACCCGGTGCAAACGGTGTTCATTGGGAGCTGCACGAACGGCCGCCTCTCGGACCTGCGCGCGGCAGCTTCGGTGCTTCGCGGACGCAAGGTGCATCCCGGCGTGCGAACGCTGGTGGTCCCCGGCTCGGAGGACGTGGGCCGGGCGGCTGAGGCCGAAGGGCTCGCAGATATCTTCCGCACCGCTGGCGCCGAGTGGCGCGCCCCCGGCTGTTCGATGTGCATCGCGATGAACGGGGACGAGGTCCGGCCCGGCGAGACCGCCGTCTCCACCAGCAACCGCAACTTCGAAGGGCGTCAGGGCAGAGGGAGCCGGACCCTGCTCGCGAGCCCCCTCACCGCCGCCGCCGCCGCCGTGACCGGCGCGGTCGCCGACCCACGGACCTTCGCATGACACCATTCATCGCGTTCGAGAGCGTCTACGCGCGCCTGCTTCGGAGCCACATCGACACGGACCAGATCATCCCGGCGCGCTTCCTCAAGACGACGTCGCGCGAGGGGCTTGGGCGACACGCCTTCGCCGACTGGCGCTACGAAGAAGGCGGGCAGCTGCGGCCCGACTTTCCGCTCCATCATCCTTCGGCCCGCGGAGCGACCGTGCTCCTGGCCGGCGAGAATTTCGGCTGCGGGTCATCGCGCGAGCACGCGCCTTGGGCGCTCCTCGAGATGGGATTCCGTGCCGTGATCGCCCCCTCGTTCGGGGACATCTTCCGTCAGAACGCGCTGAAGAACGGGCTCCTTCCGATCGCCGTCGACGCGGGCGTGCATGCAGCGCTCGCCGACGCCCCTCCCGACGCGACGGTCGGTGTCGACCTCGGGGTCATTCGCCTGCCCGACGGCCAGCGTGCGTTCTACCCGATCGACCCGTTCTGGAAGGCCTGCCTCGCCGGAGGAATCGACGAGATCGAATACGTGCTACGGCAGGCGGAGGCGATTGCCGACTTCGAGCAGGGAGCGCGGTAGACGCACTCGGTCGAATACATCCGTTGCCGATGACGAAGCGCGAGGCCCCAGGACGACCTGAGGGCCTCGCGTGGATTCGGCTCAGCCTTCCAGGCTTTCGTCAGGCACTTCCGGCACGCCGGCGTCGACAGGCACTGGCGAAGGCTCCGGCACGCCGGCGTCGACAGGCACTGGCGAAGGCTCCGGCACGCTGGCGTCGACAGGCACTGGCAAAGGCTCCGGCACGCTGGCGTCGACAGGCACTGGCGAAGGCTCCGGCACGCTGGCATCGACAGGCTCCTCCGGTACGGAGGCATCGACGGGCTCCTCCGGTACGTTCGCGGCCAGAGCAGCGGCAGACGCCCCCTCGTCGCCGTCGAGGTCGAGGCCGCAGGCGAAGGTCGGCAGAACGAAAACGAACAGAATCGCGATACGGAATGGCATCGTCATGATCGAGAATGGGCACGAGCGCGATTCATCGATCACGACATTTGCCATTTCTCACCGACACCACGTCGCACGTCGCACGCGGCGCTCCATTACCGCGGTATCGCGACGAACGACGCCAATCCGCCGGGCTCGCCTCGCGCGAACACGTTCGAGTCCGCATATGGCTGTTCGTCGCACGTGATGACGCCGTCGATCGATAGCCAATCGTCGACGAGATCGACCTGACAACGGCGATCCGACGGCACTCCGGCAAGCTCCAGCGCTCCGACGCGGACATCATGCGGTCCACTGCCGACCGGCGGACCGAACGTCACGCGCAGCAGGACTTCGTCCGCTGCGGAGCAGGTCACCGTCACCACGCCCTCCGGTGTCCGTTCGAACTGTGCCGTGTCGCCGGTGACGAGCATGCGGTCGTAGGTCGGCGGTTCCGAGTCGCTCGCCACCTGACCCAGCTTCACCGTCTGACAACGCCCCGTGTCGGGGATGCTTGCGTCCACGGGCACCGATGGCGAGGGCTCGTCACCGACCGAAGCGTCGGAGGGCGTGAGCGAGACTCGTTCTTCGTCGTCGAAGCTGATGGCGCTTCCGCTGCACGCCACCAAGAGCAGCGCGAACGACACGCGGACCGCGCCGCACGGCCTAGGCCTCGTTCCCGAACGCCGCTGCCTCGATCGACGGGTCACGGCGCTCCGTTCGGGCTCTCGAGCAGCGCGCGCATGCGTCGTGCGATCGGGCTCGTGTCGTTTCCACGAAGGTACGGCGCGGCGACGCGCTCTGCGGTGCTCCGGTCACCGCGAGCGACGAGCGCCTCGACGCGGACCACGGCGGCTTGGTCGGTCAGCTCGCCTCCGGGGAAGCGACTCGCATACGCGTCGAGCGCCGCGAGGGCTTCGTCGGGACGAAGGCTCGCCGTCGCCCGCGCCCGGTCGAGGAGCATGACCTGCTCAGCCATCAAAGAAACGGAGAGTGGCGTCGCCGTGTCCGTAGGAGCGGGCGGTTGCGGAACGTCGGTCGCCGACACGGCAGGCGAGGGCGACGGGATGCTCGGCGTGGTCGTTCGTTCGAGGCGCGATTCGCTCCGAGGAAGGAGCGCCGAGGTCCCGTGAGCAGATGGTGCACTCGATTCGATGGGCGGCTGCGGCGCTGGCCCGTTCACCGGCGGTGGCTCGTCCTGCGTGGCCGACTCACGGACCATCGTTCCCGCGGCGCCTTCATCCGCTCGCGCGATGTCCTCGCCAGGGGTTCGTTGGACGATCGCGACAGGAGCCGGGGCTGTCGTGCTCGAAGGAGCGAGCCTCGCTTCCACGGGAGCGTGGCTCGCCTGCGCGATGACCAACGTCGTTCCGACCGAAGAGATCGCGAGCGCTCCGACGACGAGCTTGCCGATCGTGCTCGAAAGAAAGGCGGCGCCCTTGGTTGCACTCAGCGCCGTCGTCGTGGCCGTCGCCGTCGTCGCGGCGCCATTGGCCGCGAGGCCCGCCGCCCCGCTCGCGCTCTTGGCAAGGGTCGTCGCGACGACGGCAGCTCCGACCGTGAGCCCGAGTCGCCCCAGCTCGCGCTCGAGAGCGTCCGGAGCAGGGCCGTCCATGCGGCCCGCCTCGAGGAGGCTCCGGGGGAACGCGTCGCCGTAGCCGTCGGATTTCATCGGACGCCCTTCTGCATCGGTCGATCGCTCGCGAGGAGCCGCTGTCGGAGCCGTGCTGCGGCTCGGTCGAATTGTTGCCGGCCACGGCGAAGACGCGAGGCGGCGGTGCCCGCTGCGATGTTCAACGACTCGGCAATCGCCATCGAGGTCCACCCTTCGAGCTCGTGGAGCACGAACACGATCCGCGTGTCTTCGTCGAGCGCGTCGAGGGCCTCGTCGAGCAGCGCGCGCGCCTGTTGCTGATCGAGCAGCTCTTCAGGCGAAGGCGCATCGGACACGATGCCTTCCACATCCTCGAGCGGCCCTTCGAATTTCGCTCGTCGCGCGACGGCACGCCTGAGCTCGGACGCAACACGAACGCAGGTCTGCACGACGAAGGCCTGCTCGCGACCAGGGAGGATGTCGGGGAGCCGGCGGGTGACGATGTCGAACACGCGCGACACCGCTTCGTCGACGCGTGACTCGGGAACCCCGAACCGTCGCGCGGTGCGCCATACGAGCGCGTGGTGGGCCATCACCACCGTGCGGAGCCTCGCAGTCGCCTCCGGCGTGGACGAAAGCGGCGCGCGTGCCTCGTCCAGTGACGCTGGATTCTCGGTCCCACGCGCGTCGTCGGGATCCGATGCATCCGGGGGAAGCTCGATGAAGGAAGGAGCAGACTGCATCACGGCCGGCGAAGGTCCCCCCCGTCCATGGACTCGAGCGGGCGCGATTGATCACGGAATCGGCAGCATCGCTCCGACCGCGAACGAGCCCGCGAACGTTCGAACGGTCTCGAGCGACGGTCCGTCGCTGCGGATGCTGTATCCGAGCACCTGAAGGGGTAGAAAGGCCTCCGCTTCGAGCCCGACACCTCCAAGTTCCCAGCGCAGGCGAGCTCCGGGGCCGAGGCCGAACCAGGGCAAGACATGCGATTGGCCGTCGTAGCCGATACGCACGATCCCCGGCTCGGCGCGGGCGCACAAGGACGCGCCGTACGGCTTGGCACGGCCGGTGTCGAGGCAAACATCGAGCGGCACAGTCGCCCAGAAGAGCGCCGCCTGCCCTTTCGCCCCTCGCTCTTCCGCGAGGGCGCCCCGCAAGCCGGCGCGCAGCTCGCCATGCGAGCGGACGCGCAGCGCGGTCGTGAGCTGAGCACCCGGCAACCAGGACGAAACGACGCCTGGTGTCGAGGTCACGTGCCCTCCGAGCAGGAACCGGGAAGCGTCACCGCCAATGGCGACGGGCCCCGTTTCGCGCGGGGTCACGTTGGAAGCGGCAGCGATCGGTGCACCGATTGGTGGGGCTGGCGCGGGGCCGGGTGGAGCATCTTCGATGCGCGTCGACGGCTCAGCTTCGAGCCACGTTGCGGCAACGAGGGAGAGGGCCGACGCGGCGTCTTCGCAAGAGCTGGTCTTCAGTCGTCGCGTCTCGCGACCCGAGACGCCGTCGAACGAGATCTCCGCTTCGACGGTCTCGGACGGGGGCGAGACGATGAACTGGACACGAAGCGTCGTGCGAGCCTCTTCCACGAAGCGGACCGGGCGACGGGTACGCTTTGCAACGGCGAGCTCGACGTCCGCCCTGGTGCACCCTTCCGCCGCGCGGTCGGACGCGCTTTCGACATGGACCTCGAGAGACTCTTGGGGGCTCGCTGCGCCTCGAGAGGAGGCCATGAGGCACGCGAGGTGTACTGCGCCGACGATCGCGCCCCGCACACCGAGCCGTCGGCCGCGCGACGCGGCGGACGGAGATCCATCGATGCGAGCGATTCCAGACTCGTGACGCATGCTCTCCGGCGAGCCGAGCGCTTGGCTTTCCTCATCGCCCGCGATCAGGACTCGCCAAGGCTACCATGCTCTCGTGCATGCGCAGCTCGGCGAGCCCCAACCGCTCGTGACGCGGCGTCGTGGAGCAGAGGAGCCGTCGTCAGGCTCCTGCAGGTTGCTCGCGGGGAGGACGTTCGCGTCCGCTCGTCAGGCGATCTCGATCGTGAGCGTGAAGGTCTCGCTCGGCTTCGCCGTCTTGTCGCCCGCCTTCTTGTTCACGAACTGGACCTTGTGCTTCTGGCCCGCCTTGAAGAGCGGACCGTTCGTCGTCCACTTGAACTGGTGGCCGTTCGTTCCGGGCGCGAAGCCGGGGATGACCTCCTCCTTCGGCTTGCCCAGTGTCCGGTCGTTGCTCTCGACCGACCATACGGTGCCCGGATAGTCGGGAAGGAACACGGTGACGCTGCCGCCGGCAGCGGCCTTGATCGCCTTCTCGGACTCCTTCTTCGGGTCCTTCATCATCAGCACGACGTCCTTCGCGTCGCCGGTGACCATCGACGAGTCCGACGCGCTCGGCGCCGCTTCGCTCGCGGCCGGAGCAGCCGAAGGCGCCTCTGTCGCCGTCGTGGTCCCGGTCGCACTTGCGACGGGAGCGGCGCTCGCGCTCGGAGCAGCGCTCGCCGAACCGCTCGAGCCCTCCTTCTTCTCGTCACACGCAACAGCGAGGAGCACGAGGCACACGGCGATGGTTCGGTTCATGTTCATCTTCGGCTTCCTTGGTCAGGCTTCGATCTTCTTGCGAGCGATCCGGAACAGTACCGCGGCCATCGCCGCGAAGAGGAGCGCGCCGAGCAGCTCGTAGCCCTTCGGGCCGAGCGCCTGCTCCAGCGCGTGCTCGAGGCTCAGTTGCTTCAGGACCGCGGCCCACGAGTCTTTCGCCGAGAAGATCGCGACGACGACGCCGGCGATCGCTCCTCCCGCCACGAGCCCCGTGGCGAAGAGATTGCCCGGACCGAGCTCGCTGTCCCCTTCGCCGTGCGCCTGCGCCGCCGCAGGACCGGCCTCGCGCTTTGCGACCCAGTCGACGAGCCCCTTGACCGCGCCGCCGACGAAGATGGGCGCGGTGGTCGAGAGCGGGAGGTACGCGCCCACCGCGAACGAGAGCGACTTGACCCCGCAGAGCTCCATCGTGAGCGCCAGGAACACTCCGACGAGCACGAACTGCCAATCGAGGTTGAACGCGAGCAACCCCTTGATGAGGGTCGCCATCAGCGTGCCTTGCGGCGCCGGGAACTTCTCCGAGCCGATCGCGTGCGTGAGGCCCTGCGCAGCCTGCTCGGCCGACGGATGGTCGAGCACCTGAACGGTGATCCCGATGACGGCGGCGGCGGTCACGCAGCCGATGACGAGTCCGAGCTGCTGGTAGCGGGGCGTCGCGCCGACGAGGTAGCCGGTCTTCAGATCCTGCGAGGTGGCGCCGGCATTTGCGGCGGCGATGCAGACCATGCCGCCGACGCAGAGCGCCATCGGCTGGAACACGTCGCCCGTCCAGCCGACACCGACGAAGACGAGGCTCGTCGCCATCAACGTGGCGATCGTCATCCCCGAGATCGGGTTCGACGACGAGCCGATGACACCGACGATGCGGCTCGACACCGTGACGAAGAAGAAGCCGAAGACGACCATGAAGAGGCCGAGCACGAGCTTGCTCGCCACGGAGGTCCCGGGGATGAACGGCAGGATCGCCATCACGAGGACGAGACCGACGCACCCGACCAGCACGACGGTGATCGGAAGATCGCGCTCGGTACGCTTCTGCGAAGCCGCGGCGGCGCCCTTCTTCAGCGCGGCGACGCTGTCGCGGAACGACGAGACGATCGTCGGGAGCGTCTTCAGGAGCGTGATGAAACCGCCTGCGGCGACAGCACCGGCGCCGATCTGCCGGACGTAGGCGAAGTAGATCGCGACGGCGGTGTCGGCGAACGTATGGGTTACCGGATCCCAGCCCCCCTTCCCGCCCGCGACGGCGACGTCCTTCAGGTAGCCGAGCTTCACGAGCTGCGCAGCGACGGCGTCGGGCGGGACGAGCGATGCGAGCAGCGGGATGATCCCGAGCCATGCGAGGACGCCACCCGCGACGAGCACCCCCGCGATCTTCGGTCCGACGATGTATCCGACGCCGAGGTACTCGGGCGTGATCTCGCCGCTGAGCGTGGCCGAGGGGAAGAACCGGTTCGTCTGCTTCGTGACGAGCGCCGGCGTCTCCGCGATGACCTTGAAGACCTTCTGGAGCAGCGCGTAGACGAACGCGAAGGCGACGCCGCGGTAGGCGATGCTCGCGAGGGCGCCGCCCTTCTCGCCGGCGATGAGCACCTGCGCGCAGGCAGTCCCTTCCGGGTAGGGGAGGTTCTTGTGCTCCTTGACGATGAGCGATCGCCGGAGCGGGATCATCATCATCACACCGAGCGCGCCGCCGAGAAGCGCGAGCGTGAAGATGGTCCAGTACGAGAAGTAGGGCTCGCCGACGCTCCTGCCCGTGGAGGCATCGCGGGTGAGGAAGAGAAAGCCGGGCAACGTGAAGACGACGCCCGCAGCGATCGACTCACCGGCCGAGCCGATCGTCTGGACGATGTTGTTCTCGAGGATCGTCGATCCGCCGAGGCGGCGCAGGAGCGAGATCGAGAGGACGGCGATCGGGATCGACGCCGAGACGGTGAGGCCTGCCTTCAGCGCGAGATAGACCGTCGCCGCACCGAAGATGACGCCGAACACGGCGCCGATCGCGACGGCCTTGATCGTGAACTCGGGAATGAGCTTGTCGGCAGGGATGTACGGCTCGACCTCCCCGCCGTCAGCGCCCGACGTGTTCGTAGCAGCAGCCTCGTCCCCAACGTGCTGAGTCACCCTCGCGACTCTCTCAAGAAGCCGCGAGGGTGTCCACTCGCAGGGCCTTACTTCTTCGCGGGCGCGGCCGGAGCAGCTGCCGCCTTCGCGGCGACCTTCGTGAACTTGAGCGTCATGCGATCGCTCTCGCCGATCGCCATGTACTTCTCCTTGTCCTTATCGCCCAGCTTGAGCGACGGCGGGAGGGTCCAGACGCCATCGGCGTAGTCCTTCGTGTCCTTCGGGTTCGCGTTGATCTCGGACTTACCGGCGAGCTTGAAGCCCGCGGCCTCGATGCGCTCGATGACCCACTTCTCCGGGAGGTAGCCCTTCTTGACGCTCTCCTCCGGCTTGGCATCGGCGGGCGCGCGGTGCTGCTCGATCCCGAGAATGCCGTTCGGCTTGAGGCTCGCGTGAATGGCGGCGAGCCACTCGTCGAGCTTGCCGGCGCTGACCATGCCCTGGAGGCCGCGCATCACGATCGCCATGTCGAGCTGGCCGTCCTTGCCGGTGATCTTCGGCGCCTTCTGATCGACGATCACGGTCTCGACCTTGCCGAAGACCTCGGGCGAGCTCTCGAGCACCAGCTTCACGCGCTCCGCGTAGAACGTGCCGCGCTCGTCGGCGGGGCCGTTCGGATCGCCGTTGGTCACGACGAGCTTGCCCTTCTTGGCGAGCGCCGGCGCGAGGAGCTCCGTGTACCAGCCCTCACCCGGGCCGTACTCGAGCACCGTCATCGTCGGCTTGAAGCCGAAGAAGTCGAGCGTCTCGACGGGGTGACGGTACTTGTCGCGATCGGCGCTCCCGGGCTTGCGCGTCTTGCTCGCGGCGGTGGCCTTGATGGCGTCCTTGCCGTTCGCGAACGTCTTGTCGGCGAGCGTCTGCGCCTCCTTCTTCAGCTCGGGCGTCCAGCGCGCGAGGGCGGCCTCGTGATCGGCCTTCATCTTCGCGCGGTCCTGCTCGAGCTCCTTGAGCGCCTCGGCCTTCTTCTTCTCTTCGGGCGTCGGCTCGGCGGGCTTGGCGGTCTCCGCGGGTGCAGGGGCGACCGCGGGGGTCTCGGGGGCCGGCGTCGCGCTCTCGGGCGGCGGGCTCGAGCCGCACGCGAGGACGACGAGCGAGAGGACCGGGGCGGTGAAGTAGGAAAGTCGCTTCATGCGCGTCTTGTTTAGTGCCACTGTCGCGGGACCTCCACCGCTTCCTGCCAGGGGGGCCGGTTGATCCACCCGTGGGGTGAGAATCCGTCCTGACTGGAGCCACAAACGGTTGGATTTACTATGGCTGCGGTAGGCACGGATCGTGGTTGGCCGTCCGCCCATGTGGTCGACTGTCGGCACGAACCGTGGGGCGATGGGGTTCCTGGCCTGCCTGCTCCTCGTGGGCTGCGCGGAGCCGGGCGCCGAGGACGCCTCCGAGTCCGGGAGCGCCGTCATCGACGAGCAGCAAGACGGACCGCCGACGGAACTGCCGGAAGCGGTCCAGATCCTCGTCGACAACCGCGCGCAGGACTACTGCACCGGCGTGCTGGTTTCGCCGACACGCGTGCTCACCGCGGCGCACTGCATGGCGGGCACGACGTTCCTCGTCCGTGCACCACACGCGCCGCTGAAGACAAACGGGCGCCCGCAGGAGAGCAAGGCGCGGAAGGCCGGCTCGGTCACGAGCTCGCGGAACTACAACGAAGAGGTCTGGAAGGAAGACGCCGCGACGCTCGATCTCGAGACGCCGATCCAGCTCGAGACCTACGCGACCGTGCGCGACGTCGAAGAGCTCGGTGAGAAGACGCTGCGCGCCGTTGCCGTCGGGCGAAGCGCGGAGAACCGAACCGCGCCCCTCGTGAAGAGCAAGGAGCTCACGGTGAGGAGCGGCACACCGTTCGGGTACACGACCGGCCTCGTGAGCCAGTACTACTCGTCCGGCGGAGACTCCGGTGGTCCGCTGTTCCTCGTCGACCCCGAGACGGGCAAGCCCACCCACGTCGTCATCGGCATCGAGCGTCAGCCCGATCCTCCGAGCGAGTACTTCACGCGGCTCACTCCCGCCGTGAAGCGCCTCGTCGCGGCCCCGCGACGAGGCAACTGATCTGCCCGGCCACACGCAATCCCACGTACCGCTCGCACCCCCGACGACTCGCCACCGTTCGTGGTGCGCTCACGCGGACCGCCGATCGTGAGCGGCTGCCCGCTGGAACCTTCCACGCGGCGCAGGTCGTCGGTCGAGAAGCGGTGACGGATCCGGATTGGCGCGAAGTCGCGCGCGCGATAGCCCATGGGGCATGAGCGGCGAATCTCTCGGCTACTTGTTGCGGCAGCTCGAAACGGCCTGGATGCTCACGAGCTACCACCTCGACGGCCTGACGACCGACGAGTGCTTGTGGCGCCCGGCAGCGAAGGGCTTGCACGTGCATCGAGTGGCGGAAGGCTGGCGCGCCGACTGGCCCGATCGCGAGGGCTACGACATCGGGCCGCCGAGCATCGCATGGCTGACGTGGCACATCGGGTTCTGGTGGTCGATGGTCCACGATCACTCGTTCGGCGCGGCGACCCTCTCCCGCGAAGACGCGGTCTGGCCCGGAACGGCGGACGCCGTGCGCGCGTGGCTCGGCCGCCTCCACGGAGACTGGCGCGCGGCGCTCGAGAAGCTCACCGACGAGGACCTGCGATCGGCGGAGCGAACGCGATGGCCGCTCCCGCCAGATCGCCCGTTCGGAGACGTCATCGCGTGGGCAAACATCGAGCTGATGAAGAACGCCTCGGAGATCGGCTACGCGCGCTTCCTCCACGGCAGCCGCTGAGCTCCGTGCGGTCGGGGCGAGAGTTCAACGCGCTTGCGGGACGACCATGACATCGCCGGGAACGTCGGCGAGCAACTGTTGCGCGATGCTCCCGAGGAGCAGCTCCGCGACCCTCCCACGCCCGCGCGTTCCGGCGACGACGAGATCGACCCGACCGGTCTGCATCAGCTCGGAGAGAAGAGCTACCGGCGTGCCGTATTCGCAGAGGAGCGGGACGCGCTGCACGGCCGGCACGGGCGTATCGGCGAGAAACGCCTGGCCGTCGAGACGCGCTTGGTGCTCGGCGCTGCTGCGGGCCGACATCTTGTCGTCGACGAAGCCTTCGCAGAGCACCTGATAGGCGTGGAACACGCTCAGCCTCGCTGTCGGGTACATCGCCAGCGCGGTCACGAGCGCTTTGCGAGAGCCTTCGGAGAAATCGCTGGCGACCATCACGTCGCGGTAGGGCCGCCGCGCGCGCGCCTTCACGACGAGCACCGGCACCTTCGAACGGCGCACGACGCTCTCGACGGTCGTGCCGAGCAGCACGCGCCCGAGCGTCTCGTCGCGCGCGACGCCGGTCACGATCAGCTCGCACCCGAGCCGTGCAGCGGTATCGAGAACCAGGGGCGCGGGCTCACCGCGCTCGACGATCACCTCGACGTCGACCATGCCCGGCTCGCTCAGGTCTGCGTAGATCCGCTGCCAGACGATCTCTTTCGGTTCGAGCGGACGCCGCCAGGACGGAGCGTCGATCACCGGCGGCGGCGCCTCGAGAGCGTGGCACACGACCAGTCGAGCTTTCCACTCACGAGCGAGCTCGGCGGCGCGATCGAGTGCTCGATCACACCGACAGCTGAGATCGGTGGCGAAGAGGATCTTCTCGGGAGGCATCCCTGCGCAGAGTGCATCTCGCGGGCCGGCGGATCTCGAAAAAGCCCCAGCGTGCCGTGCGCGACGCGCGGCCCTCCGTGCGCGCCCGTCGGACGTCCTCGGCGGGGGAAAATCCACCGGCGTCTCCGTCGAGCTGCTCACGTAGGAGCGGGCGCGGCGCTTCGCTCGACCTCGTGCTTCGGCTCATCGCGAGGCGGCGGCGTGCAAGACCATCCGTCACGCGGCTCAGGGCTCCGCAGCGGGGGCGGACTCCGCGGGCCTCAGCGAGCTGCACACGTCTCGTGAGCGCTCACGAGAACGAGAGGGCATGCAGCGACTGACCGCTCGCCACGAAGAGGACACCACGCGCGTCGAGGATCGGCGGCGTGACGAACACGGTCCCCGGAGCCGAGAAGAGCTCGGTCACCCGAACGCGGGAATCGATCGCGAGGATCTTCCCGCCGTCGGCGACGAGCACGTGATCGTCGGAGGTGATGCTGATCCCGCCCGTCGGAGCACCGCGACGCTCCCAGACACGTCTTCCGTCGAGGCCGCGCGCAAGGAGGCCCGTGTCCACGACGAAGACGCGCAGCTTGTTGCCGAGGACTGGCGGTCCGAGCGCACGTCGACCACCGCCGATGATGCGCTGGCGACCGATCCCGCCTCCGCTGGCGAGCGGCACCGTCCACAAGACGAGGTCCTCGGATTGCCGAACGACGACGCACGCCGTTCCGGCACCGTCCATCGCGACGTCGATCGCATCGAAGCTCCCCTCGATCGCGCGCTCGCCGACATGCACACCGCCGCCGTTCACCATGACGACGAGCCCCTTGTGCAAGGCGGTCTTGGCGTCGGCCGGGAGATCCGCCGAGCGCGTCTCGTCGGGAACGACGACGCCACTGGCGCGATCGAGTCGGACGGTCGCGTCGGTCTTGCCAGCGTCGAGGCGACGACCGTCCGTGTCGAAGAGCGCCCACCCGTCGGCGCCGGTGACCGCGACGCGATTGCCCGCCGCGAGGACGAACGAAGCACGGAGGGGCGGACAGACGCCCGCGCATGGCTCTCGTCTCGGCGGACCGAGCGGCATGCGCCACTCCTCCTTCGCGCCGCCCTTCGGTAACGGGACGTCGAGCCGCGAGCTCCGCTCGTCGCGGACGTACGCCACCGGAACATCACCCGGGCCCGACGTCGCCACGAACGGCTCCGGCTTCGTCTCCTCGTTCGCCGGTACGACCGTCACGCTCGACGGACGTTCTGGTTCGCCGGAGTCCGCAAGGCGCCGCTCCCTCACGCGAGGGCTGTTCGCCGACGAGGCGCCGCCACACCCCGCGAACGCACCCGCGCCGGCGAGCAAGAGGAGAGCGACGATCGCGCGGCGATCCACGGGCCCACGTTACCAGCAGGAAGTCGACCGCCGTACGCGGAGAGAACGGTCGAGCTCGGCCCCGTCGCGATGCAGCGATGCATCGTTGCGGCGATGAGGCCGAGCCACGCAGGCCGCTCGACGCGATCCGGCGATCCGCTATGGTGCGCCGAGACACGATTCGTCTCGCGCGCATCGTACCGACGTTTTCATGCCGTCCATCTTCGATCCGCTCGTCTTCCGCACAGGCCTGTCGGCGCGCAACCAGGTCGTCCTCGCGCCGCTCACCAACAAGCAGAGCCACGACGACGGCTCGCTCTCCGACGACGAGCTGCGCTGGCTCGTCGCGCGCGCGGCTGGCGGGTTCGGCGTCGTCATGACGTGCGCGGCGCATGTCGCGAAGGACGGGCAAGGCTGGCCGGGAGAGCTCGGGATCTTCGACGATGCGCTCCTGCCGGGGCTCGAGCGTCTCGCGAGCGCGCTCCGCAAGCACGCGGCAGTGTCGATCGTGCAGATCTTCCACGGCGGCATGCGCGCGGATGCGAGCGCGAGCGGCGTCCGTCCGTGGAGCGCGAGCGAGATCGACGGAGCGAGGGCAGCGACGGAGGCCGACCTCGAGCGCGTCATCGAACAGTTCGGACGAGCCGCCGCGCGCGCTCGGCGAGCGGGCTTCGATGGCGTCGAGATCCACGGCGCGCACGGCTACCTCCTGACGCAGTTCCTCAGCGCGACGCAGAACCGGCGCACGGACGGATGGGGCGGCTCGCTCGAGGGCCGCGCGCGTCTGATCCGCGAGACGATGCGACGCGTGCGGGCGGAGACCGGCCCGGGCTTCGCGGTGGGCGTTCGGCTCTCGCCCGAAGACTTCGGCAACGCGCGTGGACTCGATCTCGACGAGAGCCTCCAGACGGCGCGCTGGCTCGCAGAGGACGGCGCGGACTTCATCCACGTCTCGCTCTGGGACGCGCATCGCAACACGACGAAGCGTCCGAACGATCACGCCCTGCCGCTCTTCCGTGAGGCGCTGCCTTCCGACGTGAAGGTGCTGGTCGCGGGGAAGATCTGGACGCGCGCCGAGGCGGAGGGCCAGCTCGACAAGGGCGCCGACGCCGTCGCGCTCGGGCGCTCGGCGATCCTGAATCCGGATTGGCCGCTGCGCGCGCGGACGGACGGCTGGGAGCCGAAGCGTCCTCCTGCGTCCGTCGAGGAGCTGCACGAGCGCGCGCTGTCGCCACGATTTGCAGAATACATGCGTCAGTGGAAGGGCTTCGTCGCCCCATGACGCGCGCGATCGACCTTTCCGGGGATCGGATCCGCTCGCTCATCCGACCTCGGACGGCCTAGAATCGGCGCGTGGGCATGTTCGACCACCTCGCACGATGCAGCGACATGAAGACCGAGGACGCCGATGCCGCGTGTGCATCGCGCGAAGCCTTCACCTCATTGCTCCAGCGGCTCGCGCAGGTCTCTGCACCGAACACGGGAGCTGCCTCGCTCCTCGTGGCGCTCTCACGATTGGCCCGCAGGCCGAGCGAATGGGTGGACGGCGACCTCGCCATCGAGCTCCTCGACGGCGACGACTGCACGGTGGTCGACGTGATGACCGACCTCGGTGCCGGAATGCGGGAGCGACTCCTTCAGCCGGTCCGCCTCCGTATCCCCCTCTCCGAGCTCACGGACGCGCTGGATGCGGACGCGAGCCACCTCGCCGGCGCGCTCCGGGTGAGCCGCCGCTCCTGGAAGCGCGTCACCTTGGACGCAACCGCGCCGGTACGCCGGTCTTCGCGGCCTCCGCGCATCTCGGACACCTCGCTCGTCGCCGTCCGCACGCCGTTGCCGAAGCCCACTCCTAAACGCCCATCGGTCACCGACGAGGCGAGCATCGACGCCGGCTGGGACGAATGAGCGCCATCGTCGACGCGAGCTCGGACGCGGGCACGGGCCCGTTCTTCTTCGATCGAACTGCACTGCGCATGCAAGCGCGTGCGCGCCGAGAGGACTACCTGCGCGCGGAGCCGTTCCCGCATGCAGTCTTCGACGGTTTCCTCGGCGAGCCGACGTCTCGCGCGCTCGCCGAGCGCTTCCCCGGGCCGTCGCATCCGGGCTGGATGCGGCGCGACTACCGCGAACAATCAGCGCGTCTGGGGCAGCTCCAGCGCACGGGATTCGACGGGGTCGATCCGATGATCCGTCAGCTTCTCGCCGAGCTCACGGGGATGGCGTTCCTGGACTTCCTCTCCGAGCTCACGAACATCGAGGGGCTCATCCCCGATCCCCATTTCCGCGGAGCCGGGCCCTCGCTGACGCTGCCCGGCGGACACCTCGCGCTCCACGCGGACTTCAACCGGGACAGGACGCGGCATCTCGCACGCAAGCTCACGGTCATCTACTACCTCCCGCGCAACTGGGAGCCTGCGTGGGGCGGTGCTCTCGAGCTCTGGGACGCGGGGCGAACACGCTGCGATGCGAGCTATCTCCCGCTCCGCGATCGGCTCCTCGTGATGGCGCACGGCGATACGCATTGGCACGGGCACCCCGCCCCCCTCGCCTGTCCCGAAGGCGCGTTTCGTGCGTCGGTGTCGGCGTACTACTTCGTCGCCGCGCCTTCGGCCGACGACGACGACGCCCATGGAGCGATCTGGGCGTAGCGGCAGCCGCCGCGCCCGACGCGGAGACAGGTGACGCCGCCACGTCGTCGCTCGTCGACGAGAGAGCGTCCCTCGCGAGCGCTCTCGAAGCGGATCAGAGGCCGCGCATCTCCCACGTGCCGCCGCCGCTGTCCGCGGCGAAGTAACCCCACGTGCCGGTGAGGTTGCGCTCCGAGACGCTCGCGCGGCGGAGCGAGGCGCGACCCGAGCCCGGCGGAAGGAGCGTGCCCCAGGTGCACGAGAGCTGAAGACCGCTCTGGTCCTTCACGCAATCGACGCGACCATGCACGCCGTTGTCCTGGAACGTGCACGCGAGCATCGACCCGTTCTCCGTGCAGCTCATCGGCCCGCGGCTGCTCGAGTAGGTCCCCGAGAGAGAAGCCGCGCCGGACGGTGACGGTGACGGTGACGGTGACGGTGACGGTGACGGTGAGGGCGACGGCGCGGGCGGCGCGTTCGCAGGGATGAGGTCCCATTGCCCGCGGCTGTTCGACGAGAAGAAGTCGCCGTAGGTCCCTGCGAGCACGCCACTCGCCTGACGCTGGAACACCGCGCGCCCCTGACCACCGCCGGTCCAGCCGCAGTCGAGCTGCGCGCCGTTGGCGCCGCAGAACATCGCACCGCCGGGGTACTGGCAGCTCACCGTGCTCCCGTTCTGCGTGCAGCTCACGTCTCCGCGGCTCGAGCGATAGCTGCCGGCGAATCCGCTGGCCACGGGCTGCGGAGACGGCGCGGGACCAGGTGCAGGCGCGGGACCGGGTGCAGGCGCCGGACCAGGCGACGGCGTCGCACCGCCGGCTCCGTAGAGCTCTTCGAGCGCCGCGCGATCGCCGGTGGACAGCCCTTCGCGCTGGCCGATCGATGCTCCGGGGATCTTCGGAATGATGGTCGCTTTGCCCGTGCGGCTGAACGCACGGGACGAGTAGTGCATGATGCTCCCGAAGTCGTACGCACCGATGTCCTGGCCGCGGCCATCACGCTTGTCGAACTGACTCCGATACGACGGGCTGATCTCGTCCCATGCGATGGTGATGAACCCATCGCGATCGCCTCGCGACTGCTCGTGATAGAAGCCCGCCGCGTGCAGCACCTCGTGCACGATGCTGCCCTGCCCGCAGTCGGCGACCTCGATCTCCTGCGCACCGCCGATTCGACCTAGGTACGAGCTGCAGCCGCTGCCTTCTCCACTGTCACGGAAGACGACGTAGTCGCGGTCCGAGGCGGTGCGCGGTCGGAGCTTCAACGGTGTCGTGTTCATGTGCTGGACCGCCCAGTTGATGAAGCCGATCGTCGCGGGCTTCACCGAGGCGTCCACGGCGTAGGGGATCATCGAGCCCGGCCAGAAGTGCTCGCGGTTCGCGAGGGCGACCGCAGACCTGACGTTGGTCGCGCCACCGCGCGGGAGCGCAAAACGAAGCGGGACTTCGTTCGCCGGCCCGAGGAGGATGTCGCCCTCCATGATCGCCATCCCGTTCACGACGTCGTAGCTCACGAGCTGCTGTGTCGTGCTCCCGGGAAGAAACAGAGGCGCACGCAGGTGCTGCCGCGGAGCCGCCGGGCGATGGCTCTCCATCGCGACAGGCATGGGAGCTGGGTGGCTACCGGCAGGCGCGCCGGTTTGCTGCGAGAAGTAGCAGCCGCCAAGGAGCATGCACGGTGCGAGCAGGCCGAAGCGCGCGCGCGCGGAACGTCGAAGAGCCTCCATCGAAGCAAACTATGGCATGGCACGCGCGCCCGAGCGTTTGCTTTCGACGCGCGCTGCGAAACGCGACGCATCGCGAAGCACGCATCGAGCTGCATGTGAGGTAGCCTCGGTGCATGCGACGAGCGACGGTTCATGTGCTCACGACGTTCCTGCTCTTCTCCGGCTCAGCTCTCTCCGGCGGATGCGAGCCGAGCACGCCCCCCGCGGCGCCCACGGCGGCGAGCTCCGAACGGCCGAGCTCGTCCGACGAGACGACGGCACACGACGCCACCACGGCATCACCGGCCGACGGAGCCGACGCTGGGCAGAGCACCCGGACCTTCTTCGTTCGCGAGACCTTTGCAGCCTGCGATGGCGAGGGCCCGATGAAATGCATGCAGGTCCGCGAGTCGGAGAAGGGCGAGTGGGAGCTCTTCTACGGTCGCATCGAAGGCTTCACGTACGAGGAGGGCAACAAGTACCAGCTCCGCGTCGAGGTCCGTGAGAATCCGAACCCGCCTGCCGGCGGCTCGTCCCTGCGCTATCGCCTCGTCGAGATCCTCTCGAAGGAGAAGGTCGCGTCGGCCACGAAGGGCCCATGATCCTCACGCGCGCCGGACGCGAGACGACGCCACGCGCTCGACGAGAGCGACTCCACCCGCTGGCCGGCTGCTAGCATCGAGCACTGGATGCCCCGCACGCTTCTCTCGATCGCGCTCCTCGCCTGCGCTGCGACGAGCGGATGTTCCCCCTCGTCCACCAATGGCAAGTCCGCGCCGGCGCCGGCGCCGGCATCGCCCGACGACGATCGCGACGCGGCCGCGAGCGCGGACGGCGCCGTGTCGAGCTGTCCAGTCGCGGGCAAGGGCGTCGTCGCTGGGACGGTCACGCATCCGGCCCTGCTCGAGGCGTCCGGCCTCACGGCGAGCACGCTCACCCCAGGCGTGCTCTGGACGCACAACGACTCCGGTGACAGCGCGCGAATCTTCGCGCTCCGTGCCGACGCGACGCTCGCTGCGGAGGTGAAGGTTGCAGGCGCCGACGCGAACGACTGGGAAGCGATCGCGGCAGGTCCGTTCGAGGGAGCGCCGGCGCTCTACATCGGAGACATCGGCGACAACCCGAAGTCGCGCGCCAGCGTCACGATCTACATCGTGCGAGAGCCGTCACTCACGCCACCACCGACGAGCGTGACCGTCGCGAAGCGGCTCGATCTCACGTACGAGGACGGCCCGCACGACGCCGAAGCGCTGCTCGTCGATCCCACGGACGGCACCATCGTGATCGCCACGAAGAACCTGAACGGCAAGAGCGGCATCTACGTGGCCGACACGAGGCGATCGGTCCTCACGCTCGCGACGACACTCGATGGCCTGCCGTGGGTCACCGACGGATCGGTGTCGAAGGACGGCCGGCTCGTCGCGCTGCGGACCTACGGCACCGCCTTCGTATGGATGCGCGCGCCGGGGACCACTTTGGTCGACGCGCTCCAGGGGACGCGTTGCCCGCTCTCGCTCGAAGGCGAGCCCCAGGGCGAGGCCATCGCGCTCGCGAACGACGGAAGCTCGTACTTCACGCTCTCGGAGAAGAAGGACCAGCCGCTCTGGTCGTTCACGCTCACGCCGCCGACGCCGCGCTGATCCCCACGCCCGACGCCGACGCCGACGCCGACGCCGACGCCGACGCCGACGCCGACGCCGACGC
>ERZ778025.222-NODE-222-length-162908-cov-14.584896_pt1 | contig 162908 bp, 118 predicted proteins | sample MGYA00375755_ERZ778025 | MGnify/ENA primary metagenome ERZ778025 (study PRJEB29350, sample SAMN05389825) | bioreactor metagenome | isolation source: Thiocyanate bioreactor | place: South Africa: University of Cape Town | collected 2014-03-17 ...
CGCCCTCGCCCTCGCCCTCGCCCTCGCCCTCGCCCTCGCCCTCGCCCTCGCCCTCGTTCTTGATGTCCATCGACGCGGGCGGGGCTTGACGGTGCTCACCGCGATCCCCATTGTTGCCCAATCAAACGGCGGAGTCGTCATCGCCGTCGTGGGTACAGGAGGGGAGGGGGAGTTGGCTCGTCGAGGCTCGCATCAGCTGGAGCTGCCCGTCGTCACCGAGTCTCCGCGGTCGCGGGGTGGCCGGAGGAAAGGGGCGGGGAGGAGGCGCGCGAGCTCGCTTGGGCGGCCCAACGTCCCGCATCGCACGCGGCCTGAGCACAAGGGGCGCTATCCCGTTCACGTGACGATGCGGGCTCGTCGTGACGTCCCGCCGCTTCGCAGTCAGCTCGTGAGGAACCTCGTCCGCGACGTGCTGAAGGCGCAAGCGAAGCGCTCGTACGCCACCGAGTTCCAGGTCGTTCACTTCTCGATCCAGCGCGACCACCTTCACCTGATCGTCGAGGCGCTCTTGCCTAAAGGGGCGGACGACGGCGCTGGCCACGACGGCGCTCTCGGTGAGCGAGCGAATCGACGCGCGACGCAGGCTCGGGCGAACCAAGAGCGGGAGGCTCTCCGTCGCGGCATCAGCGGGCTGGCGATCTCCTTCGCGCGGCAGCTCAATCGTCGATTGGGGCGGAGGGGCAAGGTCTGGGCCGATCGCCATCATCGTCGCGATCTCGAGAGCCCGACCGCGGTCCGGAACACGATCCTCTACGTCCTCCAGAACTGGCTCCGGCACGGGATGAAGACGTTTGGTGACGGGGTCGTCGATCCGTACTCGACGGCGCTTCGCTTCCGTGGCTGGGCCGACGCTCACGCGACGACCATCGAGACCGAGCCATGGCCGGACCCATCGCCCCGAACGTGGCTCCTTCGAGAAGGCTGGACCCGCGCGGGCGGCCCGCTGAGGACGACGGACGTGCCGCCTGCCGCGCGCGGCGTTCGCTATGCGTCGATCGTCGAGTCCTACGTTCCGGGCTCGACGTCGGCTCCACGCTGAGCTCCTCGACCAACGAGCTTCGCTTCGTACCCGTCGCTGTCACTGTGTCGCACTCGCTCTCAGATCATCGGCGCCAGCATCCCCCGCCGTCGAGCTTCGGGCACGTCTGCGCCTGCTCGATGAGTGGGGCGCCGAGGCGGCTCACCGTCCGGCCCAGGAGCGAGCAACTGGGAGGCGCTGCTATACGCGAAGAAGCGGCGCTCGATGGTGCTCGAGGCTGCCTGCTGTCGGATGCCAGTCGGGTCGACATCTCATCGACGCCACCGAACGAGCCGCGTCGTTCGCGAGGAGCCCGACATCAGACATCGGCGGAGCAAGCGAGTCGACGTGCCGAAGCGGCCCTGGAGGAGACACCGCGTCCTTCGTTGGCGGTCAGCACTGCTGCCGGCGTTGCAATCGCGGTCTACTTGCACCGTAGTCCCTCTGACCGGCTGCCGACTCCGCACCCGTGTCTCCCACTCTCGCGATGAGCTCAGCGCGATCAACGGCTCAGGTCGACCTAGTGATCGGCCGGTGCCTCACCCCTGCGCGAGCGTCGCGAGCTTGGCGAAGAGCGCACCTGCGATCGGGTGCTCGAGCCTCCAGGTGATCCCGATGGGGCGATCACCCTTCGCGGAGTCGAACAGGGCCGGCCCGAGGAACGCGTACGGCGCTTCCGGATCCGTGCGCACGAAGAGGTAGAAGCGCCAGCCGTTGCCCGGGCTATCGAGATAGCGCCGTCCGGAGGGGCGCTCGCGACTCGCCGCAGCCTGCGTCTCCCAGTGAAAGAGGGTTCGGCTGATCGCGTAGTCGCGATAGCGCGTCGTCGGCGAGAAGCTCGCGCCCGACTTGTCGAGCGTCACGAAGAGCAGCTCACGCTGCTCGTCTTTGAGCTGCAGGATGCCTGCTTGCGGTGTGACGCCCTTGCTTCCCGGCTTCACGAAGCCGACGGCCGCGACGATCTCGCGACGCGAGTAGTGCCGGTGCAGCGCGAGCGGCCACTCCGCTACCGGATAGACCTCCTCGGCGAGCGCGACGCGCTCGGTGAGCACGTCGGCGAGTTGCGAGAGCTCCTCGCGGATCGCGGAACGTCCGAACAGCCACGGTGCGCCATCCGTCGGATCGCGCAAGACGCCCCGATGATTGAGCTGGAACTCGAGCATTGTGAGGCGACGCAGGTAGGTCGCGTCATTCTGCGCGTTCGGCCTGTCCTTCCACAGACCGAGGCGGGTCATGTCGTCGGTATGGAGCAGGCGCTCGAGCCGGCGACTCAGATCGAGCGCCTCGTCGTCGACGCCGCCGTCGAGCGCGCCGGCGCGTGTGCGAAGCGAGGTCCAGCCGCCGGCGCGATAGACGTCTTCGACCTCGCGGCCGCTGCCGTCGAGGAACTCGCCGAGCGTCACGTCCGCGCCGCGTCCGGCCATCTCCCGGAGCTCGCGCGTCAGCACCGCGGCGTTCGCGACCGCGCTCTTCAGCGACGTGAGCACCCGCTCCTTCACGACGGCGTCGAGCTGGAAGACGCAGCCGCTCGGGAGATAGGGGAAGCCCTCTTGGACGTCGCGCTCGAGCCGCCCGCGCGCGACACCGGTGATGGCCGAGTAGATCTCGTCGAAACGGAACTCGGCCCGATGCTGGCCGATGAAGTCGAGAACGAGGCACGACGACTTGCCCTCGAAGAGGCGGAGGCCGCGGCCGATCTGCTGCATGAACAGGGCGGCGCTCGTCGTCGGTCGGAGGAGGAGCAGCGTGTCGACGAAGGGAAGGTCGACGCCCTCGTTGTAGAGATCGCAGGTGCAGAGCACGTTCACCGTTCGCTCGCGGAGCCGCTGAGGAGCGAGCCGGCGGGCCTCGTCGGGTGAGCCGCCGTAGACGAGCTCGGCCGGAATCCCGCGGGCGGTGAGCGCGCTTGCCATGAACGCGGCGTGCTCGACCGAGACGCAGAACGCGATCGCCCGTATGCGGCGCGGGTCGACCACACGCCGTCGTAGCTGTTCGACGATGAGATCGACGCGCGCTTCGTTGCCGGTGTAGAGGGTCGAGAGCTCGTCGAGCGGGTACCCGCGCCGCGACCAACGCAGCTTCTCGAGGTCGGTCCCGGCGGCGTCGGCGACTCCGTAGTACTCGAACGGCACGAGGAGCTGACGATCGAGCGCGTGCCAGAGTCGAAGCTCGGCGGCGATGCGGTCGCCGAAATCGGGGAGCAGCGACTTGCCGTCGGATCGCTCGGGCGTAGCGGTCAATCCAAGGAGCACCTCGGGTCGAAGCAGCCGCAGGACACGCTGGTAGGAGTCGGCCGGTGCGTGATGGCACTCGTCGACGACGACGAAGCGGAAGTGGTCCGCCGGCACGCGCTCATCGAGATTGTTCGCAGCGCTCTGGATGGTCGCAAAGACGTACTCCCACTGCGAAGGGACGTTGCCGTCGACGCACAGCTCGCCGAACGCGTGATCCCGGAGCACCTGGCGAAACGTCGCGAGCGCTTGCTCGAGGATCTCGCGTCGGTGGGCAAGGAACAGGAGCCGCGGCCGCGTCTGCGCCCGCTCGCAAGCGCGCAGATAGTCGAAGGCGGCGATGACCGTCTTCCCCGTACCGGTCGCAGCGATGACGAGGTTGCGATGACGGCCGTGCAGCGCACGCTCCACTTCGATCCGATCGAGGATCTCGAGCTGGAACGGGAACGGCTGGAGCGTGAAGAGCGGGACGACGGTGGGCGTCGCCGACTGCCGCTCGTCACGAAGCGCAACTCGAAGGCGCTGCCTGCTGCTCTCGGCTGCCGGGTCATACGGTTCGAACTCGGTGTCGTTCCACAGCCCTTCGAAGGTCCCGCGGAACTTGTCGATGACGCTCGGAAGGTCGGCCGCGCAGACCTTCACCATCCACTCGAGCCCGCTGCCGAGCGCAGTCGCCGTGAGGTTGGCCGACCCGACGTACGCGGTGTGCAGCCCAGAGCTGCGCTCGAAGAGCCAGGCCTTGGCGTGAAGCCGCGTGCGGCGGACGTCATACGAGATGCGGACCTCGGCACCGGTCAGCGCGGCGATCGCCTCGACGGCGTTCACCTCGGTCGTCCCGGTGAACACGGTCGTGAGGAGCCGGATCCGTGCGCCACGGCGAGCAGCCCGTTCGAGCTCCTCGCGCACCGCCCGCACGCCGCCGAGCGTCACGAAGGCAGCGAGGATGTCGATCGAGTCCGCCGACGCGATCTCGCGCGAGAGCTCGTGCCCGAGCGCCGGATCCTTGGGCGCACGCGTGAGGAGCGTCGAGGTCGAGAGCGGCGAAGCCGGCCGGAGGGGCGGAGCCGTCCGGTAGAGCGATTGCAGTAGACGAGCGGGAGCCGCGACACGCGACGCTCCCGCATCGGCAGCGGCAGCGGCAGTGGGCACCAGCTCCGCGAGGCGGTCGAGGAGCCCGTGGACGATCGCGATCTGCTCGTCCGCGCCACCGGCATCGCGGAGCGCGCCTTCGAGCTCGCGCGTGAAGTGGCGAGCCAGCCACGCGGGAAGGTCGGTGTCCTCGAGCGCGCGGAGCTCGGGGACCGAGGGCGCGGAGGCAGCGACGTCGCGCTCGAGCAGCTGCGTGAGGAGGTGCTCGTAGATGCCGTCACGTAAGGAAGCGGGCACGAGAGCAGGGTACTACGATGAAGCGCCCGCGTCGGCCCGTCAGTCGGCTACGAACGAGGGCGCTCGGCTGCTGGACCTCGATGCGCGTCCCTTCAGTTCGCGCGGACGCTGCCCGGCCTGTCGCGCACGGAGAGCGCGAGGAGTGGACGTCGCGCCCGAAGTACGAAATTCTAGCTGGAGCGGAGCCTTCGACCCAATGCGTGAGCAAGTGATCTGGAGCTCGCCCGAAGCGATTCGCGTGACGCTCCGCGACGGCGAGATGTTCACCGACCCGAGGTACGGCCGGTCCATCGACCCCAAGAGCGAGCAGCACCTGCGCAGCGTGCTCGCACTGACCGACGAAGAGCGTCTCGGGCTCGTGCCTCCTCCCACCGACGCGCAGCTCACGGCGTACCGATTGGTCGAAGTACTGTGCATGTTCGCCCACCGACGGCTCTGCGAGGGCGCGTTCTCCGACGCGCTGTGCTTCTACGACTTCCTCACGCTGGTGCCGCGACACCACGACGGCACCCTCTATCAGAACGCGCTCTACGCGGTGATGGATGACAATCATCACCTCGGCGTGATGCCCGAGCGAGCACGGCGCTACCTCGAACGCTGCCTGCCGAATGCGCCTCGGTTCCCCGCGATCTTCTACAACGCCTCCGGCGTGTGGCTCGAGCTGGGCGACGCCGACGCATCCATCGCGTGCGTGCGTGACGCGATTCGCTACGGGTACGCCAATCTCGATCAGATCCGCACCGACGCCACGCTGGTGAAAGCACTCGGCGCCGACCCGCGTTTCACCTCTGCGTTCGATGATCCCTCGCTGCTCGCTGAGCAGCGCGAACGCATCATGCCGCCTTCGTTGCGCGCGCTCCGCGACGTCGACCAGGGCGATCCGGCGCTGGAGATCCATACAGCGCTCGAAGCTCCCGAGAAGACCTTCGCGCGGATTGTCGCCTTGGGGGCACCCGTGGCGGCGGACCGACTCCGCGTGTTCGGTGACGATGCGCGTGGTGGCGTGGTGGCGTTCTGGCGTACCGACCCGGCCCTCTCGCTCGACGAGGAGCCCATCGTTCATCTCGGCAGCGATGGTCGACGCGCCGTGCTCGCTCGCGATCTGGCCGACTTCGTCGTCTTGCTGGAAGGCGGTATCGATCCGGTCGAGCCCAGGACCGACGAGCTCGTCGAGCAGCTCGCGGGGGTCTCGTTCCGCCAGGTGAAGAACCACCTCGCGAAGTATCACCCCAGCCGCGTCGGCCGCACCGTCGCGCAAGCCGTAGATGCAGCGCGAGCCGCAGCTCCGGATTTTCCAACTTCTCGATGAGCCGCTAGCCCAACGCTGCTCCGTCCAGGCTCGGCGGCAGGGCCAATTCAGCGGCAAGCGCCCGCGCCACGGCCCCCGCTCCCGGCTCATCCATCACGATCGTGTAGTGGTTGGTTCCCGGAACATCCGTGACGCGCAGCTGGGGCAGCCGCTCCCGCCAGGCGTTGATGTAGTCCGGGGCGTACAGGCCCGGCTCTTCGTTGAGCAGTCCGCGCGGGGCGCGCAGCAGGTGCACTGGATGGGCCAGTTCTTCCAGCGCCTGGAGCAGGGCGGTGCCCCGGTGCAGGTCCGCGATGTCCTCAGCGAGGGCTGCGTAGCTGGTGGCCGAGCGAAGGCCGCCGGCGCCGTCGGGCGCAAGGTCATAGTCCAGGTAGTCGTGAAGCAGCGCGTTCCAGTGTCCGACGAAGGCCGGGTGGGGCTTCCAGAGCTCCAGGTACTCCTCCCGGGACGCGAACACCCGATTCAGCCGTTCGGCAGCCGAGCCCAGCACCGCCTGCACCACCTGCTCGTCGCTCAGCCCGGCCGGCACGTCGAGCGGGAGTCCGCCGTCGACCAGTACCAGGCTCCCCACGAGCTGCGGGTGCCGGTTGGCCAGCACGAGCGCGGCAAAGGCTCCCATGGAATGGCCGGCGACGACGGCGCGCGGAACATCGAGTACCTTCAGGACCGTCGCGAGGTCATCGGCATGGACCGGCATCCCGTAGGGGCCGGGCAGCGTATTGCTGCGGCCGCGGCCCCGCAGGTCCGGGGCGATGAAGCGCACCTCGGGCAGCGCCTGAGCCACGAGTGCCCAGGCACGGTGCGAGGCCGTGATGCCGTGGACTGCCAGAACCGTCGGGGCCGCCGAATCGAGCGGACCCCAGATGCCCGTGCGCAGGAGGCCTCCCCTGACAGGTATGTCGAGGCTCTTGTATGCGGTCATCGACTGCTCCACCCGCCATCCATCGTGTAGGAGGCTCCGGTGACCATTCCGGCGTCGGCTCCGGCCAGCCACGCAGCGAGCGAGGCCACTTCTCCGGGCTCCACCAGGCGCTTGACTGCTGATTCGGTGAGCATGACCGAGCGGACCACTTCGTCTTCCGGAATGGAGTGGAGCCGAGCCTGGTCCGCGATCTGCGCCTCGACGAGAGCAGTGCGCACGTAGGCCGGGTTGATGCAGTTGGATGTCACTCCGTGCGGTCCCCCTTCGAGCGCCGCCACCTTGGACAGGCCTTCCAGTGCGTGCTTGGCGCTCACGTAGGCGCTCTTGAACGCCGAGGCGCGCAGGCCGTGGACGCTGGAGATGTTGATGATGCGGCCAAAGCCGCGCTCGTACATGCCCGGCAGGGCCGCGCGGATCAGCAGGAACGGTGATTCGACCATCAGCCGGTGGACCAGCCGGAACGTTTCGGGATCGAAGTCCTGGATCGGGTTGATGTGCTGGATCCCGGCGTTGTTGATGAGGATGTCGATGTCCAGGGACAGGGCGTCGAGCGCCCGGGTCTCGCTGAGATCCACGTGCCATGCCGTTCCGCCAGTGTCAGCGGCAACCCGCGCGGCAGCATCGACATCGACATCGGCGACGGTGACCTTGGCTCCCAGTCCGGCGAATTTCCGGGCGCATGCCTCGCCGATACCGCTGCCGCCTCCGGTGATGAGTACCGACCGCCCGTCGAGGGCCGGCCCGGTGGATCTGCCTCCACTCATTGTTCAGCTCCTTTGCCGGTCGCGGGCGCCATTTCCGTTTTATTCCCGGTCCGCTGATATCCAAACCAGTGGCCCGCAGCATACGGTGCAGATTGGCCACTACCTCGCCGGTGGAATCGCGCGCCGTTGCCTTGTGGCTCATTCTCTCTCCCCCATCGTGGTGACTATCGCGGTGGCCTGCTCCAGAAAAATTGGACCAGCAGGTATTGACGAAGGAACCTCGTCGCAGGAGACGGGCTCATCCGTCGGGGGCATCGGTCGTCACCCGGGCCTCGACGTCGCACGACGGCGACGCCGATCACGAGGCGCTGTAGTGCGGCGGGGAACGACGTCGTCGAGGCAAGAAGCTCGGGCGCTCGAGAGCGGTGCTCCTGGGCGGAACGCTGGAAGTCGACGTCCGCCTCGTCGACGTGAGTCGAGTAGTGCCGGACCCGCGCGCGGAAGTTCTTTCTCGCTCGAGCAGATCTTCCGTCTGGCCGGAACGTATGTCCTGCCTTCGATGGTAGCCTGCGCTCCGATGGTCGAGATCGTCCGGGCGCTGTCGTTTCGCGCGCTCCTGCTGGCGCTGTCATTCTTCTCCCTCTCTCTACTGAGTGCAGCCGACGCACGCGCGGAAGGTCCCCTGGACCCGAAGGCCGTACCCGAGCCGCTTCGGCCGTGGACCGGGTGGGTGCTTCATGGAAAGGCCGACCTCTGCCCGACGCTCCACGGCGTCTCGGGGGGCGCGCCGCAATGTACGTGGCCGGCGCGGCTCGATCTCGTGCTCGACGAGAAGCGGGGTTCGTTCAGGCAGATCTGGCATGCCGATGCGCGTCGGTCGGTGCCGCTGCCGGGGGACGACAAGCGGTGGCCGCTCGACGTGACCGTCGACGGCAAGCGCGCGGTCGTGGTTCCGCGTGACGGGGTGCCGAACGTGGAGCTCGAGCCGGGAGATCACGTCGTCAGCGGGAGCTTCGCCTGGGACTCGTTGCCGGAGTCGATCCAGATCCCGCCGCAGACGGCGCTGCTCGAGCTCTCGCTCCGCGGCAAGAAGATCGATCAACCGAACCGCGACGCGAAGGGAACGGTGTGGCTTCAGAAGACGCTCGCGGCGGAGGAAGGAGAGCGCCTCGACTTCGTCGTGTTTCGGCGTGTCGCCGACGAGGTGCCCGTCCTCCTGACGACCCGCATCGTGATCAACGTCGCCGGTCGCAATCGCGAGGTGCTCCTCGGCAAGATGCTGCCCAAGGGGTTCTTGCCGATGGCGCTCGAGAGCCAGTTGCCTGCTCGGGTGGAGCCGGACAGCCGTCTGCGGGTGCAGGCGCGCCCGGGTACGTGGACGATCGAGGTCGTCGCTCGCAGCGAGGGACCCGTCCACGAGATCAAGCGCCCGGTCCCCGAAGGTCCGTGGCGTGAGGGTGAAGAGGTCTGGGTCTTCGATGCCCGGACGAACCTGCGGCTCGTGGACGTCGAGGGCGTGTCGGCGATCGACCCGCAGCAGACGTCGCTGCCCGAAGACTGGAAGCGCCTTCCTGCCTATCCGCTCAGCCTCGACGACACGCTGCGCTTCACGGAGAAGCGGCGTGGCGATGCGGAGCCTCCGCCGGACCATCTCACTCTCGACCGCACCTTGTGGCTCGACTTCGACGGCCGCGGGCTCACCGCGAGCGACACTCTGAGCGGCAACCTCCGCCGCGCATCACGGCTGGAGATGCTCCCGCCGACCGTGCTCGGCCGCGTCGCCATCGGCGGGAAGGACCAGTTCATCACGCACCTCGAAGGCGACGCCGCGAAGACCGGAGTCGAGGTCCGGCAGGGCGAGCTGAGCGTGAGCGCGGACAGCCGCGTTCTCGCGGACCCGCTCGACCTTCCGGCCGTCGGTTGGAACCACGACTTTCATTCCGTCTCGGCGACGCTTCATCTCCCGCCCGGCTTCCGCCTCGTCCACGCTACGGGGGTGGACGACGTGCCGTCGACGTGGATCAAACACTGGACGCTGCTCGAGCTGTTCCTCGGCCTCGTCCTCGCGATCGGCGTCTGGCGCCTCTTCGGGGCGCGGTGGGGCGCGCTCGCCCTCGTCACGTTCGCGCTCACGTTCCCGGAGGCGGGGGCACCGAAGTACGTCCTCATCTTCGTGCTCATCGCCGAGGCGCTCGTTCGCGCGCTCGACGGAGCGCTGAAGAAGGCCGGCGAGACGCCGACGAGAGGCGTGGTCCTCGCGAGGCGCGGCGCCGGTGGCATCCGTGCGGCGGCGGCGGCGCTCCTCGTGCTCCTCACGATTCCCTTCCTCGTCAGTCACGTCCGGTATGGACTCTTCCCGGCGCTCGCGATGGGCAGCGCGGGAGGTGCGGATGGCGACGCGGGCATCGCAGCGTTCCTTCCGGCGGGAGGCGGCGCCAGGTCGGAGTCCGGCGCCGACGACCTCGCTGCTGCGGAGACGCCGGCGCCCGAAGCCGCGCCCCAGCCGCCGATGCAGAACACGGAGATCCCGAAGGACGAAGATCGCGCTGCTGCGATGGAGAAGAAGCCCGACGCGCCGCCGGTAGCGAGCGCCTCGGGTCTTCCCCCGGCACGCGCCGGCAAGAGCGGCTGGACCCGTTCGGGCGGTGGAGCGTCGACCGACTACCGCCAGTTCAACGCGAACGTCTATGACCCGGGCTCGATGGTCCAGACGGGGCCCGGGCGACCGCGCTGGCATTTCACGCAGGTCCCTCTTCGATGGAGCGGGCCGGTCGAGCGGAGCCAGCGGCTCCACCTGTACCTGCTCTCTCCGGCGATGAATGCAGGGCTGGCGATCGCTCGCGCGCTGCTCGTGATCGCGCTCGTCCTCCGTCTCCTGCCGGTGCGCCCGCGTGGAGGTACGGGCGAGGGCGGCCGGCGCGTGCTCACGTTCGCCGCGGTGGCGGTCCTCTTCACACTCTTCCCCCTCACGGCGAACGCGCAGGTGGTGCCGCCGCAGGAGGTGCTCGACGAGCTCGCCTCGCGGATGCTCGAGAAGCCGGCATGCTCGCCGACGTGCGCATCCAGCTCTCGCATGCTCATCGAGGTGACGAAGAGCACCTTGCACCTGCGGGTCGAGATCGAGGCGAGCGCAGCCACCGCGGTGCCGCTCCCCGGCAGCGCGCAGTGGTCGCCGGAGACCGTCTTGCTCGACGGCAAGCCCGCACGCGCGCTCCTGCGCACGGAGGACGGCCGCGTGTGGCTCGCGGTGGAGAAGGGCTGGCACCAGGTCACGGCCTTGGGCAAGCTGCCCGATCGCGAGCTCGTGCAGATCGCGTTGCCGCTCAAGCCGCATCGGGTCGAGTCGCAAGCGGAGGGCTGGCGGGTCGATGGCATCCACGAGGACGGCCTCGCGGACGATAATCTGCAGCTTACACGTATCCGTGGCGCTGACTCGGAGGTCTCGCTCGAGCCGGGCCTTCTGCCTCCGTTCGTGCGGGTCGAGCGGACGCTGCTCATCGGTCTCGACTGGCAGGTCGCCACCCGCGTCGTCCGTCTCTCACCCCTCGGCACGGCGATCGTCCTCGAGGTCCCGCTTCTCGAAGGGGAGTCGGTGACGACGGCCGATGTCCGCGTCGCGGGTGGCAAGGCGCAGCTCAACATGCCGCCTCAGGCCCCCGAGATCAGCTGGCGCTCGGTGCTCGACCAGCGATCGCCCGTCGTCCTCACGGCGCCGAAGTCCACGTCGTGGACCGAGCTGTGGCGCCTCGACATGAGCCCCGTGTGGCACGCGGAGCTCGCGGGGGTGCCCGTCGTCCACGCCGAGCCGAGCGCGAAGCTCCCCGAGTGGCGGCCCTGGCCTGGGGAGACGGCCACGCTCTCGCTGAGCCGCCCCGACGGCGTCACCGGAAGCACGCTCACGATCGACGAGAGCACGTATGCCCTCCGTCCCGGCGTCCGGTCGACGGACGCGACGCTCACGTTGCAGCTCCGATCGAGCCGCGGTGCGCAGCACACGATCACGCTGCCCGACGCCTCGGTGCTCGAATCGGTGGCGATCAACGGAAAGGCTCTGCCCGTCCGTCAGGAGGGCCGCAAGGTCACGCTGCCGGTCTCTCCCGGCGCTCAGAGCGTGGCCATCAAGTGGCGCATGCCGGTCGCGATGGGCTTCGCCTTCACGGCGCCTGCCGTCGACCTCGGCGCCGCGAGCGTGAACGCGACGACGACGATCGCCATGCCGGAAGGGCGATGGGTGCTCGGCTTCCGCGGACCGCATCTCGGGCCGGTCGTCCTCTTCTGGAGCCTCCTTGCGGTCGTCCTCGCCGTCTCCGTCGCGATCGGTGCGATGCGGCGTACCCCGCTCGCCATCTGGCAGTGGATCCTCCTCGCGATCGGGCTCTCGCAGGTGAACGTCGTCGCCGGAGCGTTCGTCGTCGTCTGGCTCCATCTCCTTGCTTGGCGCGAGAAGGGGGAGCTCGGATGGGTCGCCTTCAACTTCCGGCAGGTCGCGATCGTCCTCGCGACCGTGGTGACGTTCTTCGTCCTCCTTGCGGCGGTGCATCAGGGGCTCCTCGGCCATCCCGACATGCAGGTGAGCGGCAATCGCTCCACCTCGACGGATCTCCGCTGGTTCACCGATCGGAGTGAGGCCGCCCTCGCGATGCCGCTCACCGTGAGCGCGCCGATGTTCGTCTATCGCGCGGCGATGCTCGCGTGGGCGCTCTGGCTCGCGCTCTCGATCGTGGGCTGGCTCCGCTGGGGCTTCGGAGCGTTCGCTTCCGGCGGCTTCTGGCGTCGCCGCCCACCGCCGATGCCGCCGATGGCGCCGCCGCATGCGCCGGCGTCCCCGATGGGTCCGATGGGTCCGATGGGTCCGATGGGAATCGCGCCGCCCTTCCCACCGCCACCGTCCGGGGGCACGCCTCCGCCGACGGGCGGCTGATCATCCAGCCATCCGACGCGGCGCCGGCTCATCGGCCAAGCGAGCGGGGCGATCGTCGGCGAGACGCTGGTGCAGTAGTTGCGTTGCCGCTTCAGCCATATGTGCCATCGTCGGAGGCGAGGGACAAAGGAGGAGCCCCAGTATTGGGCGCTTCCGGAGGGCGAAGCTCGGCCATCGGCGGCGGCTGACTGTCCGGGCAGCCGACCGCGGCGGCTTTCGGTTATTGCGAATGTTGCGACTGTTTTGGATGGTGCTAGGGTCGATCAAATGAAAGCCTCCAGCTCGAAACGTTCGTCAGCAGCAAAGGACGCGGGCCAGGCTGAGGCAGCTCTCCACGCGCTGACACGCCTGCGTGGAAAGAAGGGGCTGCATGCGCGTGTTCGCTCAACGGGGCAGGACGGAGAGGTGGAAGCGGTCCTTCCACGCGAGGCGTTCGAGATCCTCCTCGATGCGCTCGCGCTGATGGCCAACGGACGGCCCGCTCGGGTGATCCCGGTGGAGGCCGAACTAACGACTCAAGAAGCTGCGGAGCTTCTCAACGTCTCGCGGCCATTCTTGGTAGGCCTTCTTGATGGCGGCAAGATCCCGCATCGGCTTGTGGGCTCGCACAGAAGGGTTCTTGCCGCTGATGTGTTGGCCTACAAGGCGAAGGAGGAAGCGAGGCGGCGCAGCATCCTCGACGAGCTTACGGCCGAGGCCGAGAAACACGGATTGGGGTACTGAGCCACATGGCGCGGGTCGCGTTGCTGGATGCCTGCGTGTTGTACTCCGCTCCTCTTCGAGATCTTCTAGTGCGCCTTGCGAGTGCAGGAGTGATTCGCGGACGGTGGTCGACGCCGATCCTTGACGAGTGCTTTCGCAGTCTCCTCGACAAGCGGCCGGACCTGGCTGCAGCGGCGCTAGAACGCACGCGCAAGCTAATGATCGATGCGGTTCCGGACTGCATGGTCACTGGGTTCGAGGGGCTGATTCCCCGTCTGGATCTGCCGGACCCGGGTGACCGACACGTCCTTGCCGCTGCGATCTGCGGGGGCGCTGACGCTATCGTCACCCTCAACCTTGCTGATTTTCCGCGTGCAGCATTGGCCCCGTACGGCATCGATGCGCTGCACCCGGATGAACTCCTCGTTGAACTTTTGGAGACCTCAGCGGGGCCCGTTGCGCAGGTTGTTACGGAGCAGGCCGTTGCACTGAAGCGTCCACAACGAACAGTTCGGGACCTGCTCGATATCTTCAAGGCGCAAGGTCTGGTGCGAGCGGTTCCGAAGCTCGCAGAGGTCTTGGAGGTTAGTCCACCGGCGGAGAGAGCCCAGCGCGACCGCCCGCTGATCAGCCTCAGCGAAATAGAGAGCCGTGCTGCGTGGGACGAGATCAAGCGTCCACTCGACGAAGGTATTCTCGAAGAAGCTCGTGCCGACGTTCGGCATTCTCGCGAACTCGCCGTCTCGATCGCGATGCTGACGAGGCGCGATGGCGCGCAACGCTTTGCGGGGGCGATTTCTGAGTATGGAGACGATGAGGGGCGGCGGCTCGTCGGCGGCCTCGTGCGTGCGTTTCGGGCGCGCTGGCTTGAACCGCGCGAGAGACTCGTCCGTGTGCTGCTACGAGCAAACATCGATGACGACGTCTACTCGATCACCCACGATCCGCTGCGGGCATCGAGCGTCGAACGCACGGCCGAGGAGGTTGTCGGCAAGCGAAAGAAGGTTCCGTGGGAGCTGGACGTGGCTAGGGCAGACAGTGACTTCAACGGACGCGAAGTCAGGGTCTCCGTTGCCATTCTTACGCGTGTCGATGGACTCCGACGCTTCACCCTGAGTGAAGTCGAGCTCGGGGAAGGTGAGGCCCGAAGAGAGGTTGGGGCGTTCGTGCGAAAGGTACGACGGACGCGATTGCTTCGGGACGGCGAGTCTCTCGAACGCTACACGTTCTGCGCGAGGCTCGGGTCGCTACGCTACGAATTGATCCCTGATCCCACCGATACGACGCGGGTTCTGAAGAGATGGTCGACGTAAATGTTCTCGGCGAGGCCCAGCCGAGGAGCCGAGTCCTCGTTGCACGGTGCTCGCGAGTGCTGCATCGCGGCTCACTGGGCCGCGGTAAAGTGAGTGCGCACGACCGTCTCCAGGCCTGACGCCGCTCGGGTCATCGGCGTCAGAACGAGCTCTCGAGCTGAGACTTCTGGAGGGCCTCGAGCGCCTTCTTCGTCTCCTGGTCGATCTCGTCGCCGGCGGGGCCGTTCGACCTCGTGTCGTCGCTCGCCTTCGTCGCACGCGCGCGGCGCGCCGGTTTGGCGGCGACGCGTGCCTCGCCTTTCGCAGGCTCGGCCACGGCTGCCGTGCCTTCTCCCGTTGCGCCGGTTGGAGCTGCAACCTTGCGCGCCGGTGGAGGAGCCGGCTTTGTGCTGGCGACGGTCGGAGCGACGTCGCTGGTCGCGGCCTTTTCCTCCGCCGCCTCCGTTGGCTCGGCAGGTGTTGCCGGTGCGGCTGGCACGACGGTCGCCGGCACGACAGCCACGGTCGTCGCCTCCGCTGGAGGCGCGGCCGGAGCCACTACGGCGGTCTGGGGCTGTGTAACGAGGCCGTGACGCCACGCCATCCACCCGGCGGCGCCGACGACACCCAACAGCGCGACGGCCGTCAGTAGGGTGGCGAACCTCCCCCGTCTCGCGGGAGCCCTCTCCGCCGCGACGGGAGCCGCAGCGATCGGCGGCGCTCGCATCGCGTCGGCGGTCGTCGATGTCGATGTCGACGCTACGTCTTCCGCCTCGACGCGTGCCTCCGCGCCGGCAGCTGCGCGCGCGCGTGCAGCCGTCTGCGCAGTCGCGACCGAGAGCGGAACCGTGGTCATCTGAGGGAGGGCCGCCTGAACGGCCTCCGTGATCGTTGCGTGCACGTCCGCATTCGCTTCGAAGACACGCGGCGCCTCGGCAAGACGGCCCTGGACCTGATCGTTGGGGATGAGAGCCGGATCCACTTGGCGGGGCAGATCGACGAGCGACTCGAGCTCGGAGACCAAATCGGAGAAGTCTTCGAGCCTCGTCGACGGGGCCGCAGGCTCTGCCTGCGTCGCCGGCACGACCGCCTTCGCATAGGCGCCGGAAGCCTTGTTCGGCACGGCTTCCTCGCGTTTCTTGATCCGCTTCACGATCTTCGGCCCCACCAGCCGACCGCCATCGGTGACGAACTTCCCGCTCGCCTTCGGCGAAGGTCGCGCGGCAGGGCCTTGCGGCGGCAAGGCTTCGCCGGCGCGCAGCGAGAGGTTCGATTCGGGAACTGACGGCATCAACGCCGTCAGCTCGTCATCGGTGAGCGCGAGAAGATCATCGACACCCGACGCCGCCGTCGACGCTCTCGTCTCGGCGTGGCGGTCGACGCTGATTGCAGGCTGCAGCTTCTTCAGGGCCATCGGTTCGCGCTCCCCTTGGAAGGCGGCCTGCTGGTGACCGCCTTCACCCGGACAGTCGACTGTCCGGCCCTCCAATCATACAAGGGCGCGGCGCCGCGTCCGCCTCAGCCATGCAAAGAGGAGCGAGCTTGTCGCTCATCGTCGCGGCTACACGCACACCGCTGCTCGCCGGTGGTCGCTGCTCGATCGCGTTTCCGCGCGCGGCCTGCGTGAGCCGTCGTACCCGTCAGAGCTCGCGAGCGACGAGCCGGCCGATGTCCGCATGCGCTGCGGACAGAACCTCGACGCTCGCGTTGCCATCACTCGTGTACGCGGCAATGAGGATCGGCGCGCGCCCAGGCGGCGAGGCAATCGCGACATCGTTGACCGCACCGCGCATGCCGGTGCCGGTCTTGTCACCGGCAATCCAGCCCTCCGGCAGGCCGCCGCGAAGCCGCTTCTTGCCGGTCTCACACGCACGAAGCCAACTGAGCAGTCGGTCGCGGCTCGCAGATGAGAGGACGTCGCCGCAAAGCACCTTGCGCATCGTGCCGACCATCGCCCGTGGTGACGTGGTATCGCGCGGGTCGCCCGCCGCGTTCCGGTTGAGCATCTCCTCGTTGCGATCCAGCCTCGTCACCGAGTCGCCGAGCCCACGAACGAACTCCGTGAAGCCCGCGGGCCCGCCGATCTTCGCGAGGAGCAGGTTCGCGGCTGTGTTGTCGCTCACGATGACCGACGCTGCCGCGAGCGCATCGATCGTGAGCGCCCCTTCCTCGACGTGCTCGCGCGTGACGGGTGCGTATTCGAGCAGATCGGCTTCCCCGTAGCGCACGCGTTCGTCCAGCGAGAGCTGCGCGCGGTCCACCCGCGTGAGCACGGCGGCCGCGAGCACCCACTTGAACGTGGAGCACATCGCAAAGCGCTCGTCTGGCCGGTATGCGAGCTCACGGCCGGTCCCGGTATCGAGCGCGACGACACCGATGCGCCCGCCCACCTTCGCCTCGATCTCGGCGAGCTCCCGCGACGCGTGCTGCAGAGCCTCCACCGGCCCGGCGACGCGTGACGATGCACATGCGCTCGTCAGCGCACCGAGGGTCCCGACGAGGAAGTGCCTTCGTGTCCAGGATTGGCTCATGGGCCGCGAGAACGCTCGCACGCGCTGAAGCATTCCATCAAGCTCGTCGCGTGCATCGAACGAGGTCAGACGTAGCGGCGCGTATAGGTGAGCGGAACGTCAGTCCTCGTCGGAGTCAGAGGAGTCGGAGACGAGGTGAGCGTGGCTTCTCGTCACGGAGTAACCGAGGAAGCGAAGGCTCTCCTCCAGCCCTTGCCTCAGATTGCGGAGCGTCCTGATTCCTTGGAGCTCCACGCCCATCTGCGTGAGGGTCTGGGCGAGCTGGGGCCTGATGCCGGTGAGGAAGCAGCGAGCGCCGAGCAGACCGACGGCGCGGGCCATCTTGACGAAGAGGTCGGCGGTCCGCGTGTCGACGGAGTCGACGCCAGTGAGATCGACGATGACGCAGCTGACTTCTTCGTCGGCCACGTGGCGGACGAGCGTGGAGGTGAGCTGCTCACCGCGCTGAGTGTCGACGGCGCCGATGACGGGAAGCACGACGACCCCTTCCCAGACCTGGATGATCGGTGTCTCGATCGCGGCCACGGTCGCGCGGTACTGCTCGACCTCGGCGAGCTTCCGCTCGAGCTCCTGCGAGAGCGACGTATCGGTCACTGCGAGCGCCGCCTTCCACGGATCGGCCTCCGGTCCCCACGCGGCGGGCTTCTTGATCTCGTACGCGCAGTGCGCGTCTCCCTTCCCCAGACACATCGTCTCGATCGCGATGACCGGCTCTCCAAGAAGTGCCGTGCACCAGCCGCTCGCGTAGCCCGTGAGGCTGTGGCAGACCGGGCTGTCACTGATACCGAACTCGGCGAGGTGGATCTCGGCCTCGTACGAGTTCCTCCAGTTGCCCTTGAGGTGAAAGGTGCCGGTCTCGGGGTCGACCTCGCTCGTGGCCCCTTCGACGAGGACGATCCCCTCCCACATGTGCATGACCGAGCCCGCAGCCCTCCGGTCCCGTTCCGAGTCCCACTCGTACTGGGCGTTGAGCGCTTCGAAGTCGCCCAGCCCGCAGCGGTACCCGAACTGCGCGAGGAGGCCGCGCGCAAGCCGCTCACCGAGCTGATCGATCATGAGCCGTCGCAGGGTCGCGAAAGCCTCCTGCCGGAAGAGGAGCATCCGGTCGGAGCCGAGAAGGACCCGCCCCGTCTCCGGCGAGAACTTCAGCATCTTCCGAAAGTCGATGTCCGATACTTTCATGACTCAGGTCTGCTCGACGCACGCGTGCCGCGTTCGTGCCGGAAGCGTGTCTCGAGGAGCAGCCACCGGTATATGCGCCGCTCGTCCGCTTTTCATCGAGCAAATCGCTCGGCTCGGTGGTGACGATGTAGCCGCCGGGAGAGAGCTGGACCGCAATTGAGCTCTAGCGTAGGCCGCGTTTCTCTCTCGTCCGGTGGCTATTTCACGAACGTTTGCTTGCAGCACCCGCGACGAGGTGATCTCCATGCGCAAGCTCAGGCGATCGAGCGCATCGAGGCCGCTTCGTTTGGGTCGAATCGTGCTCGAGGTCTGGTAGACAGCGCCGCGCATATGCAGGTCTCGGAGCGGGGGATCGCTCGGCTGTTCGGACGCTTCTGGCCCCATCCGATGAACGTTCGCCGGCGAGACGTCGTCCTCTCCTGTCTCGGCGGCGCGCTCGGTCTCGCTCTGACCGAGTGGATCAGCCGGCTCGCCCTCGGCGTCAGCAGCCCGTGCCTCATCGCGCCGATGGGGGCATCGACGGTCCTTCTGTTCGGTGTCCCCGCGAGCCCGTTGGCGCAGCCCTGGTCGATCGTGGGCGGAAACCTCGTCGCCGCGCTCATCGGCGTGAGCGTCGCCGCGCTCGTCCCGCATCCGGCCGTCGCCGCGGGGCTCGCGGTGGGGTTCTCCATGGCGGTGATGTTCGCCCTGCGCTGCCTGCATCCGCCGAGCGGCGCGGTGGCGCTGACGGCCGTGCTCGGTGGGCCCGCGATCCAGCAGCTTGGCTTCCAGTTCGTGCTCACGCCCGTGCTGCTCAACTCGGTCGCGCTCGTGTGCTTGGCGCTGCTCGTCAACAACCTGGCCGGTCGTCGCTACCCGCATTCGCTGGCGGCCCCTCCGCCCCAGCCGCCGGCCGAGCGTCCGTCCAGTGCTCGTTCGCTCATCGTCCCCGTCTCGATCACGCGTGACGATCTGCACAAGGCGATGTCGAGCGTCGAGCTCCTCGACATCGACGAGGACGACCTCGAAGAGATCCTTCACCGGGCCGAGACGCGGGCGCGCGACAGGCAGGCGGCGCAGCGCAGCTGATCGTGGCCGAGTGAGCTACCTCGGCCTCAGGGCACTGTGCCTTCGGGGTACTCGAGGGCCCGACTCGCTCACGCTACCGCTTCGTCACCGTGCACGGGATGAAGCTGCGCTTGTCGTCGAGGCAGAGCGGGCGCACCAGCTTCGGTGCCGGATTCGACGCCTTGCGCGGAGGCTTCACCGCGAGCCACGCCTTCGCGTGTGGAGCGGCGCTGGCGAGCCGACGCGCGAGCTCGCCGCGCTTCTTCGGTGCATCGAGCAGCTCCGCGTTGTCGGCAAGTGCGCCGATGAGGCGTGCCCCCGCCTCCGCGCGTCGCTGGAGCCGTTCCGCCTCCGCCGCGGGCTTGCCTCCGAGCTTCTCGACGAGCGCCCACTGGCTCCGCGCGCCGTACGCTTCGCGAATGGCCGGATCGTTCAGGATCGCGACCATGTTACGGATCTGCTGCTCGAGCTTCGTCGCGGCGAAGGATGCCGCGCCATAGCCGTTGCCGTTCAACGAGCGCGCGAGAGCGGCGGCGACCTTCCACTTCTCCTCCGGGATTCGATCGCCGAGCGAGTCGCGGTCTTCGTTCTCGGTCGTGTTGTCACGCGTGAACTGATCGACCGAGTCGGCCACCGCCTGCACGAGCGCACCGTAGGCTTCCATCTGCTTCGTGGTGTCGGTGACCTGCGGATCGAATTCGTGGCGTACGACGTCGATCGCGAATCGCCCGAGCTCGTTGCGCGTTTCCTTCGCCACGCGGTCGGGGCGAGCCTTGGAGTAGGCCTCGAGACGCTCGCGCGACTCCTTGGAGCCGATCGGGAGCAAGCCCGATTGAAACGCGTCGACGATCCGATCGACGACCTCGAAGATCCTCGCCTCCTCGAGCGTAGCAGCGAGGTAGAGCACTGAGGTCGCACGCACGTTCTCCGGGACGATCTCTCCCGACGACACGCGAACGACGGTCCCCGTCGGCATCGTCGGCGCCTTCGGCGATCCGACCCCGGCCGGAGACGGCACTGGCTTCGGCGAATCACCCACTGCAAGAGGTGGCGCCGCAAGAGCAGGCGTCACCGCGAAGAGCAAAGCCACGACAGCGGTGTAGAACGTCGAGCTCCCCATCATCCATTCGCCCCCTTCGAACCGCGCCCTCGAGAAGAAGTGTAGCGAACGTTGCGACCGAGGGCTCGGAGATGCATGCTCGCGTGAATTGGATGGTGAATCCGTCGTCTGTGCATTCAATGGTCGCCTCGAGCTCGCGCGGCAAGCCGTGGGCGTTCGCGCTCGTCGCGTTCGTCACCATGACGGCCTTCGGCACGGTCGCATGTGGACCGCCTCCGCCGCTCAGCCCGCAGGAGATCCTGCGCGACACGACGCCGGCGATCCCGCTGACGACCGCACGGCTCGCGGCCGGGGCCGAAGCGAGCTTCGGGACCACAACGGTCCTCGTCGAGTCGGTCGAGCCGACGGACGGCTCCCGCGATCTCGCGAAGTCCTCGGTGATGGATTCGCTGGCGCTCGTCGTGTCCGCCGCCGACAGCGTCGACTCGGCGGCCTCGGACATCCGAGCGGCGGCGGAGGTCGCAAAGAACGGCGCCCAGGCGACGGCGCAAGTCGGCCCGGTCACGGCGTCCGTGCGCGTGAAGCCGACCGCTCGCGTTCGCGATCAGGCTGAAGCCGTTCGCAAGGGAGCGAGCGACGTCGAGCAGGTCGCCTCCGTCGTTCGCGATGCCGCCAGCCTCGCGCTTGCGCTCGGCTCGCTCCTCGGCAAGAGCGACGAGAAGGTCCTGGTCACGCTCGCCGCGACGAGCAACGGCATCCCGCACCGGGCGACGTGCACGGTGAAAGACGAAGGCAGCGCGGAGCTCGCCAAGTCGTCCTTGTCGTGTGCGATCACCCGCGCCGATGTGCCCCCGACCGTGGTCTGGCACCTCAACGTCGGTACGCAGTCGATGGAGGCCGCGATGTTCGGAAAGATCATCCCCGCCTCACGCGGATGGCTCCGGCCGGAGCCGAAGGAAGCTGCGGGCGCTCCGATCTGGATCTCGCGCCCGGACGAGTCGGTCCCGTGGATGCGCCGGACGTTCGGCGACTACGCGTCGTTCGCCCTGCAGCAGGAGAGCTTGGCCCTCGCACGAATGCGCGTCGCCGACGAGACGAACCCGAGCGCGGTGTGGCTCGCGACGCGCGCTCCCGACGAGGCGACCGCGAACGCTGTCTCGGTCTCGCTCGCGATCCTCAGTCTCGTGCGCTGGCCGGAGATCAAGCGCGAGGCGGAGAGCAAGTAGGGGCACGCCCGCCCGCCGTCGCGCCCGCAGCGTCACCAGCCTCGGACGATTCGAGGCCGAGCGTCTCGGTAAGAGAGAGGCTTCGAACGCGGTGAACGAAGAATGCGCCGGCGTCGCGAGCCGTCGTCGACGGTGCCGTGCTTCTTCTCCAGCCGCGTCCCTCGAGGCGAGGAACATGGCTGCGCACGCTACGGTTCGAGTGCATCGTCGCCTCCGATGATCTGTGCGCCGTGCTTCGCGCCGAGCACCGTCGTCGGCGAGCTCGCACCGACGGCTCACTCGTCCGGACGTGCGACGGTTCTGTGCGAAGCTGCGGATGTCGATCGCCGGAATGCTCACGCGAGGGGGCCGGATGCGGCGCTCGCGTCGTGCGAGCCGCGAGTCGTCTGAGCGTGCGTTGACCGACTTCGCGAAATCGGAAACAACCCTCTCATGAGCTCCGGGGGGAACGGTCTCGATCTGGTCGTGGGGCATCTTTCGAAGGGCGTCGGGCCGACACGCTCGATCGCGAGCTCGAGGGCGATCGAACGTGGACGTCGCGCGCGTCCGAAGGCGGAGGTTCGAGACCAGCAGCTCTTCGCGCTCGCGCTTCTGACCGTTGCATCGCTTTGCCTCGTCGTTGCCGCCTGCGTTTACACGTCCGCGTTTCGGATCGAGAGCGCGTGCTCTCTCGCAGGCGATCCCGTCTGCGCCGCTGCGAGGCATCGGGTGTGGACGGCGGCGGCGACGGCCGGGACCGCGGTGTTCATCGGTCTCGTCGCCGCCATCGACTTCGTGCGCAGAGCGAAGGGCGGTCGAACGCGCTAGCGCCTTACTCCGAGCGCGGCGCGCTCGCGTGAATGCGGGGCGTGCTGGTCGAGAGTGTCGGCGACGCTTCTCGCTACGAGGAAGGCGCGCTGCAACGTTCGATGCCGATCGCCGTCCACAGCAGTGCCGTCGCCCGAGCGATCAGATCGACGGCGGCGGTCCTGGGAAGCAGGGGAGCCCGTCGGTGATCTCGTCCCAGGGCGCCTTCGAGTCGACGAAGATGTGACGTCCCGGTCGCGCGCCCGGATCGTCGTCGAACGAGCCCATCGGGACGATCGCGATCCCGCGACCCTCGTCCCGACGCGGCATGCTCGATCCGCACACGCGGCAGAACACGTGCGTGAAGTGTTTGGCGTCGGGGACCTTGAACGTGGTGAGGAGGTCTTCGCCGCGCAGGAAACGAACCGCGTCGATTCCAGCGACGAGGTTCGTCGCGTTCGCGGTCCCGCGCGCTTTGCGGCATCGCGAGCAATGGCAGTGAGTCACCGACGACGGCGGGCTGATCAGCTCGAACGCGACGCCTCCGCACAGGCAGCTTCCTCGTATCGGTTCCACGTGGACCTCCTCGGACGGGAGACGATAGCGCACGCGTCTTCGCTTGGCGCGAGAGCCCTCGCGTTGCATCGACCGGCGCACGTCGTGATGCCGACGACGCCGAGCGCTCGTTGAAGTCAGCCGTCGGAACGAGCACGCGAGCCCTCGCTCGCCGCCGCAAGTGTTTGCGCGTCAGGCGAGAGTGCTAAGGTGTCGCGCGATGGCTTCGCCGCCCGAGTCGCCCATCGTCTCCTTCCGCCAGGACGAAGCGGGAGATTGGATCGCCGAGCTTGCGTGCGGACATTCCCAGCACGTGCGTCACCGGCCGCCGATGGAGGTGCGCGAGTGGGTCGTGACGGAAGAGGGGCGCCGCGGGCGGATCGGAGCACGCCTGCCGTGTCGCTTCTGCCGGATGCCGCGCGTTCCGGCGGCGGCCACGGAGTACAAGCGGACGTTGATCTTCGACGCGTCGACGACCCCGTCGGGCCTCCGCAAGCGGCACACGACGAAAGAAGGGGTGTGGGGCGAGATCGTCGTGCTCGAGGGCCGGGTGCTCTACGTCATCGAGGACGAGGAGGACGCGTCGTTCATCCTCCGCCCCGGCGTCCCGGGATCCATCGCCCCCGAGGCCCCGCACCACGTCGAGCCGTACGAGGACGCGCGCTTCTTCGTCCGGTTCTTGCGCTGAACCTTGGTGGCGCTCCGCGTCCGCGTCCGCGTCCCGCATGCGCCTCCGAGCGGCGTATCGTGCGTCGACGGTCACGTGCGGTCGTGCCAGAGGTCGACCCAGTACCCCGCGCGATCGCTCAACTCCCTCTCCAAGCGACGTCCCGTGGATGCCTACCGCCCATCCGCCGACAACGAGATACTCAACCCCGGAGTTTGCGAACTCCGTGAGCAGATCGATCAAGTCGGGGTGGAGGTCCATCGCGCCCTTGAAGGTACCAGGAGTCCCGGATGAGCTCGACGATCGCCTCGAGCTTCAGCCCCGGATCCACGTCGCGCCAGAAGAGCTCCCCCTGGCGTGCGTGCTCGTCGAAGCTTCGAGCCTTGCCGAAGACGAGGGCGCCTTCGCGCTGACGCCTGCGCTGCTCCCTGGCGAGGTCTTCCGGCTTCACCCGAGGAACCAGCACGGAGAGGGTGACGGAGCCCGACCAGCTCGTCGTGGTGGCCGACGTCGCGCGCGTCCTCGCGGATCGCATCCGTGTGAGCGATCGCCGCGAAGGCCTGAATCCGGGCCGCCAGGGCGACAACGCATCTGCGACGAGGTGATCTTCATGCGCAAGCTCAGGTGATCGAGCGCATCGAGGCCGCTTCGTTTGGGTCGGATCGTGCTCGAGGGGACTGAGCAGCCGCGCAGTCACGTCTATCGCGCGCACCGGTTCGCCTCGTCGACGATGAGATGCTCGACCTCCATGCGGAATCACCCCGGACAGCGTTTGCCAATCACCCTCAGGGGTGATGCCAAGAACACGTCGCCTGTGGTGAAGTGGCCGATCCATTCCCGCCCGATCCGCCAGCGCGTGCGGAGGGAGCGGAGGGGAGGGCAGGAGTGACGCAGGTACAGCGGTCGAATCAGCTCGAAGCGCTCCTCGACGGTCTCGCGAAGGTGGTCGAGACGCCGCTGTCGTCGCCGTTCGCGAAGGAGACGATCCTCGTGCCGTCCCGCGCGCTCGCCGGGTGGCTCTCGACCGAGCTGGCGAAGCGGCACGGCGTGTGGGCGAACCCGGACTTCGTGACGCCGCGGGCATGGGTGGATGCGCTCACGACCGACGGCGCCGCCGGTGAGAAGGGCGCCTTTCACCCCGCGACGCTCACGTGGAGCATCGCTGCGCTGTTGCCGGCGCACGTCGAGGACGCGGCGTTTGCCGAGGTGCGCCGCTACCTCGCCGATGACGAGGACGGGACGAAGCGCCTCGCCCTCGCCGCGCGCATCGCGCAGGTGTTCGATCGCTACGTCCTCCATCGCCCCGAGCTCGTCGCCGGGTGGGAGCGCGGAGAGGACGAGCACTGGCAGGCAAAGCTCTTCCGTGCGCTCGTCGCGGCCGACCGAGCGACCCACCTCGCGGCGAGGGTCGAGCGGCTCGCCGCGGAGATCCGGAGCGGGCGGCGCGAGGGGCTGCCCGAGCGTCTCTCGGTCTTCTGCGTCGGACCGATCGCGCCCGTCGTCGCGCGTGCGCTCGCGGCGATGAGCGACGTCGTCCCGATCCACGCGTTCGAGCTGGAAGCCGGCGAGCCGATCGCGCCCGAGGCGTCGGTCCTCGGTCAGCTCCAGCGCGCGCGTCCCGGCGCGGAGCGACGCGCGCTCGATCCGGCCGACCTCTCCGTGTCGATCCACGCGTGCCACAGCGCGACGCGCGAGTGTGAGGCCTTGCGCGATCAGATCCTCGCCGCGCTGCAGGCCGATCCCTCGCTCGAGCCGCGGGACATCCGCGTCCTGTGTCCGGATCTCGAGAGCTACGCGACCGCGATCGACGCCGTCTTTGGCGGCGACCCGAAGGATCCGCTCCACCTGCCGTACCGCCTCGCGGATCGCCCCGCGGGCGCGACGCTGCCGGTCGTCGGGTCGCTCCTCGCGCTGATCGAGACGGCTACGTCCCGCATGACCGCGCCGGCGGTCCTCGATCTCCTCTACCGCGAACCGATCCGCGCGCGCTTCGGTCTGAGCGAGGCCGACGTCGAGACGGTGCGCGGATGGATCATCGAGTCCGGCGTTCGCTGGGGCGCGGACGAGGCGCATCGCGCCGAGGTCGGACAGCCCGCGCTCCGGCAGAACACGTGGGCCTTCGGGATCGATCGCCTCCTGCTCGGCTACGCGATGGGCGCCGGCGGTGACGAGACGTTCGCGGGCGTCTTGCCGACCGACGACATCGACGGCTCCGCAGGCCACACGCTCGGCGCGCTCGCGGCGTTCTCGGAGCAGCTCTTCGCGCTCCGCGGCGAGCTCACCGGCCCCGCGTCGCTCGATACGTGGCGAGAGCGTCTCTCGAGCGCGCTCGAGCGCTTCGTCGCATCGACGCGCACGACGGAGTACCAGCACCAGATCGTCCGCTCCGCGCTCGACGACATCGCCCGCTCCGCGCGCCATGCGGGCTTCGACGAGCACGTGCCGCTCGCCGTCGCGCGTGACGCGCTGGCGGCCGATCTCGAAGACCGCGGCGCGGGCAGCGGCGGAGGGGCAGGGATCGGCGCGATCACGTTCGCGTCGCTCGCGCCTGGTCGCTGCGTCCCGTCCCGCGTCGTCGCGCTCCTCGGGATGAACGACGGTGACTTCCCGCGCGCCCCGCACACGCTGGGCTTCGATCTGATGGCCGCCTCGCCGAAGGAGGGCGATCCGTCGCTCCGCGAGGACGATCGTCGCGTCTTCCGTGAGGCGCTCCTCGCGGCGCGCGATCGGCTCGTCGTGACCTACACGGGGCGGAGCATCAAGAACGACGCCGAGCGTCCGCCGTCGGTCGTCGTCAGCGAGATGCTCGACGCGATCGACGTCGCGTCCACGTCCGCGAGCGCGGCGCTCGTCGTCCTGCATCCGCTTCACGCGTTCAGTCCGCGGTACTTCAGCGCGAAGGCCGACGATCGTCTCTTCAGCCATTCGGTGCAGGCGAGCGAGGCCGCGAAGGCGATGACGGCCGACCGCGGGAAGGCCCCGACGTTCGTCGGCGAGCCGCTCCCGCCACCGCCCGGTGAGGACGAGGCGCGGCCGATCACCGTCGACGAGCTCGCGGCCTTCTTCGCGCATCCGGTGCAGGCGTTCGTCTCGCGCCGTGTGGGCGTCCTGCTCGCGGGGGACGTCACGCCGCTCGCCGATCGCGAGCCGCTCGAGCTCGACGGGCTCGAGAAGTGGGCGATCCAGATGCCGCTCGTCGCCCGCGCGCGCGCCGGCGAGGACCTCGACGCGATCCCGCCCGCGCTCGCCGCGTCCGGCGCGCTGCCGCTCGGGACGGTGGGCAACGTCCTCTACGAGGACCTCCACCCGCAGCCCACCGCGATGGGCAAGCTCGTCGCGGAGCTCCTCGGACCGACGGCGCCCGAGCCGCTCGAGATCGACCTCACGCTCGACGATGGTGCGCGCATCCTCGGGTGGCTCCGCTCCGTGGGTGCGAAGGGACAGGTGCTTCATCGCTACTCCCGCGCGCGCGGCAAGCACGCGGTCGACGCGTGGATTCGCCATCTCGTCATGCTCGCGTCCGGTGTGCGTCGGCCCACGTTCATGATCGCGAAGGACGCGAACGGTGATCCGGTCGTCCACGAGCTCGGGCCGGTGAAGCGCCCGCTCGTCCATCTCGCGGAGCTGGTCGCGCTCTATCGTCTCGGCCAGCGTGTGCCGCTGCCGCTCTTCCCCGATCCCGCGAGCGAATACGCCGAGAAGCGCGTGAGCGGCAAGACGGCGGAGGAGGCGCTGGTGGCCGCGACCAAGGAGTATCGCGGCGACTACGCGTACGACGGCATCCAGAACGCGTACGTCGTGAAGGTCTATGGCGACGGCGAGCCGACGGATCCGGCGTTCCGTCTGTTCGACGGCCCGTCCGAAGAGGAGCCGCCGAGCTTCGTCGAGCTCGCCGAGCGCGTGTTCGTGCCGCTTCGCGAGCACATGAAGGAGGTCCCGTGATGGCCGCGCGCCCCGCGGAGGCGAAGCTCGCCGGTACCTCGCTCGTCGAGGCCAGCGCCGGGACGGGCAAGACGCACACGATCACGACGCTCTTCCTCCGCCTCATCGTGGAGAAGGGCCTGTCGGTCAGCCAGATCGTCGTCGTCACGTTCACCGAGGCCGCCACCGCGGAGCTCCGCGGCCGGATCCGCCGCCGCCTTCGCCAGGCGCTCGAGGCCTTCGAGGATCCGTCGCGCGCGAGCGACGACGATCTCCGCGCCATCGCCACGCGCGTCGCCGATCGCGACGAAGGCCGTTGCCGCGTCGAGGCCGCCCTCCGTGAGCTCGATCTCGCGGCGGTCTCGACGATCCACGCGTTCTGTCTCCGCGCCCTTCAGGAGCGCGCGTTCGAGAGCGGCGCGCGCTTCGGCCTCGAGCTCACGCCGGACACGTCGGAGCTCGCCCGCGAGATCGCCGAGGACTACTGGTCGAGCCGCATGGTGCCAATGGCGCCGGACCTCCACCGGATCGCCCGCAAGGCGCTCGATCTGAAGACGACGCGCACGCTCGTGGATGCCTTCTCGCGCCGTGCGCCGGACGTGCCCATCCTTCCGATCGCTCCTCCGGCGGGCGTGGAAGAGACGCTCCGCCCCGCGCTCGCGAAGGCGTTCGCCGCGGCGCGCACGACGTGGCGTGCGCACGGCAAGCGCGTCCGAACGCTGCTCCTCGGCGCGAAGAAGGAGCTGTCGCAAGCGAAGGACGGATACATCGAAGCGAACGTCACGCGCTGGTGCGACGAGCTCGATGCGCTGTTCGCGACGGAGACGCCGAGCTTCTCGCTCCCGGGCGCCGTCCGCATGCTCTCGCGTCGCACGCTCGAGGACCGCGCGTTCAAGAAGAAGAGCCCGCCCGACCACGCATTCTTCGCGGAGGCCGAGGCGCTCGCCGACATCGCCGAGCGCGCCGGCGTCGATCTCGTGCTCGGCCTGAAGCACGAGCTCGCCGGTTACGTCCGGCGGGAGATGGCCGCACGCAAGGCCGCGCGCGGAGTGCAAGGCTTCGACGATCTGCTGATGTCGCTCGATCGCGCGCTCGTGGGCGACGGCGGCGAGCGCGGCGAGGCCCTCGCGCGTGCGCTCCGCGGCCAATACAAAGCGGCGCTCATCGACGAGTTCCAGGACACCGATCCGGTGCAGTTCCGGATCTTCCGGCGCGTCTTCCACGACGAGCGAACGCCGCTCCTCTTCGTCGGCGATCCGAAGCAGTCGATCTACGCCTTCCGCGGCGCCGACGTATTCTCCTACTTCCAGGCCGCGAAGGACGCCGCCGGCGCGCCGTACACGCTCGACACGAACCGCCGCTCGGATCCGTCGCTCGTCCGCGCCGTCAACACCATCTTCGAGCGCGCCGACAAGCCGTTCGTCTTCGACGAGATCGAGTTCCATCCCGTCAAGGCGCACGCAGAGAGCGATCGCCTCACCCTCGCGGGAGGCAAGGACGGCCCGGACGGCAAGGAGGGCAAGCCCTTCGAGATCCTCTTCCTTCCGCGCGGACCGGGCCAGGACTCGCCGCACAACAAGGGCGCGCTCGGCAAGCTCGTGCCCGGCCTCGTCGCCGCCGAGATCGTGCGCTTCCTCGCGTCCGGCGCGCGGATCGAGGGCAGGCCGGTGCGCGCGGGCGACGTCGCCGTCCTCACGCGGACGAACAAGCAGGCGCGTGCCGTCCAGGACGCGCTCCGCGCGCTCGAGGTCCCGACGGTGCTCGAGAGCGAGGCGAGCGTGTTCGAGTCGCTCGAGTGCGGAGAGCTCGAGCAGGTGCTGCGCGCGGTGCTCGAGCCGACGCGCACGGGCGTCCTCCGCTCGGCGCTCGGCACCTCGATCGTCGGCCTCTCGGCGGAGGCGATCGTGGCGCTCGAGGCCGACGAGAGCGGCTGGCAAGCGTGGTCGGAGCGCTTCCGCGCGATCCAGGAGGTGTGGGCGAGCCGGGGCTTCATGACTGCGTACCGGGGCCTCCTGCGCGATCTCGGCGTCGAGCCGCGCCTCCTCTCGTACGTCGATGGCGAGCGTCGGGTGACGAACCTGCTCCACCTCGGCGATCTGCTCCACAGCGCGTCGCGTCGCGAGCGCCGCGGTCTGAGCGGGCTCGTGCGCTGGCTCGGCGCGATGCGGAGCGCGCCGCACGAGACCGGTCTGCTCGAAGGCGAGGCCGCCGAGCTCCGCCTCGAGAGCGACGCGCGGGCGGTGAAGCTCCTCACGATCCACAAGAGCAAGGGGCTCGAGTTCCCGATCGTGTACTGCCCGTACCTCTGGGACGCGGCGGTCCGGCCGAAAGCGAACGAGAAGTGCCTGCCGTTCCACGACGCGAACGACGACCATCGCCCGAAGCTCCATCTCGCGCCCAAGACCGCGCCCGACGCCGTCGCCGCCGCGGAGCGCGAGGATCAAGCCGAGGTCCAGCGGCTCCTCTACGTGGCGCTCACGCGCGCGAAGCACCGCTGCTCGATCGTGTGGGGAGCGGTCAATCACGCGGACGCGTCGTGCCTCGCGTACACGCTGCATTCGAAGCGCGCGTCCGCCTCGTGGAAGGACGTCTCCGACCGCGACCTCCGCGCCGACCTTCGCGTGCTGGAGGAAGCATCGAAGGGCGCGGTCGGTGTCCGGGACCTCGACCTGAACGGGGCGTCGCCGCCACCGTATCGTGACGGCGACGAGCGCGAAGGCGGCGAGCTCCGCGCGCGCCACTACGATCGCGCGATCGATCGGTGGTGGCGGATCGGCAGCTTCTCCGCGATGACGTCCGGCGCTCACTCGAGCGTGGGAGCGCCGGAAGCAGAGGGGCGTGACCGCGACGAGATCGAGGAGGTCGCGATCGAGGCCAGCGCACCGGAGGCGGAGCGCCGCGGTCGCGACGAGGTCGGCGACCATGCGGCTTCGGAAGGGCGAGGCGAGGGGAGCGCGAGCTCCGGCGGCGCTCTTCCGGAGCGTGTCCTCCTGCACGACTTCCCGCGCGGGACGAAGGCCGGAACGATGCTCCACGCGGTGCTCGAGGATCACGACTTCACCGATCGCGATCCGGTAGCGCACGAGCGGCTCGTGCGGGAGAAGCTCGCGGCCTTCGGCTACGGCGACAAGGGCCTCGAGCCCGCGCTCGCAGCGGCCATCGACGCGATGCTCGACACGCCGCTCGGCATCGGCGCGCGCCTCCGGGACATCCCGCGTGCGCGCCGCATCGACGAGCTCGAGTTCCTGCTCCCCGTGACGCAAGAGCCGCGGACGCAGGTGACGGCGAAGGCGATCGCGGCCGCGTTCGCAAAGCATCGAACGGACGCCGTCCCGCGCGCGTACGTCGACGAGCAGCTCGCGAAGCTCGGCTTCCTCCCGCTTCGCGGCTTCCTCCGCGGCTTCATCGACCTCGTCTTCGAGCACGAAGGCCGCTTCTACGTCGTCGACTACAAGTCGAACCACCTCGGCGTCACGGCGAGCGACTACGCCTCGGCGCGTCTCGCGCCCGCGATGTCCCACGCGAACTACTTCCTCCAGTACCACCTCTACACCCTGGCGGTTCACCGCTGGCTCGAGCGGCGAATGCGCGGCTACGACTACGATCGCGCGTTCGGCGGCGTCCTCTATCTCTTCGCGCGCGGCATGCATCCGTCGCACCCGGCAGGCACGGGCATCTTCTTCGATCGCCCCACGCGCGCGATGGTCGAGGCGCTCTCGGAGGTGCTCGATCATGGCTGACCTCTTCGACGCGCTCCGCGCCGCCGGCGAGCTGTCGCTCCTCGACGAGCAGCTCGCGCGCGGCGTCGTGCGGATGGCGGGGGAGAGCCGGCCCGAGGTGCTTCTGGCGGCGGCGTTGGCGAGCCGTGCGGTGCGGAACGGGCACGTGTGCCTCGATCTCGGGCGCTTCGTGAAGCCTTTGCTCGAGGGGCCCGCCGCTCCCGACGGCGCCGCGTGGCCCTCGCTCCAGGCGTGGCTCGAGACCCTCCGTGGCTCGCGCGTGGTCGGCGGCGCGTCGGACACGACGCCGCTGGTGCTCGAGGGAGAGCGCCTCTACCTGCGGCGCTACTTCCGCTACGAGACGCGCCTCGCGCGGCAGCTCGGCGAGCGGATCGAGCACCTCGAGGCGAAGCTCGACGGCAAGGCGCTCCGAGCGAGCCTCGATCGCCTCTTCCCGCGCGACGGCCTCGCGCCCGGCGAGCTCGACGTCCAGCGCCTCGCCGCGCTCGTCGCCGTCGCGCGCCGCTTCTGCATCATCTCGGGCGGCCCCGGCACGGGCAAGACGACGACGGTCGTGAAGATCCTCGCGCTCCTCGCCGAGCAAGCCGTCCTCGCGGGCAAGAAGAAGCTCCACGTCACGCTCGTGGCGCCGACCGGCAAGGCCGCCGCGCGCCTCCGCGAGGCGATCCTCGAGCAGCGCGCCAAGCTCGACGTCGACGAGTCGATCCGCGCGCTGGTCCCCGACGCGACCTCGACGATCCACCGCGCCCTCCGCCCGGTCCCCGGCAGCCTGAGCCGCTTCCGCCACGACGCGGACAACCCGCTCCCGACCGACGTGCTCCTCGTCGACGAGGCCTCGATGGTCGACCTCGCCCTCATGGCGCGCCTCGTCGACGCGCTCCCCCCGCACGCGCGCCTCATCCTCCTCGGCGACCGCAACCAGCTCGCCTCCGTGGAGGCCGGCGCGATCCTCGGCGACCTCTGCGGCCCGCCGCGCCCGGTCGGCTTCTCGCGCGCGTTCGCGACGCACGTGACGACGCTGAGCGGCGATGACGTGCCCGTCGCGGCGAGCGATGCAGGCGACGCGGGGATCGAAGACTGCGTCGTGCAGCTTCGGCGCAACTACCGCTACCCGGCCGGCAGCGGCATCGCCACGCTCGCGCAGGCGATCAACGACGGTGACGCCGAGCGCGCCGCGGCGGTGCTCGCCGCGGGGCACGACGACGTGCGGTGGTTTTCGAGCCCATCTTCGAAGGACGCCCTCGGCGACGCGCTGCGGGCGTGCGTCGTCGACGGCTACCGCGCGTACCTTTGCGAACGCGACCCGCGCGCGTGCTTCGACGCGTTCGGGCGCTTCCGCGTCCTCGCCGCGCACCGACGCGGGCCGCTCGGTGTCGAGACGCTCAACGCCCTCGTCGCGGACGCGCTCGCGGAGGAGGGCCTGCTCCGCCCGGTCGGGCCGTGGTACGCGCGTCGCCCGCTGCTCGTCCGCGAGAACGACTACCAGGTCGGCCTCTTCAACGGCGACGTCGGGCTCGTGCTTCCCGACGCGGACGACGGCGACGCGGCGCGTGCGTGGTTCTTCACCGCCGAGGGCACCGTGCGGAAGCTCGCGCCTTCGCGTCTCCCGCCGCACGAGACCGTGTTCGCGATGACGGTGCACAAGTCGCAAGGCTCGGAGTTCGACGAGGTCGCGGTGGTGCTACCGCGCGAGGCATCGGCGATCCTGACGCGGGAGCTGCTCTACACGGCGGTGACGCGTGCGCGGCGGCGCGTGGTGGTGTTCGGCGACGCGGAGGTGGTCGCGGCGGCGGTGACGCGGCCGATCGAGAGGGCGTCGGGGATCACGGTGAGGCAGTGGGCTTGACACTCGGAAGTGTCAGCGTGAGCGCTCTCGAGCGTCGTCTGACAGCGTCGAACCCGAGCTCGCCGGCAGAGGCTCGGTCTTCGTCTCGGGACTGTGCTGGACGCTGGCAGCACGCTTCGCCTCGGGCACCGCAACAAGCGTTTTGGTACAATGCGGAAGGGAACCGGCAAAAATGAAGGCGACGCGGCTTCGGAGGCACAACTTCCGATCCATCAAGGACCTCGACATCGAGCTGACGACCTACGGGTTGCTCGTATGACCGAACAACGCCGGCAAGAGCAATGTGCTCGCTGCATTCCGCGCCTTCTACGAGGATTGAGTAAAGTGCTCGCATGAGCGCGATTTCCAGAAGTTCAGGACGGATGATGTAAGAGTCGTGGGTCGAGCTCACCTTCGTCCCGAGCAGGATGACTTCGACACCTTGAAGGACGAGTACAAAGGGAGCGATGTGGCGTTCAAGGTTCGCAAGTATTTTGCGTCCGACGAGAAGGATGACGAGGGCAAAGAGCGCTCCGGGTTGTATGGCTCTTCGGGCAACAAGGTCTCCGGCTCCCATTTGTATGGCGCCAAGAAGATCCAGCAGGCGAAGCTCGGAAAGATTATCTACATCCCTGCCGTCACGAGTTAGATGACCAAACAAACATGAGAGCGGACCTTCGCCTCTCCGGGAATTGATCAACAACGTGCTGAAGGCGGTGCTGGAGACCAGGGCGGTGTATGGTAATTTAGTACGGCGTTTGACAGCTTCAGGGCCGCCGTGAAGACCGAGAAGAGCGCGGACGGTTCTCCTCTCTCTCTCTCTCTCTCTCTCTCTCTCTCTCTCTCTCTCTCTCTCTCTCTCTCTCTCTCCACGGTCGAGTCGGATCTCACGCAGAGCCTCGCTGCATGGGTACTGCGTTCCGCCTGGAGTGCGAAACATCGATCCCGACGAGCATGGCGTCCAGCGGCCGGAAGGCACAAGAAGGAACCAGGTTGAAACTCAGAGAGATAGAATATCTAGAGGATGGTATTGGGCGCACTCCGCGCGAACAGGTGGATGGGCTTGCGGCGATGCGCGGGCGGAAGCGTCGCCGGTCGATGTCGGATGCTGATCGCGCTGCTTTCTGCAGCGCCCTCATTCAAGAACTGAAGTCCTGGCTCTCGACCTCGACCGGCGACAAGGCGCGACTCGCAGCTTTTTCCGCGATCGGCGCGTCACCGTCAACGGTCATGCGGGCCTTCCATATCTTGACGGTGGGGTACGACAGCCGAGCCTTGCGTTCTGCGACGACTCGAGCCAAGCGCGAGCATGCGCGTCTCCTGAAATTGGTCGCCGCAAAGAAGCAGCGGCACTCTCGTCTTGAGAGCCGGGCTGGCGACGGGACGACGAAGGCCCTCCACCGCCTCTATGTCGCCCGACTCGACGCCCTTGAGAAGGAGGTCGGGGACTACTTTCAGGATCCCGGCGCTCTAGCCTTGCAGTGGCTCAATGAGGAGCGCGCGCGCCGACGGTACGGAAACCTGACGCCGTTTGCGTTCCGTAGCCATTTTTCCGATGTCGCAGGTCTCTTCGAGATTCGCATCGAACGCTTCGACGCTGCCGGGATGTTCTTCCCGTTTCGCTTTTGTCGCACACTGCCTCTCTCGTTGCTTCGGCAGCTTCGCTCTGATTGGACGCGAGGAGGCACCCTCGACATGATGCGAAGCCGAGTGGAGGCCGAGATCTCGTGGCCCGACATCTTCAAGGAGATGCGCGCGACCGTCACGCAACTCTCTGGTGCTCTTGCGCCGTCACGTGCGATCGCGATCGAAGAGCTGGAGTCGTGCTGGGACGCCCAATACTATTTGGCAACGGCAACGCTGGCAGTGACGCAGGTCGAGGGAGTCCTTTGGGACTTCGCCACGCACCTGAACGCGCGGGGGACGCGCATCTACGGGAATGCGAAGGGGGCGCGCTTCCCTTATCGATGGGACCACGCCGCCGGGGCGTACACGGACTTCACGCCTGGGACGAAACGCCCCGTATTGAACGTGAAGAAGTCACGTCCACTTCTTTCGGCGCGTGCTCTGCTCATCTCCACGAGGATGGTGGAGTTCATCACGCCTGACGTGCATACCTTCCTCGTCTCGGAGCACTACCGCGACCGGTGCATCTACGCGCACGGGAGCGGAGACGTGCGGGACAATCGTAGCGACGCTGTTATGGCGCTTCTCTGTCTTCACGAAGTCCTCCGCCAAATACAAGGTAGGGTGGCACCGGGACGGACCTGAACGTGATCCTCGGTGCTCACGTTCGGAATCGCGACGGAGCGTCGAGAATGGGGCCACTTTGGCGGCCTGTTCCAAGCGCGCTCTCCGTCTGAGGTTTGCGCGCGCCGTCGACCGCTGACATCGGTCTGACCGATGATCCCGATCAAGCTGCCGGCGCACCGCCACCAACCCGTCGGTGCGGCGGTGTGCAGGAACACTAGCGAGTCGATATGCCCCCAACGGCTACTCGACCGGTTCCCGCTTCATCCTCAGAGCCATTCTTGGCCGCCGGACTCCGCCAACCACTGCTTCCTCGACGCGTAGTCCGGCATCACCCGCTCGACTCGTGTCCAGAACGCTGGCGTGTGGTGAGGTTCGATGAGGTGCACGAGCTCGTGGACGACGAGGTACTCGACGACCCGCGGAGGCAGTAGGATGGTGCGCCAGTGGAAGTAGACCTTGGCACCCTTCCCGCATGAGCCCCACCGATACCCGAGGTCCTGCACGCTGACGCCGGCCGGTTCGACGCCTATGCGTGCGCGGAATCGCTCGACTCGCGTGGTGAGCCACGCGCGCGCGCGTTCCGTGTACCACTGCACCATGTGAGCGCGCCCGGCTCCAGCGGCGGCGCCGCGCATCTTAAACCGGCCATGTTCGAGCTTCACGGCCGCGTCCTGGTCTGGCACTAGAAGAAGGCGGTAGCGTCGACCGAGGTACGGAAAGCCTTCGCCGTTCATGTAGTGCTTCGTCGTTGGCGACGTCGCGCGGGCCTCCTTCTCGGCCAGCTTCGTGTAGATCCAGAAGCGCTTCTCGCGAACGAATTGCTCCATCACGCGCGTCGAGCAGAAGTCCGGAGCGGAGAGTAGAAGCTCGCCTCCGCGGTCCACGGTGATCTGCACGGACCTTCGGCGTGGGCTTCGCCGTATCTCGAAGCGGAGATCGTCGACAGTGAGCGTGTTCATTCGGCTCTCGTGAGCTTCCTCTGGTTCGCCTTGGCGAGGTCCATCAAGCGATCGGCGAGTGCGTCCGCCCGTTCGAGCTCGACGACCCCGGCATCGTCCAAGAACACGACGAGCTGGCCGTGGAGCTCGTTCTGGCGCTGCGCGCTCTTCCAGAAGCCGACGGTACTTGCGGCCTCGCGGATGAGCCGCTCCACCATGTCGACCGTGAGCCCTGCGAGCCAGGTCGCGTCTGCGGCGCTGACGGGCGCCTGCTGCTGGCGCTCCTCTTTGAGCACGTCGAAGAAGGGCGCGTGAATCTCCGGGTCGAGTCCGGGGATGCTCTCGTTCTGGCTTCGGCCCTTCCTGACTTGCTCGATGAAGTCGCTTAGCGCCAGGGCGAGCTGCTCCCAGCTGGTTCCGAATCTCTGGAGGATCTCCTCGAGGCGTTCCGACAGCTTCTGGTAGTGGACGGGATCCTCGTCGAGCTTCCTCTTGATGTGGTGCCGAATGGCATGCTCCATCTCCGACGCCTTCGCGCGGTCCGAGACCTGACGTCCGACTTGCGCGGCGAACTTGGCGTCGGTGATCGCGATCGGCGGGATGCGCGGATCGATGCCGAGCGACACGATGTGTTCGTCGATGAGCGCCTGTACCTTGCGGCCGACGCCCTTGTCGAGCTGGGGCAGACCCTCGCGGTATCGGTTGCGCGCGCGGGCGTAGACCTCGCCGAGGAGGGTGGCGTCGCGGACGAACGGGAGCGCCTCCGGCCGAGGCAACACGAGATCGAGGGTCGCGAGGAACTGCTTCAGCTTCACGGTGAACTCGGCCCTGAGCCGTTCGTCGGCGAGGGCCTCGACCGCCGCCTCCGCATCCCGGATCGCGTCGACGCCGCGTGCGTCGAACAGACCGATGACGCGGGCATGCCTGTCGCGCAGCTTCGGGATCTCGTCGGCGAGACTCTGGAGCGCGCCCTCGATGTCCTCGACGCTGTACGCGGTGAGGGCGTCCTTCAGGTGCTGCGCGACGCCGTAGTAGTCGACGACGATGCCGGCCGTCTTGCCATGGCCGGTTCGGTTCACACGAGCGATTGCCTGGAGCAGCTCTGCCTCGCGAATGGGGCGATCGAGGTACATGACGCCCTCGATGGGCGCGTCGAACCCGGTGAGGAGCATCGACTTCACGATCAGGAAGGCGAGGGGATCGCGCTTTTCGGGATCCTCGTGCTCGAACGGCTTCTTGAAGCGTGCGATGCGCGCCTCCGCCTTGGCCCCGTCCGTCCATTCCTTCCACTCGGGCGGATCGTTGTTGTCGGGTGAGATGATGGTCGCGAAGTCGAGGCTGCGCAGGCGCTCGAGCTGTCGTGCAGCACGAACGGAAGCCTGGAGCTTCTTCGGCTTCCCCTCGAGCTCCAGGTCGTCGAGGGCTCTTGTCGCCGCGTCGAGCTTATCGGCCTCGGCCACCAGCTCGTCGCGCGCCACGGCGAGGGTTCTCTGATAGCGAACCGCTGCGCGCCGGCTAATGGCGACGACCTGCGCCTTGAGGCTATTGGGCAAGATGTTCGCGACGTAGTGACGGAGCATGTCGCTCGCCTTGTCGCGGACGACCTCCTCGGCTTCGAGGATGGCGAGGAGCGTCCCGTACTTGCGCTTCAGCGCTTCGCGCTGCTCGGCGGTGAGTTCGGGGAACATCTCCGCCAGCTCGTCGTCGAGCCCGGCCGCGTCGGCGACCGCGCCCTTGGCGTATCTCCCCTCGTACAGGATCGGAACCGTCGCGCCGTCGGCCTCAGACTCCTTGATCGTGTAGCGATCGATGAACTCGCCGAAGATGTCGTGCGTCCGCTTCTTGTCGCCCATGATGATGGGCGTCCCGGTGAAGCCAATGCGGGCGGAGTTCGGTAGGGCCTGGAGCAGTGTCGCGTGGAGAGTGTTTGAATGGCTGCGGTGCGCCTCGTCGACCATCACGAGGATGCTCTCGTCCTCATTGAGTAGGCCGACGTCGTCCACCTCGTCCGTGGGACCGAGCTGGTCGATCTCGCGATCGACGTACTTCTGGATGGTGGCGAAGACGATCTCCGGCCCCTTCTTCGCGAGGAGCCGCTTCACGTCGCCGACACTCTTTCCGACCTTCACGGTCTCGCCGGTCAGGCCGGCCGTCCCAGCAAGCTGCCTCTGAAGATCTTTGCGGTCGGTGACGATGACGATCTTGAACTTCCGCAGCTTCGAGTCCGAGCGCATCTTCCGGACGAGGAAGACCATGGTGAGGCTCTTGCCCGAGCCCTGTGTGTGCCAGACGAGGCCGCCTCGTCGATCGTGCTCGCCGTCCTGCTTTCTGGTCTTGCCGGTGCGCAGCCGTTCGACGGCGCGGCGCACGGCGCGGAACTGCTGGTAGCGGCTGACGACCTTTACCGTCCGGCCGTCGACCTGCTGGAAGATCGTGAAGTGCCGGATGATGTCGAGGAGGTGCTCCTTGCGGAGCATTCCGGCGATCAGCTTGTTCTGGCTGGAGAGCGTGGCCTTTCCCAGCTCCTCCTGGACCTTCGCTTGCGGAACGGGCGCTGTGTCCTTCCACTCCAGGTAGTGGACCAGCTCGGCCCCGATGGTGCCGACGCGCGCTTCGTCGTAGCACGTCGCGATGAGGAACTGGTTCGTGGAGAAGAGCCGCTCGGCGCCCTCCGCTTCGTCGACCTCGCCGGCTTCCTTGCGCGCGTTGTGATAGCGCCGGAGCTGGTCGACGGCGCCGGCCATCGGCTCCGAGCTCTTCGGGCTCTTGCACTCGACGACGACGAGCGGGATCCCGTTGACGAAGAGCACGATGTCCGGGCGAATCGAGCCCTTCGACATGCCGCCAGGGCAGTCGACCTTGAACTGGCTGACCGCGGCGAACCTGTTGTTCTCGGGGGTGTTCCAGTCGATGAACTGGATCGTCTGGTCGCGCCCCTGGTTCCAATCGGGCAGGCCCTCGACCGTGACGCCTTCGAGGAGGAGCCGCGTCGCTTCCTGGTTCGCCTCCATAAGGCGCGGGTGGCTGATGCGTTCGAGTGTGCCGATCGCCTGCGCGATGCGGGGGGCGTCGAGCCACTCCTTGCCGTCGCGCAGGTTGATGCGCCGAAGGGCATTCGCGAGATCGTCCTTGATGAGGACTTCGCGGAAGTTCGCGCGGCCAGTCACCGAGGGGAAGTCGACGCTGCCGGTGATGGTCTTCCAGTCCATCGACGCTAGCTGGTCGAGGAAGGGCTTTTCGACGTCGGTGAACTCCGGGCCGCTGGTCATTCGGCCGCTTGCTCCAGGCCCCTGGTCACGCGGACGCGCCCGGTAAGGAGGTCTTCCATGAGACCCCGCTTCAGCAGACGAATCTTGCCCAGGACAATTTCCTCCGCACCCAGTCGCGACTCGAAGTTGCCCAGCACTGCCACGATGCGCTGCTGTTCCCCAAGGTCAGGAAGCGCTATGGGGACATCGCGCACGTCAGTCTGATTCACGCTGGCCTGAGCGATCGCGCTCTTTGCCCTGCTGAAGAAGAACTGCCGTGCTGGCGATGCGCAGAGGACACGGATCGCGTACCCAGGATCAAGACGCGTCCGGTCCACTCGCAGGCGCATCATGTTCGACTCGAACACGACTGGCTCATCGAGTTGAGGAACGTGGGCTGCCTTGCCTACGTAGTCGATGCTGTTTACACGATTGATGAGGATATTTCCTTCTTCGAGGCGATAGAGCAGCCTCTCGCCGTCGGTCAGCTTCACGCGCTTGAAGGTGCTCACGTCGTTGAGAACCCCATCGTAGAACGCATCGATTCGAACAATCGGCGAGCCGCTAACACCGTACTCGGTTCCCGGCTTGTAGACGCCGTTCTGGGGTGAGCCAACAAGGAGCGAACCAAGCGTGGACGCTTGCCACGTCCTCGGAATTCGCCCCATGGGCGAGTGCTTGAACTGCTCGGAATGGCGCTCGGGGTCGCGTAGCTCGCCGTTGTGGTCGCTGCCTCGGGTGAGGAGGTCGCGGAGCAGGCCCTGCTTGACCTGCTTCAGCTTGGCGATGATCTGCTCGGTCTTGCAGATCGCGTCGTCGATGGTGTCGAGGATCACGGCGAGCTGGCGCTGCTCGGCGAGGGGCGGAACGGGAAACGCAAGGCGAGCGAAGCGCTCACCGCCCAAGTGCGCCATGCTCGTGGTCTGCTTCACGATCGTGGTGAAGTGACCGATGTCGAGCCATCTCTTGAACACCGCTCGGGCGAACCGTGGCTCGACCGTGGAACCGCAGCGGAAGTTCACGAGACTGTTTTGGTAGCAGTAGCCATCCTCGGGGCCGTCGTAGATCGCGCTCCGCCCGACCAGTTCAGTGCTCTGTCCCTCGTTGAGAAGGATGTCGCCCTTCTGGAGCGTGTACTTCTTCTGCTCGGTCGGAGAGAAGTTCATCTCGTTAACGTCCGAGTAGTCGATGTAGCCATCGAGGACGTTTGCCACGCGCAGGTACGGAACCATGTTTGGCCCCTTGTCGGTTCCTGGGGACCGTGCGCGTCCGACCTGTACCGTCCCGACCGAACCTATGGGCGAGAGCCCCCAGTGTTGAGGGATGGGGCCGAACGGGGTCGACTTGAACTCAGGCGCCATAGCCAAGCCCCACCAGAAACTCATGGAGTGTCGCGACCGTCGCGTCGCGCTCCGCCTCGATGCTCGTCAGGGTGACGCGGTACTTTTCCCACCAGTTCTCGAACGCCGCGACGATCTCCTGACGGCGCGCGGTGACGTAGCGGCCGAGAATGGCGTCGAGATCGGATCGGACGATGCCGAGCACGAGAGCCCGCGCGGTGGGCTCCTCGAGCGCAGCCCGCGCCTCGTTCAGCTTGCGGGCGAAGTCCTCTTGCTTCGCCTTGAGCGCCCGCTTCGTCGTGGCGAGCTGCTTCTTCAGCGCAGCCAACTCCTCCTCGGAGAGCTGCTCCTCGCGTTCTTCGGTGTCCTCGCTCTCGTCTTCTTCGTCGCCGCCGCTTGCGCTCTTGAGCGTGGCCTCCAGCTCCGCCTTCTTCCCTTCCAGCTCGGCGAGGTCGGCGAGGTACTCGGGGAGGAGGCGCTTCACGAGCCGGTGGTCGAGTGGATTCTCCTTCCTCTTGCCGTCTTCGAGCGCCGTGAGGATGCTCGTCTCCCACGCCTCGACGAGGCCGACGAAGCCGCGCGCCGCGACCGTGCGCAGATCGCTCTGAATGTCGCCCCACCAGCTGGCGACCACGCCGGAGACCTGGAATCGGTCGAGGAGCCCGACCGGACCGACCACCTTCTCGAAGCTCCCGAGCAGGTGCGCCCGGACCTTCATCAGCTCCCGGGTTTCGGGCAGGTCGGCAAGCGCCTTCTTGTGTTTCTTCCACCACGCCTCGACGCAGTCGGCGAGCGCGCGCTCCTTCGCAACGACGCCGTCGTCGGACTCGATCCGCTCCTTCAGCTCGGCCTTGTCGTTCAGCCCGGGCGCGAAGTCGAAGTAGCCCGGCGCGGCGTGCTTCACGAGGAGGCGCGCCGGGGCGAAGCCATGCGCCTCGAACGCGGCACGCTTGGCGGCGACCTCACCCCCCGGAATGCCGCCGTGGAGGTGCGCCCGCACGTCGTGCGGCTCGGGCGGCGGGGCATTGTCTGCATGGCGGCGGATGTTGAGGTTGTCGTCGGTGGCCTTCAGCTCGTCGCGTGAGACGACCCGGGCGAAGCCGTCGATGTCCTCGAAGGCATGCCATGCGCTCACGATCTTCTCGATGTGCTCGGGGAAGAGATAGTTCTGCGCGCGGCCCTCGCTGAACTCCCGGTCGGCGTTGATGAAGAGCACCTTGCCCTTACGCGCCTTCGGCTTCGCGCCGGGCGCGCGCAGCACGAGGATGCAGGCGGGGATGCCGGTCCCGTAGAACAGGTTCGACCCGAGGCCGATCACGGCGTCGAGGAGGTCCTCGTTCAACATGCCGGTGCGGATGTCCTTCTCGGCGCCGCCTCGGAAGAGGACGCCGTGCGGCATGACGGTGACGACCATGCCGCCGGGGCGGAGCACTGCGAGCATGTGCTGGACGAACATCAGGTCGGCCTTCTTGCCGGCCTCCGGGCACCAGCCGAACCGGAACCGCTCGGGGAAGGTGAGCGTGCCGCGATCGTAGTTCTGCGAGAACGGCGGATTCGTGATGACGCGGTCGAAGCGCATCAGCTCGCCGCCCTCGGTGTGCTGGGGCGAGGCGAGGGTGTCCTCGTTCCGGACGTCGGCGTCGCGGATGCCGTGGAGCAGCATGTTCATCTTGCTGATCGACCACACGCCGCCGTTCGACTCCTGCCCATAGAGCCCGAGGTTCTTCGAGTCGAGACCGTGCTCGTCGAGGTACTCCTTCGCGAGGACGAGCATGCCGCCCGAACCGGAGGACGGGTCGTAGATCTTCATACCCTCTTCCGGTCCGGCGATGCGCACCATCATGCGAACGACGGCGCGGGGCGTGTAAAACTCGCCGCCCTTCTTGCCGGCCGAGTCGGCGAAGTCGCGGATCAGGTACTCGTAGGCGGCGCCGAGGAGGTCGGGGTACTCGAAGTCCTCGTTGCGCAGCCGCACCTCGGAAAAATGCATGATGAGGTCGCGCAGCTTCTTGTCCGGAAGCGTCGACTGGCCGACCTTCCGGGTGAAGTCGATGTGCGCGAGCACACCTTCGAGGCTCGTGTTCTTGTCTTCCAGCGCGCCGAGTGCCTCGTTCAGGCGGTCGCCGACGTTCTTGTGTGCCTCGTCACGGAGGAACGACCACCGCGCCTCGGGCGGAACGAAGAACGAGTCGGCGTAGAAGCTCGGGTGGTTCGCCCGCTTCTTCGCGTCCGCGAGCGAGCGTCCCTTCTCCTTCTCGCGCGCGACGATCTCCTCGAAGCGCGCTTCGAAGACGTCGGAGCAGCGCTTCAGGAAGAGCGCACCGAAGATGTACTCCTTGAACTCCGAGGCATCCATCTTGCCGCGGAGGATGTCGGCGGCGGAGAAGAGGTGACGTTCGAGCTGGGCGAGGGTGAGCGGCATGTTCTTGCGATCGTGAGAAACGGACGCAGGGTACACCGGCTCGAGCCTCGCTGGTGATGGATAAGGCGGCGAAAGTACAGGGCTGCTGGCGGCTCATGCTTGACGAGGCGGGGCGTGGGACGTGCGTGACGCCGAACGCTTTCAGGCAGGTCGCCCAGTCAGGTACCAGGAGTGCGCGGCCATTGGGCCGCCGAGTCTCACGCCGTCAGCATCGCTTGCGTCTTCCGCCACTCCTCTGCCTCGGCGTCGAGAACCAGAGTGACGAGGCCGTGGTGCTTCTGAACGGCGACCTTGATCTCGTCGAGCGTCACGCGGAAGTACTCCTTGCGCACGTTCACCCGGTTGACGCGGCGCTCGGCGAACTCGCGGTGGAGGGCGTTCTCGAGTCCGGGCGCATCCTCCGCATAGATGATCGCGTGCACGTCGAACCCGAAGGGCACGGAGGCGTCGCCGAGCTCGTCGACCCGCTCGTAGGGGTCAAGCCGACGGGTCAGGCCGATCTTGAAGACGCCCTCGCCGAAGGACCCGATGTTGGACAGCACGTAGACGTAACCCGACTTCGTGAGCTGCGCCCTGGCGATCGCCTTCGCCTTCCGGTCGAGAGCGTCTTTCAGCTCGTTCTCGAGCCGGGAGACAAGGGCCTCCAGCTTCTCGTGCTGCTTCTCGGTCGCGATCGAGGCTGCAAGGTCTTCGCGTGCCTTCTCGAGCGCCTTTTGCTTGGCCGCCTCGTCACGCTCGGCCTGTGCCTTCGCACGCTCGATCTCGTCGCGTGCCTTCTCCTCTTCGCGCATCTCTTCGCGGATGCGCTTCTGCTCGTCCTTTTCCGCCTGGAGCTTCTCGCGATGCTCGTGGACGAGATGCAGTTCCTGCAGCTTGAGCTGGTAGTACGGCATGGTGATCATGACCCGGTTCGAGTGGCCGAGCTTGTTGACCTCTTCGCATGACTTCGTCACGCGCTGCTCGAGCTTCGTCACGTTGTCGTAGCGGACCTTCGCGATCGCCGCGTCGCACTCCCCGTTGAAGGCCCGGAGCATCAACTTCGACATCCGCTCGATCATCTTCTTGCCGTCGGCAGCGCTGCCGCCGACGTGCCACTTCGTATCGCAGTACGTCGCCGTTCCGTTCTTCACCATCGCCTTTTGCTGAGCGCGGATGACATCGAGCCGCGCAGCGTACTCGGACGACGTGGCGAACCCGTACTTCGGCCGGTAGAAACCGAACGACTGGATCTCCAGCGCTTCCTCGACGGAGTCCAGCTCGCGGCGGAGGGCGGCGAGCCGCGCCTCGGCGCTGGCAATCTCCGGCTGGAGGGGATGCGAAGGTGCCGGCGGTGGCGTCGGCGGAACGAACGGATTCGATGCTGGAGGCGCCGCTGCGGGCGAGGGTTGCGGGAGGAACGGGTTCGGCGCCGCAGGCTGGAAGGCTGGCATCTGCTGGACGCCTCCGCGCCACGAGGGCGGCGCCGCTGGCTGCGTGTGCTGGCTCCATGCGCGACCGTCCCACCAGCGCTGGAGCGAGGGGTTGTGCGGATCGGGGTACCAGCCGGGCGCCATGCATTCATCCTTGTGGGGTAAAAGGCTCGATAATAGCGCCTCGGAGACAACGGATCATTCGAATGTGGCGTCTTGACCGTTCCCGCTCCGGCGCTCATGCCGCGAGAACGACCGCACCTTCACGCGGAACTCGATTATCCCAACTGGTGGGCGCGATGGTAATCCCTAGGGGTGATGCCACGGCGGGAGCGCTTGTGATGGAATGTGCGGTCCATCCCCGTGAGCCCGGGCGTCGTGTGTCCGGCCGCGGGAGGGAAGGTAGGCGTGGCGGCTCTGCGGTCAAATCGTCTCCAAGCGCTTGGGCACGCCCTTGCGAAGATCATCGAGGGGCCGTTGTCTCCGGCGTCAGCTGAAGGAAACCATCCTCGTGCCGTCACGTGGACTTGCGGCTTGGCTCTCGATCGAGCGATCAAGCCTGGTCGTGGTACCGGGCGTTTCACAAAGCACCGAGAGCAGGTAGCGAGGCTTAGTGTGCTCGCCCACCGCGAGTCGTGGTTGTACCGTCGCGAGTGGGGTACCAGCGCCGCGCGGCCCTCCGAGATTGCGGCGGCTCGACCTTCGCGATGCTTCCGGACGCCCTCGCCGCCGCCCGAACGAGAGCGCGGCATGGTGGACGCCAGACACACCCACGAACGATCGGGACGCCGCTCCGCGGTAGGCCTCGAGTTCGAACACGTTGTGCTCCGGCGGAAATCGGAGCATCTCTCCGGCGAAGGACTGTACGTGGCACTCGCGCGCACCGCGAAGTCGCTCACGATCCTCTCGCGCTCGCGACCACTTACCCCGGAGGGAACGTGATGCTCTGCCGAGCGATGAGGACAATGAAAGGCAGGCCGCTGCGGCGCTCTGTCTTTGCGCGGAAGCGTCGCGCATCGACGCTAGACACCGGGGGAGGCCGTTGAGGGCGAGCAACACGTTCTCCGCAGCCGATTCGGCGCTCGGGTATCTGTACCAAGTTCGCGTTGCGCTTCTATGGTCGCTTCGCCGTGCGAAGACCGGCGCCGACTTCATCGTCTCTCTCGAGACGCTCGACGACGTGACCTTCGAGTCGAAGGGTGGCACGCCCGAGGAGCTGCTCCAGACCAAGCACCACAGGAATCACGAGGCGTCCCTCTCGAACGCGAGCGGGGACCTGTGGAAGTCGCTCCGCGTGTGGTTCGAGGGGCACGCCAACGGGCAGATCCCTGCGGGCACCGCGCTCTACTTGCTCACGACGGGCGAGGCGCCGAAGGACAGCGCAGCGTCGCTCCTGCGCAGCGAAGGCCGTGACGTCGGGAAGGCGCTGCCGGTCCTCGAGTCCGTTGCTCAAAGCTCTGAGAGCCAAGCCAACGCGCCTGCCTACGCGGCGTTCCTTGCCGCGTCGGCGACCGCACGCCGGACCATCCTCGACAGTGTCGTTGTCCTCGACCGCGCGCCTGGCGTCCTCACCATCGACGACGACCTCAAGAACGAAGTCTTCTGGACCGCCGAGCACAAGCACCTCGACGCGTTCTTGAAGCGTCTCGAAGGCTGGTGGCTTCGCCGGGTCATCAAGCAGCTCTCGTCGAGCCCGCAGGCGGTTGGAATCCTGAGCGCCGAGCTCGAAGCGGAGATGTCCGAGCTGCGCGAGCAGTTCAAGCAGGACAACCTTCCGATTGATGAGGACCTCGTCTCGTTCACGCTGGACGACGAGACGCATGCCGCCCACGCGGACTATCGGTTCGTTCACCAGCTCAAGCTCATCGACGCAAGCAAGAAGCGCGTCGCCGCCGCGATTCGGGACTTCTATCGAGCCTACGAACAGCGGTCCCGGTGGCTGCGCGAAGACCTCCTGCTCGTCGGCGACCTGACTCGCTACGAGAGGAAGCTCGTCGAGGAGTGGGAGCTGGTCTTCGAGGCGGCCAAGGACGAGATCGAGGCTACCGCCGTCGAAGCCGCCAAGCGGAAGGCCGCGCGCGCAGTGCTCGCGTGGGCAGAGCAGGCGAGCATCGCCATTCGTCCCGGTGTCACGGAGTCGTTCGTCGTGCGCGGCTCGTTCCACATGCTCGCGGACGAGGCGCCGCCGCGTATCGGATGGCACCCCGACTTCCACGACCGCCTCGCCGAGATCCTGAACCTCGGCGCTACACCTCCCAAGGCTGCGGCCGGAGGTGATGCGAAATGACCTCCTGGCATGCGCGATCGCTTGAAGAACGGAACCTGCTGAATCCGGGCTTCTGCTCCACTCTGCTGTGGCACGCGGCGCTCGGATACGCCTCTGAGCGCAAGGCCGCGATGGCCATTGAGCTCTCGTTCCTCGTGCTGCCGTTCGTGCTCCATCAGCAGACGCGCGAGAGCCTTCCTCGCAATATCACCACTTCGCTCGCGACCTGGCTCATCGAGCACCCAATCGTGCGCACGCGCCTAGGAGAGCGAGCGGCCTCGCTAAAACCTTTCACGAGAGAGGCACTGGTGTTCGGCGGCTCGCACGGCCTGCTCTCGCTGAGCGCTGATGGCGTTCGGGCGAACGCCGACATGAAGAAGCGGGTCGCAGCCGGGCTGAAGCCGACGAGTGACGAAGTCCGCGCGTGCGCCAAGCGCGCTGAGTTCCTCGGAAAGTGGCTCGAGAGAGCCGGCGGCATCGAGACCGTGATGGCGCTGCTGGGGGTACGTCCATGAGCGTCCAGATTCTCGACATCGTTCTCTACAGCCACGACGGTCGCCAGCGCGTGCTCCCGTTGAAGGTGGGACAAGTCAACGTCATCACCGGCGCGTCGAAGACCGGGAAGTCCGCGCTTATCGACGTCGTCGACTACTGCTTCGGCAGCAGCGAGTGCCGTGTCCCCCACGGACCGATCCGACAGTGTGTCGCCTGGTTCGGCATTCGACTGCAACTGACGTCGGGGCAGGCGTTCATCGCGCGACGCTGCCCACCCCTGAAGGGCGCATCGAGCGAGGAGTTCTTCATCAAGACCGCGAGCACCGTCGAGCTGCCGTCGGCTGCCGAGTTGCGGCAGACGACGAACACCAAGGGGGCCCTCGCGCTGCTGACGTCGTGGGTCGGAATTCGCGACAACCTTCACGAGACGCCCCCCGGGCAGAAGCGGCCCTCGCTCTCGGCGACGGTTCGGCATGCGCTGGCTCTTTGCTTTCAGCGACAGGACGAGATCATCCGTCGGCAGCAGCTCTTTCACGGAGCGGACGACACGTTCTTCGCGCTCGCGCTGAAGGACACGTTGCCGTACCTGCTTGGCGCCGTCGATGACGATCACGTCCGCAAGCGGGCGGAACTCCGGCGCCTTCGTGACCAGCTTCGAGCTGTCGAGCGTCGCCTCGCGGAGATCTCGGCACTGCGCGGAGACGGCGCAACCAAGGCGGATGCGTTGTTGGCGCAGACGCGTGACGCAGGGCTCTCGAACGCCGTGACGACGTCGTGGGAAGACACGCTGACTGCGCTTCGAGCGGTGGCACGGGCGCCCCTCGCCAGCGTCGATGTCACGCTTCCCGATGGCTTGGAGTTCGCGCGGCTCTCGACGGAGCGCGCTGAGCTTCTCGAAACTCAGAGACGCCTGCGGGCCGATATCGATGCAGCGCGTTCCTTCTCCAAGGACGAGAAGGGGTTCTCCCGCGAGGCCAAGGAGCAGAAGGCCCGACTTGCTACGATCGGAATCTTCGAAGGGGGCACGGCTGGGCACATGTGCCCGCTATGCGCGCAGGAGCTTCCCGAGACGCACGGCCCGCCGGCGGTCGCCGCGCTACAGGAAGCACTGGTCGATGTGTCTACTCGCATGGAATCCGTCGCGCGGGTCGAGCCTCACATCGAGAACGCCATCGGAGCGCTTGAGAAGCGCCTCCACGAGGTACACCAGGCTCTCACCAACAACCGAGCGCAGATGGAGGCGGTCCGTGCGGCCAACGCAGTGCTGTCTGACGCGCAAGCGGACTCCGTGCGCAAGGCGCACATCCTCGGGCGGGTCAGCCTGTACCTGGAGAGCATGCCGGACGTTCCCGATACGAAGGAGCTCGAGGAGCAGGCCGAGTCGCTGCGCGTCCAGTGTCAGAAGTTGGAGGAGGAGCTGAGCGACGAGCGCGTTCAAGAGCAGATCGTGTCGATCACCTCTCGCCTGTCCGAGCGGATGTCAAAGTGGGGACGAGTGATCGAGCTCGAGTTCGGCGAGTCGCCCATGAGGCTCGACCTGAAGAAGCTCACTATCGTCGCGGATACGATCGACGGAGCCATCCCCATGCACCGCATCGGAAGTGGCGAGAACGGGGTCGGCTACCACCTCATCGCGCACCTGGCGCTGCACCAGTGGTTCGTTCAGCGCTCGCGACCGGTTCCGCACTTCATCTTCTTTGACCAACCGTCTCAGGTCTACTTCCCGCCGGACAAGGACGTCGACGGATCCATGGCGCTGGTGTCCGAGGATGATCGAATCGCCGTGTCCCGGATGTTCCGCCTGGTCTTCGACGCCGTCGCCGAGGTCGCTCCCGGATTTCAGGTGATCCTGACCGAGCATGCCGACCTCAGCGAGGACTGGTACCGTGGGGCCATCGCAGAGCGGTGGCGCGGCGGCCGGAGGCTCGTGCCCGAAGACTGGCCGCGGGAAGGGGTAGAGGAGTGACGCCCCGTAACGCTCGCGGTGCTGCAGCGCTGGCTAGCAGGACAAGAACCGGACCCGTCCGGAGAGGGATCGGAACGCGCGCGGCCTCTCTTTTCCCCGGTGGGCGGAGGAGAGAGCGCGAGCCTCGTCCGGAACCCGCCCTCGCCTGGTGGGCGTTCGCGCGCACCGCGCTCTCTGAGCGAACGTGTGGCGTGAAGCGGGGGGACCGCATTCTGGTCCTCCCGGACCATGCTCCGTCTCGAACGGTCTCTGGTCTCCTCGGCTCGGTCCGTGTCACGAGGCGCCCGGTCTCCGTCCCGAAGTGCCCGGTTCGTGTGGCACGAGAACGAGGATTGTGGCTCCACATGAGGTGCGACCTGTCACCAGGGCTCCCGGTCTAAAACGTCACCAGGGTTCCCGGTCCTTCAGTTCCCGGTCCTTCAACTCCACAAGGAGGTTCGCCGAGATGCACCTCGGCTCCGGCCAGAGGCCTCGCCGCTCGCGCGCGTCAAACCGACGCTCCCCGACGATGCACCTTCGGTCCCGCGCGATGTACTGCGGCTCGCGTGTGATGCACCTCCGGTCCGGCGCGATGTACTGCGACTCGCGTGCGATGCACCTGCGCTCCGGCGAGATGCACTTCTGCTCCGTCACGATGTACCTCCGCTCCGCCACGATGCACCTCTGCTCGGAGCGCCTTTTCCGGCTGCGGGCAGATGCTCCCGACCACCGTAAGTCCGTGACCGAGCGTCGGAACGACGGATTCGACCAAATCGGGCGCTCGGTCGTAGACAAGGAGGACCCTGCGACCTAGTGTGCGGTCGCGGCTGCGCTCGGGGGGTGCTGAGCGGGCTGCCTACAACTGAAGGGGGATGTGAAAGATGCCGATGTCTTTCGGTGACAAGGCCGCGCATGTCATGAAGTTCATGATGGCGCTGCGCAACCCGCGGATTGCGTCCGCGATGGCCGCGTTCGGCTTCAGCGACGCGGACCTGCAGGAGGGCTGGGCGCTCATGAACACTGTCGGTCGCGTGAAGCTCGACGCGTCCGGAGTCGGTAATGACATGAGCACGCTCGAGAAGCTCGATGGGTGGGAGAACCGATGGTTCCCGATCGTGGCGGCAACGCTCGAGCGTCGCTTCCCCGCGGTCCACGCGCAGGTGTTCAAGAACCTCTCGCAGACCGAGGGCCCGGCCGTGGCGGTGAGCGTCCGCACGTTCATCGAGCGCTTCGATCAGATGGCCGCCGGTGCAGGCGCCTACGGGGCGGAGGGGGCGCAGGCAAAGGCCGTCCTCGAGGCGCGCGGGCTCACGCAGACCGTGCTCAATGATGCGCGCGCGCTGCTCGAGAGCATCGGCAAGGTCGCGACGGTGGATGCCAGCGCGCTCCAGGACCCGAAGGCGCGCGAGAAGGCGGAGAACGATCTCTGGGGCTGGTACCTTGAGTGGAGCCAGATCGCGCGTACGGCCGTGACCCAGCGCGTCCTGCTCAGGCAGATGGGCTTCCTCCCGACGCGCAGGTCGAAGGCAAACGATGCGGACGACGTTGACGTCGACGTCGATCCGACCACCGGCGTGATCACCACGCCCGTCACGCCCGCGCCGAACGCCTGAACGGCCGCACGCAGGCGCGTCGATGACCGACCGCGGAGCGACCGCCTACGCCTACGGCGGCTGGTCCGACGTCGAGCGCGTCGCCAGCGAGCACTTCGGCGTCCGCACGTTTCGCCCCGGACAGCGCGACCTCATCGAGGCCGTGCTCTCCGGGCGCGACGCGTTCGGGATCTTGCCGACGGGCGGAGGCAAGTCGCTCACGTTCCAGCTCCCGTCGCTCTTCCTCGATCGCGCGGTCGTGGTCGTCTCGCCGCTGCTCGCGCTCATTCGCGATCAGAGCGACAAGCTCGAAGGCTTCGATGTCCCCGCCGCGCGCATCGACTCGACGCTGCGCGCGCGGGATGCGCGCGATGTGCTCGCGCGCGCGGGCGGCGGCCGGCTCGACGTCCTCTACGTTACGCCCGAGGGCCTCCGCCGCGCCGACGTCCGCGAGGCGCTCGCCGCGCACGGCGTCGCGCTCTTCGTCGTGGGGCCACGACTTCCGCCCCGCGTACCTCGGGCTCGCCGACGCCTTCGAGGCGCTCGGCCGTCCGCCGGTGCTGGCGCTGACCGCGACGGCGACCGAGAGCGTCGCGCGCGATGTCGGCGAGCAACTCCGCCTCCGCGCGCCGCTGGTCGTCCGGACGTCGTGCGAGCGCCCGAACCTGAGCCTCGCCGTCGTCCCCACGCCGAGCCCGGAGCGAAAGCGCGCGGCGCTCGACGCGATCCCGGCGCGCGAGCGCGGCGCGGGGATCGTCTACACGACGACGGTGAAGCGCGCCGAGGAGCTCTGGGGCGAGCTGTGTGAGCCCTTCGGCGAGGGGGTGGGGCGCTACCACGGCGATCTGCCGCGCGATGTCCGGAGCGCGACCCAGGACGCGTTCATGGATGGCCGCTACCGCGTGATGGTCGCGACGAAGGCGTTCGGGATGGGGATCGACAAGCCGGACGTGCGCTTCATCGTCCACGACACGTTCCCCGAGTCGCTCGAGGCCTACGTCCAGGAGTCGGGCCGCGCCGGCAGGGACGGGGAGCCGGCGCGCGCGACGCTCCTCTACCGGGTCGAGGACAAGCGCGTCCACGACTACTTCCTCCGGAGCAAGTACGCGAGCGCCCCCGAGGTCCGCCGCGTCGTCGAAGCGCTCGGTGAGCGAAGCGCCGGGGACAGCGTCGACGCCGCGGCGATCGCCGACGAGGCCCGTGTCGCCGCGCGGAAGGTCGCGGCCCTCCTCCACGCGCTCGCCCGAACGGGGGCGCTCGCGCCGCGCGGCGAATCGTTCGTCGTGACGGACGCCGAGCGCATCCGCGAGGCGAGCCCACGCCTCGCCGACGAAGCCGCCGCGCTCCGCGAGGCCGACCGCGCGCGGGTGCGAGCGATGATGCACTACGCTGAGCGCGTGGCGTGTCGGTGGACGCAGGTGCGGGAGCACTTCGGCGAGACGCGCGACGGAGGATGCGCGCGTTGCGACGTGTGCGCACCCGCCGGACCCGATCGCCGAGGCGCCAGTGACGCTGCGTCCCGGCCTCGATAGGCGGCTCCCGTGCGCCGGGGCGCTCGTCGGGTTGAGCGACCCGCGCGAGCCGCGGAGCCGTGGCCCACACAAGGCAAAGCTGCAAAGAGCGGAGCATGGCCAAGTCGAAACGCGAAACAGGGATGGCGCTGCTGCGAACGCGAATCCGCGCGGCGAACGTCCCGCCGCCGCGGCCGGGCAACCTGCGCATCGCAACCTGGAACGTGCGGGAGCTTGGAAAGGGCGCGCGCCTCGAGGAGAGCCTGAGGATGATCGCGGCGATCATCGGCGCGTTCGATGTCGTGTCGATCGTCGAGCTCCGCGACGACCTGCGCGACTTCATGAGGATCCTGCGGCTACTCGGATCCCGCTGGGGCGTGGTCTTCTCCGACTACGTCCGCGATGCTGGCGGGAATCGCGAGCGAGTGGCGTTCGCGTTCGATCGGGAGCGGGTCACCTTCACGGGGCTAGCGTCAAACGCGGAAGGCCCGCGACGCCGCGTCGGCGAGGAGTACGTGCGCGAGGTCCCGTGGTGGAGGCCGCCGTTCCTCGCGTCGTTCCGAGCGGGGCCCTTCGACTTCATCCTTCTCGCCGCCCACATCCGCTGGGGGCCGACGGTGACAGGACGGGTAGGGGAGATCGCTGCCCTTGCGGACTGGATCCTGGCGCGTACGAAGGAGGCCTTTTCGGCGATCGGGACATCCTCGTCGTGGGCGACTTCAACACCGGCGGTACGGGCTCCGCGGCGTTACGGGGCCTCCGCGCGCGAGGTTTCGCTGAGCCTCCGGGACTCGAGGGCGAGGTCGGCTCCGACCTCGCCCGCGGCAAGCGGTACGACCGGTTCCTCTGCCTGCCGGCTCACACGATGTGCTTCTCCGGCCGCGCGGGCGTCCTCGACTTCTACTGCGGTGATCACCGGGCCCTCTTCCCCGGGCGCGCGATGTCGAAGCAGAAGTTCGCCTGCCAGAGCTCGGACCACCTGCCGCTCTGGGCGGAGGCCGGGACGCGCGAACGTGCGGAGTCGATCGACTTCGGGCAACCGGCGGCGCGACGGAGTCGATAGACAAGCATTTGATGGTGGCGGCGTTCGGACATCGACCCCCTGCGCTCGCGCGAAGCGAGGCCACGGCTTGGACGGCGTCCTTCCTGCTCGGCCGGCACGTCGTGGTGCCCGCGCCGTACCTTCAGGTGCGTAAGGGGAGCAATGCGCAGAAGCGACTCGACGAGAATGCCAATGCGATCCGCGCCGCGGTCGAGTCGTTCACCAGCGAGACGACGCGCGGCTACTACCGCCGGGGGGAGTGGGTGACGATCGGCATCCGTCGGAGTCTCGTCGAAGTGGCACGCGCGGCGGATCCGACCGATGCGACGACCTCGTTCTTTCGCGAGTGTGTGACGTCGCCGCGAGGCAAGGAGCTGCTCGAGCTCCATCGGCGGGCGGTTCGGCAGCCGCCGTCGCGTGTCACGACCTCCGATGAAGGCGTCGCGTGAGCCGACGCCGAAGGCTCGCACTCACCCTCGAGCCAGCAAGGCGTAAAGCAGCCACTAGAGTGGTCGAAACGTTTGCGGCACGTCACGAAAACGGCCACTATAGTGGTTGAACGATGAGCGCCGGGAAGTGCATGCTCGAGCTGTACGTCGAAGGGGCATGGCACGTTGCGGCCGAGGTGCGCTGCGATGAGGTCACCGGCGGCGTCCGCTCGCCGACCCGACTCGAGTACGACTTCGATTACCTCGAGCGCACGGGCGCGTTCGATACCCGTGATCTCCGGGCTGTCTCCTGCCGCTACCCCGTTGGATACGGAGTGCACGCCGAGGAGACGTGGCCTGCCTTCCTCCTCGACGTCATCCCATCCGGCGCCGCGCGCAGGTTCTGGGAGTCCGAGCTCGGCCTTCCGAACGCGCCGACCTCGGACTGGGGCGTCCTCGTCGCGGGAGGGAGCAACGCTCCTGGGAACGTTCGCGTTCGCGAGGCCGCTGCCGCCCTCGAGGACCAATCGCCAGAGCATCCAGGCTTCTCCCGGAGCGACATCCTCGAACGCGCCGAAGGGTTCATCGAGTACGCGCGCTCGCGAGGGGCCTCGATCGCGGGCGGAAGCGGCGCCGCCGGCGACGCTCCGAAGTTCCTCCTCCGCGAGGACCACGGCGGTCAGTGGCACGCCGACGGCGCCCTCCGCGACGAGCGCACTGCCAGGTCGTGGATCGTCAAATTTCCCCGCTCACCGCGCGCTGCGGACAGGCTCGTCCTCGAGAGCGAGGCCCCCTACTACGCCGTCGCGGTGCGGCTCGGTGCACGCACGGGCGGGCCGCTCGCCTGGGAACGCGACTGCCTCTTCGTCCCGCGCTTCGATCGCCCGCCTGGCGAAGATGGGCACATCGCTCGGCTCGGGCTCGAGAGCCTCTGCTCGCTCGCGGGAGTCAGCGACTTCGGCGTGCCCATCGCGAAGGAGGAGCTCGCGCGTGCGCTCGCTCGCTTCGTGACGGACGCCCCACGCGAGCTCCGCGAGCTCCTGCTTCGCGACGTGCTCGACGTGGCGCTCGGGAATACCGACAACCACGCGCGCAACACCGCCGTGCTCAAGTACGAAGACGGCACGATCGCGTTGAGCCCCCTGTACGACTTCGCGCCGATGGTGCTCGACCCGCAAGGGATCGCGCGCGTCTGCCGATGGCAGCACGAGGAGGACGGCTTCCCGCTCTGGGACCGCGTCGCGGAGGCGCTCGATCCTCTCGGGCTCGACTCCGCTTCGACGAAGACGTGGCTTCGCGAGCTCTCCGGAGCGATCGCGGAGCTGCCCTCACTCATGGCAGAAGAGCGCGTCCCGGCTCGCGTGCGCGAGACGCTCGAGCGAAGGATCGCACGCACCGCGCGAGCGCTGGCAGGTGTACGATGACGAACGCCGAGAACGCGAAGGAGCGCGCAGACGCTCCCGGGCGCAGGGAGCGCTCGAAGGGCCAGCGCAAGGCGCTGCGCGACGAGCTCTATGCGCGCGTCGCGCGCGGCGACATCTCGCTCGTCGAGGCGGTGAAGACGATGCGCAAGATCGCCGGCCGCTCGCAGGCGGACTACGCCCGCCTCGTCGGCGTGAGCCCCCGCATCCTCATCGAGCTCGAACGCGGCATCGGGAACCCGACGATCAAGACGCTCTCGAAGATCCTCGCGCCCTTCGATCTCGAGGTCGGCGTCCGCCGCCGGCCGCGCTGAGGCTGCGGGGAAGCTGCGGAGAGCTCGTGTGCACCCCGAGCAAGCCGCCGAGCCGAAGCGAGCCGCCGAACGAGGCGAGCTCGCGCCTCGTCTTCTGCGGCGGGGTGCGCTAACGCGAACGGTCGATGCGTTTCCTCACGTACTCCGATCTGAAGGTGCCGCGCCGCCTCTCGGCGTCGTTCGAAAAGGTCCGGAGCGCGATCGAGCGCGACGACCTCCGCAGCGCCGACGTGAAGAAGCTGGTCGACCAGAGCGCGCTCTTTCGCGCGCGGCTCGACTACGACAGCCGGCTCATCGTGCAGTTCGTCCGCTACGGCGGTGAGAAGGCGTGCCTCGCCCTCGAGGTGGTCGAGCAGCATGCCTACGATCGTTCGCGCTTCCTTCGGGGCGCGCGCGTCAACGAGACGAAGGCCACGGAGCCCGCCGAGACGACGCCCGAGGCGATCGACGCCGTGGCGAAGCCGATCCGCTACCTCGGGCCGCGCGCCGAGTTCCACGTCCTCGACAAGCCGCTCTCGTTCGACGACCGCCAGGAGGAGATCCATCGCCTGGCGCCGCCGCTCATCATGGTGGGCTGCGCAGGGAGCGGGAAGACGGCGCTGACGCTGACCAAGCTCCGCGCGCTCTCCGGCGACGTGCTCTACGTCACGCAGTCGGCGTTCCTCGCCGAGAACGCGGCGTCGCTCTATTTCTCGCACGGATACGAGAACGAGCGGCAGAGCGTCGACTTCCTCAGCTTCCGGAAGCTCCTCGAGTCGATCGAGGTCCCGAAGGGCCGAGCGGTGACGATGCGGGACTTTCAACCGTTCTTCGAGCGCCATCGCTCTTCGTACCGCTATCGTCCTCTCGGAGGAGCAGAAAGCCGAGGCCAGGCGCCGCTTCTCGACGCCGCTCGTCTTCTCGGTGCACGAGGCGAAGGGCCTCGAATACGACACGGTGATCCTCTACGACATCGTGTCGAGCGAGCGCGCGGCCTACCGCGAGCTGACGAGCGGCGTGACCCAGGCCGACGTCGACGCGGACGTCCTCTCGTTCGCGCGCGCGAAGGACAAGACCGACAAGTCGCTCGAGGCGTACAAGTTCTTCGTCAACGCGCTCTACGTCGCCGTCACGCGCGCCGTCGAGACGGTCTACATCGTCGAGAGCGACGATGCGCATCCGCTCCTCGGGCTGCTCCGCGTCACGTTCTCGGAGGACGTCTCCGCCTTCACGGCGAAGGCCTCTTCGGTCGAGGAGTGGCAGAAGGAGGCACGGAAGCTCGAGCTGCAGGGCAAGACCGAACAGGCCGAGGCCATCCGCAAGACGATCCTCCGCGTGACCCCCGTGCCGTGGACGGTGCTCCACGGCTCCGAGCTCGACGACACCTTCGAGAAGGCGCTGGCCCCCAAGAGCGTCTTCAGCAAAGCGAAGCGCATGCTCCACGAGCTCGGCGCGTTCCACGAGCTCGCGCCGATCACGCGCGCCGTCGAGGTCCGCGGCGACTATCGGCCTCCGCGCCCTCTCGCCAAGACCGTCGAGGCGGTGCAGGAGCGCCTGTTCGAGCCGTACCGCGCCGGCGAACGGAGCTCGTCGTCCAAGGTGGAAGCCGAGATCGATCGCTACGGGCTCGAGCACCGGAACATGATGTCTCTCACGCCGCTCATGATGGCGGCGTGGGCAGGCAACGTCCCGCTGGTCGAGCGCATCATCGAGCGCGGCGGTCGCCTCGACGCGGTGGACGCGTTCGGGCGGATGCCGCTGCACTTCGCCCTGCGCGGCGCGTTCCTGAGCGGGGTCTTCGCGAAGGAGAAGCTCGGCGCCCTCTACGAGCTCCTCTGCCCGACGGGCCTGGATCTCGAGGTCGACGGAAGGCTCCTCAGGCTCGGTCGCGACCAGGGCGAGTTCTTCGTCCTCTCCGCGATGCTCGCCCTCTTCCATCGCCTCTACGACCGCTTTGGCCAGCGCCGGAGCGGCTTCGGCGCGACGATGCTGAGCGACGCGATCCTCGAGGCGTTCCCGCGAAGCGTCCTGCCGGAGGAGCGGCGTCGCCGCGTGTACTGGAACGGCGTCCTCGCGCGCGGCGAGGAGCTGTCGACCTACCGGCCTGCGCGCAAGCTATGGCGCCGCGAGCGCGTCGGGCACTACGTCCCGAGCAGCTCGACCTGCCTCCGGACCGCGGACGACACCGGCGTCGAGAGCTTCCAGCGCCTGCGCGATCTCCTGCGCATCGGCCTTCTCGACGAGCTCGGCGCGATGCGCGGGTGATCGATGGCGGCGTGCCGCGCGTGCGGTCAGGCCTCGTCGTCGTCCTCGCCCTCGAGCAGGCCGCGCACCGAGATGGAGACTGCGGTGAAGGGCTCGGCGAAGATGCGCTCCTCGCCCTGGGCGGACTGCACGAGGAGAAAGCCTCCGTCGGTCCAGCGGTAGACGATGAGCGTCTCCGCGACCGGATCGAGGACCCAATAGTGGGGCAGGCCGCAGCGCTGATACGTCCGCATCTTCTTGACGACGTCGTTGCGCTCGTTCGATGGCGAGAGGATCTCGCACACCCAGTCAGGGCGGATCGTGACCGGGTACTCGGCTGGAAGCTCGGCCATGCGTTCCCGGCGCCAGCCGGCGATGTCGGGGCGATAGACCTGCCCCTCCTCGAAGGTGATTTCGGTCTCGGTGGCGAAGCGCCAGCCTCCCGGCCAGCGGCCTCCGGGGCGCCGATTGTATGGTCCCGCCAGCCGGCCAGCGAGCCCCACCTGCGCGCCGCCGTGGCGGATCGTCGGCATCGCCTTCTGCACGAGCTCTCCGTCGATGATCTCGTGGAAGCGCTCGCTCTCGGGGATCCGGAGGAGATCCTCGAGCGAGGCTCTAGGCTTCTTCGGCGCGAACGAGGCCATCGGCGTCAGGATACGGCGCCTGATGGTGCTCGGCTACCAACTCCCGAGCCTCGCCTCGAGCGCCGCTTGCCGTCAGAGTGACGAGACCGTGGTGCTTCCGATTGGCGTTCTGGCCGTCGAGTGAAGTTGCTCCTGCCCGTGGCTCGCCTCTCATCCTTCGCTTCGTTCCAGCCGTCGTTCGTGCGCCGCGGTTTTGACCCTACTGGGGGCCTTGCCAGGGGAGCGCGTCCTGGTTCCTCACCCGGACGAAGAAGCGGACGCGCCCGAGCTCGTCCGTCGACCAGCGCAAGATGGCGCGGTCGGGTCTTCACTCACGCGAGCTGGGCCAGGTCGGAAGGTCGTCAGGCCGTGGAGTGAAGCTGTTCCCAGCCACGAGCCTTGGGCGACAGGCGCACCTCCTCGATGGGCGGCTGACGGTCGTTCTCGATCTTCATCAGCTCTTCGAGCGACATGTTCGCGATCCGATCGATGCGCCAGTAGCCGACCGGCACCTGGGTCATGTGGACCTCGAGCTTCCCGAGCAGACGGGGAGCAGCAGATGAACGATCTGCGCGCGACGGACTGCGGCGTGACCGTCGCGAGCGCGCTCGACGGCGATCAACTCGCGAGTGTCTCCAGAGCTCGCGTCACCCAGCCATATCCGACACGCTCTTGCTCCAGCCGCACGCGTACGCCGAATCGATCGGCGACGAGGGCCTCGAAGACGTCCTGCTCGTCCGCGCTCAAGCGGGGGAGGGGGCCCAGGTGTGGCGTCTCCTCCTGTACCCACAGGCTCTGGTGCTGCATCAACGTCTCGCGATCCATGAGCAGCGAGGACGCCTCTGGAAAGGCTGCCCGCAATCGGTCGAGGATCGCGAAGCCATGCGTGTCGATGTCGCCCCAGTAGTGGATCGTTCGATCGCGTAGCCAGCGCACGTCTGCGAGTCGCTCGATCGCGTAGCCAAGCCCGAAGATGACCGCGGCGTCCGGTACGTACGGAAACGCGAGCCCGTTGATCTCGTTCTCGGTGATGAAGACGCGCCGGACCGAAGGCTCGAGCTCCGCGAACTGCGATGCCGGCACCGTGATGTCGGAGAGGCCGCCGATGTAGTGCTCTCGGTCGAGGATGCGAAATCGCACTCTCGGCGGCTTCGAAAGAAGACCATAACGTCCCTCGAAGTCCCGTTTCGCGGATGCATCGATGCTTTCCTTGGGCAGCACGATGTCCAGGAGCTCCATGAGGAGCCCCTTTCGCGCTTCGATGAACTTCGTGTCGACGCCCGCGACGTCGAGCTGGCGGAGGTACACGCCCGGGCGTGGGTGCGCGCGAAACCAAGCGAGGACGGCGAGGATCTTCTCCCAGTCCTCGGCATGGTCGAGCAGGGTCTTCGGCTTCTTCTCGATCCAGGCGCGGAGCTCGGGGCACGAGTCGAGCGTGAGGGCGGCCAGGCGAGCGAATCGATCCGCCTGCCGCTGCTTCCCTAGAAGGCGGAGCGCGTCCTCGCGTGTCGGTACGAGCGCCCCGGTCGGAATGCGGTTTCGTCCGAGCTGCCGATGGTCGATCTCCGCCCATAGGATGTCGTAGCCGAAGCCGCGGCGTGTCTTGCTGTTTTCCTCGAGCTCGCGGATCCAGCGACGCACGTCGTCGAAGCGCTCGGACATCGCGCTGCTGTCCGGCCGTCGAAGCCGAAGCGCGAGGGGGAAGCTCGGACCACCTTCGTCTGCGCCGGTGAGCAGGCGTCCGCGATCCCACAGCCGTCGTACCTGCGCCTCGAGATCGGCGCTCGTGGACCAGTCCATCCTCCGTCACGCGCTCCGGGCCGCGCGCTCGGCGCGGTACTCGTCGATCGTGAGGTTGCGGAGCATCGACCTTCTCCCGTCCTCGTTGTGGACGAAACCGACGCTCGCCACGTGCGGCTCGATGACGTGGATCTTCTGCAGCGGCGTGACGATGAGGAGCTGCAGGCTGAGTCGCTCGAACAGCTCGAGCCCGTAACGGGTGGACTCGTCGGAGCCTCGCCCGAACGCCTCGTCGATCACGACGAAGCGGAACGAGCGGGATTGCTCCGCGCCCCATTCGAGGCCGAACTGGTAGGCGAGGCTCGCGGCCAGGACCGTGTATGCGAGCTTCTCCTTCTGACCTCCGGACTTTCCGCCGGAGTCCGCATAGTGCTCGTGCTCGCGGTCGTCTTCGCGCCATCTCTCCGAGGCGGAGAACGTGAACCAATGCCGGACGTCCGTGACTTTGCGCGTCCAGCGCGCGTCGATGTCGCCCATACCGTCGCGACCGCGGAAGCGCTCGATGATGCGCTTCACCTGGAGGAACTTCGTCTCGGAGTACGCGTCGTCGTCCGAGCCGGTGAGCGTTCCTTCGGTGCACGCACGCAAGTCTTGCTGAAACTCGCGGATCTCGGCGTCGGTGGTCGCGTCGGGCTCGAGCACGATGAAGCGACCTGGGTTGTAGTCGATGTCCACGAGCGACCGGTTGATGGTCTCGATCCGCTCCTTGATGTCCTGCTTCTCGCGATTGAGCTGCGACTGGAAGCCGGCGACCTCGCGGATGGTGTTCTCGTTGAGGAGCTCCTTGAACCTCGCCTCGAACCTCGGGAGGTCGTCGGAACGAAGGCGTCCGAGCATCGCGCCGTACTCGCTCGCCGCCGCGATGCTGGCGTCGGCCTCGTGCGTGTCCAGCGGGTACGTCTTCCGGTAGGCCTCCATTGCCTGGACGATCTTCTCGACGAGGCGCCGGATCTTGTGGTCCTCGGCGTCGATGCGCTCCTGGATCTGCTGGCGGACGTCCTTCTCGCGGTTGTCGCAGGACTCGACCGTGAGCTGGTGCGCGTCGAGCGCCTCCGTGACGAGCGGGGCGACGCGATCGAGCGCGGCCGCGAGGTCGGCGGGCATCGCCACGAGGACCGCCTCGCATTCGCGCTTCTGGCTCTGCGCGGTTTCGAGCTTGGTCTGGACGGCGCCCAAGGTACGGGTCGATTCACCCCACTCGGCCTCGAGGCGGGTGAGCGCCACCTCGATCTCCACGAGCTTTTCGCCGAGCGTGGCGAGGAGGTTCGACTCCGACTCGAGCTTCGAGAGCTCCAACCCGAGCTCGTCGATCCTCGTGGCCAGCGGGCGCCACTCGAGCGTGCGGAAGCTGTCGACGCCCCCGAGCTCGCGGAGTTGGCTGATGCGGTCGACGAGAGCGCTCTCCTCCTTCTGGAGCGTCACGAACTCGAGCGCGATCCCCTGGATGCGCGTCTCGAGATCGCGCGCTTGCTTCCCGAGCGTGGCGATCTTCGCGTCGTTCGTCCAGCCGAGCACGTATCGCGAGCGGTCGTCGATGCGGTGGCGATCGTCCTTCTCGTGGCGTTCGCCGCCGGCCTTCGTCTGCCCCGTCTTTGTGATCGCGCGCGCCTCGCGCCGGAACTGATCGAGCGTCTCGCAGCACGCGTAGTCGAACCGACGCGCCAGCTCGGCGTCGAGCCAGCTCCAGAACTGCGACCCCGGTCGCACGTCGACCTTGTGCACGAGCGAGTCCGGGTGCGGGGGCGACCGCTCGGCGGCCCGTTGCGGACGTACGCGGTAGTAGACGAGACGCTCGCCGAGATGCGTCTTGTTCACCCACTGTGCGACGTTCGCATAGTGGGCGTCGGGCACGAGCAGCGAGAGGCCGAAGCCGTGGAGCAGGCGCTCGATGGCGCCTTCCCACGCGGCCTCGCTCGGCTGCACCTGGAGCAGCTCGCCGGCGAAGGGCAGCTCGCCGTCGTCGAGCCCGAGCGCACGGCACAAGCTCTCGCGCATCGCGAGCATGCGCGCCGGGACGTTCGAGCGGCGCTGCCGCAACGACGCTAGCTCTCTCTCGACGTCCTCGTGCCTCTGCCGCAGGTCGCGGAGATCGACCTTCAGGTCCGCGAGCGCGTTCTGGGCTGCCGCGCGCTCGGCGTCCGCCTTCTCTAGCCCCGCAGCGATCGCGGCGCGATTGGACGTGAACGTCTCCCCATCGCGGGCAGGGGATAGGCCGACGGCGCGCGCGAGCTCGTCGTAGCGTTCGGCGCGCTTCTGGCGCTCAGCGACGTCGCTCGCGAGACGCTTCATCTCCGCCTTGACGCTCTCGATGCGATCGCCGCCGTTCGCCGCGATGGCCCGCTTGACGTCGTCGCGCTCGCCCTGGCAGCGGCTTCGCGCGTCACCGAGCGATGCGAGATGCTCTGTGAGGCGCGCCACCTCGTTGGACAGGTTCTCGATCCTCCGATCGAGGAGCGCCCCCTTTCGCCTCGCGAACCATGGCCCGAGCGCGCTCCGGCATGCGCGGAGCTCCGCGACCTCGGATGACAGCGCGGCGTGCCGCTCGCAGTCGGTGACGAGCGGGACGAGCGCATCCACCTGCGCCTTCGCCTTCAGCACCGCCTCGTGCGCCCGATTCAGATCGTTGAAGTGGGCGACGAGCGCCTTGATTCGGTCCTCGGCGGGGAACGGCTGCAGCATGTGCTGGCGCACGAAGTCGGTGAGGTTGCCGACCGACTTCATCGACACGGTCTGGTGGAACAGCTCGAGCGCCTGCTCGTTATCGATCCCGAAGCGGCGGCGGAAGGCGGAGGCGTACCGAGCGAAGGTGTCCTCGACTTCGTGCCCTGCCTTACGAAGGCGCTTCTTGAGCTGGTTGATGTCGTGACCGAAGCCGGCAAAGTGCTCGGTGATCGAGAGTGCATCGTCGCCGACGACGTAGAAGCGATCGGGCTGTCCCTCGAGATCCCTCAGCCAGAACACCTGGGCGATCGTGACGACCTGCCCGAAGCCTTCGTTCGTGAAGCGCCCGAGGACGACGGCGTACGTGTTCTTGTCGCGCAGGGGAACGGCGCGCGCGCTCGCGCCCGACTCCCCGCGTTCGGACTTGTAGTAGCCGAGGACGTACGAGCGCAGCGTGCGCTCCCGTGCGTCCGCGCCGGCTGCCCGGTTGTAGGCGAGCTTCTGCGGCGGCACGAGGAGGGTGGTGATGGCGTCGACGAGGGTCGACTTGCCCGAGCCGATGTCGCCCGTGAGCAGGGTGTTCTCTCCCGCTGCGTCGAGCGCCCACACAGCGCCGCCGAAGGTGCCCCAGTTGAGGACCTCGAGGCGTGCGAGGCGAAAGCCGGAGCGCAGGGCTCGCATCGATCGGTCGACCGGGGGCTGCGCGATGGTCGTCACGGCGCCTCGTTCGCGGCGGCCGCCGCGTCGGCCAGGGCGTGCTCTCGATACTGCGCGAGCCGCTCCTCGAAGTCGCTCAGCCACTGGGCGTCCACGAACGCCTTCAAGATGCGCTGGACCTCGAACTGATCGTCATGGCCGCGAAGGCGGCGAAGGAAACCCAGCTCGACTATCTTGTTGATGTGAGTGTCCATCCGATCGAGGAGCCGCGCCTCGTTTGCGGTCTCGGGGAGGAATACACGGATGAGGTCGATGATCTCGTCGCGTCCAAGCACGAGGCGCGTGTCCCCGCTTCGCGCGTCGAACTCGGCGAGCTTCTTGCGCAACAGCGCGACGAGCAGGCTCACGTGATAACCGAGCTGCCTTCGTACGACGAGGCGCGGGACCTCCAGTTCGCCCTCGGCAACCGGCCGTTGACGGAGGTACGCGTAGCCTTCGGCCTCGTCGAGCACGAGGTCGAGTCCGAGCACGACCACGTACTCGCGCACCCGCGCGGAGAGGGCGACGAGCGACTGCCAGAGCATGGGGTTCGCGTCGCGGTAGGTCACGCCTTTCATGAGGGCGACCAGCACGGGGGAGAGGCTCGGCGATGCGTCGGGCGTGCTCACGGCGGGCGTTTCTAGCGAGTGAAGACGACGAGCGGGAGCGTCGCCTGACGTGTCCCGCGTACGGAGTCCTGCCACGATACCGTCTGCCTGCGTCCGTCGTCGATGAGGGCCTTCGTGTCGTCGGACGCGACGCTCATGTACGCGACGAGCTCCGCGAGGCCGTGCTCGAGCGGATGCTCGTCGACGAGCTCGGCGAGCGACACCTGCGGGCGCGTCTGCAGCATCTTCCGAATGCGCGTCCGGAGTGCGCTCTTGTCGACGTGGACCTGCTCGAAGAGCGCATCGGCCGGGACGTCGGCATCGCCCTCCGTGACCACGTGATCGGCGATCCGCGGCTTGTGCGGCGGCTTGAAGAGAGGCCGCTCGAATGGAAGCTCGATTGAGGTCGCAGAGTCGTCGAGCTCCATGGAGACGGCGTCCGTCGCCTGGTCGCGAAGGGCGAGGGCGTGGTGCTCGATCCGGCGGATCAGCTGCATGATGCGGCGGTTCTCGAGCCAGGCCTGATCGTCCAGGTACCGCCGGAGCTGTCCGGACACGCGCGCCACCGTCCGCTGGGTGACCTCGCCGGCCTCGAGCCAGTCGTGGTGGACGCGGAGGAGCCGCCGGTCCGGCGCGAGCTCGACAACGACAGGGATGGCGAACACCTTCTCGAGCATCGACGAGAGCTCGTCCTGACGGTCCGGCGACATGAGCAGGTCCCAGAAGGCGCGGAAGCTCGCCCCCTGATCGGAGTCGCGGATCGCGTCGCGCTCGCCGAAGATCTCGTCGAGGAGCGCGCCCTTCGATCCCTCCCACATCGCAATGCGCTCCCGGATGTCACGATCGAGATCGCGAAAGTTCTGTTCGACCTCGCGGAAGTCGGAGAGCAGCCCGCGCGCCGTCGCTGCCATCTGCTGGAAGCGGTCCTTGATCTGCGCGCTGTCCATCAGGCTCAGGTTGCCCGCGCGGATGTCTCCGATCTCGGCGTCGATCCTGGCGCGTCGCTTCTCGAGCTCGGCGATGCGCGCGGAGGGGTCGACCTCGGTCCCTTCCGTCATCTGTCGCAAGAGCTCGAAGACCATCATCAGTCGCGACTCCGTCCCGACGAACTGACGTTGCTTCAGGCTCGCCAGCCACTCGATCGCCTTCTCGGTCGCCGGCGTGATGTCGAACCAGGGCTCGTCACCGGCCGGCGGGTAGTACTTGCGGAGCCAGGCGTGAGCGTCGTCGGCCCACGTGTCGAGGTACTGCGAGGCCGATCGCGGGTAGCTCTCGGCGCCCTCGCGCTGCCGGAGCTGGTAGAGCCAGTCATCGAGCCTCGCGCAGAGCGCCTGCTGGGCCATCGTGCGCACGTTCGGCTGAATGAACGTCGCGTGCAGGAAGCTGATGATCATCGGAGCGTGGTCGGCGGCGAGCAGCCGCCAACCGGGATGGCTCCGCTTCATGGTCTCGAGGGTCGCGTGGTCCATTACGAAGGCCGGTCCACCAACGATAGCGCGGCGAGTCGCCGAAACGTGAGCGGTCCCTCGCAGGTGGGAACCACGCATCGGCGCGTTCTCGAGCAGGCGATCGCCAGCCTGACGTGACCGTCGTTCATGGCGCACCGATCGGCCGTGGACACGTGCTCGCCCGGGCGACCGGGCTGGAGAAGCTCGCACGCGCCGATCAGCTTCGCGAGGTCGTCCTGCGCGGACGGACCGCCGTCCCGCGTGCGGACATCCCTGATCACCTGCTCGTGGTACTCGATGTTCGGACGCGTCATCGTGTAGTGCTGGCCGCCGTAGCGGTACTGCCAGCCCACCCCGCAGCCCGCGAGCGTCCACGCCACGGCTAGCAACCGGACGCTTCAACAAGCGAACGACCGCCATCTCGATCCTTTCCGCGCGCCTCGTCGCGTGCGCTCATCGTCTTCCTTCTCGACTGCACTCACTCGAGCCCGGGGCTCTCGGCCCACCATGAGCCATGCGATCGCCGAAACCGCCGGAGCGCCTGGACGTGACTGCGCGGCTGCTCAGTGGCCTCGGAGCGGACGCACGGTGACCCGTGTCGATTGCGCGACTCGGCATTCCGGGTCGAGCGTACGAGGCAGGTGCGACACGACGTGTCGCACGCCCGTCGTTGCGCGCGTGCCTCTGGACGACGCGCAGGCACAAGCCGCTTCCTCTCCTCGTACGATGCGCTTCGCGCTGAGCGGTCAGCCCGCGTTCCTCGAGCTGTCGCGCGACGACGGGCTCGACCTCCTCGAATGGATCGGGCTCGGGCGCGCGGAGTTCGGCGCTGTCGAGGTGAGCGTGCTCCTGCCTCTCTGCCGGCGGCGACTGTGGCCGGTGGTACGCAATGTCGATCCCGCCCGCCGAGGTGGAGACGGGCTCGCGCGCGTGGCGGGGACGCCCCAGCGTCTGACGAGCGAGCTTGCCGCGGCGACCGCGCGGATGCCGGAGGCGCTCGTTCACTTCGGATGACCCATCGAGGTCGCGACAGTCGATGTGATGCTCGCCTTGCGGGGGCTCGTCGGCCATGGTCTCGAGATGTGGGGAGAGCTTCGGTGGACCATCGATCCGGTAGACGTGATCAGGCGCGCGGGCCCGTCGCTACGCTCGGCGGGCGCCGCACGAGTAGTCCGGCGTGACGCTCCGGTCGACTTCGTCTACCAAGAGAGCGTCAAAGATGATTCAGGGATTCACCCGCCATCGTTCGCCGTCGCGAAATGTGGCCTGCTCGATGCGCGAGCGCTCGAGCTCACCGATCGAGGCGTCTGGTGTGGATCAGTGACAGAACGGTAGCGCTCGCGTTGGTGGCACTTCTGGCGTGCAGTGGTGGGCCCCCGGCCTCATTCACTGTGGGCGCGGCGCCAGCGCCGGATGCCGGTCCCGATGATGGACTCTGTCGAAGCTCGTTCGCGGTGGAGTGGACATGTGCTCACCCGCCGGTGACGGCGCAGTGCCACGAGGGGTGGTGCTTCATTCCCCGCGGATGCTTTGTCATGGGATCGCCGGAGTGTCAGGTCGGGCGCGCCCTTTATAACGAGGATGAGGTCCAGGTCACGCTCACCCATGACTTCGAGATTGGGCAGTTTGAAGCGTCTCAGGCCGAATGGACCCATCTCGGGCTTCCGAACCCAAGTGGTGTCACGGACGCCGGAACCGGTGATTGCCTAGCGCCAGATTGTCCGGTCGGTGGCATCACCTGGTTCGACGCCTTGGAGTATGCGAATCGTTTCTCCGCTGCGCGGGGGTTGCCTGCCTGTTACCGCCTCGAAGGGTGTACCGGCGCACTGGGGCAGAATCTCAAATGCACCGGTGCGAAGCAGACCACGGACTCGATCTACGAATGCTCCGGGTATCGGCTGCCGACCGAGGCGGAATGGGAGTATGCCGTGCGAGCGGGCTCGCGTGACGCGTTCTATGGTGGGCCGATGCTCCCTCAGCCCGACCCGAGCAAGTGTCTGGAACAGCCCAATCTCGAGAGTTCGGCGTGGTATTGCCGAAACAGCGGAGGGAAGACGCATCCGCGCGGCCAGCGTGTTCCGAATGCATGGGGCCTTCACGACACACTGGGCAACGCATTCGAGTGGGTGTCGGATGAGTACTCGGGATTGGGCTACGGCACAGGGCCATTGGTCGATCCGGGGGCCGTTCTGGGAACCAAGTCGGAGCGGGTTCGTCGCGGTGGGGTCGTCATTGGGTGGGGGCCGCTGTGCACGGTGTCGAAACGACTCTCCAACAAATGGGACAGCGGCGGTCCCGCCCACGGTTTCCGGCTCGCGCGTACGCTCGGGCGCTAACACCATCATCAGTTGATCGTGAGCGTCAGGCGTGCGCCTGCGCCCCCCGTGTCAGCGTAGTTGCCGGATGTCCTGAAGCATCATGACGTGGGGCGAGTGATCGAGGACAGGTGACGACGTACTCGGAGACGTTCCGTTCGGAGATGGTGCCGAAGAGGCTGGGGCCGAACAGGGTCTCGGCAAACGCGTTGGCGGCGGGGATGGGCGTGGGACAACCGACGTTGTCGCGATGGCCCGAGAGCCCAAGATGGCGGCAGTGAGCCGAGGGAAGCAGAAGAACACCGAGACGCCGAAGCGGCGCGCGCGGCAGTGGACAGCAGCCGAGAAGCTTCGCGTGGTGATCGAGGCGGGGACGCTCGACGACTACGCCGACGCACTGCAGGAGCCGGTCCACGAGCCGTACATCACGCACGACCGGCTCGAGGATGTCGGCCAGCGCATCCTCGCCGAGAAGTCCAAGCTGCGAGACATCATCGATCGGCACGGCGGCGTCTCGGCCGTGGCGCAGAAGAGCGGTATCCCGCAGCCATCGCTCAGTCGGATGTTCGACCGCGCGACGGAGCTACGCGCCCAGCATGGCTTCAAGACCCCCGACGCGATCCACCTCGCGAGCGCGATCGAGGCCGGCGCCGATGCTTTCTGACGGGCGACGACGGTCTCGCGACGGAGCGCTTCGCCTCGCACGCCCGAGCACCGAGAGCGACTACTTCGCCCAGAGGTCAGCGAGCGAGAGCTCGTGCTCGGCGAAGGGGGCGACACGTACCCGGGCCTCGTCCCTCCACGTTCCGACAACGACCCATCGTCCCGCGTCGAGGCTGAATGCCTCCAGAGTTCGCGCGATCGGATCGACGAGCCATACGTACGCGACGCCTTCGCGTGCGTACACAGGCATCTTCTCGGCACGATCCGTTGGCGCCGTCGACGGAGACAACACTTCACAGACCCAGTCCGGTGGGAGCTCGAACGCGGCCGCGTCGGGCAGCTCGGGCATCCGCGTACGCCTCCAGCCCGCGATGTCGGGGACCAGAATGTCTCCACGGAGATGCAGCTCGGGCTCGTCCAAGAAGATCCAGCCGCCTGGGCCGCCGCGACCGCGATCGAACGGGCCGTCGAGCTCTGCGCCGAGCCGCGACGATGCCCGCGCATGCAGGCTCGCGGGCCGAGGGTGCGTACGAAGGACGCCGTCGATGATCTCGGCCACGAGGTGCTCCGGCACTTGCAGAAGCTCTTCGTAGGTAGCTCTGCGCTTCGCTGGATCACCCATTGCGCGATCTTAGCGCGCCTCTGCGCCCCGAGCGAGCCGCCGAACGAAGCGAGCTTGCGCCTCGTTTTCTGCGGCGGGGTGAGCTAACGCGAGTGCTCGATGCGTTTCCTCACGTATTCCGATCTGAAGGTGCCGCGCCGGCTTTCGGCGTCGTTCGAGAAGGTCCGGAGCGCGATCGAGCGCGACGAATTTCGCAGCGCCGACGTGAAGAAGCTGGTCGACCAGAACGCGCTCTTCCGCGCGCGGGCTCGACTACGACAGCCGGCTGATCGTGCAGTTCGTCCGCTACGGCGGTGAGAAGGCGTGCCGCGCGTGCGCTCAGGCCTCGTCGTCGTCCTCGCCCTCGAGCAGGCCGCGCACCAAGATGGAGAATGCGGTGAAGGGCTCGGCGAAGATGCGCTCCTCGCCCTGGGCGCGACGAAGCGATCGTCCAGCATGTTCGTGACCGCGCTCGCCTGGAGCGCCGAGAGCGGCCGGGGAGGGACGCCAGCGCGCCATGCCTCGACCGCGGCCCGACGCGCACCGCGCCTCGACGCGCCGTGCTCAGCGAGACGAGCGCGGCTTGGTGAATCGAAGGACGAGTCCCGTTGCGGTGAGAACGAGCGCCGCGCCCAGGCATGCCGCTGCGCGCGTGAGCGTCTTCGAGAGCTCGCTGCACCAATGCGCGTGACCCTGGTGACAGGCGAACTCTACAGGGACCGCCCACGAGTAGAAGTAGGCGCCGCCCGCGAGCGCGATCCCGGCCAGCACGAACGCGCTAAGCGCGTACCTCTTACGGCGCGCCGGCATCTGCATCCCTCAGCCTCCGAGCCGTGTCGGCTTCCAGCGCCTTCGTGACGGCCTCATCGTGGCATTTGTCGATGATTCGCTTCACGACGGAGTGGCAATCGTTCAGCCCCGGCGTCCAGTTTCCCGTGGTTGCACCGAGTTGCAACTCCCGATCGACACAGTCCTCGTCCACGACCTTGTCGACCGGCTCGCAGTTCGTCTTCGGTTCACGGCTATGGTCCACGAGCTGCGTCGCCCATGTCTCGGGGAGGCTCTCGCCATGACCAGGCACATTCCCAGTGGTCGGGCCCATGCCTGCTTCCTTCCGCGCGGTCTGGAGCCACCAGTGCTCCGCGCCATGAATGTCCTTCCCCGGGAGGTCGGCCACACGCTTGCACAACTTCACGCCACCATGCTCCTGCTGCGCAGCCCGCCGCGTTGCGTTCTCACGTGTCTGAAGCTCGCTCTCGATGGTCGCCAGGTCGGCGACGTTGCGCTCGCGTTCTGCATAGGATGCCGCGCGTCCAATACGAGAGCGCAGCACCGCAGCCTGCTGATCGAGCATCGCGTCCGTCATTCGTCCGCACTCCGCCGCTGTGAGAGGCGGTCGCGCTGACGCTCGTGCTTGGGCTGCGATGACGGACGCCCCAGCCCCGTAGTGCGCGGGGACCGTCGGCCTCGTCGTGGCGCGAGGGTCTCGCGTGATCCGCTCGTTGGCGCTCTGAATGTCGAGGCAGGAGGCCGTATCGGAAGGACATCGCTCTCTTGCACGGATCGGGCTGGTCATGGCCCGCCCTGTCGTCCGCCGGCGGACGATGTTGCGGGGAAAGAGCTAGTCGCTGCTCGAGGGAACTCGATGGGGTCTCGTCGAGCGCGTCGGGGTAAGGGAACGTCTTCGGCCCGTTCACGAGGCGGCGAGCCGAACTCAGCCCGTGGCGGTTCCGCTGCGAGAGCTTGGCGCTCGCCGTCCGCCATCGAGCCGGCGGTGCGGCACGGGGCGGAGGTCGCAGGCTTCGCCGTTTGGCCAGCGTCTTCGTAGGCCGTGACGGTCTCGTCAAAGAGGCGCTGGCGCGGGCCGCCGGGCTCGTCGAGGATCCCGAGCGAGTCGACCAGCCAGACGTGTCCGACCTTCTCGCGCGCGTCGATCGGCATCTTCTTCATCCGATCGATGCGGAGCGTGCCTAGCGTGCCTGTTGACACGATCTCGCAGACGCAATCGGGCACCACCGCGATGAACGGTTCGTCGACCTCTTCCTGAGCGGCGAGCTGATCGACGAGGTGCCCGTCGGCTCGTCGACGACGCGCGCGCACCCGGGGGGAGGCGCGGGCCGGAGATGGTGAACCCTCCGGCGCGTGCCGGAGGATTCGCTAGTTCACGGGGGTGAGGGGCGTCTCGACGAGCTTGCGGAACGCCATGCCGCCCGGATACGCGTAGCTCGCGTACGCGCCCCAGCCCCAAAGGGTCGCCGAGAACGCGCCCTCGCTCCGCATCCGCTGGAGCCCCGTCGTGCAGCGCTTGTCGCCGAACGAGTCGCCGGGACCGAACTGGCGCGACAGGTCGACACGCCCGTACTCGTACTGCCCCGCGTTGTCGATCGGCTTCCAGTCCGGCAGGTTGCCGGCGCACTCGAGCCATACGTCCTTGAAGTCGCCGTGCGTCTTCTTGCGGACGATCACGAGCGAGTGCTCGGGGTACGTGGAGTCCGCGTAGAAGCTGTAGGAGCTCATGTACTGGCCCGTCGGGACGACGTTGACGAACTCCGGATCGCCTGTGCCTCCGTAAGCCGGCACCTTAGGAGGACGCCCGGCGCCTCCCGACATGTGCATGCCGAGGTAGAACGGATGTTCGGCGTCGCGTGAGCGGACGACGAACGCGTCGTTCGAGCGCGCACTGAAGAGCACGAGCTCGCCCGCAGAGAGCGTGATCGGCGCAGCCGGCGGTTTGACGGGATCGTACTCGAGCTCCGTGCCGTCGCGACCGCCGACCATGCGGTACCAGACGATCTCGTCGGAGTTCTTGGTGCGCGGCCGGTAACCGACGCCGACGTATTCCGACCCCCATTGTTCGAAGGCCGGGATCTGCTGCGCGAGCGTATCGCAAGCCCCCGCACTCGTAGGCACGTTCGCGCATTCGTGTCCGCCGACGGTCGCCGTCGGCTTGTTGGAGAGCACGGAGCTGCCGGTGAGCTCCTCGGTCTGTGCGATCTGCGCGAATTGGCCCTTCGACAGCATCATCTTCGCCGGTATCCCGGCAGCGGCGCCCGTGAAGCCGTCTCCGTTCGACACGGTCTTGGTCCCGATGATCGTGACCTCCGTATCGTCTTCGGCTGCGAAGATCTGCGTCACAGGTATTCCCTGGAGTGTTGCCTCCCATCCGTTGACGACGACGTGCTCCTTCGCCCAAGCGCTCACCGGCAAGACGAGCGTCGCCGTCGGGTAATGAGTCCCGGCGCCGCCGTATGGATACATCCACGTGACGCCAACCGGGACATTGCTCTTCAGGCGGAACGCGTCGCCAATGCCCGACCTGAAGTTCCCGAAGTCCGCTTCGAGCGCGGGCTTTGCCTCCGTTGGGCAGGAGGTATGGTCGACTCTCTCGCCGACCGAGCGCGGCTTGGCGGGGTCCCAGTCGGCGACGAAGAGGATCGCGCTCTCTCCTGGGGGGATAGGTCCTTCGAGCGGCTCGAGGTCGGTGCTGTTCGGGACGGCTCGGAAGAGCGCACGCGACACGTCGAGCTCTCCACCTTGCAGCTCGAGAGACACCGTGGCCGGCTTGTTCGACGCATTCACGACGAACGTCGCGAAGCACGAGACGATCGATGGCGCGTAGTGCCTAGGCATCGCGAAGTAGAAGTCGCAACCGTTCGAGCTTCGGTCGGCCTCGGCCGCTGCGCACGGCTCCTGACACTTGGCGGCACCGCAGGCGAGATCGTCGGCGCACGTCTCGACCACGCCGCCCGTACACGAGTCGATGATCGAGCGGCCGTCGAGCGAGCACTGGAGGAAACAGGTCTCTGCGTCCGGGGCTCCTCCCTCGTGCTCCGTCTCGAACGCACGCTCGTTCTGGATGAAGCCGCCGCGATCGTCGCCGCAGGCAGCGATCAGCGCGACGACGAAGCCGCCAATCGAAGTCACGGCGCCGAACGCGCCGAAGGTGAGCCGCGCGCGCCTCATGGGAGCTTCACCTCCACCGGCTGGCGCACGCTTCCTTTCGGAAGTCCGGCGCCGAGCTGGCCGTAGAAGTTGCTTCCCCAGCAGTACACTTTCCCATTCGTCAGGACTGCACACGTCGAATAGGGCATGACCTTCACCTCGGCTGCTGGAGCCGGCAGACCGGCGACCTGGACGGGTTCGAGCGCGAACTGCTTCGTGCCGTTCCCTGCCTGACCGGTATTGTTGAGTCCCCAGCAGTACACCGCACCGGTCACCGACGTTGCGCACCAGCGGCGCCTGTCGAGGTACATGAGCGAGTCCTCCCTCACGGTCACCGATCGCGACGTTGCGATGCGCGTGATCGGCTCGGGAGTGTCGACCGCGATCGGTAGCGCACGTGCGTACGTGCCTGCGTTGTCGACATCCTTGGCGCCCCAGCACCAGCCGACGCCGTTCGCGACGGCGCACACCTCTTCTTGAATGGTATCGATCATCGAAACGTGATCGAGCGCCACGTTCGTGGGCCACCCGCTCTGGTTGAGGGCGAGCGGACGCCCAATGCCGACGGCCGAACCCCAGCTCTTCAGCGTACCGTCGTCGATCGCGAACGTCGCGCTCCCGACGGCGATGTCCTTGGCCCCGAAGGCGCGCTCGATCGTTTGGGGCTGGACGTTGACCGCCGACCGCGAGACGCCTTCGCCGAGCTGCAACGCACCGTTCGAGCCCCAGCAGACCAGGCTCCGATCGCGGAGGAGCGCGCATCCAACGCCAATCCAGTTGCTGAAGGCGACCTTGGTTGCGGGACCAGGCAGGGGCAGCCGAACGGGGCTGCCCTCCACCGTCGCCGCCGACGCCTCGCTCTGGAGGAAGGGACCTCGTCCCCAGCAGAAGGCCAAGCCATCGCTGTCGACCGCGCAGGTGTGGTCGAGCGTCGTGACCTTCGACAGCCCCGACACTCGCACTGGAACCGGACTGTCACCGATCGTCTCGGGGCTCCCCAGCTGCCCCTCTGCGTTCGCGCCCCAACACGCCACGGCGCCGTCGTCGAGCAGCGCGCAATAGCCCTCCTCGAGCGAGCTCGTGGCGGCCAAGGTCGTCGTGAGCGCGACCGCGCACGGCGGCTCCTTGCACTCGATCGGCAGCGGCGCGCTGTCGACGGCGACGACATCCGCGATGCCCGCGTCGACGACGTCTTCTCGATCAGCCTCGTGACCGGCATCCGTCGAGGCGTCCGCGTCGCTCGGCAGCGGGGCTCGTGTGTCGCCATCGCTGCTCGAACAGCTCGTGCTCATGGCGGCCACGGCCGAGAGGCTCGCGAAGAGCGCGAGCAATGCGGGTACGCGCGCGGCGATCGGGCGACGCGTTCGCCGCGCAGCATCGGTGTCGCGTGGGCGCGGTTCAGCGATGCTGGACCGCGTCCAGTCCGCTTCAAGGAGTCGTCTTGTGGTACGCATGGCGGGCTCCGATTGCCCAGAGGTTTTGGTTCGAGGTGCCGCGGATCCTGTAGAACGGCGCAACGACCGCCCCGCCGCTGCGGGAGAGCGTCGAGACCGAGACCGTGCCGTCGTCGCTCCCGCGAAGGACGAGTCCCCACGACGTGAACCAAGTCTCGCCGTCACCCCGCCAGAGCGAGGTCGCGCTCCCGGGATTGCCGGTGCCGATCTTCATCGGTACGAGCGACTGCTCGAACGAATATCCACCGTCCGTGATGCGAATTGCCGTGGCGTAGACGTCCTCCCAGAGTCCTATCTGAATCCTATTGTGGAGCGCGACGTACTCGGTCGTCGACACCGGAGCGATGTCGAGGAGCCACCCGCTTGTCCCTGGGCCGCCGATGAGGAGCGTCCCCGGACGTTCGGCACACGCAGTGTTGGCGCTGGTCGAGACGACGCTGTCTGCGACGCGTTCCCAGCCGGCACCCGACTTCCGGACGACGAGGGGGCAGCTGGTCATCAACGTCCGAGCGCGAGCCCCGACGAACCATACGTCGTTCGGACCGCTTCCGTGGACGGACGAGAAGAAGATGTGCTCGTTGGCTGCCTCGAGGTCGTCGGCGACGTAGACCGCGGCGAAGCCTCCGTCGACCGGATCACGGTGGAAGATCGTGTTGCTGTAGTACGCATACACGTCGCCGGCGCCCGTTCCCCAGACGCCGAGCGTCGTTGTCGGCTGCCGATTGGTCCGGGTCGGATTCCCGTGACTATCGGTGTGGCCGGCGATGTTGTCCGGGAGGGCCTGCTTCGTCCACGTCCAGGTTCCACCGGAGCGTTTGCCGTGAAAGACGTGCGACGGTCCGACCGTGAAATACACCTCGTCGACGTTCGGCGCATAGATACGACCGGCGAACGTGCCGATGGGAGTCGCGTTCTGCGTACCGTCGTCGATGTACTTCCACGTGTTCGTCGACGTCGACCACTCGAGGACTTTGATGCCTTCGCTCCGGCTCTCGGCGATCGCAAAGGCGACGTCCTCGAAAGGCGCGATGTCACGGAAGACGAGGTCTTCGTCCGGGAAGTCGGTGATGCACCAGCCGGCGGGGCTGCAGTCGGGCAGACGAGTATCCGGGACGTCGACGTCGGCGACGGAACCGTCGTCGCCATCTCCACTGTCGGGGACCTCCGCCGGCGCCGGCGGAGCGACGAGCTCCGAAGCTTCGTCTTCGGAGCTCGCGCAGGCAGAGGCGATCGCGACCGATGCGACGGCGGACGCGAGGACGATGGTCGTTCTCATGGCTTTCCTCCGAGCGACAGCAGTACTCCTTGTCCGGCGATCCAGACCTTTCCCGGCGACGGGATCCAGATGTGCTCGAGCTGCGGGCGTCGTGGGCCGAGGCCGGCGACCTTCACGCGGCTCCAGGCGGTGCCGTCGTAGTGGAAGACCGTGCCCTCGTCGCCGGCGACCCAGATGTCACTCGGCGACGAGCCAGAGATCGCGCGGAGGTGCTGCTTCGTCGGCACCTCGTCATAGGTCTCGAACAAGCGTGGATCCCCGCGCCAGCGACGTACCGTGCCGGTCGAGCCGACGGCCCAGACGTCGTTCGTCCCGGCGACCCAGACGCCGTGAAGCGTGATGTTCGTATCCGTCTCGAAGCCGGTCAGGGGCGGCTCGTCGGCCTCGGCGTTCGTGACGCGGAACGCGGCACCTCGTGGCCCAACGGCCCAGACCTCGTCGGCGGAGCGACCGTGGATTCCATAGACCTCACGGCACGCGACGAAGTCGTCGCACTTGTCGAGCGTCACCGGCGTGAGCGCGAAGCCCCCGCCGGCGGCATCTCGCAATCGCCAGAGCCCGCCTCGGGTGCTCCGCGTCGTGCCGATCCAGAGCGACGTCGACTCAGCGTGAGCCCACGACGTGTACAGCAGCGCTCTGGAGGTTCCCCAGAACGAAGGAAGCGTCGCAGCGCCGAAGAGGGACCAACCATCGGCGGACGGAGCGCCCGCGTCGGTTTGGAGACCGCGCGTGAAGAGCCGCTTCGGATCATTGAGGGCGATCTCGGCGTCGCCGTGGAGCCAGAGCGCGTAGAACGAATACTGCGTATCCGTCACGGACCGCTTCCACGACGTGCCGTCGAATTGCGCGGCCGCGCCGACGTTGCCGACGAGCCATGCATCGGTCGGCGAACGGGCTGCGATCGCGCGGACGTTCGTTCGCACATCCAGCGTCTCCGGCGCCGCGACCGCGCCGCCGAAGAGGGGGTCGGGGCAGAGCGCGTCGTCGATGCACTCGCTCGGGTAGTACTCGCAGTCGTCGGCGCAGACCGAGGCGTCTTCGCCGGTCTCCGCGTCGCCGCCTGCGTCGCCGGTCGCGGCTGACGGCAAAGGCGTGCTCGCGTCGTCCGCGAGAGCCGTCGGCGTCTCGCCGTCGGTCGCACACGCTGCGAGTACGGCGAGCGCGCACGCTGTCGCGGTTACGGTGATCGTGACGAGCCATGTCGTCTTCATCGCGGCGGTCCTCCAGCATCCTGAAGCTCGTCGCACGGCTCGATCATGCACTGACCGCCGATGCACGCCTGACCGGCGATGCCGTCGCAGGCTACCCCGCACCCACCGCAGTTCTTCGGGTCAGACGAGGTGTTGGTCTCGCAACCGTCATCGCGGCTGCCGTTGCAGTCGCCCCAGCCCTGCTTGCACGACCACGCGCACTCTCCGTAGACGCAACCCTCATCGGCGTTCGGCACGCTCAAGGTGCAAATGTTCCCGCACGCGCCGCAGTTCTCCCGATCCGAAGTGAGATCGCGGCACTCGCCGATCTTCTCGACCTCGACGCCGCCTTGCGTCAGAACAGCCCCACAGAACGTCGTTCCCTTGGGGCAGTGGCAGGTCGTAATCGGTGCGAACAATGACTTCCGGCCGCAGGTCGTGCCGTCCTGGCATCGATTTTTGCAAATGCCACAGTGGTCGTCGTCAACAAGGTAGGTCTCGCAGCCGTTGTCGATGCGACCGTCGCAGTTGCCGAAGAGCGCGGAGCACTTCAACACTCCGCACTCGCCGTCGAAGCAGCCGAAGTACATGTTCGGCGGCGCCTCGACGGTCCCGTCGCCATCAGGCGGACAGGCGTTGCCGCACGCGCCGCAGTTCTCGTCGTCCTGGGACGGATCGATGCATGGCGCGGGGCCTCCGCAGTTGAGCTCGCCCGGCTTGCAGCCGCACGCGAAGTCCGTGATTCCGCGGTCGATACACGGTTTGTCTGCGGGACATTTGTTTCCGCAATATCCGCAGTTGTCATTGCTGTCAGCGCTCGTCTCGCAACCGTTGTCCGGAAGGCCGTCGCAGTCGAGCTCTTGATTCGAGTTGCAGTTCAGGACGCAGCGACCTTCGAGGCAGCTATATTTGCGGTTGCCTGGACACATGTTCCCGCATTCCCCGCAGTTGTTCACGTCCGTGAGGAGATCGACGTCGCAGAGGAATTGCGACGATGGACAGGTCGTGTGACCCGGGGGACACCGGTTCGACGGGCAGTAGGATTTGAGCTCTTCCGTCGGCGATGTGCTCGCGTCGGCGGCACCCAACGGCGGCGCCGCGGGTGTGTCCGTCATGAAGGTTCCGATGTCTACGCGTTCGGAGGAACAGCCCGTCCACGCCACAAAGACGACGCTTGCCGTGAACAGCAATGAAGACAGATTAGGTGTGTTCATGGGCACCATTGAATGGGCGCACGCGCGGTTTACGCGTGCTGCCAGCTGCGACCGGCGACGGGCGAGCTAATTTGGATTAGTTGGCGCGCCGCTCGACCGCGGAGCGGAGAACGCTGTCCGGGTACGTCTCGTGAAAGTGCTTCGCGCGGGCGCTTGCTGCTTGCGTCTGCCCGGTGTCTTCGAGCAACCAGACGCGCAGCGCTTCCCGTTCAACGACGAGCTGTCCTTGCGCAAACAAGGTTTCGTGCTCGCGGAGGAGACGGGTCGCATCGTCGAAGCGGTGCGCGACAAGCTCATCGCGAATCCTCGCGATGAGCGCTCTCTCATCGGCGAGGCCAAGCTGCGTCTGCGCGGCCGAAGCCGCAGGAGCGGATCGTAGGCGCCTTGGTGACGCGGCCACGGGAGCGCTCGCGCTGGGAAGGTTTTCGACCGCGAGCGTCGGGGGCACGAGGTCCGGCATCGGAGCGGAGCCGGTTTCGACATGCACCGACGCGCCGACCGCGTTCTGCGGCGAGTCGGGGGGCGCGACGGAGACGGCTTCGTCCCGCCGAACGGCGCTCGTTTGTTGCTCAAAGACGACGCTCGCGGCGAGCGGGAGGGCGGCTGCGATGGTCAACGCGGCGAGCGGGACGGTGATCTTCCTGCCGAGATCGCTTCGGCTCGGCGGCGCGTGATCACCATCGGCGCTGTGGGCGACTCCGCCGCCTGGCCCGCCCTCGGGCGGGAGGCTGAGCACCCGTTCGAGACGTCGAAGAACGCGCTCCTTCTGCGCAGGATCCATCGTCTCCGAGGCGCGGTCTTCGTCGGCCAGCAGATCGCGAAGGGAGCGATCCATCTCTTGGAGATGCTCCTTGGACGTCTTGATCATGCCGTCTCTCCCTTTGCGAGGCGGTCGAGCGCGTCGCGGAACTGATCTCGCGCAAGACGGAGGCGCGAGTACCCCGTGTTCGGCAGAATCGAGAGCGCGGCCGCAATCTCCGTCATGCTCATGCCGTCGATGTCGTGCATGATGAAGACCTGCCGTTGCTCGAGGTTGCCAATGGTCTGTAGCGCGGCGAGGACAGTTGCCTGTCGCCGACGGCGCTCGAGATCTGCTTCGGGGTCGGCCGACCCGGCGACGGACGCCAACTCCACGACGGTGTCAGGCATCGTGGCGCGAACCTTGGCGTGTCGCCGGTAGTTCGAGGCTGCGTAGAAGGCGATACCGGCGAGCCATGGTCGAGCCGAACGCGACGTATCGAGCTCATCGAGATGCTCGTACGCCGAGATGAAGACGTCGTGCATGACATCCTCGGCATCAGCGGCAAGGACGCCGAGACGGAGCAGGGGGCGATGGATGTAGGCCGCGTCCGCCGCGAACAGCTCGCGGAAGAGTGCCGCGCGCCGCTGGGCGTTGGCCGTCGCCGTCATCGTGCCTAATAAGCGTGAGCGCGCCCGATCCGTCACCGAAATCGTACGGCGACGTTCCCGTGCGCAGCGAAGCCCAACGCAGGCTGTACCCACACGTTCTGGTCGTCGATCACGAAGACATGTCGTGTGAGCGGTGCGAGAGCCTCGAGCTCAACCGCAAGGCGAATCGGGCCGAGCACCTCGACGCTCCCGCCGATGCGCCCGCCGAGCGCCAGGCTCGCGGCATCGCCGGCTCGAGGGAGCGCGGGCGAGTGCCCGACCCCACGCAGGAGGAGCGGAGCGATGACCGGACAGGTGTGCACGTCGAGGCGTTCGCTCCGTCCGATGGCAAGATGCCAGCACGTCGTGATTTCCAGACCCGTCGAGGAGACGGAGCCGCCCACACCGCTGCTCGAGACCGAGCTCGATGGCGCGAGCATCAACCCTTCCACTCCGACTGACAAGGCGCCGAGGCCGACGCGTGCGCCGAAGCTCGTGCCCGCCGTTGCGCCCGGTGTGATGTCCGCTGCGACGACCACGCCGGCGAAAGAGCTCACATGCAGGGCCGGTGGCCGGCGCGACCTGCCGCCTGCCGCTGCCATCGGTGGCCGGCGGGCCGGGCGCTCTCGTTCGTCGGTGCGGATTGGCGCGTTTGCCCCGTCCGGAGCGTCCGATTCGGGCGGCGGCGCAGGGGGCTGCCCGACGGGTGGAGCCGTCTCGCGCATGTGGGCGGCGCGGGCGCTCCGAAGACGCTCGACGGCGACGGTCATCACCAGGGCGAGCGTGCGGGCCACCTCCATGCAATCGCTCGCACGAATCGTCTGTTCGCCGCCCCACGGCAAGTCGGGATCGTCGGCCGACACACCCGAGAAGGCGACACGTCCTTCGGCAGTACCGCGCCGCGCTCCCTCGCGGATCGCGACGCTCACGCGGAGCGACGCGCCTTCTCGGAACGGATGAACCCCGATCATCCCGGCGACCTCAGCAGCAAATTCCTGCGCCGAAGGGCACGTCGCCAGCGATGGCGCGACCTCGTAATGAAGGCCGATCGCGGGCGGCACGTTCTCGTCCGCTCCTGCTAGACGAGAGGCGCTCGTCGCAAGCAAAGCGGTGAGCAGCGCAAGTGCCGTGCGCCTGAAATGCACCTGCTCGGACACGTCAGACTCTCTGGCGCCTGGCGCGGACCCGTGGGATCGGCGGGCGCTTCTCTGTCCCGCGCTCCACGCAGGCGCGACGCCGCTGCCCCGAGCGGGGGCTGCAAGAGCTCGGAGGCTCGGGTTCGCAGATCATCACCTGGAGCTCGCTCGCACGCGCTGCGAAGTTATCGCACGCACGAGCGCTCACGCGATCAGAGGCAGGGGCCACATTCGCCGTGCGGATCGTTCACGAACTGCGCGGCCGTTTGCTCGAAACGAAGTGCGAGGGAAACATTCAGACCTTCGCACTCGTCCGCCGAAAGCGCTCCGGTATCTACCTCGATACGGTAGTGGCGTCGGTAGTTGGGCGTGACCATGTCGGGGTAGGGGGCGGGACCGCCCTCCGCTTCTTCGATGACGACCGTCACGAACGCATCGTCGAGCTTCGGGCGGCACATGGTGCAGCCGCGATCGGTACGTCCAGGGCGGTCGCACAGCTCGATGAGCATCGCTTCTGAACCTCGAACGGCATGTGTCCCTACGGGCCAGTTCCGTAGATCGCTCAGAGGGTGGAGGCTGACGTAGAGGTACCCGTCGGGAAACGTGCAGAAGACGTAGGGCCCGATCGTGATGACCCTCTCGTCCGATGCGATCTCGCCGGTGAGCCCGTTGATGCTGCACCGCCCTTCCGCGGGCGCGTTGCCGTCCGAGACTTGGAGGGTCACGCTCCTGGACGGCTCCGGTGAACGGGCGCTGAAGGTGATGACGCCTTCGGTCATGGGCGTCGTGAAGGTCGAGCGCGGGCACCCCTCCGGCGGCGGTGAGCATGAGCCCGTCCGCGATTCCTCGAGGCTGCAGCCATGTATCGCGATGCCCGCTCCAACCAGTCCAGAGAGAGCCGCGAGCCGAGTGAGCATGCCCGAACGATGACGGGTCGGCCTCGCAAGCGCAATCGCTAACTCCGCAGCGCAGCGCAGCGCAGGCGGTGGTGGGGTGAACGACTCGGGACAAGCGACGAGCCAAGCTGGACGCTCGCACTGCCCGCTCGTCGAGGCGGAGAATGATCTCGCAATGGCGTTTCGGTGGGCGACTTCATCGCCGCTGAAGCCCCCGACACCCGAGGAACGCAGCACGAGCGTGCGCTGCCCACGTGCACACCACCCGTCGTCCCGACGGATGATGTCGCGGAGGTGCTGGGCCAACATCTCAGAGCGATCCCGTATCGAGCTGCTCAGGACTGGATCGCCGAGGCTCGGCTCGAGTTCACTGCGCAGGAGAAGCCGCACCTTCGATCAGAGAATCGCCACAGCCGTGGCTGGCGGCGCAGCTCGACGCTCTGGCCCACTCCTGTCACGCCCCGGTCGCGTGCGCTAAGCTGATCTCATGAGCGGCTGGAACATCTCGCTCGATACGAGCGACGCGGATGCCGTCCCCTATTTCAACTGGGACGCACCGGTGACCAACGGTGCCGTCCGGCGCGCGCTTGCGGATGGAACCGAGGACGACAAGCTCTTCTGGACGGCCCGCATTCTTCGGGAGGCTCGTTATCCCGACGTCTGGAGCTATCTGCGCCTTCGGCGCGACGTGCTGCCCCGGTGGGACCGGCTACGACCGCAGCTCGGTCGGCGCCGCCCTTTCTGGGAGTTCCTCATCGGACGATGGCGCGACGATGGGCTCATCTAGTGGCCGGCTCTCGCAGCTCCAGGAGGACCTCCTCGCGGCCTTCTTCGAGCGTGCCCCGGGGTTCTTCCTCACCGGAGGTGCCGCGCTCGCGCGCTTCTACCTCCGACACCGTGAGACCGAGGATCTCGACCTCTTCGCGACGCCCGAGGTGGAGATCGGGATCGGTGTTCGCGCCCTGATCGAGGCCGCTGCAGTCGTCGGCGCGAGCGCCCGCGTCCTCCACGAGTCCGGGGACTTCAAGCGCTATATCGTCGCCCGGGCGCACGAGACGACGCTTGTCGATCTCGTCGTCGATCGGGCCCCGCAGGTCAGTGAGAAGGTGCTCTTCGGGGGCATTCGTGTCGACACACCGCGTGAGATCGCCGCCAACAAGGTGTGTACGCTGCTCGACCGCGTGGAGGTTCGTGATCTGTTCGACCTTCGCCTGCTACTCGGCACCGGCCTCGAGCTCGAGGCCGTGCTGGCGGACGCGCAGCAAAAGCACGCTGGAGCCGATCCAGCCACCCTCGCGTGGGTCCTGTCCACGACGAACATCGCGCCGACGGCTCCGATCCCGGTCGGCACTTCGGCGCTGGAAATCGATCGATTCCGTTGCGAGCTCATCGATCGCCTCACACGTATGGCCCTGCCACCCGAGTAGCGGAGGTCATCGCGGGGCTGGCTTGACCGTCCTTCAAGGCGTGAGGGCGGCTCGCAGAGCCTTGATCGCCTGAGTCACGGTGGGCCGTTCGAGGAGCGAACAGAGGAGCGGGAGATCGAGGCCCGGGAGCACGGCGCTTTGCTCCTGTCGTGTGTACGCGTCGCCGTCGTGCACGTAGACGTGGAGCGTACCGTCCTTCCAGAACCAGACCTCCTTGACGCTCAGGCGACGGTAGGCCTCGAGCTTGTCGATCCCTCCGCTCGTCCAGACGACCTCGATGGCGAGGTCCGGGGGCTCGCGCGTCTGATCCGGCCCGATGAGGTAGCACTCGTCGGGCTCGACACCGGCTTGCTTTGCGGCTGCCTTCAGCGTCCAGGAGCCGGACGGTGAAAGGTCGATGCTGCGCTCGACGGCGAACGCCTCGATCAGGCGGCCGATGTAGGATTTGACGCGTTCGTGATCCTTGGAAGGGCTCATGAGCTCCATCGATCCGTCGAGGTACGAGATGCGCGGGCTCGAGACATCGCCGCGGAGCGCGAGCTGCGCCTCGTAGTGCGTCCACGGGACGCGATGCAGCACGACGCGCTGATCGGCCGTGGGCACGTACTCTCCCGGGGAGACCCGCTGGGGGGCTGCGCTCATGCCGTGAGTGTAGCTCGGGCTCGGGTAGCCGTCGCCGATGCCTCACCGAGCCGCTGCGCTCGAGACACTCGACGCGATCGAGCGCGACGTCCTCGTCGTCTTCTGTCTCTGTCAGGAACCTTGGATGAGTCGCTCGGCCTGGAAACGACGAGGTCCGCGCCAGGGGACGCTCACTCCTCAGGAGAGCAGCGCCTCGACGTCCTCGATGCTGAGATTGCCGAGCTGTGTTTTGCCCGTCTCCGAGAAGACGGACGCCACGAGCGCGCGCTTCTTCTCCTGGAGGAGCGCGATCCGATCCTCCACCGTGTCCTTGCAGAGCAGGCGGTACGAGACGACCGTCCGCGTCTGTCCCATCCGGTGCGCACGGTCGATCGCCTGCGCCTCGGCCGCAGGGTTCCACCACGGATCGAGGAGGAACACGTACTCCGCTGCCGTGAGGTTGAGGCCGACGCCGCCGGCCTTCAAGCTGACGAGAAACACGCTGCAGCTCGGATCTGTCTGGAAGCGCGCGACGCGCTCCTTTCGATTCGAGGTCTTGCCGTCGAGACGCGTGAAAGAGATCTTGCCCCGTTCGAGCTCGCTCTCGACGATGTCGAGGAGCGTCGTGAATTGAGAGAAGACGAGCGCCTTCTTCCCCTGCTCGACGACGAGGGACAGCTGCTCGGAGAGCGCCTCGAGCTTCGCGCTCGTGTCGTGCCGCCGGTCTTCGTCCACGAGACCGGGATGGCACGCGACCTGACGCAGTCGGAGGAGAGCTTCGAGCACGTGGACGGCCGAGCGACGGACGCCGTCTCGACGCACGCGCGCGAGAAGCGACGTCTGGTAGTGCCGGCGAATGGCCTCGTACGCCGCGCGCTGAGGAGGGGCCATCACGCAGTGAATGGTCTGCTCGATCCGCGGCGGTAGGTCGCTCAGGACGTCTGCCTTCTTGCGGCGGAGAAGGAAAGGCCGGAGTCCTCGGCCGAGCTGCGCAGCGACGTCTGCGTCGAGCTCGAGGCTTCGCTTCGAGGCCTCGCGTAGCGAGCTCCCGAACAAGCCAGGCGTCAGGAAGTCGAAGAGGGACGCGAGCTCGCCAAGGTGGTTCTCGACCGGCGTGCCGGTGAGCGCGAGGCGATGGCGCGCGCGCAGGAGGCGCGCGGCCTTCGTCGTCGCGGCGGCGGGGTTCTTGATCGCGTGGGCCTCGTCGAGGATGACGTAGTCGAGCTCGACCTTGGAGAGCATGCCAGCCCACTGACGAAGGAGCCCGTAGGTCGTGACGACGAGGTCGGTAGCGACGAGCTCGGCGCTCGTCATCGACGGCCGAAATTCGATCACGCGGAGTCCGGGTGTGAAGCGACGCGCTTCGTCGAGCCAGTTGAAGACGACCGAGCGCGGCGCGACGACGAGGGACGGCCCCGCGTTGCGCCGCGCGCGCCGGCGACCAGCGAGGAGGGCGAGGACCTGGACGGTCTTTCCGAGCCCCATGTCGTCGGCGAGGCAGCCGGAGAGACCGACGGTCTCGAGCCACTCGAGCCACGCGAGACCTTCGCGCTGGTACGGACGGAGCTCGCCGACGAAGCCCCGCGGAGGACGTGACGGCTTCAGCCGCTCGAGGGTCGCGAGCTGTCTTCGCAGGGAGGCTATCGGTCCATCCCACGAGATCGCATCGCGGTCGTCGCCGAGCACGGCTTCTACGAGCGGCACCTGCGCTCGTCCGAACCGGATTGGACGACCGCCGGTCGTGTTCGCGCTCTCGGTCGAGAGACCGAGGAGGCGCTGGAGGCGCGCGATCCATGCATCAGGCAAGAGCCCGACACTGCCGTCGCCGAGGCGGACCACGTGCTGCTTGCGACGCGCGGCCTCGAGGAGAGCCGGGACGGGGGCTTCGACCCCGTCGAACTCCATGTGTGCATCGAGATCGAACCAGTCGATGCCGGATCGAACGGAGAAGGACGCGCTCGAGCAGCGGCGATGCACGACGCCGTCGGCCTCGACGACGAAGCGGTCCCCTGGCAGCGTCAGGATCGCCTGCGTGAGACGCGACGCTGCGATGGAGAGTACCCCTGGCTCTCCGCGCGCGCCGGTGAGCTTGAAGCCGGCGCTGGCGAGCTGGTCGAGCGCGTCGAGCTCGGCTGTGCGGTCGCGCGTGGCGAGCCGCCGATCCTCGGTGCTCAGGACGAGGTCGCCGGGATCGCGGTAGCCGGCCCGTGCGCTTCCCCCGTAGTCGAAGACGATATCAGCCTCGAGTGGACCGGCCGCCGCTCGCCATGCTTGGCGCGTGGGCGTCCTGACGTGGACGCGCGTGGCCAGGCGGCGTGGGGAGGTCTCGGAGGTGATGGCAGGAGGGAGCTCGAGCGAGTCGCGCCCGCACGTCCCGACCAGCGCCCGGAGGAAGTCGTCGGCCTCCGACGCCGTGACCGCGATCGTTCCCGATGCTCGCAGCGCCGCGACCCACGCGAACGACGCATCGCTGTCGACGCGCACCGCGCGCGCACCGAGGAAGGCGAAGCCGGCGTCGAAGATGACCGTAAGCTCCGAGAGCGGGACCCGCTCGTCACCACGACGGAGCTCGCCGCGGAGCGAGAGCCTCGGCTTTCCTCTCCCGGTAGCCTCATCGACGACAAGGACGAGCCGGTAGGGATCGCCGGGATCGACGACGAGCGGGCACTCAGGCTCACCCATCGCGGTGCGGACGAGGCCGCGGCCCGTCTTCGCGAGCACGACGAGGATGTGATGCCATGCGATCGTGAACGGCGCCTTGAGGGAGCTGCCGAGCGGCGTGATGGAACCGTAGTAGTCGTCAGGCTGGACCTCGTGCGCGGTGAGGAGCCGGACGAGCGCGCGCTCGTCGACGTCCTCGATGCTGTCGACCGCGCGAGGCGTGAGCTCCGCTCGCTTCCACGGCCGCTGCTGACCAGGCCCGACGCTGCGCTCGCGGAGCTCGACGCATAGACCGCGAGCTTCGGTGCGACTGCGCTCGAGATCGAGCACGAACGCGAGCTCGGTCTTGTGCCGCTGGTCGAGGGCTGCGGGAAGCGGCAGGCGGCGCGCCGCGGCTCGAGTGAGGACGTCGCGCCACGGGATGAGAGGCGGTGCCGCCCGCCGCGGCTCGCGCTGGAGCTTCGATACGCCTCCGCGCAGGAGTGACTGAACCTCGCGAGTCGCGCTGATGTCGTCGTCGTCGTCGTCCGCGTTCTCGACGTCATCCTCGTCGTCGATGACGAGCTCGGGGAAGGGGTGAACGATGTAGGTCGCGCGTGCCCCTTCGGCCAGGTGACCGCTCTGCGCAGCGACACAGAGCGTTGCCCAGATGTGCTTGCATAGATCGCTGTCGGAGTAGGGGCAGGTGCAAGACGCGTTGAGCCGGGAGGACGTTCGGACGCGCTCGACCAGGAGCGTGACGGTGTAGGAGTGGGTTCCTCGAACTACGGCCTCGACGGAGCGTCCGCTGCCCTCGACGATCCGTACCCGACCGCGCCGTGCATAGTCCTCGCCGCGCCGAACGACGGCAGCGTCGAAGGACGCCTTCAGACGGCGGATCCAGCTCGTGACGCTCGCGACCATCGGCCGTCCGGTATTGGAGCGGGGCGAGGGCGGCAAGCAATGACATGAGCACACGAGCTTCCGAGGGGCCGCTCGACCCGAGGTGGCCCCTTCTTCGCCGGTCAGCCGAGCGCCGCGGCGATCTTCGAGACGGTGTTTCAGTTGCGCCCGGTGCCGACGGCGCCGAGGCGCTTCCAAGCTCCGGCTCCGATCGTCACGAAGCCTTCAAGGCCTGGCCGCAGTTGCCGTTCATGCGTGAGCACACATCTCGGTGGAGGACTGCGCATGCGTCGATTGGGGCACGTTTTGGCCTTCGGGGTTCTGACCACGACGGCGTCGTCGGCAGCCGCCCAGGGCAGATCTCCGAGCTGGGAGAGCTCCGCTCCGCGTTCGACGGACGCCGTCGCCCCTTCGCCGTCGAAGCCGCCGTCTCCGGAGGAGCCGCGGCCGCTCCTACCGCTCCTCCTTCGTGTCCCGCGGTCCGCCGATACGCTCCGCGTCGACTCGACGTTCGGCTTCGGCGAGCTCGGGGACAAGCCGGTGCGCTCGTCGCTCCTGCTCCTCTCGGGCTCGCACAGGATCACCGAGTCGTTCGCGCTCAATGCCCGGTGGGGCGTGCACGACTACGTCGAGATGGGTGGCGCCGAGAGGGCGGCGACGACCAACCCCACCGTCGGTGGCCTGCTCGCGTGGCGCCTCGGGAGGTTCTTCCGCGTTGCGACCGCCGCCAGCGTCGCGCTGCCGATCGGCTCCGGGAGCGGGAGCTCGGCGAGCACGACGCTGAGGAACGCGAATCGCTCGGCCGGCTTCGCGCGCTCCGCCTACGACGGGGCCCTGTTCGCCGTGAACGATCTCGGAGTCCCGGTCGGCGCCGACCTCGCCTTCGCCTATCGGCGCTTCAGCGCGCAGGCGGAGGTGAACGTCATTCCGTCCGTCCGGGTTCAGGGAGCGCGGACGAGCCCGGATCCGAGCCGACTCAACTCGACCAGTGGGCTCTTGCTCGGCTACGCGTTCCTGCCGGAGCTGGAGCTCGCGACCGAGCTCCGTTACCAGCGCTTCCTCAGCACACCGGTGGCGGTCGAGAAGGATCCGACCCAACGCGACAGCCTCACCGTCGCCGCCGGTCTCCGCACCCAGCTCGTCACGGGGAGCACGCGGATCCGGCCCGGACTCTCGTACAGCCGCGGGATCGCCGGAGCGATCGCCGCGAACCATTACCAGATGGTCGGCTTCGACATCCCCGTCGCGTTCTGAACATGGGGGCGGGGGCAGGGACGGAAGCGTTCTCTCGACGTCGACCGGAGCGACGCGAACCGGAATACCGTCGACCGGCCAGAGCGTTCGCGGTAGGCGAGAGAATGGTCATGCCTGCTCGAACCGACGTCCCCGCTGCCATGCTCGTCTTGGTCCTCGGCGGATGCGGGACCACTTCGGCAAGCGAGAGCCCGGCGCGCCCTGCGGGGCCGAGCGCGACGGTGGCAGTAGCAGCAGCAGGAGCTGCGTCTGCCGAGCCGTCGGCGCCCGCGCCTCGACGAGCTTCGTCGCAAGGTCGCCACGTCTACGAGGGGACGGTCGCGGGCAAGCCGATCCTCCTTCGTCTCCGTTGCGAGGGGGCGACGTGCTCGGGCTACTACTTCTACGAGCGCATCGGTGAGAGCCTGCGCCTCGTCCAGACGGGGCCGAACGCGTTCGACGAGCTCGTCGGCATCGGAAAGAGCGCACGCGTGACGGGCCATCTCGCGTTCGACGATGCACCCGGCGGCGAGCGCTGGGTCGGGACCTTCACCGCGCCGCCGAGGAACGCGGCGGAGGCGCCGAAGGGCGAGCCGATCGTCCTCTCCCGCGTCGCGCGGACCGGAACCCCGCGCTGGATGATGCGCTCGTTCTCCGACAAGAGCGCGAAGCCGGCGAACGCCGACTGCAAGGTGCACATCCGCTCGTTCGAGCTCGTCGGACTCGGCGACGAGGTGCAGGAGGAGCGCATCAACGGCGTGTTCACGCCCGAGCGCCTCGCCGTCGAGCACGCGGAGCCGATCGACACGCCGCTGACCGAGACGTGCGGGAAGGGCGGCGCGCAATGCGACGAGTCGCCGAAGGGCTACCGCATCCTGTGCCGCGACTTCAACGGACGCTCCGGCCTCTATCTCGACGTCGAGGCGCGGCCGACGCTGCTCGACGAGCGCCTCCTCTCCGTCAGGAGCGAATTCGGGTTCGACGGCGGGGGCGCGCATCCGTCCGACGGCGTCACGGGCGTCACGGTCGATCTCCGCGACGGACACGCGCTCGACGCTCGTGACTTCCTGAAGGATCCGAGCCGAGAGCCGAGCTGGGAATCGTTCGTTCCTCCCGCGTTCTTCCGCCGACACGGCGGCTTCTCACGGAGCGACGTGCGGTTCGCGCTCGGCACGTCCGAAGGCGATCGACGTCCGCCCGTCTGGGAGAAGCTCGAATGGACGGAGTTCTATCTGACACGGTCGGGGTTCGAGCTCGTACCCGGCGTCCCGGAGGTCATGCGCATCCTCCGCCATGAGGTCCAGCACGTTCCGTTCGCACGCGTCGCGTCGGCCCTCCTTCCTTCGGGCCCGGCCGCGCATCTCTACGCGCGCTGAGCGCTAGGCCGAACGTCCTGCACAGGCGTGAATGGGCTTGCCCGAGCGCGACGACATCGCGTGCGCAGGGCGCGAGCTCGGCCACGCAAATGCGCACGAGGCAGTAGGTCGCGTCGACGGCGGATCTCCTCGCGTGGGAACAACTCTTCCCGGCTACGTGCTTATGGTCGTTCAAGGACCCACGACCGAGAAGGAGAACGCAGATGCAACGCCCCGACGTCACCGCCCAGATCCTCGACGCCAAGCGACGCAATGGCCTGTCGTTCACGCAGATCGCCGAGCAGACCGGCGCCGACCGCGTCTGGCTCACCGCCGCGCTGCTCGGCCAGCATCCGCTCTCCGCAGAGCAGGCGGCGTCCGTCGCGCGCCTGCTCGACTTGTCCGACGACGCGGCGGCGGTCCTGCAGGAGATCCCGACCCGCGGCTCGTTCGAGGCGCTGCCGCCGACCGACCCGACGATCTACCGCCTCTACGAGGCCCTCCAGGTGTACGGGCCAGCGCTCAAGGCGCTCATTCACGAGGACTTCGGCGACGGGATCATGAGCGCGATCAACTTCAACCTCGCCATCGACCGGCGCGACACCGACGCGGGCCCGCGCGTGCGCATCACACTGGACGGCAAGTTCCTGCCGTACCAGTGGGGTGGATGAGCCGCTTCACCGGCGTCAGCTTCGGACGGCGCATCGCAGGAGGCCGTTGCCCTTCGCGCGGTTGTTCTCCCATTGCAGCGGCTGGAGGTTCTCGAGCTCGTCGCCGCCGCCGAACGCGACCGGCTGGACGTGGTCGATCTCCCAGCCATGCTTCGACTCGGTGTTGCCGTGCTCCGAGCGTCGGATCGTCGCCCCGCACAGGTCGCGGCGCCACTCGTTCGGGTCGAGCCCGTCGATCGGGTCGCTTCGCAGGAAGACCCACGCGATGGTCGTCTCGTCGAACTTCGTGCCGTCCTTCGTCGTGCCGTGGCTCCGCATCGACCAGCATCTCTCCTTCGAGCTCGAACCTACGGACCGCGTGCGACGTGTCGTGTCGTACGCGTCGCCTCCTCCGGCGGAATGGGCAAGCTGCTGGAGACGCTGGCTGAGGTCGGCGTTGGTCATCGCGACGAGCATGCGGACCGCGATGCGCGAAACCGGTCGCGCGCTTGGACGCGACTGCGCGGCTGCTCAGTGGACGTGTCGTCGCTCGCGGTTCGAGGCCGCGGGCGCCGAGCGGTGTCGCGTTCGATTCGGTCGCCGTCCAGGCGAACGCGTGCGAGAGCCGCCGACGCACGCGCACCATCGAGGCGGATCGGCATCGTCCGTCGACGGCCGCGGTCGCCGCGCGCGGAGTCGATGGATGCGCTCGAGCACACGCGAGCGTGCGAAGCGAATGCGCTGGAGCGCACGGTGCCGATGCGCTCCAGCGCACGTGAGCGCGAGCGCGGCCGAGCTGTGGCGCCGTCTGCTCAGCGCCGGACGAGGAAGCGGAGTCTTCCGCGAATGCGCTCGCCGTCGGCGGAGACGATGTCCCAGCGTACGAGGTACGAACCGGCACCTTGGTCCGGCACCGGGATCGCGAGCTCGGTGATCGGCGGTCCGCCGCTGCCTTCGATGACCAGCGACGACGAGTCCGTCGGTCCGATCAGCGAGATCTTCATGGAGCGGCGGTCGATGGCGCTCGTGAAGCGGACGAGCACGCGATCGGGTGGCCGCGCGACGACGGCGCCGTCGGACGGCGTGGCATCGAGCACCCGCGAATGGGCAGCCGCGTCTCGCGACGTGGAGACAGGCATGGAGAGCGCAGCGAACCCGAGCAACACGAAGCGGCGAGTGAGCACGATGCGATGCCGTTCGTGCAACGGCCACGCCCCGCGCAGAAGGAGAGCGGAGCTGCGTCAGCGCCGGGGCGTCACGCTGGCGTCGTGCGACCGAGCATCACGATCGGTTGGTTGCTCGGTCCTGCGCCGCACTGTCCGGCGGGGGCGGTGCTCTCTCTTGCCGTGCAGGGCACGCTCCGGAGTGTTCCGCAGTCGAGCGGGCGTAGGACGGGAACATTGCGGGGAGATTGAACTTTTTCAGCGCGAGCTATCCCTTCGCGGACTTGAGCCGGCCGTGACTGCGAAGTAGACGGTTGGCCATATGGCGAGTGATGGCATGCTCGGCCTCATCGCAGGAGCCGTTGGCGGTCTGCAGGACGCCGTCATCATCACGGAGGGGCAGCGCGGACCGGACGGACTGCGTCGGATCATCTTCGTGAATGATGCGTTCACCGAGCTGACAGGTTTCACGCCCGACGAGGCGCTCGGCGGTCTGCCGGACATCACGCTCGGGCCGGACAGCGACCGTGCGGTGCTCAAGACGATCCAGGATGCGCGCGATGCGCTCGTCCCGGTGCGCGTCGAGCTCGTGAAGTACCGCAAGGACGGGACGCCGTTCTGGGCGGAGCTCGACGTCGTCCCGGTCCTCGACGAGGCGAGCCGGTGCGAGCTCTTCCTCGGCGTGATGCGTGACGTGACCCAGCGCCGCGCGACCCACCGGCGGCTCTTGGACACGGAGCGGCTCACGACGATCGGGACGCTCGCGGCGGGCGTCGCGCACGAGATGAACAATCCGCTCGCGTACATGATGTTGAACATCGGGCACCTCCAGGAGGAGTTGCCGAGGCTCATCGCGTCCGCCCACGATCCGGAGCGCTGGTCGGAGCTGCAGAACTCCGTGCACGAGATTCAGAACGGCGCGTCGCGCATCGCGCAGATCGTGCGGGACATCAAGACGTTCGCCCGGGCCGACTCGGAGCCGAGCGAAGGCTGCGAGCTCCTTCCGGTGCTGGATCGGGCCGTCCAGATGGCGCGTTCCGGGATGCCGGCATGCGCGCGGGTGGCGACGCGCTACGACCAGATCGCGCTCGTCCGCGGTGACGCGAGTCGGCTCTCGCAGGTCTTCCTCAACCTCGTGCTCAACGCGCTCCAGGCGATCCCGCCGACGGAGACCGATCGGCGAGGCGTCGAGGTCCGCACCTACGAGTCCGACGAGAGCGTCGTCGTCGAGGTGCGGGACCAGGGCGTAGGTGTGCCGCCCGAGGTCATGCCGCGGATCTTCGATCCGTTCTTCACCACGAAGGACACCGGCAAGGGCGTCGGGCTCGGTCTCTCGATCGCGCTCGGCATCGTCCGGTCGCTCTCCGGGCAGCTCGAGATCGAGAGCAAGGTCGGGGAGGGGACGACCGCTCGCGTGTCGCTCCCGCGTGTGTTGCCCGAGCAGGTCGCGAGCCAGCGACCTCGGAGGAGCGACGCGCCGGATGGCTCACGGCTCAGGGTCCTCGTGGTCGACGACGAGCCGATGATCGCGCGCTCGCTCGAGCGTGCGCTCAAGGTGAACAACGACGTCTTCACGTGCAGTGGTGGAAAGGCGGCGCTCGAGCTGCTCGAGGCATCGGCGAGCTACGACGTGATCCTCTGCGACCTCTCGATGCCCGGCATGAGCGGCGCGGAGCTCTTCGACACGGTCGCCCGGCGCTGGCCCGGCATGGAGCAGCGCTTCATCATCATGACCGGCGGCGCTTGCTCGGACGCAGCGCAGAGCTTCCTCGATCGGCGCGCGGTTCCACGCCTCGACAAGCCGCTCGATCTCGCGGCGCTCCGCGCGCTCCTCGACAAGGCGCGCGCGACGCGCTCGTCTTCGTAGCTGTTCATGCGATCAGCTCGAGCGACGTCACGCCGAGCCGCGATGGAGATGCGCGAGGAAGATGAGTAAAGGAGGGAGCTCGGGATCGAACGCGGGCCGCCGCTCTGGGAACCTCGTGCGTTGCCGGGGATCTGCGAGCGCCGATCGCGACCGTCGACGAGCCGAGCCGCTCCCTTGAAGCGAGCGGGATCCCAGGGGGATTCTGGCGGCGATCCTGGACCTCGGCTTGACATCCGTCGCGCGCTTGGCCATAACGCGCCTCCCCGTTTCGCATCCCCCAGGCGACGGATCCCAAAACAGCCCGGCTTTCCCCGGAAAACACGGGCGGCCCAGGGGAGCGGTTAGAAAGAGGCGCGTCATGCCGAAGATGAAGACAAACAAGACCGCAGCAAAGCGGTTCAAGGTGAGCGGGTCGGGCCGCGTTCGCCGTCCCAAGGCGGGCGGCAACCACGGCCTCATCAACAAGAGCCGCAAGCGCCTTCGCCGCCTGCGCAACAACGACATGGTCCCGAAGACGCTCCAGCGGAAGATCCGCCGTCTTCTCCCCTACGACTGAGCCGCGCTCCCAGAAGCCGCCGCTCATCTGATTTGATTCGAAAGGGAACCGACCATGCCCCGCGCAAAACGTGGATTTAAAGCTCGCCGCCGTAAGAACCGCATCCTGAAGCACGCCTCGGGCTATCACAGCGCCCGCTCGCGCCTCTTCGCGTACGCGAAAGAGGTGGTGATGAAGGCGTGGGTTTACTCCTACGCCCACCGCCGCCGCAAGAAGCGTGACTTCCGCCGTCTCTGGATCACGCGCATCAACGCTGCTGCGCGCACCAACGGCACGTCCTACTCGCGCCTGATGCACTCGCTCAAGGACGCGAACATCGGCCTCGACCGCAAGATCCTCAGCGAGCTCGCGATCGTCGACGCCGCTGCATTCTCGAAGGTCGTCGCCTCCGCCAAGCGCTAGTCGCGCTCGCGTTCGACGGACGAGCAAAAAGGAGCCGGGTCACCTCGGCTCCTTTTTGCGTTTGTGCGCGCTGCCCGGGCCGTTCCCGAGCTCGTCGAGGAGGAACGACCACACCGCAGCGACGCGCGGCACCTCACGGAGCGCGCGGTGCCCGACGAGCCAGAGATCGTCGACGGGCCACGTGCGCGTCGACGCCTCGAGCGCCTTGGAGACGCGGACGGGGACGAGCGGATAGCGCGCCAGATACGCCTCCGCCGTCATCATGACGCCAAGCCCACTCGCCGCCGCCGCGAGCTGCGCCCCGAAGTGGCTCGTGCGGAAGACGATGTCGGCCGCGGGCGCATGGCGCGAGAGCCAGCGCGCGACGTGAAGGCTCGCGAGGTCGTGGTCCCAGGCGATCCATGGCACGCGGCTCCAGTCGGTCACGCGTCCGAGCTCCTTCGCCAGCGCCGGCGAGGTCACCGCTACCCAGCGCGAGCTCGTCACCTTCTTCATGACGAGCTCGTTGCCCTCAGGACGCACCGAGCGGAGCGCGATGTCCGCCTCGCGTCGGGTGAGGTCGACGGGACGGACCGACGCGTCGAGCTCGAGCCGGATCTTCGGATGACGTGCCCGCAGACGCATCAGCGCCGGCGCGACGAAGGCCTCCGCCATCCCGGGCGACACGCTGACGCGCACCTTGCCTTCGGCCTCCCGCTCGAAGCCGGTGGCATCGCGCACGAACGACACGTGCGCGGCCTCCATCGCCTCCGCTGCCGGCAAGAGGAGATCCGCGGCGCTCGTCGGGAGGAGCCCGTCGCGCGTGCGGTCGAAGAGGCGGGCACCGAGCGCCTCCTCGAGCCCGGCCAGCCTGCGGCTGACGGTGGACGCGTCCATCCCGAGTCGTGCGCCGGCGGCGGCGAGCCCGCGCGTGCGATGCACGGCGAGGAAGACGCGGACGTCCTCCCATCGTGCGTCGAAGTGGCCTTGCGTGGATGCAAGCATGGTCGGAGCCTATCGGAGTCCGCGTGTGATGCTGCAAGTCTCTCCCTTCGCGCATCAACCGCGGCCGTAGCGCAACGAAGCCACGACCTTGTTAGATTCCCCGGTTCGGCCATAGGGTGGTCCCGTGCTGGCACGTAGGCACGAGGACGCGACCTCGGCTCGAAGACGGTGGGGACCAAGATCCGTCACGGCGGCCGTCTGCGTCGTCATCGCGGGCGCCGCGGGCAGCGCGCGCGCCGAGGACGTCGCTCGTGCCTACGAGGCGCCGCCCGAATGTCCGGGGCCTCCGGTGTTCGCTGCGGAGGTCGAGAAGCGAACGGCGGGGCGAGCGCCTCGCGATGCTCGGATCACGATCACCCGATCCGCCGTGGAAGGCTACGACGGGCGGCTCTTCCTCGACGGCGTCGTGCGCGACGTCCACGCCGCGACGTGCGGTGAGACGGTCCAGGCGCTCGCGCTGGCGGTCGCGCTGGCCGCCGAAGACGGCGTGGAAGACGAGCCGGAGCCTGCGCCCGCGCCCGCAGCGCCGTCACCGGCTCCCGTTGCCGAGAGCGATCCGGACGACGCTGCGGAGGCGCCTTCGCGCGTCGCGAAGCGAGGCCACGCGCTGTTCGGTCTCGGGTTCGGGGGAACGAGCGCGCTCGGCACCGGGCTCTCGCCGGAGCTCGCGATCTTCGGAGGCGTCGACGTCGACGGGCGATCGCTGCGCGCCGGCGTGACCGGAGCGCGGGGCGCGGTGCATACCAGCTCGATCGGGACGTCGCGCGTCGAACGGCTCGCGCTCTTCGTGGACGGTTGCCCGGTGAGCGCTCGGGCCGGCCTCTTCCGCCTCTCTCCGTGCGCGCGCTTCGACGTCGGCTTCCTCCACGGCTCCGGTGACTCGCTCGAGAACGCCGAGTCGCGCTCGCTCCTCTGGCTAGCGCTCTCCGCCGGTGGAAGAGCGGGCTTCAACGTCACCGACGCGCTGTTCGTGGAGACCGACGCGCGCGCGGCGATCCCCCTCGTGCGGCACGAGTTCTTCGTGCGCCCGAACGACGTCGTCTACCGGGTCCCGACCGTTGCGGTCGAGCTATCCGTCGCGCTGGGCTATCGCTTTTCCAAATGAGCGCGTGGCCGAGCGGCCATTCATGGGGGAAAGCCGGAAGAACCGCCTCGATGACCGTCGACGTGCTCGAGAACCCACCGCTCGAAGGAGGAGGGCCCATGGGCTCCGCTCCGGCGGTGCGTCCCGTCGACACGGCGCGGCTCCGGCGCATCGTGACCGAGGACTACGGCTTCTTGTGGCGCTCGCTCCGACGGCTCGGGGTGCCCGAGGCCGACACCGACGACGGCGTCCAGCGTGTCCTCGGCGTTCTTGCTCGGCGCCTCCACGAGATCGCTGCCGGCGCCGAGCGTGCGTTTCTCTTCCAGACGGCGGTGCGGGTGGCCTCGGAGATGCGAAGGTCGCAGCGGCGCTCGCGGCTCACGCTCGCCGACGGAGACCTCCACGACCCACACGACGAGGCGCCCGGCCCCGACGCGGTGCTCGAGCAGCAACAAGCGCGGAGGCTCCTCGACCAGGCGATCGACGAGCTCGACATCGACCTCGCCGCGGTCTTCGTGCTCTTCGAGCTCGAGGAGATGACGACCGCTCAGATCGCCGTGCTGCTCGCGATCCCTCCCGGCACGGTGAGCACGCGCCTCCGCCGCGCGCGTGAGGAGTTCAAGAAGACGGCGAATCGGCTTCGAGCTCGACATGACGCGACACGGAGGAACGCATGAGCGACCCCTCGAGACTTCGTGACGAGGCGACCACTGACGGCTTCGAGCTCGCTCTCCTCCGGTCGGCGAAGATCGATCGCGAGCCCGACGACGGCGCAGCCCGCGCGCTCGCCGCGCTCGGTCTGGCAGCGACCGGCGGAGCGGTCGCTCTTGCCGGTTCGTCGACGGTGCCGTCGACGGTGTCGGCGACGGGCGCCTCTTCGAGCGTGGCCGGTGTCGCCGGTGTCGCCGGTGTCGCCGGTGTCGCCAGTGGGGCCTTGGCGGCGAAGGTCTCCGGCGTCGTCCTTCTCGCGGCGCTTGCGATCACGGGCGCCGTGCTCGGATTCGACGCGGGCCGAGGGCCCACCTCTGCGGGTGGTTGGGGCGCGAGCGATCCGCCCGATGTTGCCGGTGCTCGTCCGTCCCTCGCCGCGGAAGCGTCGGCGATGAACGGCGGCTTGGCGCCCGCGCCCGTCGCGGAGCCAGAAGGGGAGGCTGTCGTCGTGGTCGGCGTCGCGGATCTTCCGTCTGCCGCGCCCGAGCGAGCGAGCATGGCTCCGTCTCGTGGAACGTCGCCTCGCACGCCTCCCGTGGCCTCTGCGAGGGCGACAAGCGCGACAGTGGCGGACGAGCTGGCGCTCATCGATCAGGCGCGCGCGGCGATCGCGGGCGGTGACGGCGCCGGCGCGGAGAAGGCGCTCGATACCTACGAAGCGCGCTTCCCGAACGGAAGCCTCGTCCTCGAGGCGAAGCTCGCTCGCATCGAGATGCTCGTCGCCCGCGGCGATCGTGCCGGTGCGCTCGATCTCGGTGAGCGCTTCCTTCGCGAACATCCGCGCACTCCCTACGAGCGTCGCGTGCAGGTGCTCATGCGTCGCGCGCGGCCGGACGCGACTTCGCGTTGAGCGATTTTCAAATGTGGCCTCGTCCTCCTGGCCATTGGTGCTCGTTGGAGGTCAGTATGCGTAGACTGTCGGTTCTCGGTGTGGCGGCGGTGATCTCGCTCGCCGCATGCAAGGGGGAGACGGTGCCTCTCGGCGGGCCCGTCAATGTGGACCCGAGCTCGTCGACTTCCGTCTCGGGGACCGCCGTCCCTACCGGGACGCTCACTCATTCGGGCAAGGTCGACTTGCTCCTGATGATCGACAACTCGGCATCGATGGGCGACAAGCAGGAGCTCCTTCGCCAATCGATCCCGGACCTCGTCCGGCGCCTCGTCGCGCCCAACTGCGTGGACGGCTCCGGTCGCGTCCTCGGACGGAGCGAGGGTGGCGTCTGTGCGAGCGGTTCGCTCGAGTACGCTCCCGTCACGGATCTCCACGTCGGCGTGCTCACGTCGTCGCTCGGCAATCGCGGCGGCGATGTCTGTCCTGAAGTGGGCAACCCGCAGACGAACGACCGTGCGCACCTCGTGACGCGCTCGGCGTCGGGCGGCACCGTCGCCAACGCGGCGTCCGGGTTCCTCTCGTTCGGCCCGGGTGGGATCACCGATGTCCAGGTGCTCGAGGACGACATCGGGGCGCTCGTCAGCGGAGTCGGCGTCAATGGTTGTGGGCTCGAGGCGCAGCTCGAGTCTTGGTATCGCTTCCTCGTCGAGCCCGATCCCTATCACGAGATCGTCAGGCCCGAGGCCTCCGCCGAGATCGCGCTCGTGGGCACGGACGCCACCGTGCTCCGGCAACGCCATGACTTCTTGCGGCCGGACTCGCTGCTCAGCCTCATCGTCCTCACCGACGAGGACGACTCGACGGTGGATCCTCTCTCCTTCTACGGGAACGGGTGGGCGTTCGCGAACAAGATGTTCCCGGGATCGAAGACGTTCCGAGGAAGCTCCGGGGCAGGCACCACCGCTGCGCGCGGCACCTCGGCCTGCGCGACGGAGCCGCTCTCGGACGCCTGCACTTCGTGTGGCTTCAAGCAGATGTGCGAGTACGGGATGCCGGCGCTGGGGTTCGACTGCGACGCCATCGCCAGCGATCCGGTTTGTGCCGCTGAGCCGTACTACGGAGCGAAGGACGACGACCTCAACGTGCGCTTCTTCCACATGAAGCGCCGGTTCGGTGTCGACCCGCAGTATCCGCTCCAACGCTACGTTCACGGATTGCTCTCGGCGAAGGTCCCGAACCGCTTTACCGATCACGACGCAAACGGCAAGTACGTCGCGGCGCACACGTGCGACAACCCGATCTACGCTGCCGCGCTCCCGGCGCTGCCGACCGACGAGCTCTGTCATCTGCCGCCTGGGCCGCGCTCGCAGAAGCTCGTCGTGCTCACCGTCATCGCGGGAGCGCCGCCGGAGCTCCTGCATCCGAACATGTCGTCGACTGACTGGATGGTGCTCCTCGGGCAGAACCCGGAGGCCTACAATTTCTCCGGTATCGATCCGCACATGGTGCAGTCGACCGACCCGCGTCCGGCTCTCCCGCCTCCCACTGCCGCCAACGACGCCGACCCGGTGCACGGTCGCGAGCGGAACACGCAGAAGAGTGACTTGCAGTATGCATGCACATTCGCGCTCGAGACGCCGCGCGAATGCGCGACGGGAGATACGTCCTGCGAGTGTGAGCCCGAGAGCAACGACAACGTGCTCTGCGACTTGGCATCGCCGAACACTCAGGTTCGCGCGAAGGCCTATCCGGGGATCCGGCCCCTGCAGCTCGCACGGCTCCTCGGCGACAATGCGGTGGCCTCCTCGATCTGTCCGCCCAATCCTGACGCGCCGGCGACGGGCCCCAATCTCGCCTACCGGGGCGCCATGAACCAGCTCGGCGATCGGATGGCCCGCTCGCTGCTTCCCGCCTCGAAGTAGTCGTCTCCTCGAGTCTGCCCTGCTTAGCTTCCAGCGACTCGCCCGGACCTTGGTCCTGGCGAGTCGTTGCGCATTTGCAAGCGTGGATTGAAGAGTCGTCGGTGGTCGTGCGCCATTGCAAGGAGCATCCTGAGGGCATGAACAACGACTCGACTCCCTCGCTCCACGTGGTCTGCGGCGCCGGTCAGATCGGCATCCAGCTGGCGGATCTCCTCCTCGCGCTCGGTCATCGCGTGCGCATCGTGCGACGCGGCGATCCCGGCCCGTCACGCAAGAACCTCGAGTGGGTCCGGGGTGACCTGACCGACCTTCGCTTCGCCGACCAGGTCGCGCGCGGTGCGGCGGTCGTCTACGACGTGATGAACCCGCTCTACCACCAGTGGCCGGAGCTGCTCCTGCCGATGGGCCGAGGTGCCGTGCATGCTGCGGCCTCCGCGGGCGCGAAGCTCGTCGCGCTCGACTGCCTTTACATGTACGGGCAGCCGTCCGGACCGATGAACGAGGACGCGCCGCGCACGCCGTCCAGCAAGAAGGGGCGACTCCGCGTCGAGCTCGCCGAGATGAGGCTCGACGCGCACGCACGCGGGAAGGTCGAGGTCGCGATCGGACGTGCGAGCGACTTCTTCGGTCCGGGCATCGTGATGGCCGTCTTCGGCGAGCGCTTCTTCGGACGCGTCTTCGCGGGGAAGGCCGGCGAGTGCTTCGGCGATCCGGACATGCCGCACTCGTACACGTACGGTCCGGACGTGGCGAGCGCGCTCGTCACGCTCGGCGAGCACGAAGAGTCGTTCGGAAAAGTCTGGCACCTCCCGACGCCTCCTGCCGAGAGCACGCGCGCGCTCGCGACGAGGATCGGTGCCGCGCTCGGTCGAGAGATCCCGCTCACCCGCGTCCCCGATCTCCTCCTCTCGGCGATGGGGATCTTCTCGCCACTCATGCGCGAGATGGCGGAGATGACCTACCAGTGGAAGGTGCCCTTCGTGATCGACGACACCCGCTTCCGCGAGACGTTCGGGGTGCTCCCGACGCCGATCGACGAGGCCGCGAACGCAACCGCGAGGTGGGCGCTCGCCCGCTTCGGCGCATCAAGCGCTCGAGTGGGGCGACGGAGCGCGCTGAGCGAACGGCATTCGCCATAGCGCAATGCCAGAGCGTCGGCGGAGCAGGCCGTCCATGCTTGGCGAGGTCGTGCCAGTGCGTCGGCGGAGCACTTCGTGGCACGGCGTCCATGCTTCGCGAGGTCGTTAAGTGAGGTTAACGACCGGGTGGAGGAGCAACGGAGCAACGGCGCGTCGGTAGATCCGCGAGGTTGCGGGCGGAGCGCCGGTGCGTCGGCGGAGCAGTTCGTGGCACGCGTCCATGCTTCGCGAGGTCGTTAAGTGAGGTTAACGACCTCGTGGAGGAGCAACGGTGCAATGGCCCGTCGGGTAGGTCCGCGAGGTTACGGGTGGAGCGCCGGTGGGCGGCGGAGCAGGTCGTCCATGCTTCGCGAGGTCGTTAAGTGAGGTTAACGACCTGGTGGGGGAGCAACGCCGGAGTCCACGAGGCCGATGGAATGAATGGAGGGGCCTGGCTCCATCGAGCGATGTCGAGCGCTGGCGTCCTCGACCGAGCGGCGTTGGCTCTAGGGCTTCTTCGCGCTGCGGTAGGAGGAGCCGAGATCGAACCCGAAGCCGTTGCCGGAAGGCGCGAGCGTGAGATCGGGGACGCGACCGCCGCCGACGCGGATCTCGCCGATGACGCCGGAGCGAAACGTTCGCGTCAACGTGCGCGCCGAGACGTCGCCGAGCTTCGGCGGGTGCTGCATGATCTCCTGCGCGCGGGTCGGATTGTCCGCCGTGGCGAGCGCGACCATCGCGCCGAGGCTGCCGCTGCCGACGTTGCGGACGACGTCGAGCGCGAGCCCATACATCCGTGACGCTCGGCGCGACACGAGCTCGGTGGCGGTGACGGGCTTCACGGTGACCTCGTGCCCGGGGCGCGTGACCGTCGCCGCGATCGCGTTCGCCACGTCGATCAGCCACGGGGAGTCGTCGCGCACGATGAGCGTCACCGGTGGTCCGCCCCAGCCCTGGCCTGGTGACTCCGTCCATGCGGCGCCGAGATGGAGGTTCGAGACGCGCGAGTAGGGGATGCCGTCGGCGACGCTCTGCGCGATGCCCGGTCGGTCCCAGGCTACGGCATCGCGCCCGGTGCAGAGGACGGCCCAGCCCACCGCACCGTGATCGAAGGTCTTCGAGCCGGCGCGGACAGCGTGGAGGCCGCGCTCGAACCAGCCGATGTCGTCGCTGCCTCCTTCGAACGCGAGCAGCGATGCGGACACGTTGGCCGCCGCACGCACGGTGATCTCGTCGAGGAACGCAGGACCGCGAGCCGCGAGCCGATTCTTCGTGAGGAGCAGCGCGCCGTCGCGAATGCCGAAGCGGAATGGCCCGGTGCCGTCGGGTGACTCCGGGCTGAAGCCGGACGGGACCATGGCCACGATCGGCGAGGCGAGCGCGCGCGTCAGTCGAGCGGCGTCCTTCGTGGCGAAGACGAGCGCGCGTCCGTCGTCGCGCGGCACCGGAATGTCGGCGAGCCATCCGCGCGCGCCGGACGCACGCGCGCGGGCGATCGACTGAAGCGCGTCCTTCGTCCCGAACGGCTTCTCCTTCGCGGTGCGGAGGCCGGCGCGGAGCTTCACGCGGAGGTTCGCGCCGTCGGGCTCGGGCTCGGCTTCGGCGAGGGAAGGGACGAGCTGGCCCTCGGGGGTCTGCGCGTAGAGCGTGTCGAAGAGCGCCTCGCCGAAGATCGCCGCGAGCGGATCGTCGATGCGATGCGGATCGATCGCGCCGATGGGCCACGGAACGCGCAGCGCGACGCGACCGCCGACCGGGATGCGCCCGCGTGCGAGCACCCGCGGAGCGACCGACGCGGCGAGGAGCCCAGCGAGGAGCGCGCGCCGCTTCATCAGCGAACGAGCCACACCTCGCTGCCGACGACGGCGACGAGCGCGGGCAAGCCCCTCTCTTCGGGTGGGCATGCGGCGATGGCGCGGACGCCTTCCTTCGTCGGATAGCGGAGGCGTTGGACGAAGCCGCTCCCGCCCGTGCGCCAGCTCCAGATCGAGAGGGCGTCGGAGTCGCCGGAGTCGCTGCTGAAGGCGATCTCGGGGGTGCCGTCGAGATCGAGATCGGCGAGCGCGATCTGTGCGCCGGCGCCGTCGATCGGCGCCTCGATCGACTTGCCGCTCGCGTCGCTCCGGCGCAGGCGGATCTTCCCCGTGGGCTCGCGAGCGGCGACGACCTGCGTGATCGATCCGTCCTTGCCGACGAGATCGAGCGACGCGATCGCATCGAAGCGTGCGGCCGGAGCAGGGAGGACGGCCGCGGGCTCTCCGTTCCGAGGAGGAACACACGCGACGCCGCTGCCCTCGAACGCGCTGATCTCGGGGCTCGCGAACGCGCAGGCCTCGCCGTCGGCGCCGGGGATGGGAAGGCCGGTGAGCTGCCGGCGCGTGAGGAGCTTCGCGTCGACCGCGACCGCGCCGCGATCGGTCATGCCGACGAGCAGCTCTCCGCGATGACCGCGCGGAACGACGATGCTGGCGATGGGCTCGCGCATCGGCACCGGCACGCGCGAGGCGAGCTGCGTCCACGGCGTCGCGCGCAGGACCTCGAATCGGCCGCCGCGCAGCTTGCCGAGGGCGACGCGGGTGCGCGTCGCGAGGATGAGCTCGTTGCCTCCGTCGGAGTCGACGTCACCGCATCCGATTGCGAGGACGTCGGTCTCGTCGTGCTTCGCCTTGTGCAGGCTCGCCTGCTCGAGGACGATCGGCTGGAGGAACGTGCGGACCTCCGCGTCGAGCGGCGCGCCGGCGTACGCGTGTGCGCGCGGGCCGGGCGCGGGATTGCGCAGGCGCTCCCAGCCGTTCGAGACGACAGGATAGAGATCGGCCGTCGCGCGGAGCTCGCCCTTCGCGATCTCGAGCTGCACGTAGACGAGTGAAGCCGCACGGCCGGACACGCCTCGCGCGACCGAGAGCGTGGTGGGTTGGGGATGCGCATGCGCGACGCCGAGGCGCCCCGCGATGTGCGTCGCGACGCGCAGCGCGAGCTCCTCGCCCTTCGGCGCGGGGACGTCGGAGACGAGCGGCGAGACCGCGACGAGGGCGCCTGCGGGGACCTCTCCGAGGCCCTGCGCGATCTCGGTCGCGATGTGCACGATGGCGCTCGCGTGCACGGGCGGGGCGGGGGGAGCCGGTGCGGTCGCGGACGCGGACGGCTTGGCCGGACCCTTCGACGGTGCGGGTTGCGCGAAGGCGAGCGGGATGGCGCCGAGCGCGAGCGTCGTCGTGACGATGACGGAGAGCGCACGGGCCACGCGACGCACGTCGCGTGCAGGCGTCGATTCAACGAGGGCCGAAGGCCCACCTCTGCGGGTGGTTGGGGCGACCACTGCGGGTGGTTGGGGCGCAGCCCCAAGTTCGACGATCGCGGGACGCGCACGCTTCAAAGGTCGGTCCCTGGCTCCGCGGTCGGCAGCGGCGGCGGTGCCTCCGGCGCGGCATGCGTAAGCGAGCCTGCGTCGGCCTCGCCTCCGGCAGGCGTGGGCTCGGCGGTCTCGGTCGGCTCGGTTCCGGCGAGGAACACCTCGTCGATCGTATCGCCTTCGGAGCCTTCTGCCTTCAGCTTGCCGCTCTTCGGATCGATCGCGACCGTGCTGACGCCGGGCGGGCGAGCGAACTCGGCGCGCGGCTTACCCTTGTGCGCAGCGTCCATCACCGCGATCCACGCCGGCAGCGCGGTGCCGCCGCCGGTCTCGCCCGAGCCGAGCGGCTTGGCGTCGTCGTAGCCGACCCACGTGACGGCCGCGATCTCCGGAGAGAAGCCGGCGAACCACGTGTCCTTCGCCTCGTTGCTCGTCCCGGTCTTGCCCGCGACGCGGCGCCCGAGGGACTTCGCCCTCTGCGCCGTGCCGCGATCGACGACGCTCTCGAGCATGTTCGTGATCACGAACGCCTCGGCTGGCTCGAGCACGCGACGCGGTGGCGGCAGCGGCTTCAGGTCGACGTCCTTGCCGTCCGGGCCGACGATGCGCGTGACGATCCGCGACTCCTCGTACATCCCGCCGGCGGCAAACGTCGCGTAGGCGCCGGCGAGCTCGAGCGGGCGCACCTCGTACGAACCGAGCGCGAGCGACAGGTCCGGCTTCAGCGTCGACTCGATGCCGAGCGCCTTCGCCCAGTCGACGACGTTCGCGGGCCCGACGTCTTCGAGCACGTTCACGGCGGCGATGTTGACGGAGTTCGCGAGCGCGTCGCGGAGACGGAGCGGATCCGGCGCCGTCCACCCCTCGTAGTTGGAGGGCTTGTACCCACCGGCATACGCGCGCGGCGTGACGTCGACGAGCGTCGCCGGCGTGTAGCGCCGGGAATGCAGCGCGTACGAGTAGACGATCGGCTTGAAGGTCGAGCCGGGCTGGCGCCGCGACTGGGTCGCGCGATCGAGGCCGCCGCTCTGCGCCTCGTAGCTGCCGGCGATCGCGAGGATATGGCGCGTCCGGACGTCGAGCACGACGATCGCGGACTCGGGCCCGAGCTCGAGGCGGAGGGGCACCTTGGCGACGGGCGCGCTGTCCGGCGAGGGCGACACCTGCGCGACGGCGTTCGGGATCGGCGCGAGGAGGCTCACGCGGATGCGCGCGCCGACCTCGGCGAACTGGCTCGGCGGCAGGTTCTGCGGGTTGTAGCGCTTGTAGTCGGAGAGCCGAACCGATCCGAGGACGGTGCCGACGCGGACGTCGATCGTCCCGGCGACGTCGTCGGTGCTGGTCACGACGCCGGTGAGGATCTTGTGCGACTCGAACTTCGGCGTGCCCTCGAACAGCGGCACGTCCTTCGGCTTCGGCTTTCCCTTCTGGGCGACGGCCGGGGCTTTGAGCGGCGCGAGCAGACCGCGACGCTTGTCGTACGCGCTCAGGTTGTCGCGCAGCGCCTTTCGCGTGGCCTGCTGGAGGGCAGGATCGATCGTGGTCGTGATCGTGAAGCCGCCGTGCGGGCCGCGCTCGGGCTCGAGCTCGAGGAGAAGCTTCTTCGCGATCTGCACCGCCTCCGGTGCGAGCTCGCTGTCGACCTCTCTCGTCGCGGCGAGGCGGACGGGCTCGTTCTTCGCGGCCTCGTACTCGGCGTCGTTGATGAAGTGCTTGGCGCGCATCTGCTCGAGCACGAAGGCGCGGCGGGCGAGCGCCTTCGTGAGGTCGCGCTTCGGGTTGTACGCCTCCGGCGCGGCGGGCACGCCGGCGAGCATCGCCGTCTCCGCGATGGTGAGCTTGCTGGCGGGCTTGCCGAAGCAGTCCTCGGAGGCCTCCTCGATGCCGTAGCGGCCGTGACCGAGGTAGATGTGATTGAGATAGAGCTCGAGGATCTTGTCCTTCCGCTTGTCGCGGCCCTTGCGATCGTTCCCGCACGTCGGGCAGAGCTCCTGCTCGAGGCGGCGAGCGAGCAATGCCTCGCGCATCTTCCGGCCGTAGGTCCGCTCGTTCGTCTCGAGCAGGATGTTCTTCACGACCTGCTGCGTGATCGTCGAGCCGCCCTGACGCGTGCGTCCGGCGCGGAGGTTCACGACGGCGGCGCGTGCGATGCCGAGGTAGTTGATGCCCTCGTGCTCGTAGAAGCTCGCGTCCTCGGCGGCGATGAACGCCATCGTGACGTGACGGGGCAGGTCCTCGACGCGCACGATCGTCCGCCGCTCGGTGAAGAGCTCCGCGAGCGTCGTCCCGTCGCGTGCGAGCACGCGCGTGACCTGCGACGGTCGGTATCCACGCTCGAGCTCGGCGACGCTCGGCAGGCCATCCTCGTAGTGGCGGATGAGGAGCCAGGCGGCGATGGTCGCCGCTGCGGCGAGGACGATCGTCGCCGCAGCGAGGCGGATGCCCCACTTCTTCACGCCCATCAGGATCCGGCGGCCGCGGCTCGTCGGGGGCGGCGCAGGCTTCGCTTCCATGAGCTGATCCATCAACGTGGGGCGGCGATCGCCTTCGCTCTGCGAGCCACGCTCCCCGTCCGCACCTCGGGCCTCCTTCACGGTCGCTCCGAAATCGTAGGCGGTGTCGGCGAAGGCAAGGTCGTCGGAGGGCTTCTTCTCGCGCACGTTCTTGGAAACGCTCCGAGGGTCGGAGCTCATCCGCGGACGGGAAGTAGGCCGGGAAGGTCGGTCGGACACGGCCGCAGCAGCATACCCGAGAGCGCGCTCCGCCTCGAAGTCCGCGTCGTGCGTTCGCGCGTTCGCGCGTCTTGCACGCTGCCGACTACCGGCGCATCCGCCGCAGGTGCTTCACGATCTCCGCCGGTGGGCAGGGGCGGAGGAAGAAGAAGTCGATCCCGCTCGTGTGGCCGTTCTCGCGCGCCTGGCGGGAGCTCGATGGATCGACGAGCGCGAACACCGACGGAGATTGCGCGCCTGCCGTCGCCGTCCGGATCGCGTCCGCCGCTTCTTCAGCCTCGGCGAGCGGCAGGTCGAGGAGCACGATGTCCGCGCCGCCCTCTGCGAGCTCCGCCAGCGCCTCTTCTTCTTCCTCGACCGCCGCCACGTCGTACCCCGCGACGCGGAGCGCATGCGCGGCCGCGTTCCGACTCTCTTCGTAACCGTCGATCACGAGCACACGCGTCATCTCGCCTCGACGTACCAGCCGAGCCGCGCCCACGCCCGCACTTCGATGTTCGAGGAAGCGGTGGAGTGGTGGAGTGATGGATTGATGGAGCGTCGACGTGCGGTCGTGGCCATACGGTCGAAGCTCGACCGTATGGCCAGCGCGAACCGAAGCGACGCTCGCGCGCACGCGTGCGGCCTGGTGCTTGCCTACAACGGGGCAAGAGAGAGGCAAGAGAAGGGAAGAGGGCAGGAGAGGAGCGGAATGCCCACAAATCGGTCGCGCCCGCGTCTTCGTTGTTGGCTCGGTCGAGCGTGTGGTGTCCCCTGGTCTCAGATGGGCGTTGTTCGTTTCGCGCTCGCTCTCGCCGTCGGTGCGGTGCTCGTCGGCACCGCACCCGCTTGCTCTTCGGTCGCGCCTGCTCCGCGATCCGAGCAGGAGGTCGACCGTGAGCCGACGCCGGTCCCCGATCCGCCTCCGCGCTACACGCGCGCCGAGACCGACTCGGGCATCGCCCCCGACGACGACGACGAGGGCGAGCCGACGCTGCTGATCAAATGCGAAGGCCACGAGCCGTACGTCTGCTCGCTCGACGACGGAACGTTTCGCTGCAGCGACCGACCCTGCGTGCCCGCGTGCGATCGCGTCGGTTGCGTCGGCGGAGATGTCTGTCGTGCGTGCGAGGATGGATTCCGCTGCCTTGCCCCCGGTGCGAGCTGCTGAGCTCTTGGTCTGGCGAGATCTCCCGTCGGAATGTCCTTTTGGAGATCAGATCTCGGCCACGGAGTGATTAGTCGAGGCATGGCACTCGCCGAGCGTGCGGATCGAAGGGAAGGCGAGGCGCCTTCTCCCCGTAGAACCGTTCGCCATGGTCTCCGAGCCGACGTCGCGCGCCACCTTCGGGGGCGCACATCGCGGTGCGTGGTGGATCGAATGTGTGTCATGGTTTGCCGTCGAACGTGAACGACGTTCGACACCCTGATCCGTCTGCCACCAGAACTGCCGGCACCGAACGCTGTTTCGACAGGCTTCGTGAACGGCACGCACCCTGCAGGTTGCCGCCCCCCAATGCGCTCGCTCCTCGCTCTTGCCGCTTGCTGCTCCCTCGCCCTCGTTCCGGCGTGTACCGAGAAGATCATCGTGAAGAGCGCTCCAGCTGCGGAGACGCCCGTGGACGAGGAGCCAGAGCCGACGGAGCCGGAGCCGACGGAGCCGGAGACGGATCCACTCGTCATCGAGCTCGGCGAGGTCCGCTCGGGAACCGACGTCAGCTTCGAGGTTCCCGAGGGCGCGCTCGGCTTCAACATCGTCGCCGAGGGCAAGGTCTCGGACTTCGATCCGAACCAACCCTTCGGCATCCAGCGCATCACCGATCCGAAGGGCAACGTCATCCACGACGACTTCACCCCGAAGGGGGGGACGAAGCCGACGAGCATCGCGGCGTTCGACGTGATCGCGTCGGCGAGCGTTCCGCAGGGCGAGGATGTCCCGAAGAATCTGGCGGGCACTTGGAAGGTCCGCTTCGGCGCCTACGGCTCCTCCGCGAAGCCGAAGCTGAAGGCGACGGTCCGCGTCCAGTCGAGCGGTGACGGGACGTTCCACGGCGGGCAGCTCGATCTCCACATTCATGTCCCGTCCGGTCTCAAGATCGGCAGCCGCACGGTCAACGCGGCGAAGGCCGAGAGCGATCCCGACCTCGAGGAGCGGGTCGAGACGTTCTTCGCCGTGACCTCGCAGCTGCTCGGAATCGAGAAGGGGAAGGTCGTCTTCCACGAGGAGTCCAGCTCCTATCGGGAGCTCGACGGCGTCGAGGACCTGCTGAGAGGCTTCGCGGTGTCGAAGGGGCAGACGGACGGAACGCCGGCCCTCCACGTCCTCCTCACGAACGTGATCGCGAACGAGGGCCAACCGATTGCGGCCGGCATCGCTCCCGGCATCCCGGGGGCGGCGAACGTCTTCGGTCGCAACGTGTCGGGCATCATCGTCACCACCTCCCCCTCCGTCGACGAGGACGTCCTGACGATGGTCCACGAGGCCGGCCACTTCTTCGGTCTCAACCACACCACCGAGTTCGACGGTGAGAGCTCGGATCCACTCTCGGACACGCCTGTCTGCGAGACGATCTCGCGAGACCGGCTCTACGATTGCCCGGACCGCACCAACATCATGTTCCCCGCGGGTGCGATCGACGGGCCTGTCTCGCTGTCTACGACGCAGAAGCGTGTCTACCGCGGTTCGCCGATCTACCGCGCGCTCCCCGCGGGGGGAACGAACAGGTCGCTCTCGGCTCTCTCGCCTCTCTCGGCGCCGCTCTCGTTGAAGCGAACGTTCCGCGTCTCCGGCAGCAGCGTCCTGTCGCCGGTCGAGCGTGAGCTCTCGTCCGGCTTCTGCGGCCTGACCCCGCTCGACGCGAACGACCTCGTGAAGCGTCACGGGCGTGCGCAGGCGATCGCTCAGCTGAAGGCCGCGGCCGCCGACGCGGACCTGGCGCCCTTCGTCCGTGGCCGCGCCAACATCGCGCTCCGGGCGCTGAACGCGGAGTAGCCCGCGTCGCGGTAGCGTGATCGATCGCGGCGTCCGGGCCGCGATCGATCACCGTGCGCTGGAAGGCGAGAGGGAGAGGCGGGCTCGTAGCACCTTGATCGATTCGCCGCCGGCGATGCCGCCGTCGTGCTTCTGGATCATCCAGTCGACCGCCTCCGCGCGCGTCACGCTCGTCGTCTTGCCGAGCGCGATGTTCGTCGCATAGGTCGGCTCGTTCGACAGGACGCCGGTGCACCTCTGCGCGTCGCACGAGGCTGCCGCGAGCCAGAGCATCTCGGATGCTGCGCCTCCGTCGACGCGCGCGTCGGGCGGGATCGGGAAGGGGCCCTTGATGAAGAGCTCGCCTTCGCCCGCCTCGAACCGCTTGATGGCCGCCGGAAGATCACGCTGCGCCTTCTTCGCGATCTCGGCGAGCTCCTCGTCGTCGACCGATGCTGAGACGGACGGCGCCACGCCCAACAGGCTCACGATGACCGCGTCCCAGGCCTCGCGCGTCGCGCCGTCCTTCGGGATCAGCTCCGCCATCGTGTTGACGGGATCACCTTCGATGCGCTCGGGCGTGGCGATGTCGAGGACCACCGAACGCGCGCTGGTCGGATTCGCGTTCAGCTCGGAAGGCTTCTTCCCGACGACGCGCGCGACGTCGTCGAGCGTCACGGTGATCGTCGCCTCGTTCTTTCCGTGGGCGAGCTGGCTCGCCGCTGCGTTGATGACCTCGGCGAGCAGCGGGCCCGACGACATGTTCGCGCCGCGAATCGAGAGGTCCGGGCTCCCGAAGCGCGCCATCCCGAGCGTGAGGAGGCGGGCGGTCCCGTCCTCCTGGCGATAGAGCTGGATGACGATGTGCTTGCGCGCGAAGGCCGGCTCTCCGAGCTTCGCGACGACTGTGTGATCCACGACTTCGTGCGCGGTCTCGATCCTCCGCGAGACCTCGTCGTAGACGAAGCCGTCGAGCGCCTCCGCCAGCACTGCAGCCGCGGCGAAGACCGCTCGCGCGGGCAACTGCTCGGGAGTGATGGCGCCCTGCGTTCGGATCATCACGGCCGCCCTGCGTGCTTCCACGCCGTCCCGCTCGCGCGGCGTGAGGCCGGGCGCGACGGTGTCGAGCGTGTCCCTCGGCGGGAGGAGCAGATCCTCCGTCTTCAGGATGTCGATCTCGAACGCGTTCTCGTCCGCCATGAACTTCTTCACCGCCTCGCAGGCGCCACCGCAGTGGCGCACGTCGAGGCGCTTGCCGATCTCCGAGACCGTCGCGACGGCGCGCACGACATCGGCTGGCTTGTCGGTCAGGACGGCGAGCTCGGCGGACGCGTTCGGCGGGCGCTCGAGCCCCGCCACCGCTCGACCCGCGTGCTGGCCGGTCGCCGCTCGCGTCGCCACTGGCGCCGCGGGACCTTCGACTGCTCCAGCATCGCCTGCCGCGGGCGGGCGATCGCCCGGCAGCGACCACCAGACGAGCGCGGCGAGCCCGGTGACGAGGATCGCGAGGCCGGCATGGAGCTTCCTGTCCGACCCTGCGGCGCTGCGCGCGCCCGGGCGCTCGTCGGAGCGTGCTCGGGACGCCTTCGTCTTCTTCGTTCGCCGAGGCTCGTTGCCGCTCATCTCGCGTCCACGTCTAACACGTCGTGACGCGCGGCCCGGCCCGGCTGGCCGTCCGTATCGCAGCGCGGCAGACCTGTTCTCGAGCTGCCTGTTTTCAAGGTAGTTGGTGCAAAACGTCACTCACCAATGAGGCGGGCATTCTCTGGCGCGACGCGTCACGATTCTGTATAAGAGAAGCTGTGATGATGCGTGAAGTGCGGCAACCGGACGACGACCGCGGGCTTTACGATCCGCGCTACGAGCACGACGCGTGCGGGCTCGGGTTCGTCGCCGATCTGAAGAACCGGCCGCGGCAGCGCACCGTGGAGCTCGGGCTCGAGATCCTGCGGCGGCTCGCTCATCGAGGCGCCGCGGGCAGCGACCCGACCAGCGGCGACGGGGCCGGCATCCTCGTCCAGATCCCGCATCGCTACTTCGAACGCGTGCTCGAGCGCGAGGGCAGGGAGCTGCCGCTTGCGGGGGACTACGGCGTCGTCCAGTGCTTCCTCTCGCGCGATCCGTTCCGCTGCGAGCTGCAGATGAAGATGCTGGCGGACATCGTCCGCTACCACAACCAGAAGGTCATCGGCTGGCGCACGGTCCCGGTCGACGCCCGCGCGGTCGGGCCTGTCGCGCGCGCGACGATGCCGGTGATGAAGCAGCTCTTCATCGCCCGCATGGCCGAGAAGAGCGCGTTCGAGCGCACGCTCTTCATGATCCGCAAGCGCGCCGGCAAGCTCTGCACGCAGAAGGGCTACGGCACCGACTTCTACGTCGCGAGCTGCTCGTCGAAGACCATCGTCTACAAGGGCCTCGCGCTCCCGGAGCGCCTCGCCGAGCTCTATCGTGATCTCCAGGCAGACGACTTCGAGAGCCAGCTCGCGCTCGTCCACTCGCGCTTCTCCACGAACACGTTCCCCACGTGGGAGCGGGCCCACCCGTACCGGCGGATCGCGCACAACGGCGAGATCAACACTCTCCGCGGCAACCAGAACTGGATGCGCGCTCGAGAGGCGCTCCTCGAGAGCACCCACTTCGAGGAGCACATCGAGGACTTCAAGCCCATCATCCGGCCCGACGGCTCGGACTCGGGCTCGCTCGACAACCTCGTCGACTTCCTCCTCGCGAGCGGTCGGTCCCTCCCGCACGTCATGATGATGCTCGTCCCCGAGGCGTGGGCGACGCAGACGGACATGCCGAAGGTGAAGCGCGACTTCTACGAGTACCACTCGTGCCTCGTCGAGCCGTGGGACGGGCCGGCGGCGCTCGCGTTCACCGACGGCGAGGTCATCGGCGCCACGCTCGACCGCAACGGGCTTCGCCCCGCGAAATACGTCGTCACCAAGAGCGGCCTCGTCGTCATGGCGAGCGAGCTCGGCGTCCTCTCGATCGACCCCGCGGACGTGCTCGAGAAGGGGCGTCTCCAGCCGGGCAAGATGTTCCTCGTCGACACCGTGCAGCGGCGCATCGTCTCCGACGAGGAGATCAAGACGGTGATCGCGTCGCGCAAGCCCTACGGCGAGTGGCTGAACCGCAACAAGGTCGACCTCGGCTACCTCCCGGAGGCCTCGAGCTCGTCCGCGAACCAGCGCGCGCAGCTCGACGCGGTCACGCGCGCCCGCCTCTGGCGGACGCTCGGCTACACGCGCGAGGACCTCCGCGTGATCCTCGCCGCGATGGCGTCGTCGGGCGAAGAGCCCGTCGGCAGCATGGGCGCGGACATCCCGATCGCGGTGCTGTCGGATCGCCCGGTCCCGCTCTTCCGCTACTTCAAGCAGCAGTTCGCGCAGGTCACGAATCCGCCGATCGATCCCATCCGCGAGGACCTCGTGATGAGCCTCGTGTCGTGCGTCGGCGGTGAGGGCAACCTGCTCGAGGAGACGGAGAGGCAGGGAAGGCTGCTCGAGCTCCCGCACCCGATCCTCACGAGCTCGGAGCTCGCCAAGCTGATCGAGGACCGCTCCGCGAAGCGAAGCGAGCCGCGCCTCGAGGTCGTCACCGCGAAGGCCCCCCACCACGACAACGTCGACGCCGACTTCCGTGCGGCCGTCGTCGAGGCGACGTTCCCCGTGCACGGCGATCCCGAGACGTCGCTCGCGGAAGCGCTCGAGGAACTTCGCGCACGCGCTTCACGGGCGGTCGACGATGGCTGCTCGATCCTCGTCGTCAGCGATCGCGGCGCCACGCACGATCGCGTCCCGATCCCGAGCCTCCTCGCCGTCTCGGCGGTGCATCACCACCTCATTCGCGAGGGCAAGCGCGTGCGCGTCGGCCTCGTCGCGGAGAGCGGCGACGCGCGCGAGGTCGCGGACATCGCGCTCCTCATCGGCTTCGGCGCCGGCGCGGTCAACCCGTACCTCGCGTTCGAGACGATCGCGGAGCTCGCGCGCGACAAGCTCCTGGAGAAGGACCTCGATCCCGCGACCGCGTCGAAGAACTACGTCAACGCGCTGAAGAAGGGCTTGCTCAAGGTGATGAGCAAGATGGGGATCAGCACGATCGCCAGCTACCACGGCGCGCAGATCTTCGAGGCGCTCGGCATCTCGAAGGCCGTGATCGACGAGTACTTCACCGGCACGTCGTCGCCCCTCGGCGGCCTCGGCCTCGGCGAGATCGCGCTCGAGGCGCGCGAGCGGCACAGGACCGGCTTCGGTGCAGACGTCTCCGTCGACGAGCTCGAGCGCGACCTCGGCGTCGGCGGCGTCTACGCTTGGCGTGCCGACGGCGAGCGGCACCTCTGGTCGCCGTCGTCGGTCGCCGCGCTGCAGAAGGCGGTGCGCCTCTCGGACGCGAAGTCCTACGCCGAATACGCGCGCCTCATCAACGACCAGGGCGATCGGCCTCTCACGCTCCGCGGTCTCCTCGACTTCGTGCCCGCCGGACCGCCGGTCCCCATCGAAGCGGTGGAGGAGGCGCGCCTCATCGTGCGTCGGTTCGCCACCGGCGCGATGAGCTTCGGCAGCATCAGCAAGGAGGCGCACGAGAACCTCGCGATCGCGATGAACCGCATCGGCGCTCGGAGCAACACCGGCGAGGGCGGGGAAGACGAGGCGCGCTTCCTCCGCGACGTCGGCGGGCAAGGTGACTCTCGCCGCTCGTCGATCAAGCAGGTCGCGAGCGGGCGCTTCGGCGTCACCGCGCACTATCTCGTCAACGCGGACGAGATCCAGATCAAGATGGCGCAGGGCGCGAAGCCCGGCGAAGGCGGGCAGCTCCCCGGGCACAAGGTCGACGCGGTCATCGCTCACGTCCGTAACTCGACGCCGGGCGTGACGCTCATCTCGCCGCCTCCGCATCACGACATCTACTCGATCGAGGATCTCGCTCAGCTCATCTTCGATCTGAAGAACGTCAACCCGCGCGCACGCATCAGCGTGAAGCTCGTCTCGGAGACGGGCGTCGGCACGGTCGCCGCGGGTGTGGCGAAGGCCCACGCCGACGTCATCCTCATCAGCGGGCACGACGGCGGTACCGGCGCGAGCCCGCTCTCGTCGATCCAGCACGCCGGTACGCCGTGGGAGATCGGCCTCGCCGAGGCGCAGCAGGTCCTCGTCATGAACGACCTGCGGTCCCGCGTCGTCCTCCAGGCGGACGGGCAGCTCAAGACCGGCCGCGATGTGGCCTTCGCTGCGCTCCTCGGCGCGGAGGAGTTCGGCTTCGCCACCGCGCCGCTCGTCGCGAGCGGCTGCATCATGATGCGCAAGTGCCACCTCAACACGTGCCCGGTCGGCGTTGCGACGCAGGACCCGGTTCTTCGCGCGCGCTTCAACGGTACGCCGGAGCACGTCGTCAACTACATGTTCTTCGTGGCAGAGGAGCTCCGCGCGATCATGGCCGCGCTCGGCTTCCGCTCCGTCGACGAGATGGTGGGCCGCGTCGACTGCGTCGTGCCGCGGGCGAACGTGGACCACGCCAAGTCGCGTGCCCTCGACTTCTCGCGCATGCTCGCGCCGCCGCCGGCCAAATACGCGAAGCGCGATCGGAGGAACACCGCCGAGCAGGACCACGGCATCGCGCACGTCGCCGACAGGAACCTGATCGAGCACGCGCAGCCCGCGCTCGAGCGGCGCGAGCCGGTGCAAATCAGCTTCGGCATCACGAACGCGCACCGCACCTTCGGCGCGATGCTCGCGGGCGAGGTCGCTCTCCATCACGGCGCTGCCGGCCTCCCGGAGGGCACGATCGGGATCGAGCTCACCGGCACCGCGGGGCAGTCGTTCGGAGCGTTCGCCGCGCGCGGCATGACGCTCTCGCTCGAGGGCGATGCGAACGACTACGTCGGCAAGGGCCTCTCCGGTGGGATCCTCGCGGTCTTCCCGCCGCGCGAGGCGACCTTCGTCGCCGCCGAGAACGTGGTCGTCGGAAACACCTGCCTCTACGGCGCTACGAGCGGGCGTGCGTTCTTCGCAGGCAGGGCGGGCGAGCGCTTCGCGGTCCGCAACAGCGGCGCCGAGGCCGTCGTCGAAGGCGTGGGCGATCACGGCTGCGAGTACATGACCGGCGGCACGATCGTCGTGATCGGCCCGGCCGGTCGCAACTTCGGCGCAGGCATGAGCGGCGGTGTGGCGTTCATCCTCGACGACGACGGCGCGTTCGAGTCGCGCTGCAACAAGGGGATGGTCGAGATCGAAGACCTCTCCGATCCGGAGGATCAGGCCGTCGTCCACCGCCTCCTCGAAGAGCACGTCGAGCGCACCGGAAGCGTGCGCGGCACCGAGCTCCTGCGATCGTGGCCGATGGCGGCCCGTCGTTTCCGCAAGGTGATCCCCACCGAGTACCGTCGCGTTCTCGCCGAGACGCGCATTGCAGCAGGCGCCGAGAGGCACCATCTCAAGCTGGTGAAGTGATGGCCGACCCCCGCGGATTCCTCAAGGTCACGCGCGCGAAGACGGTGGATCGCACCGCTCACGAGCGCATCGGCGACTATCGCGAGATCACGATCGAGCCGACGCCGGACGAGCTCCGTGCCCAGGCGTCGCGCTGCATGGATTGTGGCATCCCGTTCTGTCATCACGGATGCCCGCTCGGGAACGTGATCCCGGAGTTCAACGATCTCGTCTGGCGCGGCCGCTTCGAGGATGCCGCGCGGGTGCTCGCTTCGACCAACAACTTCCCGGAGTTCACCGGGCGCGTCTGCCCCGCGCCGTGCGAGGCCTCGTGCGTCCTCTCGCTCGAGGAGGCGCCCGTGACGATCAAGGACGTCGAGCGCACGATCGCGCATTCGGTCTTCGCAGGGGCGCTCGATCCGGTGCCGTCCGCATTCCGCACGGGCAAGCGCGTCGCGATCGTCGGCTCCGGCCCCGCGGGCCTTGCGGCGGCGCAGCAGCTCGCGCGTCAGGGGCACGATGTCGTCGTCTTCGAGAAGGCCGATCGCATCGGCGGCCTCCTTCGCTACGGGATCCCCGACTTCAAGATGGAGAAGGACATCATCGACCGCCGCCTCCTCCAGATGGAGGCGGAGGGCGTGCGCTTCCGTCCGGGAGTCGACGTCGGGACCGCGATCGGCAAGGAAGAGCTTCTCGCGTCCTTCGACGCCATCGTTCTCTGTATCGGCGCGCGCGCACCGCGCGATCTTCCGGTGCCGGGGCGAGAGCTCGGCGGGGTCCATTTCGCGATGGAGTATCTCGAGCAGCAGAACCGGCGCGTCGCCGGCGATGCGGTCCCGGCCGAGAGTTCGATCGTCGCGCAGGGAAAACACGTCATCGTGATCGGCGGCGGTGATACCGGCTCCGACTGCGTCGGAACGGCGAATCGCCAGCGCGCCGCGAGCGTCACCCAGCTCGAGCTCATGCCGAAGCCACCGCTCGTGCGGATGCCGGACAATCCGTGGCCTGCATGGCCGCTCATCCTCCGCACCTCGTCGTCGCAGGAGGAGCCGTCGGCCGCAGGAAAGGCGTGCGAGCGCGAGTTCGCGATCATGACGAAGGGCTTCCTCCCGGACGCGAGCGGGACGCACGTCGCGAAGCTCGCTGCTGTCCGCGTCGAGCTCGCGGGGGGCGCGATCCGCGAGGTGCCCGGGAGCGAACAGGAGCTCCCCTGCGATCTCGCCTTCCTCGCGATGGGCTTCGTGGGTCCGCAGAAGAGCGGGATCGTCGACGAGCTCGGCCTTGCGCTCGACGCCCGCGGCAACATCGTCACCGATCGCTCCGGGGCCACCTCCGTGCCGCGTGTCTTCGCGGCGGGCGACGCGTCGCGAGGCCAATCCCTCGTGGTGTGGGCGATCGCCGACGGCAGGCGCGTAGCGGCTGGCGTCCACGCGTCGCTCGGCAGCGTCCTCCGCGCCGTCGGCTGACGGCTTCGGCAGCGGCGGTTCGCGTCCGACGTCGACGTTGCGGTTGCGGGTGATCGCCCTCAATCCGTCGCACATGGACCGCGTCTCGCTCTTCGATGACGGCAGGCGCCGCCTTTTTGGTCGAGAGTTGCTAGTCTCTCCGGCTGGAAATGAGCGTTGCGATTGGAATCGACCTCGGCACCACGAACACCGTCGTAGCGGCTGTCGTGGACGGCGTGGCCGTCACGCTCGAGGACGATCAGGGTCGCCGGCTACTCCCGTCCGTCGTCTCGTTCCATCCTTCGAGCACCGTGCTCGTCGGAGAGGCGGCGCGCGAGAGGCGGCTCATCGACCCCGAGAACACGATCTTCTCGGTGAAGCCGCTCCTCGGCCGGCCTTGGGACTCGGACGAGGTGCAGGGGGCGAAGGCGCGCTTCCCGTTCAAGCTCGTCCAGGGAACGAAGAACAGCACGATGGTCCTCGCGCGCGACGTCGCCTACGCGCTGCCCGAGATCAGCGCGTTCGTCCTGCGGCGGGCGAAGGCGATCGCCGAGGCGGCCCTCGGTCAGCCGGTCGATCGCGCCGTCATCACCGTTCCGGCCAACTTCAACGATCTCCAGCGCGCGTCGACGAAGATCGCAGGCAAGCTCGCCGGCCTCGACGTGATGCGCATCCTGAACGAGCCGACCGCCGCCGCGCTCGCGTACGGACAGTCGATCTCGAAGGCAGAGAAGATCGGCGTCTACGATCTCGGCGGCGGCACGTTCGACGTCACCCTCCTCGACCTCACCGGCAACGTGTTCGAGGTGCTCGCGACCGCCGGTGATACGGCGCTCGGCGGCGACGACCTCGACCGCGTCCTTGCAGAGAGGATCGCGCTCGAAGTCGCGAAGCGGTTCAACGTCGATCCGCGCACGAATCCGGCCAGTGCAGCGCGGCTCGCCTTCATGGCGGAGGAGCTCAAGAAGGAGCTCTCGACCGCGTATCAGGCGCAGCGTGAGCTCTCCGGCATCGGCTACCACGAAGGCGGCCAGCCCATCGTGATGCCCTTCGTGATGACGCGCGAGGAGATGGAGGCTCTCGCCAAACCCCTCCTCGAGCGGACGATCGCCGTCGCACGACAGTCGATCGAGCACGTCGGCCTGTCGCCGCGCGAGTTCGATCGCGTCATCCTCGTGGGCGGCTCGACCCGGATGCCGCTCGTCGCGCGCATGGTCGAGCAGCTCTTCGGTCAGCCGCCGCACCTGAAGGTCAACCCCGACGAGGTCGTCGCGCTCGGTGCGGCGATCCAGGCCCATGCGCTGAACCGCTCGAAGGCCGCGCACAAGCGGCGCTCGGCGCACGATCAGCTCGCGAACGCGCAGCCGAGGGCGAGCGGCGAGCAGGTGCCGACCCGCCCGCCGGACGCCGACCCGACGCCCGCGCCCATGGATGTCCCGCGCGCGCCGCCGCTGCCGAAGAACCTAGGCGCACCGCCGCCGCCCGCTCCGCCTCCGGCCGAGCCGGTGTTCTTCACCTTCAACAAGGCGCCGGCGATCATCTCGTTCGCCGATGTGCCGGACGCGGCGCCCGCTCCTCCGAGGCCGGCCGCTGCCGCGAAGCCGCCGCCTCCGGTTCCGAAGCAACCGCCTCCGGTCCCGAGGCAGCCGCCTCCGGTTCCGAAGCCACGGACGCAGACGCTTCCGATGGAGCAGTTCCCGATCGAGCCGCCACGTCAGACCGGAGCACGGCCTCCGTCCGCGCCGAAGGTTCCGATCACGGCTCCGAACGCGCCAGCGCTGAACCGAGGGCAGACCGATCACGCAGAGTCTTTCGTCGGCGCACGCGCCTCGGCGCGTCCGATCGAAGGCACTCCGGTACGCAGTCCCGTGGGCGATCCGCCACCGGGACCGAAGCCGGCACGGCGATCGGTCGCGCCGTCGGCGTTCGACCTCGAGGCGGCGGCCGAGTTCTCGTTGTCCGGCATCCCGGAGCTCGACGATCCCGGTCACGACGAAGGCGACATCGTCGCGGCGCCCGACCTCGATCTCGCGCTGCCTTCGGGGCCGCCGCCGTCCCGGTCGGCGCGCTCCGTGAGCGAGGGGCTCGGCTCGGGCAGTCAGCTCTTCCGGAACCTCGAGCTCGATCTCGGTCCACCGCTCACGCCGGAGCGCTTCCAGCAGGGAAGCGCGATCGCGACGTCGGCGTCGACGCCACTGCTCATCGACGTGACACCGCTCAGCCTCGGCGTCGAGACGGTCGGTGGCTACGCCGACATCTTGATCCCCGCCAACTCGCCGGTGCCGTGCGAGAAGACCCGGACGTTCCTCACCGCGAGCGACGGTCAGGACACCGTCTCGATCCGCGTCGCGCAGGGCGAGTCCTCACGCTTCGCGGAGAACACCCGGCTCGGCGATCTCGAGCTCTCGGGGCTGCGCCGTGCCAGGCGTGGAGAGGTGAAGGTAGCCGTCACGTTCGAGCTCGATGCCGACGGCATCCTCAACGTCCGGGCTCGCGATCAGGACACGGGACGCGAGACGGCAGCGACGATGCGGCTCCTCGGCACCAACAACGACGCCGAGGACATCGGCGCGATGGTCGCGCGTCAGGCTCGTCACCACGTGGCCTGACGTCAGTCGGGTCATGACGCGATCGCCGGCCGGCGCTATCATCGGGATGTGGCGGAGTCGTCGACGTTCCTTGCATGGGCCGAGTCGCTCGAGACGATGAGCTATTACGAGATCCTCCGGGTCTCGGATGACGCCTCGCCGAGCGAGATCCAGCAGGCGTTCCACGATCTCTCCCTCCGGTGCCACCCCGACCGCTTCGTCGAGGAAGGTCCCGAGGTCGCATCGGCAGCAGCGTCCGTCTTCAAGCGCGCGGCGGAGGCGTACAACATCCTGCGCAAGCCGGCCTTCCGGAAGCGCTACGACGCCGAGCTCGACAAGGGCAAGCTCAAGCTCGACGAGCGCGCCGTGGAGCCGACGAAGAAGCTCGAGCAGCGCACGCTCTTCATGATCGCGCGCACGACGAAGGGGAAGCTGCACGCGGCGAAGGCGGACGAGCTCCTCGCGCAGGGCCGGCTCGACGACGCCCGGATCCAGCTCATCACCGCCAACCAGCACGATCCCAACAACGACGAGCTGAAGGAGCGCCTCGACATCCTCTACGAGGCGCTGATGCTCGAGCCGGGCGATCTGCTCTGACTCGCTCGGTTGCCCGAGGGCCAAGGCTCCAATGCCGTTCGGCTAGGCGTGGCCGCCAGAGACGGAAACAGGAAGGCGGGAAGACGGGAAGGATTTATCGATCAAACGCCTTCCCGCCTCCCTGTTGAATCTCCCTCCGTTTGATGTGCGAGGAACCTCCGTGCGTCGCGAAGTGACGTGATTTCGGGGCCTTGCGAGGCCGAAGGAAAATGCGAGCGTCGTGTCATATGGCTCGGGTCGAGCGATCACTCATTCGCCGACACCATGAACAACACCTCGCGTCTTGGTTCTCTCGTGACGGCTCTCGCCCTCGTCTTCTTCCTCGCCGGCTGCGGGAAGAGGAGCGCTCCGGAGAGCGCGTCGGCGCCTTCGGCCATCGCGCCGTCGAGCGGTGAGGTCGGGGCCGCTGCCCTTCCGATCGCCGATCGGTCGCTCATCGTGACGATGGATGTCTCGATGACGGTCGAGCGCGTCGACGACGTCACGGCGCGGATCCGCTCGGCGGTGGAGCACGCTGGCGGGTTCGTCTCCGACTCGCAATCGAGCGGGACGTCCGACGAGCAGGCCGCCTACCTCGAGCTGCGTGTGCCGGCGGACAAGGCTCGGAGCCTCCGGACCGCGCTCGGCGAGCTCGGTGAGGTGACGAGCGCGACGGAGAAGGTCGAGGACGTCACCGAGCAGCGCGCCGACATCGAGGCGCGTCTCGTCAGCGCGCGCACGCAGGAGAGGCGGCTCCTCGAGATCATGGCGGGGAAGACGACGTCGATCCACGAGCTCGTCGAGGCGGAGAAGGAGCTCGCGCGCGTCCGCGAGAACGTCGAGCGGCTCGAGGCGCAGGAGCGCGTGATGAAGTCGAGGATCCAGCTCGCCACCGTGCGAGTCAGGCTGTCGACGCGAAGCGTTCCCGCATGGCAGACGCCGGGGCCGAGCATCGCGCGCGCCGGGAAGGCGGGCCTCCGGGCGGCGGCGGCGATCGCGGTGAGTGGCGGGATGGCCGCCGCCGCGACGGGGCCGACGCTCCTGCCGATCTTCGCGCTCGTCGCCGGCGTCGCGATCGCGGTGCGCCGTCGCCGGATGAAGGAGCTCGCGTCGCTGGCCGGTTGACCATCGAACGAGTCGATGCGAGCGTCGAGCCGACGTGGGGATCTCCGAGGATGCGCGATCGATCGAGCACGAGCTCGCCGCGCTTCACCCGGCGAGCTTCGGCTGGGCGCTCGCGTGCTCCGGCCGGGACGCGGACGTGGCCGAGGAGGTCCTCCAGGACGTGTACTTCAAGGTGCTCGACGGCCGCGCTCGCTTCGATCGGCGCTCGAGCCTCAAGACATGGCTCTTCGGAGTGATCCGCATGACCGCCCGTGAGCATCGTCGTTGGTCGGTCCTTCGCGTGCTCCGAGGAGGGCGGGCCGACGCTGAGCCTTCGGAGACGATCGCCGACGGCGGACGCGCACCCGACTCCGAGGCGGCGGCGCGCCAACGCGCGGAGCACATCGCACGTGCTCTCTCGAGGCTCGCGGAGCGCCAGCGGGAGGTGCTCCACCTCGTGTTCTACGAGGACCTCTCGATCGCGGAGGCGGCGGAGGTGATGGGCGTCGCGCTCGGCACGGCCCGCCAGCACTACGAGCGCGGAAAGCATGCCCTCGCCGCGTTGATCCTCGAACAAGGAGCGAACGGATGACGGCCCCGGACGAAGAGCACGAGCTCCGCCAGCGGTTCTTGGAGCTGAAGCGCCATGACCAACGCCGCGCGCCCGACTTCGAGAAGATGTGGACCGCGCGCCGGCCTGCGCGCTCGCCGTGGCGGAGCATCGTCCCGGCGGCCTCGCTCGCTGCCGCGGCGATGCTCATGATGTGGTGCGGCGCGAAGACGGCGCTCACGGGAGCATCATCGCCGGAGGCCGTGGCTCCCGCGGCGGCGCCCGCTCCGGTGCTCGGGACAGCGTCCGAGGCGGCGCCGGTCGCGGGAGAGACCGGCGCGTTCGATCCCGCCCCGCTCGATTTCCTCCTCGACGTTCCGGGCAGCGCTCCGCGCTCGGCCAGGGCCCTCGGCCTCGACTCGAACCCCCTCCAGGGATGGTGACGACGATGAAGACTCTGCCTCGTGTCCTCTGCCTCGCGCTGGTCGGCGGGATGCTTGCGGCGTGCGCCAAGAGGGAGCCTCTACCCGGAGACTCGGTCTCCTCCGACGGCACGATCACGCTCTCGCCGCCGCGTCTCAGCACGGCGCCCGCCGAAGCGCGGGAGGCGCGCGAAGGCCTTGGCCCGATCGAGTCGCGGCTCTTCCCACCGGAGCTCGTGATGGATCATCAAGGTGAGCTCGCGATCACGAGCGAGCAGAAGAGCGCGATCCTCGCGGAGACCGAGCGCGGTCAGTCCGCGATGACCCGTCTCCAGTGGGAGCTCTCGGCCGAGAAGGAGAAGCTCGTGAAGCTCCTCGACACCGATCGCGCCGACGAGGCCAAGGTCCAGGAGGCCGCCGCGCGCGTCATGGACCGCGAGACGAAGATCAAGGCATCGCATCTCGGCATGCTCGTCCGCGTGAAGAACCTCCTCACGTCCGAGCAGCTGGAGAAGCTTCGCGCGATGCGAACGGGAGCGCGCGCGACCGTGGCGCCGGACGCATCGACCGCCGCGCCGCCCGGCAGCGCGCGTTCGAGGAGCTCGGATGCGGGGCAGTGAACGTCACGCTCGGAGCGGTCGCGCCGTCTTCATCGGGAGCTAACGATTCGACGAGGCGGGGGCAGTCGGCCATTGCCGAGTGGAAGCTGGTACGCTGAGCGCGTGGCCGTCAGGACGCCTCCAGGAGAGCGCCTTTCCGCTCGCGATGAGCGAGACGACCGGGGCACGCGAACGAGGGGCTCGGGTCGGGCGTTCTCGCTCGGCCTCGTCCTCTCGGTCTTGGTCGCGTGCGGCTCCTTCGGAGAGGGCCCGCTCTCGAACGATCCGCTCAAGCACCAGGGCGATTCCTGCAGCGACGATCTCGCGACCGACTCGGACAACTGCGGTGCCTGCGGGACTCGCTGTGCTGCCGGATCGGTGTGCGAGGCCGGCGTGTGCCGAGCCGGATGCCGCGACCGCGTGCTCCATGTCTCCGGGGAGGGGAATGACGGAAACGACGGGTGCACGAAGGACCGTCCGATCCGGACGATCTCCGCCGCCATCGCCCTTGCGGCGACGCAGCGACTCGAGCGTCACGAGCTTCACGTGTGCCGAGGGATCTACAGCGAGTCCTCCGGCTTCCGCCTCGCGTATCCGGTCTCGATCCGTGGTGGATACAACTGCGCCACCTGGACCCGTGGGGATCGCTTCGGCAAGGCCGGCGCCTTCGCGGACATCAACACGACCGAGCTCGTCAGCGCGAGCACGACGACGCTCACCGTCGCCGGCGAGGCCGTCACGCGTGACGTGATCGTCGAGGGGCTGACGATCGACGGCCCACGCGAAGGCACCGAGACCGGCGTCGCCCTCGCGGTGACGGACGGCGCTTCGCCGATGCTGACGGAGCTCGTGCTCCGCGGAGGCGCGACGACGTCGGCGAGCGCGGTCGGTTCGGTCGCTCTCCGGTTCCTGTCCGGGGCGCGTGGCGAGCTCAAAGACAGCCTCGTCGACGGTGGTGGCGGCACTGGGACCGTCGGATCGATCGGGGTGTCGGTCGTCGATGCTCAGCCGCTGCTTCACGACAACGTCATCGACGCAGGGGAGGGCACCGGGAGCACCATCGGTGCCGTCGCCGTTCAGGTCGACGGGGGAGAGAAGTCCTTCGCGACGCTGGAGAAGAACCACATCACGTGGCGACGACCGACCGCCGCGCTGGCCAACATCAGCGCGGTCGTCGGTATCCGCGTCGACGGCGGAGGCGTCGACGCTACCCGGAATGTCGTGCGCGGCGGGACGAGCGCCTGCGCTCAGCCGTGGTGCTTCGTCATGGGCGTCGAGCTCGTCTCCGCCGTGCGATCGAAGCTGCGCTTGAACGCGATCACCCTCGGAGGCCTCGTCTCTCCACCGAACCCGACGGCGGCCGCTGCGTATCGCTTCGGCGTGAGGATGCTCGGCGACGGGACGCAGCCGGCCGAGATCATCGGGAACGTCATCCATGCGGGAGGTGATGGCTTACCGGCCAACATCTTCCCCATCGGCATGGACGTCCTCGCGGGCGACGGACACGTCATCCAGGCGAACACGATCCTCTCCGCGGCCCCCGGCAGCACCCGGTGGGGCGTGCGCGTGGGGGCGGGGGCGGTCTACATCGCCAAGAACGTCTCGCTGACCGGCAACCTCTTCGTCGGGGCCGATTCGAGCATCCTCCACGCCTCCTGCACCGGGTCGTCCTTCGCGGCGATCAAGAACAACCTCTTCGTGGCGCCGGCGAACGCAGCGACGACGTTCGCCGACGCCGCCGGCGTCGGTTGCGGCGGTACGTTTCCTTATCCCGCAGGCATGGAGGCCCAGGATCCGACTCGTCGATCGGGGAATCGCGCCATCCGCCCCGCCTGCGTCAACACACATTGCGTTCCCAACGTCGCGTGTACCGATCTCGCCACCTGCGCGCAGCAGGTGTTCTCCGCTTGGGATACTCCGAGCTTCGGGCGCGCGACGGTCGAAGGTCCCGAGGGGCTCCGCCTTCGCTCCGATGGGCTGTGCGCGGTCAACAACGGCGGAGACGCGCCGTCGGCGTTCGACATCAACGGCCGCATGCGCACCGCCCCCTTCTCGTTCGGGGCTGCCGAAGAAGACTCGTGCAAATGACGCTCTCGCCGCGAGCGGCGCGCGGATGGGCTCTCGGAAGGCTCTCGTCACCGCCGGCACGTGCCCGCCTGAAGCGTGGTAGGTTCCTCCCCTTGCTCGTCTGCGTCTGACGTTGAACCGGAGCCGTACGCGATGTTGCAGTGGGCCACGGTCGAGAGTGCACGGGTCGGCGGGAGCGAGTTCGTGCTCGCGCGTCGCGGCGACGACTGGGTCGTGCGCGTCGACCAGCGCGTCCTCATGGCGAACCGCATGCATGACTCCGAGATCGCGCTCGCCAAGGAGGCGATCGCGCGGGTCGCCGCGCCACGTGCGGTGCTCGTCGGAGGTCTCGGGCTCGGTTACACGCTCCGCGCCGTCCTCGACGCGGCCCCGGGGGACGCACAGGTCACGGTCGGGGAGGTCGTCCCTCAGCTCGTCGACTGGAACCGCAAGCACGTCGGGGGACTCGCCGGCCATCCGCTCGACGACCCGCGATGTCGCGTCGTCATCGGCGACGTGTACGACGTCATCAAGCGGTCACCACGGACGTTCGACGTGATCCTCCTCGACGTCGACAACGGTCCGGTGGCGCTTGCGCAGACGACGAACCAGCGGCTCTACGGCGACGCGGGGGCGCGAGCGTGCCACGCGGCGCTCCGGCCGGGAGGAGTCGTCGGGGTCTGGTCGGCGGGCCCGAACGCGAGGTACGCGCATCGCCTCGAGCACTTCGGCTTCGGTGTCGAGGTCCTCCATGTGCCCGCGCGGATCGGCTCGCGTGCGAAGCACGTGCTCTTTCTCGGGAAGAAGCGCTCCGGTCCGTGACCGCGAGTCGCCCACGCGCATGGCGGTCCATGCGCGCGACGACTTCGCGGATCGAACCGGCCGTCAGCTCTCGGACTGGAGCTGATCGAGGAGAAGGCGTGCGCTGTCGAGGGACGGATCCTCGTCGACCGCGCGCTTGACGAGCATCATCGCGCGCCGGAGGTCGCCCTGCTGGCGGGCGATCTCACCGAGGTGCTGGTAGGCGAGGGCCCTCGGGAGGGGCGCCGCCACCTTGAGCATCGTGATCTGGCGGAGCGCGCGCTGGGCAACGTCGAGGTTGCCGAGCTCCATCGCGAGATAGGCGAGCTCGGAGGCGACGACGCCGTTCTGCGCGTCCATGTCGAGCGCGGTCGTGAGGTGCTGGAGCTCGGTGGCGCGGTCGCCGAGGATCTCCGCGATGCGCGCGAGGCGATGGTAGAGCGCCGAGAGCTCGCGCGCGCGGCGGCCCTTGAACGTGCCGATCGTGCGAAGGAGGAGCTCTTGCGACTCGTCGATGCGGCCGCCGGCGACGTAGGCATCGGAGAGGAGCGCAGCGCAATCGAGGTCCGAGGGCCGAAGCGCGTGCGCTTCTTCGAGCGGCACGATCGCGGCGGTGTTGTCGAGCTGCTGCGTCGCGTTCGGATCGGAGGCCGCTTCGAGGAAGAGCTGACCGGCGCGAACAAGCCCCTCGAAGCGAGGCGCGACGTCTCCGGCGGAGCGTGCCTCTTCGAGGACGAGCTCCGCGAGCTCCTTGAAGGCGCCGAGCTGCTCGTAGAGCCATGCGAGGCGCTCGCGGAGCGCGGCGTCGTCGGGCGCGGCCATGCGCGCGCGTTCGAGACCACCGCGCGCGTCGGCGAGACGGCCTGCCTTCTCGCACGTCTCGAGCAGTTTGAGCGCCGCGGCGACGATCCCTTCGCCGTCTTCGAGGCCGACGAGGCGCCGGTACGTCGCGCTCGCGCTGTCCCAGCGGCCTTCGAGCTCGTCGACGTGCGCGATCGCGCGGAGGGTCGCCCTGTCCTTGCTGTCCGTCTTGAGCAGCTCGGTGAGGACGTTGCGCGCCTCCTCGATGTCGCCGACGTCGAGCCGGAGCCCTGCGATGCGAAGGCGGTGCGTCCGCCACGAGGCGGCGTCGCCACGGCCGGCCGCCTGGAGCGCCATCTTGCCGAGATGATCGGCGAAGTAGGCGCGCAGGTCCTGGCCCTTGCCGACGGCCTCCTCGAAGTCCTCGAGCGCGCCGTCCATCTCGCCGAGACGGCTCCGTAGCAGCGCACGACGCCCGACGAGATCGGGACGGAGCGCATCGCTCGGATCCAGCGGCTCGATCACCGCAGTGAGCTCGTCGGCGGCGCCGCGGAGCTCACCGGCGGCCGAGAGGGTGTCGACCAGCTCGACGAGGAGCAGCGGATCGGTCGGATCGGCCGCGCGCGCCTCGCGGAGGACCTTCGAGGCCTCTTCGGGATTCGAGAGCTCGTCGCGGTAGATGGCCGCCGCCTCGCGGAGGCGTCCGCTCTTCTCCTTCGCGTCCTGGCGTCCGCGCGCATCGAGCGTGAAGAGAACGGCGAGCTTTCCGTACTCGTTCGTGTCGCGGTAGACGATCTCGAGGCGATCGCGAAGCTGCATGCTGCGCGGGGCGCCGCGATAGCCGATCTCGAGCACCCGGAGCGCGCCCTCGTGGTCCTCGAGCGCGCGACGAGTGTCATGGAGCGAGAGCGCGAGCGCCTCGGCATCGTCGCCCTGCTCGATCTGGAGGCGGCGCTCCATCACGTCGGAGCGCGCTTCGATGTCCGCGTCCTCGTCGTGGAGCCGCTCGAGGGCGACGAGGATCTCTCGCGAGCGCGGGTCCCACTCGAGCGCCGCGTAGTACACGTCGCGTGCCTGCGACCGATCGCGCTTCTCGAGGAGCTGCCCGAGGCGGCGCGAGAGCGACCCGACTGCGTCGGCGTCCTGACGATCCTTCGCGCCGTCGAGCTGGCGCGCAAGGAGCTCCGCGAGGTCGTCCTCGCGTCCGTTGCGCTCGTAGATGCTGACGAGCAAGAGGGCAGCGTCGACCTGCGCCGGGTCTTCGTCGACGATGTCACGGAGCTGCTCTGCGGCGTCGTCGTCCGAGAGCTTCAGCTTCTGCATCTGGACCTTGACGCTCTCGAGCCGGAGCTTCGAGCGCTCGCCGACGTCGTCGATGAACTCGACGATCCGCGCGACGAGCGCGACGAGCTTCGAGTAGTCGTCCAGGCGGCGGTAGACGTCGAGGAGCAGCTCCCACGCGTCGCGGTCCTGCGGCTCCTTCTCGTGGAGCTCTTCGTAGATCGACGAAGCGAGCCGGAGGTCGTCGAGGGGACCCGACGCGAGGCCTGCCACCTCGAAGAGGAAGCGGCGCGCGGCCTCGGGCTCCGCGAGCTCGGCGGCCTCGCGCTTCAGGACGGCGGCCTCGCGTACGCGACCGGACTCCTCGCAGCGCCACGCGAGCAGCGCGAGCGCCCAGACGCGGCCCTCGCGGTCCTCCTCTTCGCTCAGATCACTGGGGCGCTCCCGCTCGAGGAAGCGACGGAGGAGCGACTCGGCGAGGCCGAAGTCTTCGAGCTTCTCTGCGAGCTCGACGGCCTCCTTCATCGGCTCCGTGCCTGCGCCCGGAAGCGACCAGCGTCGGACGAGCGCGTCGACGAGCGAGCGCTCGCGGCCCGGCGCCCGCGCGAGGCGCTCGTAGATGTCGATGATGCGCTCGGCATCGGGATGCGCATCCGCGGCGGCGCGGAGCAGCTCGTCGGCGCGATCCGCATCGGGGTCGGCCTCGAAGGCCTGCTCGAAGGCATCGCAGCCTGCGTCGACGTCGCCGGAGCGGAAGCGAAGCTGCGCCAGCCGGTAGAGTGCGTCGGGAGAGGCGCCGCCGGCCGCGGCGTCGAGCTCGACGCGCATTCCGAGCACGCGCGCCTGACCGCCGTCGTCTCCGAGGCGCTCGTAGACGCTCGCGAGCGCGGAGAGCAGCTCGCGGTCTTCGGGCCGCGCGGCGATCGCCTTCTCGTAGAGCTCCGCGACGTCGCGGTCGTCCTTCTTCTCGGTCTCGGCGATGCGCGCGAGGCGGAGGTAGAGCATCCCGGCAAGCTCGCCATCGCTCTCGGCCTTCGACTCGGCGAGGTCTCGGACCCGCGCCTCGTATGCGGGCATCTTCCCCGTCGCGCCTGCGAGGCGGAAGGCCGCGTCGTGTGCGGGCTCGTTCGCGGGCTCGAGGTCGAGCGCGCGGAGGATCATCTCGAGCGCCTCGTCTTTGCGATCGAGGTGCTGATCGTAGAGGCCACCGAGCTCGGTGCGCAGCGCGGCCTCGTCCTCGGCGCCGCCGCGTTCGAGGCGTGCACCGAGCGCGCGGGCGAGGTGCACGTGATCGCCGGCGCGCCGGAGCGCTCCTTCGAGACGACGTGCCTCGACCGCGTTCTCGAGGGCGAGCTCGAACGCGCTCTCGAGGATCTCCTTCGCGCGATCGGTCTCCCCCTGGCGGGTCGCGATCTGCGCCAGCTCGAACATCGCCTCCGAGCGCGTGATCGCGGTCTCTTCCGTCGGCTCCTCCTGACGGCGGAGCACGGTGAGGAGCGCGCGGTACGATCGCTCGGCGCGCTCGAGCTGTCCGTCGTCGCGCGCGAGCTCGGCGAGGGCCTGGAGGATCTCCGGGTTGGCCGGATCGATTCGCGTCGCAGCGTCGAGCTCGACGAGCGCGCGGGCGCGATCGCCCACGGCGAGATCGAGCCGCGCGAGATGGTAGTGGACGGGGGCGCGCTCCTTCGGGCGGCGCCCGCCGAACGCCTCGACGAGCGTCCGGAGGAGGGCGCGCGCCTCGTCGAAGCGGCCTGCTGCGCCGAACGCGTCGGCGAGCGCGAGCTTCACCGCGTTCTCGTCGGGCGAGAGATCGGACGCCTGTTCGAGCAGCGGGATCGCCTTCTCGGGCTCTCCCGTCCGCACGCGATGGAGCTCCGCGGCCTCGCGGAGGCGCGAGAGGCGCGTGGCCTTGTCCGGCGCGTAGTGCGCTCCTTCGGTGAGGAGCGCCGCGAGCTCCGGCCAGTCCTGCGCGGCGCGGTAGGTCTCGGCGAGGCGCACGCGGACGCTGTCGGCCTCGGGATCGCGGCCGATCTCCGACTCGAGGCGCTGGCGAGCCTCGGGCTTGCGGTTTGCGGAGACGAGCGCGTCGGCGAGGCGGAGGGTGACCGCGGCGCGGGCCGGGCCGTCGGTGAGCTCGCGCAGGCGATCGAGGAAGCCGGCGGCGTCGTCGAAGGCCTTCGTGTCGGTCGACAGCCGCGCGAGCGCGTCGTATGCCGGCGCGCGCTCCTCGAGCGCGACCACGCGCCGGAGGTGCGCGATGGCGCGTCGTAGGTCCTTCATCTGGAGCTCGGCCACCTCGGCCGCGCGCCAGAAGAAGTCCGCGCTCGGAGCCTTGTCTCCGGCGTCTTCGCCGAGCTGGGCCTGCGAGGCGAGGAGCGCTTCGAGCTCTTCGATCTTGTTCTCGCGCTGGAAGATCGACGCCAGCATCTTCACCGTCGCGTCGTGGCGCGACGACTCGCCGAGGTTCTCGCGGAGCGCCTCGATCGCGCGATCGACGGCGTCCTGCCCGTCCTCGAGCGCGGCGATCTCGAGCCGGAGCTGGAGGCGTTCACCGACCTCGCGCGCCGTCCCCACGAGCCGGCGCTTCAGCTCGAGCAGCTCGGTTCGACGGCCGCCGGCCTCGTACAGCGCAACGACGCGCGCGACCGCCTCGGCATCGTGCGGGTCCTCCTCGATGAGCGCGAGGTAGATCGCGATCGCGCGGTCCGCCGCGCCGAGCTTCTCGACCGCGACGAGCGCGGCCTCGTGACGGAGCGCGCGCGCCTTCTCGGTCTTCCAGGGGAGGTGCGCGGTGTCCGTCAGGAGCTGGACGACCTTGTCGTGATCGCCGTCGTCGCCGTGGATGCGTACGAGCTCGCGCGTCGCGCGATCGACGTAGTTCTCCGGAGCCTGCGGCGTACCGCTGGTGAGGACGTTCGGCTCGGTCGCGCCGAGCCAGCGCTCCGCGGCGAGCTTGAGCAGGCGATCGAAGATCGACTTCGCGAGCGCGCGATCGCCGACGCTGTTGACCGCGACGTCGGCGGCCTCGCCGAGCAGATCGAGGTCGCCGCCGGTGGTCTGCGAGAGCCGAAGGAGGCTGTCGACGAGCGGTCGGCCGCGCGCGCGTCGCTGGAGCTTCGCGAGCTCGGCGAGGAGCGGCGCGTTCGTGGGATCATGCGACAGCGCGCGTGCGTACGCGGCCTCGGCAGCGTCGGGATCACCGCGCCGGTCGCGGTGCCAGATCGCGATGGCGGCCTCGAGGTCACGAGCGAGGCCGGGCGCGAGCCCGCCGCCGTCGTGGATCAGCGAGGCGAGCGCGAACGTGACCGCATCCCAACCCATCGCTGCGAGGGCAGCTTCTTCCACGGCGTCGACGAGGCTCTGCTCGACCACGTCGCGCTTGCGCGTTGCCTCGACGAGCGCCCGGGCCGCGGCGTCCCAGCGGGAGGTCTTTCCGGCGACGCGAATGACGGCCTTGGCCGACTCGAGATCGCCCGGCTCCTGGTTGCCGACGTGGACGTAGGCTTCGAGCGCCGCGCGTGCCTCGTCGAGGTGTGTCTCGAGCACCGCGCCCATGCGGAAGCGCAGCGCGCGTGCCCATGCGAGGTCGTCTCGGCCGTCGATGCACTCACGGAGCGCGTCGGCGAGGGGACGCCAGGCGCGCGTCTTCTCGGCGAGCCGGAAGATCTCCGAGACGGTGGTGTCCTGGCTCGGGTCGAGCAGGAGCGCGCGGCGGACGAGCGTGAACGCTGCCTCGGCGTCGTCCGCGCGATCCTCGGAGACGCGCGCCGCCTCCATGAGGACCGCGATCTGCGCCGGCGTCTCTTCCGTCGCGCTGAGCCGATGCTCGGTGATGTCGAGGATGAGCTTCCAGTCGTCGGCTGCCACGTAGGCGGCGAGCAGTACGCGAACGACCTCGGCCCGATGCTCCGACTTCTTGATGAGCGCGCGAAGGCCGGAGCGCGATCCCTCGGTGCGCGGGTCGGTCGTGAGCGAGTGCTCGTAGCTGGCGATCGCGAGGGCGATCTCGTCGAGCTGCTCGCGCTGGACGTCGCCGAGCTCGCGGAGCGTCTCGGCCTTGTCGGCGGTGGTCGTGGCGCGGGCCGCCGCTCCGCCGAGGAGCTCGGCGAGCTCCGCCCAGCGCTTCGTCAGTCGGTAGAGGCCCGCGAGCGCGCGCGTTCCGTCCTCGGAGTGCCCGAACGTCGCCTCGACGTCGCGCCAGGTGTCGATCGCCTCCTCGGTCGCGTCGAGCTTCTCGCTGAGGATCTGGGCGACGCGGACGCGATCGGCGCGCCGCTGCTCGGCATCGCGGTCGTCTCGCTGCGCCCGCTTGTTCAGCGTGTCGATGAGCGGACGCCAGCGCTGCGCCTTCTCGAAGAGGAAGGCGAGACCGTCGAGCGCCTCGGGGTCACCGGGCTTCGCCTCGAGGCGTCCCTCCCACGCCCAGATGGCGCGGTCGTTCTCGTCGAGGCCCATCGCGAGGCGTGCGGCCTCGCCGAGCACGTGCCACTTCACCTCGGGGGCTTGCTCGAGGATCGCGAGGCGCTCGAGGACGTCCAGGCGATCGCCACGGCGATCGGCCTTCGCGAGGAGCGGCTCGACGTGACGGCAGGCCTCGAGGAGCGCGTCGTCGGCGATCGGGGAGATCGCGAGGATCCGGAAGAACAGCTCGATCGCGCGCTCGATGTCCCCGATCTTCTCGGCCGTGACGTCGCCGGCGCTCATCAGGAGCTCGATCTTCAGGGCGTCGTCGTGGCGGTCGTCGGCCGCGGAGACGAGCACCTCGGCGAGGCGATCGAAACGGCCGATGCGCGCGGCGATCGACGCGAGCTCCTGGCGGTGCGAGCCGACCTCGGGCTCGAGGAACACGAGCTGGACGAAGTGCTCGAGCGCCGCCTCGTCGTTGCCGAGCTGCAAGTAGAGGCCGGCGATCCGCTGGTGGCGCCGGATGCGCTCCTTCGCGCTCTTGACGACCTCGAGCTCGACCTCGAGCACCCGGGCGAGATCGGCCTCCTTGCCGGGCGTGTTGTAGCGCTCCTTCAACAGAGCCGCCGCGCGCTGGCGAACCAGACCGCGCTTGTTCGCCATCGGGAAGTACGAGTCACGCCGGCCGTCGGAGGGCGGCGGGACCGTCTCGCGGATGTCTGCCGTTCGCGGCGCGGTCGCCAGTACGCGTTCGAGGAGCCCGGTGACGTCGATCACGGGGTCGGTCGTCTCGACGCTGTCGGCTCCGTCCTGATTCGCGACGATGTCCTCGATGACGATGATCGCGCTCGAGGTGTCGTTGAGCTCGTCGAGCCACAGGGCCGCGATGCGCGCGCGCTCTCTCTGCGCCTCCTCGCGCGGCAGCGAGAGGAGACGTACGCCGCGGAGCGTGATGAGCTCGCGGTGGCAACCGTGGCGCTCGTAGAGGCGCTCGAGGGCCGACGTGAGCCGCACGTTGCCGGGGCGGAGATCGAGGAGCTGCTCGAAGTAGCGGATCGCGCGCTGCGCGTGGTTGGCGAAGTCCTTCGCGATTTGGGCCGCTTCTTCGAGGAGCTCGAACTTGCGGTCCTTGTCGGCCGAGGCCGCGGCGCGGTCGTAGAGCGAGAAGAGATCGTCCCAGCGCTCCTTCGAATCGAAGATCAGCTTCAGGCGGTCGAACGCCCAGGTGTCCTCCGGCTCGATCTCGAGGAGACGCTCGAGGACGCGCACGACGCGGTCGCTGTCCTCGTACCATTCCTCGTAGAACGCGACGGCGCGCTGTCCGAGCTCGACGGCCTCGGCCCTCTCGAGGCGCCCGTAGCCCGAGGTCTCCTCGTCGTGCGGCGGCTCGTTCGCCGCGCGCGCGAGCTCGGCGAGGCTCGGCCCCACGTCGCCCGGCTCGCGCCGCACTTCGAGGCGAAGCACCTGCTCGTAGGTGTCGGCGAGCGGCTCGGCCGAGGAGAGCTGGCGCGCGATCTGCTCGGCGCGATCCCACAGTGCCTGCTCGGCAGGGAGGGCACGCACCGCACGGAGCGCCACGGCGTACGCCGCGTCGGCGCGACCTCGCTCGGCGAGGGTGTCGAGGTAGCGCTCGTAGAGATCGCGCCGCGGCTCGCCCTGGGTGATGAGGCAATCGAAGACGTTGATCTTCTGGTCGGGATCGTCGACGGCGTCGAGCGAGGTCTCGAGGACCTTCGCTGCGCGCTCCGCGACCTCGGCGTTCGCCAGGAGGCGGGCGGCGAGCTCGATTGCCGTGGTGTCGTGCGGCGCGCTTTCGAGCACGCCGGCGATTCGATCGAGCGCCTCGTCGGCGCGGCCCGGGCGGTCGACGAGGATGGTCGCGATCTGGATGTCGAGCGCGTTCTTCGCCTCGCCCTCGGACGCGGAGCGACGGGACAAGAGCGCAGTGAGCGCGCCTTCGACGTCGCCTTGGGCGAGCGAGAGCCGCGAGACCGCGGCGAGCGCATCGAGGTCGCCCTCGTCGATCTCCAGCACCTTTTTGTAGAGCCCGAGCGCCGTCGGCTCGTCCCCGAGCTCGAGCTCCTCCGACTCCGCCCACGCGAGCAGCGCGCGCGTGCGTCGCTCGGTGGGAGCGTGCTCGAAGCGCCACTCGTGGAGCCAGCGGACGTCGCGGGCCTTCTCGTCGCTCCGCGGCATTCCGCGGAGCAGCTCCGCGAAGGCTTCCGCCGCGGCAACGGCGGTCTCATCGTCGGCATTCCCCTCGAGCACGTCCCGGAACGAGGACGCCGCCTCGCCCCAGGTGGCCTCGTGTGACGCGAGCACGCGGCCCTTCGCGAGCGTGAGCTCCGCGCGCACTCCGTCCGTCGTCTCCGTCATGGCAGCGAGCGCCTCGTCGATCGCGGAGGCGAGCTCCATGGTCCGTCCGGCGCGGACCGCGAGCGACGTGGCGTCTGCGAGCACGTCGCGGTCCTCGGGAGCGAGCGCGAACGCGCTCCGAGCGGCGGCGAACGCGCGCTCGGGATCGCCGAGCTGATCGGCCAACGTGCGCGAGAGGCGTCCCAGGAGCGCGACGCGCGAGAGGTCGTCGGTCGCGAGCTCGAGGAGCACCGCGTACAGCGGCGGGACCTTGTGCCAGCTCCCGCTGCGCTCGTGGAGCTCGACGAGCTGTCCGGTGGCGTGCTCGTCCCGTGGAGCAATGGTGCGGAGACGATCGTAGAGGCCGATCGCGGCGGGCTCGTCGCCCATGCCCTGGGCGATGTCTGCTGCCTGGCGGAGGCGCTCGACGGCGTGGCTCTCCTCGCCGCTCTGCTGTGCGAGGGTGGCGAGCCGATCGAGGCACTCCACCTGCTCCTTCGGATCTGCCGACTCGCGGACGCGGCGCTCGAGGACGCCGCGGAGGAGGACGTGATCGCCGAGCGTCGTCGCGACGTGCTCGATGAGATCGAGCTCGGCCTCGCCGAGCTGCGGGTCGGCGAGGAGCGCGCCCGCGTGGACCGCGCCGCGATCGCCCTGTCCGTGGGCCGTCGCGATGTGCGCGAGCTGCGCTCGGGCAGCGCGCGTCTCTTCCGGCGAGCTCGCGTGCGCGAGGTAGTCCTCGAGCAGATCGCACAGCTCGTCCCAGGCCTCGGTCTCGGTGTAGAGCTCGACGAGCGCGCTGTACGCCTCGCGGTCGGTGGGATCGTCCAGGATGGCGCGGCGGTAGGCCCCGATCGCGGCCTCCGGCTTCATGAGCTCGAAGCGCTCGATCGTGCCGATGCTGTGAAGGAGCTGCCGGCGGCGGGTGGGCTCTGCGCCGCGCTCGAGCGCTGCGCGATAGAGAGCGACGCGCTCTTGCGGATTGCCCTGCTCCTGGAGGAGCTGATCGACGCGTGCGATGAGGTCGGCCGACGACGGCTCGAAGGCGAGCGCCCGGCGATAGGCTGCCAGCGCCGCGGCCACGTCACCGGCGGCGTAGCTCTCTTCTCCGACGAGCACGGCGAGCCCGAGGAGCTCCTGCGAGTCGATCGGACGATCTCCAAGCGCCTTGCCGAGGAGCGCCGCGCGGCGCTTCGGATCGATGCCCTCGGAGGAGCGGGTGAAGCGCTGGAGCCACGGCCCGATCGGCTGCTGACTCTCGACGGACTCTGCGAGGGCCCGTGCGATGACCTCGACCGTCTTGTCCTTCGAGACGGACTCGGCGACGTGCGCGGCCTCCTCGAGAGCTGCGAGGCGATCCTGGACGAGCGGAGATGAAGCAGCGCGGATGTCGAGGACGCGGAGCAGCCCCTGCGCGTTGAGCTCGCCGCGGTAGATCGGCTCGAGCACGGCCGAAGCGGCGAGTCGGTGCTCGGCGCCGAGGAGCAGCTTCTCGAGGGTGGCGCGGCTCGTCTTCTCCGACGGGTCGAGATGGAGCGCGCGCTTGAATGCGTCGATCGCAGCGTCGGTGTCGCGGGTGCGCTGGAGATAGACGTTCCCGAGGCGCGCGAGGACGAGCGGGCGCTCCTCCTCGGACGCGAGCTCGGCGTCCTTCGTGAGCGCCTCGGTGAGCTCGGGCCAGAGCCGTTGCTGCTCGAGCAGCGGGAGCCACTGCTCGTAGACGTCGCGCGCGGGGCCGTATGCGGCCACCAGCAGGCGCCACGCCTCGGACGCGCTGCCCACGTCCTTCGCCTTCGTCGTGAGCACCTCGGCGGCGCGATAGGCAAGCGCGCGCGCCGCGTCGCGATCGTCGGCAGCGTCCTTCGCGCGCTGCTCGAGCACGAAGGAGAGGTCGATCCACTGCTCGCGCTGCTCGTAGAGCGGCTCGAGCGCCTCGAGGGCCCGGGCCCGGGCAGGGGAGTCGACGAGGCGTCGCCAGGCGCCGATCGCGCGCTCGGCGTCGCCCAGCTCGTTCGAGCAGATCTCGGCGATGCGCTCGTTCGCGAGCTGCTTCTCGCCTTCGAGCGGCGAGAGCTCGCCGACGCGCTGGAGCACCTCGACGAGGTTCTTCACGTCGCCTTCGCTCTCGTAGACGCTCGCGAGGGCGCGCGCGGCCGTGAGGACGGCGCCGTGATCCGCGCTCTGCGCGGAGAGGACGCCGGCGAGCGTCGTGCGGGCACGCTTGGTGTCGCCGCCGCGGAGGAGCAGGTCACCCATCTCCGCGGTGATGCGAGAGCGGATGCCGGCGTCCTTGGCGACGGTCGAGACGCGCGCAAACGTGCGCGCGACCTCGAGCGGGCCTCTGAGCTGGATGCCGAGCGACATGTAGCGCTGGCGAAGCTCGTCGTCGGCGGGATCGATCCCGAGCGCCTGCTCGAACGCCTCGAAGGCGCCCTGCGCGTCGTCGAGCTCGTCCTGCTTGAGGATGCCGATCCGGCGGAGGACGTCGCGTCGTCGCGGCCCACGCGTGTGCTCGAGCTCGATGCCGAGGTAGCGCGCGCGTTCGTCCGTCGTCGTCGCGCCTGCAGCGAGCGCCGCGGCGGCCCGTGCGGCGAGGCCCTTGCTCTCGAGGAGACGCGTCGCGACGCGTCGCGCCTCTGCGTTCGACGGATCGACCTCGAGGAGCGCCTCGACGTGAGGCATCGCGCGCTCGGGCTCCTTGAGCTGGTTGGCGAAGACCTCGATCAGCTTCTGCCGGACCCGTGCCGCTTCGTCTGCGGGCGGCGGAGGATCGGCGGCGAGGGCCTGCTCGAACATGCGCGCGACGTCGCGATAGCGGTTCGCGCGCACGAAGCGCGCCTCGAGCGCGTTGCGGAGCGCCTCGTCACCGGGCTCGAGACGGACGAGCTGCTGGTACGTCTCGATCGCCTTGTCCTCGAGCATCGCGCGCTCGAAGAGGTGGGCGGCGCGCTCGAGGATCGCGATCTGTTCCGGCTTCGGCCGGTGGGCCGACGTCTGGACACAGAGCTCGGCGAGCTTCTTGTTGTCGTCGGTGCGCGTGAGCTGCGCGTCGATGCGCTCGAACGCGCCTGCGTGACCCGGGAAGGCGCCGAGCGCGCGTTCGAGATAGGTCGTGGCACCGAACTCGTCGCCGAGCACGTCGCCGAAGAACGTCGCTGCCCGGAAGAAGAGCTCAGCCTGTACGGCAGGCAGGAACGTCTTCAGCTTCCGGCTCTGCGCCGCGGACTCGTATGCGAAGGCGAGCTCGGAGACGCGGTCGAACTTCACCGCGGCGTCGTGGAGCTCGTCCCAGATCGCAGCGTCGAGCGCGTTCTTCGACAGCGCCGAGACGATGGAGTCCAAGACCTCTTCTTCGTTCTCGAGCTTTGTCTCGAACGAAGGAACACCTGCGCGGGATTGTCGTGAGGAATGACCCATGTTCCGAGCGTTTGGCTGAGGCCGGGAAGACCGAGACTACCGGAACTCTGGCGTTGGCAACCACCTATCCACAGCGGGGGGGCGCTTCACTAAGGAGGCGGAAGGAGTAGGTCTTGACGGGCCGGGCCCATCTCCCTAATAGGCGGCGAGCCCATGCAGAAACCGGCCGCTCACGCCATCATCCAGGAGCCGAGAGTCCGGAGGACGGAGGTCTCGTTCCGCGACGTGATCGCGCTGGCCAAGCCGCGGATCACACTGATGAACGTGATCACGGCCGCCGGCGGCCTGTTTCTGGCTGGTCGGGCAGGGCGCGTGGACGGCGCCGGGCCGAGCGCGACGACCGTCCTCGCGACGCTCATCGGGCTGGCGCTGGTCGTGGCGGGGGCGAACGCCCTGAACATGTATATCGAGCGGGATTCCGACCGCCACATGGCGCGGACACGGAACCGCCCGCTGCCCTCGGGACGCATGGCGCCCCGGTTCGCGCTGTGGTTCGGCGTCGCCATGTCGGCGCTCTCCGTCCCGGTGCTGGCGATCGGAGCGAACCCGCTCACGGCGCTCCTCGCGGTGATCGCGAACCTCCTCTACGTGCTCGCGTACACGCCGCTGAAGCGGCACTCGCATTTCGCGCTCCACGTCGGTGCGGTCCCGGGCGCGATCCCGCCGCTCCTCGGCTGGACGGCCGGGACGGCGAGCATCGACGCCGCCGGCGTCGTCCTCTTCGCCGTCATGTTCTTGTGGCAGATCCCCCATTTCATCGCGATCGCGCTGTTTCGCAAGGCGGACTACGCCCGCGCGGGCCTCGTGGTCACGCCGAACGTGACGGGTGAGCTGGCGTCGCGCCACACGATCATCCGCTGGATCTTCGCCCTCGTGGCGGCGAGCCTCCTCGTCGTTCCGCTCGGGCTTGCCGGTCGCGGCTACCTGGTCATCGCGACGATCCTCGGCGCGGTCTTCTTCACGTGGGGCTGCTACGGCCTGCGCGCGGGCACCGGTGACAAGTGGGCGAAGTCCCTCTTCAAGTTCTCGATGTTGTACCTCGTGCTCCTGTTCGCGGCCCTGGCCGTCAATCCCTGACGCCCGCTGCCCTAGCGACCGTCGAGGGACGCCCGCTCGGCCACGTTCCTCGGCCCGAGGAGCGAGGGCCGCATCCCGCCGACGGATGGCAGAGTCGTACGAGGGGGCTTCATCGCTCGCTTGACGGGCCCGCGCTCTCGACCCTACGAGCATCGGTCGTGCGTCTCGGTCGAATCGTCCTTTGCCTCGTCGTGGTGCTGGCTCTGCCGTTCGGCGTGAGCTGCTCGCGCGAGGAGCCGGAGGCGGTGCCGAACGTCCGCCTCGGGATGGCGCCCCGCGATGTCCGGGAGCGCTTCCAGCCGGGAGGGGAGGGGAGCTGGCAGACGGCGCTCGGGACCGGTGACGACACCGTGGTCGAGTGGACCGCGCGCGACCCGCGAGCGCCCGTGGCGCAGGCCCGTTTCGAGTTCCACCTCGGGATGCTCGTCGCGATCCGGGCTCGAATGAACGGGACCACGAGCCGCGAGGACATCAGCACGACACCGAAGACGGTGACGATCAAGGCACCCGCCCCCGAAGGGGGGACGAGCGTCACCATCCTCGCGCGAGACTGCCCGACGCACAAGGACGAAGCGGAGTCCTTCGCTGCCCGAAAACGCTGATCGTCTTTCGGATCTGCAAGGACGGGGCCCTCTGCATCCATAAGTGAGAGCTCCGGAGAGCCCGGCCGCAAACTTTGCGGCGTTTATGTGGAAACGGGGGCTTGTAGCCGCGGACGCCTCTCCTCTATAAGGACGCCCGCCATCCCTTTGTATTAGGTGGGGCCAGGAGCGCCCGTGAAAATCACGGCCGGAACTATTGGGGTTCCGGTATCTGGCGCAGGGCCCGTGGCCGAGACCCGCGAGTGCGCGCATGCAGATCTTTCCCCGGTCGCTAAACAAGCTCCCGCTGCTCCTTGGCGGAGTGGGCACAGTGGTGCCGGCGTTGCTCGTCGGCGCCATCTGGTACTTCGTCACCCCGAAGAATTTTACGGTCGGCTACGCCCCCGCGCAGCCCGTGCCCTATTCGCACCGACTCCACGTCGGCCAGATGGGCATGGACTGCCGGTACTGCCACGCCAACGTGGAGGTCGCCGGCAAGGCGATGATTCCTCCCACGCAGGTGTGCATGGGGTGCCACTCGATGGTGAAGACCGATAGCGCGCGTCTCGCGCCCGTTCGGTCCAGCTGGGAGTCGGGCAAGCCCATCGAATGGGTGCAGGTCCACAAGCTTCCGGACCACGCCTACTTCGATCACAGCGCGCACCTCGCCGCCGGCGTCGGCTGCGCGACCTGCCACGGCCGCGTCGACCAGATGGACGTGGTCCGCGCCGAACAGCCGCTCGGGATGGGATGGTGCCTCGATTGCCATCGCGACCCGAAGCCGAATCTCCGTCCGAAGGATCAGATCACCAACATGGAATGGAAGCCGGAGATGGCCGCCGCCGGGTGGACGGCGCCTGACGTCAATCCTCCGCAGCACTGCTCGGGGTGCCACCGATGAGCCGCCGCGAACCGCACGTTTTCAAGGCGCCGGAGGACGGCGCGAAGGTCTTCTGGAAGAGCCTCGAGGACAAGGCGAACCCTGCTGCCGCGCAGAAGCGTGCGGAGAGCGAGTTCCCGCTCGGCCTCGAAGAGGCGAAGGCTTCTTCGATCGCTTCGAGCCTCGTGAAGCTCCGGAAGAGCAAGGACGACGCGAAGGGCGTGGCTGATGCCTCTGTCGGGCGTCGCGGCTTCATGTTCTTCGCCGGCGCCTCGGCGGCGCTCTTCGCCGAGGGCTGCGCACGCCGCCCCGTCGAGAAGATCCTGCCGTACTCGAAGGCGCCCGAGCACGTGCTCCCCGGCACGACCTCGTACTACGCGTCGGTCATCCCGCAGCGCGGCGACGCGCTCGGCGTCCTCGTCGAGAGCCACGAGGGCCGTCCGACGAAGATCGAAGGCAACCCCGCGCACCCGTCGAGCCGTGGCGGCACCGACGCGTGGACGCAGGCCGCGATCTACGACATGTACGATCCCGATCGCGGCACCACCCCGCTGAAGGGTGTGCGCCAGCCGCAGGGCGGCTTCGGCAACCACACGCCCGCGACGTGGGCCGACTTCGATCAGGCGTTCAGCGAGATCCTCCGCACCGCGCAGACGGACGGCGGCGCCCGACTCCGCATCCTCTCCGAGTCGACGACCTCGCCGACGTTCCTCCGCCTCCGCGACGCCATCGTCGCGAAGCTCCCGAAGGCTCAGATTCACTTCTGGGAGGCCGCGCACGACGGCAACGCCCGTGAGGGTGCTCGCACCGCGTTCGGTCAGCTCCTCGACGTGGTCCCGAGCTACGACCAGGCGAAGGTCATCCTCTCGCTCGACTCCGACTTCCTCGGAACCGAGACCGGCTCGACGCGCGCCAGCCACGGCTTCGCGAAGGGCCGCAAGCTCGAGAGCTCGAAGGACGACATGAACCGGCTCTACGTCGTCGAGCCGGCCTTCACGACGACGGGCATGAACGCCGACCACCGCCTCCGCCTCGCGGCGCAGGACGTGGAGCGTTACCTCCTGGCGCTCGCGAAGGAGCTCTCGACCTCGCACAAGATCGACCTCGGCGGCGTTGCCGCGGCGGTCGCCAAGGCGGACGCCACCGGTATCCCGGAGAAGTGGCTCAAGGTCGTCGCGACGGAGCTGGCCGAGGCCCGCGCCCGCGGCATCATCGTCGCCGGCTCGCGGCAGCCCGCGCGCGTCCACGCCCTCGTCCACGCGCTCAACGCGGCGCTCGGCAACGTCGGCCACACGGTGCAGTACTTCCCCGCGGCCGACCCGCACCAGGCCGACCCGACGGCGAGCCTCAAGCAGCTCGCCGCCGACATCGAGAAGAACGCCGTCAACACGCTCGTCATTCTCGGCGGCAACCCGGTCTACGACGCGCCGGCGGATCTCAAGATCGCCGACCGCATCAAGTCGGTCCTCCAGACGGTCCACCTTTCGAGCCACGTGAACGAGACCGCGGAGGTCTGCGGCTGGTACGTCCCGCGCGCGCACGTGCTCGAGGCCTGGGGCGATCACCGCGCCGTCGACGGCACGGTCTCGATCCAGCAGCCGCTCATCGCCCCGCTGTTCGACGGTCGGGCCGACATCGAGATCCTCGCCCGCATCTCGGGTGACACCGCGCCGAAGAGCTTCGCGCTCGTGCAGCAAACGGTGAAGGGATCGCTCTCCATCCCCGCGAGCATCACGCGCACGTGGAACGAGGCGCTCAAGTCCGGCGTCCTCGGACCGGCGGCGCGTCCGTTCGGCCAGCTCGAAGCGCGCCAGACGGAGATCGCGGCGGCGCTCGCGCAGGCCAAGCCTGCCGCGGCGCTCTCCCCGCAGAGCCTCGAGGTCACCTTCGCACCCTGCCCGAAGCTCCTCGACGGGCGCCACGCGAACAACCCGCTCCTCCTCGAGCTGCCCGATCCCGTCACCAAGGTGACCTGGGACAACGTCGCGTTCATCTCCGTCGGCACCGCGAAGGCGTTGAACGTCGAAAGCGGCCGTGTCGTTCGCCTCTCCCGCGAGGGTCTCGGCTCGATCGACATCCCGGTCTGGGTGACGCCGGGTCAGGCGGACAACTCGATCGCGCTCCACCTCGGATGGGGACGCCAGAAGGCCGGTCGCTACGGCGACAAGCACGGCTTCGACGTCAACCCGATCCGCTCGTCGGACGCGACCGGCTTCGCCGGCAACGTGACGCTCCGCGTGCTCGACACGAACGAGCTCGACGCGATGCGCCCGCGCCTCCGCAAGGTCGGCATGGCCGCCGGCGACAGCCTGCTGCCCGCGAACGTTCGGCCCGACGATCCGTTCGAGGCCGACACCAAGAAGTACAAGATCTCGCAGACGCAAGAGCACGACACGATGGAAGGTCGCCCGATCGCCATCGACGCGACGCTCGACCAGTACCGGAAGAACCCGGTCTTCCCGCAGTTCCCCGACACCGAGCGCAAGGATCGGGCGGAGAACGGCGCCGCGATCGCCGTCCGCGAGACCGGCTCTCCCGACCCGCACACCCCGCCGCTCTGGGGTGAGTGGAAGGAAGAGAAGTTCTTCAAGAACAACCACCGCTGGGGCATGGCGTTCGACCTCACGAGCTGCACCGGCTGCAACGCGTGCGTCGTCGCCTGCCAGATCGAGAACAACGTTCCGGCCGTCGGCAAGGAGCAGATCTGGCGCGGCCGCGAGATGTACTGGCTGCGAATCGACCGCTACTTCGTCGGCCTCGACGAGAACGATCCGCAGATCGTCTTCCAGCCCGTCGCCTGCGTGCAGTGCGAGGAGGCCCCCTGCGAGAACGTCTGCCCGGTCAACGCGACCGCGCACTCGCCCGAGGGCCTGAACGACATGGCCTACAACCGGTGCATCGGCACGCGCTACTGCGCGAACAACTGCCCCTACAAGGTCCGTCGCTTCAACTTCCTCAACTACCACACGAGCGGCGGCTTCTACGACGACGTCCCCGAGACCGAGAAGATGCGCATGAACCCGAACGTCACGGTTCGCATGCGTGGCGTCATGGAGAAGTGCACGTACTGCGTGCAGCGCATCCAGGAAGCCAAGATCAAGGCGAAGCGCGAGCACAGGCCGATGAAGGACGGCGACGTCGTCGTCGCCTGCCAGCAGGCCTGCGCGTCCGAATGCATCACCTTCGGCGACCTCAACGACCCGAACAGCAAGGTCTCCAAGGCACGCGCCGTCGACCGCAACTACCGGCTCCTTTCGGAGCTCGGAACCAGGCCGCGGACCACTTACCTCGGCAAGATCCGGAACCCCAACCCGGCCATGGGAGCCTGAGCGATGTCTTCAGCGAACCTCCCCATCAAAGAGCTCGGAGAGACGCCGCTCGTCGGTGAGGGCGTCACCTTCAAGTCGGTCAGCGAGACCGTCTGCCGTGTGACCGAGAACAAGGCCCCGCGCGGCTGGTGGATCGGCTTCCTCCTCGCGATCTCCTTCACCGGCGTCATGGGGGCCGCGATCGGCTACCTGTTCTGGGCCGGCGTCGGCGTCTGGGGAAACAACGCCCCCGTCTACTGGGCCTGGGACATCACGAACTTCGTCTGGTGGATCGGTATCGGCCACGCCGGCACCCTCATCAGCGCCGTTCTCTTCCTGTTCCGCCAGAAGTGGCGCACGGCGATCAACCGCTTCGCCGAAGCGATGACGATCTTCGCCGTCATCTGCGCGCTCATCTTCCCAGGCATCCACGTCGGCCGCGCTTGGTACGCGTACTACATGCTGCCGATCCCGAACGAGATGGCGATCTGGCCGAACTTCAAGAGCCCGCTCATCTGGGACGTCTTCGCGGTCAGCACCTACTTCACGGTCTCGCTCCTCTTCTGGTTCGTCGGCCTCGTCCCCGACTTCGCCACGATGCGTGACCGCGCGAAGAACAAGTACCGCCGCATCGTCTACGGCGCCCTGGCTCTCGGCTGGCGCGGCGCGAACCGCCACTGGCAGAACTACGAGCGCGCCTACCTGATCCTCGCCGCGATCTCGACGCCGCTCGTCCTCTCCGTACACAGCGTCGTCTCCTTCGACTTCGCGACGTCGCTCATGCCGGGCTGGCACACGACGATCTTCCCGCCGTACTTCGTCGCCGGCGCCGTCTTCAGCGGCTTCGCGATGGTCATGACGCTGATGCTCATCACGCGCGCCGTCTACGGCATGCGGAGCCTGGTGCTGATGAAGCACCTCGAGCTGATGAACAAGATCATGCTCGTGACCGGATCCCTCGTTGGCTACGCGTACGGCATGGAGTTCTTCATCGCCTGGTACGGCGGCAACGACTACGAGTGGTTCGTCTTCAAGAACCGCGCTGCCGGCCCGTACGCCTGGGCGTACTGGACGATGATCTCCTGCAACGTCATCTCGCCCCAGCTCTTCTGGTTCAAGCGCTTCCGCACGAGCATCCCGGTCATGTTCGTCGTGTCGATCTTCATCAACATCGGCATGTGGTTCGAGCGCTTCGTCATCATCGTGACGTCGCTCCACCGCGACTTCCTCCCCTCGTCCTGGGGCTACTTCCGCCCGACGCTGGTCGACATCTTCACCTACGCCGGCACCATCGGGCTCTTCTTCACCGCATTCCTCCTCTTCATCCGCTGGGTCCCGATGATCGCGATCGCAGAGGTCAAGGGCGTCATGCCCGAGGCCGACCCGCATCACGAGCCGCACGGACACGACGGTGAGCACGGCGAGGGCGCGCACGCCCCGGCCACGGCGGAGGCCGAATAATGGCTACCGAGAAGACACAATCGAACGAGTCGGAAGAGACCCCCGCGCTGCTCCTCGCGGAGTTCAACACCCCCGCCGAGGTCCTTCACGCCGCGGAGAAGTTCCGCGACGCCGGCTACACGCAGTTCGACACCCACTCGCCGTTCCCGATCCACGGAATGGACGCGGCGATGGGAATGAAGGACTCGAAGCTCGGCCTCATCGTCTTCCCGGCCGCGCTGACCGGGACGACCCTGGCCTTCCTCATGATGTGGTGGATGAACGGGGTCGACTACCCGCTCGTCATCGGAGGCAAGCCTCCGTACAGCCTGCCCTCGCAGGTGCCGATCATGTTCGAGCTCACGATCCTCCTGTCGGCGTTCGCGACCGTGTTCGGCATGTTCCACCTGAACCGGCTGCCGCGGCACCATCACCCGCTGTTCAACTCGGAGCGGTTCAAGGGCTTCTCCGACGACAAGTTCTTCCTGTCGGTCGAGGCGAACGATCCGAAGTGGAACCTCGAGCGCACGAAGAAGCTCCTCGAGTCGTGCCACCCGGCCCACGTCGAAGCCGTCTATGACGACGACGAGGGCGGCGCGGACTTCGAGGCCGAGCCCGCGACGGGAGGGCATCACTGATGCTCCGCTCTTCGAGCTCCAAGGTTCAGGCTTCGCACGGACGAGAGACGAGAGAGAGGTCCATGGCTTCCCGTCAGCTTCTTCTTGCCGCTGTCGCGCTCGGTGCGCTCGCGAGCTGCCGTGGGCAGACCTCGCGTGAGTCGCCGGTCTTCGGCATCCGCAACATGTACGACCAGCCGCGATACGACGTGCAGGAGGAGTCGGCCTTCTTCTCCGACCACCGCACGATGCGTCCGCTCGTGGAAGGCGTCGTCGCCAGCCACCAGGACGTCGATCCCCAGATCGCGCACGGCCGTCTCGACGACGAGTCGGGCTACGTCCTCGAGATCCCGAAGGCGGTCATCGACCGCCACCAGGGCGGCCTTCCGGCGATGGTCGAGCGCGGCAAGGACCGCTACGGCATCTACTGCACGCCCTGCCACGACGGGACGGGCACTGGCGAGGGCCTCGTGAAGCGCCGCGCGGTCGCCTCGGGCGCCGCCGCCTTCGTCCCGCCGACGTTCCACCAGGACCGCATCCGGCACATGCCGGACGGCCAGCTCTTCGCGACGATCACGAACGGCAAGAGCAACATGCCGCCGTACGCGATGCAGATGAACGTCGACGACCGCTGGTCGGTCGTCGCATATGTCCGCGCGCTTCAGATGGTTGAGCCGAAGCTCGCAAACCAGGCGCCGCTGGCGCCCACCGCCGTGCCCGGTGGCACGAGCGCGCCCGCCCCCGGCGGCACCGCGCCGGCACAAGATACCAACGCGCCTCCCGCGGCGACGCCCTCGGGCGCCGACGGCGGCGGCACCACGCAGGCCGCGCCGGCAGAGGCCGGCGCCACGAGCGCCCCCGCGCCGGCTGATTCTGCGGACCAGGAGAAGAACCCGTGAGCGCTGCGAAGGCGAAGAAAGAAACCGAGAACAGCTGGCAGCTCGCCGGCTCGTCGTGGGCAGGCGCGTGGAAGGTGTTCGCCGGCATCGGCGCCCTCGGCCTGGTCGGCGCCGGGCTCGGCTACATGCAGGACCCGCGACGCTTCGCGTTCTCCTGGCTGTTCGCGTTCATCACCGTGCTGACGATCGCGCTCGGCGCGATCTTCTTCGTGCTCATCCAGCACCTGACGTCCGCCGGATGGAGCGTGACGGTGCGGCGCACGGCGGAGTTCTTCGGGCTCGGCATCATCGCGCTCGTCCCGCTGTTCCTGCCGGTGCTGATGTCGATGAACCAGCTCTTCCCGTGGCTCGGTGAGCACGGAAAGACGGAGCACGGCGAGCACGCCGCGCCGGAGAAGCACGGCTCGTTCAACCTGATCACGCCGGCCTACGCGCAGGATCACGCCGCACCGGCGGCTGACCCCGCTCCGGCCGCGAACCCGGCTGCTGCTCTCGCGGCTCCCGCGGATGCTCACGGCGCGACTCCGCACGCTGCGGCCGCCGCTCACGGCGCGCCGGCGCACGGAGCGGCCGCTGCTCACGCTGCCGGCGGACACGCCGCCGGCGGGCACGCCGCGCACGGCCCGATGGGCGACCCGCACGAGGTCTACGAGAAGACGGTGCTGGCGAAGAAGGCGCCGTACCTGAACAAGACGTTCTTCCTCATTCGCGTCGTCATCTACTTTGCCGTGTGGGTGCTCCTCGCGATGCGCCTCTTCGGCTACTCGACGGCGCAGGACAAGAGCAAGGACCCGAAGCTCACGCTCGCGGCCGCTCGCTTCGCCCCCGTGGCGACGTTCCTCTACGCCCTGACGCTCACGTTCGCGGCGTTCGACTGGATCATGTCGCTCGACCCGATGTGGTTCTCGACCATCTTCGGCGTCGTCATCTTCGCCAGCGGTGTCGTCTCGAGCCTCGCGGCCATCATCCTGATCACCCTCGCGCTGCGCTCGTCCGGCCCGCTCAAGGGCGCCGTGACGATCGAGCACTTCCACGACCTCGGAAAGCTGATGTTCGGCTTCCTGGTCTTCTGGGCCTACGTCCACTTCTCCCAGTTCATGCTGATCTGGTACGCGGCGCTCCCGGAGGAGACGACCTTCTTCCACAAGCGCTGGGAGTTCGAGCCCTGGGCCAACGTCTCGATGGCCCTCATCCTCTTCCACTTCGTGGTGCCGTTCTTCTGGACGATCTCGCGCAACTTCAAGCGCAACGTCGGTCGTCTCCAGATCGGTGCGGTCATCATCCTCGTGATGCACGTCGTCGACATCTACTGGTTCGTGATGCCGAACTTCCTCCCCGGACAGGCCGGCTTCTCGTTCCACTGGCTCGACGCGGCGTGCCTGCTCGCTGTCGCCGGAATCTACGGCGCCTTCGTCTTCAACCGCATGAACCAGCACTCGCTCGTTCCGGTCGGCGACCCGCGCCTCCAGCGCTCGCTGCAGTTCCTCAACGCCTGACCCGACGGACCGCAAGAGACCAGCCATGGCGATCGACAACACACCGCCGAGACTGAAGCTCATCGTGACGATCGCGGTCATCACCGTGATCACGCTCATCGGCATCGACTTCGTGCTGAAGAGCTACTACGCGATGATGACCGACCAGGCGCAGCGCGAGAAGCTCGCGCCGACGACCGACAAGGACGAGCTGCACAAGGCCGAGACCGTCGCGCTCACGAGCGGCAGCATGCCCATCCAGAAGGCGATGGCGGCAGTCGCGAAGGGCGAGCGCCCCGCGCTCATCACTCCGCAGCAGTCGGACGACCTCGGACCGATGACGGGTTGGAGCAAGCTGCCGAAGCCTGCGCCGACGCCGCACCCGGTCCAGGCGCCGGCCCCGCCCGCGGACGACGCGGGCGCGCCGGACGACGCGGGCGCAGCGACGCTCGCGGATGACGCGGGCGCCACGCCGCTTGCCGCCGACGCAGGTGCCTCGCACGCTGCGCAGGGCGACGCCGGCGCGCTTCCCCTCGCTCCGCAGCCGGCCCCCGCCGGCGATGCGGGCGGCGCTCGCGGTCACGGTCACCACTAGTCCCAAGTCCCACCGAACACCCCTCGCAGACGCCACGCCATGAAGACGAAAGCGCAGACCCGGACCGCCGCCGCGACGTTGATCGCGATGGTGGCCTGTGTCCTCGCGCTGCTCGTCCCTGGCTCGGCGGGCGCGCAGGTCGCGGCGATGCCGCGCGAGCTCGAGCGCGTCGGGGTAAAGGAGCACCTCGACGGGCCGCTCCCGCTCGAGACACCTTTCCGCGATCACACCGGCGCGCCCGTCACGCTCGGGAAGTACTTCGACGGAAAGCGGCCGGTGGTGCTCCAGTTCGCGTACCACACGTGCCCCGTCGTCTGCGGGATGATCACGAACAACCTCGCCGCCGGCCTCAAGGGAGTTGGCTGGACCATCGGCAAGGAGTTCGACGTCGTCACGATCAGCATCGACCCGAACGAATCGCTCCAGAAGTCCGCCGAGAAGCGCGCGAGCATCCTGAACGAGTACGGGCGCGACCACACGACGGCGAACGGCGGGTGGCACTTCCTCTCCGGCGACATCGCCGCGATCGAAGCCGTCACCCAGGCCGCCGGCTTCGAGTACGAGTACGACGAGCGGCAGAAGCAGTGGGGGCACGCTTCGGTCGTCTTCATCGTGAAGCCGAACGGGCGGATGGCCCGCTACCTGTACGGGCTCGAGTTCCCGGCCCCCGACCTTCGCCTCGGTCTCCTCGAGGCGTCCGAGGGCCGACACATCACGACGGTCGAGCAGCTCATCCTGTACTGCTATCACTACGATCCGCAGGGCGGTAAGTACGTCCTCGTCGCGATGCGCGTGATGCAGGTCGGTGGTGGCGCCATCGCGATCGTCGTCCTCGGCATGCTCGGCCTCTTCTGGGGTCGCGAGATTGCCAAGAAGAAGCGCAAGACCTCGGGCCAGGACGGCGGCGATGACGCCGGAGGCCCACCCAAAGATATGACACGGGAACACCCCGAAAATTCCGGTCGAGAGAGGCTCGACCCCACCGCAGTCAGCGTTCGAGGAGGCTGAAGGTGCTGCTGTTTCAACCGGTCGAGTCCGATAGTTTCCAGCTGCCGCCGTCGATGGCCGACACGGCCCCGCCGATCGACAAGGCGTACGATTTCATCTTCTGGTTCTCCGTCGTCTTCACGGTGGCGGTGACCGCGGCGCTCCTCTACTTCGTCGCGAAGTACAAGAGGAAGCCGGGAGTGAAGCCGGAGCCCACCGGCCACTTCATGAAGCTGGAGTTGTTCTGGACGATCACTCCGACCATCTTCATCTTCTTCCTCTTCCACGCCGGCTTCACCGGCTACATCCGCAACGCGACGGCCGCCGAAGGCGCGACCGAGATCCGCGTTCGCGGCAAGAAGTGGAGCTGGGAGTTCGAGTACCCGACCGGCGATCGTGAGCCGGGCGAGCTCACGCTCGAGCTCGGTCGTCCGTACAAGATGATCCTCTCGTCGGAAGACGTCATCCACTCGTTCTTCATCCCCGAGTTCCGCATGAAGCGGGACGCCGTGCCGGGCCAGTACTCGTTCATCCAGTTCACGCCGACCAAGGCCGGCGACGCGCACGTCTTCTGCGCGGAGTACTGCGGCACGAGCCACTCCGGCATGATCGCCACGGTGAAGATCCTTCCGCCCGCCGAGTACAAGGAGTGGGAGAAGAAGCTTGGTGGCTGTTCGGGCACCCCCGAGGAGTGCGAGCCCGCCAAGTGGGGCGAGCGCCTCTTCGTGAAGAACGGTTGCACGACCTGCCACGGCGCAGGCGGCAGCGGCGAGATCAGCGGATCGAAGACGGTCGGTCCGAAGCTCGCGGGCGTCTTCGGGCACGAGGTGCAGACCACCGCCGGTGTCGTCCAGGCAGACGAGAACTACCTCCGCGAATCGATCCTCCGCCCGAATGCGAAGATCGTCGCCGGCTACGCCACGGTCCAGATGCCGCCCTTCGTCATGAAGGACGCGCAGCTCGACGCCGTGATCGCCTACCTCAAGAGCCTCAAGTAATACGTGCTGTAACCGCGCGAGACCAACCATGGCAGCCATCACCACGACACCCGGCGCGCATCACGACGACGCCGATCCGAACGCCAGCTTCCTCGAGAAGAAGGGGCTGATGAGCTGGCTTGTGACGCTCGATCACAAGCGGATCGGCATCATGTACCTCATCAGCGTGACGATCGCCTTCCTGCTAGGCGGCATCTTCGCGCTTCTTGTCCGCGCCGAGCTCTTCACTCGCGGGCAGACGCTGTTCGACGCGGACACTTACAACAAGATGTTCTCGTTGCACGGCGTGGTGATGGTGTTCCTCTTCATCATCCCGTCGATTCCTGCCGGGCTCGGCAACATCATGTTGCCTGTCCAGCTCGGCACGAAGGACGTCGCGTTCCCGCGGCTGAACCTGCTGTCGCTCTACATCTACTGGTTCGGCGCGGTCTTCGGCCTCTACTCGATGATCAACGGCGGCGTTGACACGGGCTGGACGTTCTACACGCCCTACGCCTCCAGCGACCCCGCGCACGGCGGCGTCGGCAGCGCGACCTCGGTCATCCCGATGACGCTCGCCGCGTTCATCATGGGCTTCTCGTCGATCCTCACCGGCGTGAACTTCATCGCGACGGTGCACAAGATGCGCGCGCCCGGCCTGACCTGGCGCCGCCTCACGCTCTTCACCTGGGCGCTCTACGCGACGTCGATCATCCAGATCCTCGCCACGCCGGTCCTCGCGATCACGCTCCTCCTGCTCACGATGGAGCGCTTCCTCGGCCTCGGCATCTTCGACCCGCGCCTCGGCGGCGACCCGGTGCTTTACCAGCACTTCTTCTGGTTCTACTCGCACCCCGCCGTCTACATCATGATCGTCCCGGGCATGGGCGTCGTCAGCGACATCCTCGCGACGTTCTCCCGCCGTGAGCCGGTCGGGTACATGGCCATCGCGGCGAGCTCGCTCGGCCTCGCGCTCCTCGGCTTCCTCGTCTGGGGCCACCACCTCTTCGTCGCCGGTATGAGCGAGTGGGCGACGATGGTGTTCAGCGCGCTGACCTTCCTCGTCGCCATCCCGTCCGGCGTGAAGGTCTTCAACTGGGTCGCAACGCTCTACAAGGGCTCGATCTCGCTCCAGTCGCCGATGCTCTGGGCGCTGTCCTTCGTCTTCCTCTTCACGATCGGCGGCCTCACGGGCCTCTTCCTCGGCATGCTCGCGGTCGACGTGCACCTCCACGACACCTACTTCGTCGTGGCGCACTTCCACTACGTCATGGTCGGCGGCACCGTGATGGGCTTCGTCGGCGGGCTCCACTACTGGTGGCCGAAGTTCACCGGCAAGATGTACGAGGAGGGCCTCGCCCGTATCGGCTGGTTCCTCGTCTTCATCGGCTTCAACGTCACGTTCATCGCCCAGTTCATCATGGGCTCGCGTGGCATGCCGCGCCGCTACTACGACTACCTCCCGCAGTACGAGATCTTCCACCAGGTCTCGACGATCGGCTCGTGGATCCTCGGCCTCGGCTTCCTCGTGCTGCTGGTGATGTTCATCCGCTCGCTCATGAACGGCAAGCCGGCGCCGCGTAATCCGTGGGGCTCGGCTGCGCTGGAGTGGCTGACGCCGACGCCTCCTCCGACGTTCAACTTCGTCAAGGATCCCGTCCTCACGCGTGGGCAGTACGACTACCAGCTCGCGACCGATGACGAGCTCTACGAGGGCTTCGATGACCCGCTCTTCCCGGGCCTCCGGGGAGGCAAGGCTCCCGCCAAGAAGGCAGCCGCTGAAGGAGATCACGGATGAGCAGCGAAGCCACCGCGGCTGCTGACGCGCACGACGACCACGGCCACGGGCACCATGGCCCGAAGTGGCTCGCCCACCACTTCGACACGCCGGCGCAGCAGTTCGACGCCGCCAAGCTCGGAATGTGGGTGTTCCTGGCGCAGGAGCTCCTGTTCTTCAGCGGGCTCTTCGTCGCCTACGGTGTGTACCGAAGCTGGTACCCCGAGATGTTCTTCGCGGCGAGCCACCAGCTCGACAAGATCATGGGCGGCGCGAACACCGTCGTCCTCCTGTTCTCGTCGTTCACGGCGGCCATGGCCGTCCGGTCGGCACAGCTCGGGAAGCAGAAGGCGACGGGGAACTTCATCCTCATCACGATCGTCTGCGCCTGCTTCTTCCTCGTGGTGAAGTACCTCGAGTACACCCACAAGATCCACGCGGGCCTCCTCCCGGGCCGGTACTTCCACCCGCACGCCGAGCACCTGGTCGCCGGGGCGCCGGCGCTCCCCGCGAACGCCGGGTCGTTCTTCGGGATCTACTTCATGATGACGGGCATCCACGGGATCCACGTCATCATCGGAATCGGCGTCCTCATCTGGGTCTGGATCCGCAACAACCGGGGCGAGTTCTCGAAGGAGTACTTCACCCCCGTCGACATCGTCGCCCTCTACTGGCACCTCGTCGACCTCGTGTGGATCTACCTCTTCCCACTGCTCTACCTGGTCTGATCCGAGGCTCGCGATGGCAACCCAGACTCCTGCTCATCCGCACAAGGACGACGGCGCGGTTCACGCGCACATCTCGTCCACGGCGTTCTACGTCGGCGTGTTCCTCGCGCTGATCGCGCTGACCATCCTCACGGTGGGACAGTCGTACGTCGATCTCGGTCGCATGAACCTGATCGTCGTCATCCTGATCGCCACGACGAAGGCGTCCCTCGTCGTGACGTTCTTCATGCACCTGCGCTACGACAACAAGTTCAACGCGCTGATCTTCGTCTCCTGCCTCTTCTTCATCGGTGTCTTCTTCGCGTACACGCTGAACGACACCGAGCGTCGCGGCGAGCTCGATGCAGATCAGAACGTGAAGGTGCTGCCGAAGACCGGCGAGGATGCCCCCGGCGGCTTCGTCCAGCCCACCCCGGCGGCCGCCGGTGGTGAGCACGGCGCGACGCCCGCCTCGAGCGGCGCCGCTCCCGCGGCTCACTGACAGCCGACGCCGATCGCTCCGTCCGGAGCACTCCCTCGAAGAGCACCCCCGCAGTACGCGGGCGGTGCTCTTCGGCATTTCGGAGGTCGCGCGCCGGATGCGGTGCGCCTGAAGGCGTTCGTGTCGGCTAGCGCCGTTTCAGGGCGAAGCGTTGCGCGGCGAGCGTCTTGCCGAGGAGCGCGATGAACGCCGAGTTCGTGACGAGGTAGCGCTTCCAGAGCTTCTTCGGCTCCATCGCGAGGCGCCAGGCCCACTCGAGCCCGGCTTCTTGCATGACGCGAGGTGCTCGCGGGACGAAGCCGGCCATGACGTCGAACGCGCCACCGACGCCGAGGATCGCGGGCGTTGCGAGCGCCTTGCGATGCTCCTCGCACCAGATCTCCTTGAAGGGGGCCGGCATCCCGACGAGGAGAAGGTCTGCCTTCGCCTCGCGGATCTGCTTCGTCACCTCCGGATAGTCGGGGACCTTGAAGTAGCCGTTTCGCGTGCCGGCGATGACGACGTTCGGGTACTTCGCGCGGATGACGCGCTCGAGCGCGTCGAGCCGCTCCTGGGTCGTGCCGAGGAGGAAGATGGAGAGCCCGCGCTCGTTCCCGACCTCGAGGATGCGTCGCATGAGGTCGACGCCGGAGACCTTCTCCGGGACGGGCGCACGGAGCCACTTCGACGTCCACACCAGCGGCTTGCCGTCCACGACCACGAGATCGGCCTTCTCGATCGCGTTCGCGAGCTTCGCGTCGTCGCGCGCCATCATCAGGATGGCCACGTTAACGGTGATGATGTGATGGCTCTTGCGCTCGGGGGCCTTCTTCCACCGGAAGACGAGCTCGACGGTCTCGTTCTCGGTGATCGAATCGAACGGGCAGCCGAGCAGGTCGATGCGATCGCTCATGGGGTGGCCGGTGGGGGCGAGGTGCTGAGGGGAGTCGTCCAGGGATTCGGAGCGGTGCGCCATCGGCTATCCCTGTGAGCTCAAGATCTGGACGATGCGGTCGTTCGCCTTGCCGTCGCCGTACGGATTGTGGGCGCGGCTCATGGATCGGTAGTGCGTTTCGTCATCGAGGAGTCGCAGCGACTCTTCGACGATCCGCTCGCGCTGCGTTCCGATCAGCTTCGCCGTGCCCGCTTCGACGGCCTCCGGGCGCTCGGTGTCGTTCCGCGTGACGAGACACGGCTTGGCGAGGGAAGGGGCCTCTTCCTGGACGCCGCCGGAGTCGGTGACGATGAAGTGGCAGCGCTTCATCAGGTAGACGAATGGGAGGTACTCGATCGGATCGATCAGGTGGATGCGCCCGCGGAGCTCTTCGGGGGCGGACGCGAGGATCGCCTTCACCGGCGCCTGGACGTTCGGGTTGAGGTGCACGGGGTAGACGATCTCGACGTCCGTGCGCGCCCGCACGATGTCGACGAAGGCGTTGCACATGTCCTCGAACGGCTTGCCGAAGCTCTCGCGCCGATGCCCGGTGATGAGGATGAGGCGCCGCTTCGGATCGAGGAACGAGAAGCGCTCGTCGAGCTTCGCTCGCTCTGCCCGATCGTCGTCGAGCTTCTTCGACACCCAGAGGAGGGAGTCGACGACGGTGTTCCCCGTGATGTGGATCCGCTCGTCCGGGACGCCCTCGGCCAGGAGCGCCTTCTTCGCGCGCTCGGTCGGCGGCAGATGAAGATCGGCGAGGCGGCCGACGAGCTGGCGGTTCATCTCCTCCGGCCATGGCGAGTACTTGAAGCCCGTGCGAAGGCCGGCCTCGACGTGGCCGACGGACACCTTCTCGTAGAACGCGGCAAGCGCGGCGACGAACGCGGTCGTCGTGTCGCCCTGGACGAGGAGCCAGTCGGGCTGGAACGAGCGGAGCACCGAAGTCATCCCCGTCACGATGCGTGACGTGATGTCGGCGAGGCCCTGGTTGTCCTTCATCAGGTCGAGATCGAACGCCGGCTTGACGTCGAAGATGGTGAGGACTTGGTCGAGCATCGACCGATGCTGCGCGGTAACGCAGACCTCGGCTTCGAAATCGGGATGGGCGCGGAGAGCCTTGGAGAGGAGCGCCATCTTGATCGCCTCGGGGCGTGTACCGAACACGCAGAGGACGCGGCGCTTCTTGCCTGAACCGGACGTCATGGATGAGACGAATGGTACACGCCACGAGTGGGGTGGGCTACGTTCGGCAGTCATGCGCGTGGTCCATCTGACGACGGAGTTCCCGTGGCCTGCGACGAGTGGCGGTCCCGTGCGCACGCTGTCGCAGTTGCGCATCATCGCCTCGCTCCCCGAGGTCGAGTCGATCACGCTTCTCTCTGTGACCGAGGAGCACGTGCCCTCCGACCACGTCCGCGCGCTCGAAGCCGCGGTGGACAAGCTGCGCGTGGTGCCCCCGGTCTTCCACCCGATCCACCTGTTCGATTTCAAGCGCTACGTACCGCGTGTCGTCGCGCTTCGTCTCCTCGGCGTGCCGTACCTCGCGGGGAAGTGGGACTCGAGAAAGCTCAGGAGTACGCTCCGCCGCGAGCTCCTCGCCAACCCCGTCGACGTGGTCTACGTCGATCACCTCGGGATGGGCCGCTACCTGCCGGACATCGAGGCGGAGCGCCCGTTCTGTCGCAAGGTGCTCGATCAACACAACGTCGAGAGCGACTTCTTCAAACAGTTCGCCGACGAGAAGACTGGTCCGAAGAAGGTCGTCGCAAAGGCGGAGCACGCTGCTGCAAGGCGGTTCGAGGAGCGCACGCTCCGCTCGGTCGATGCGGTCGTCGCGATCTCGAACGAGGATGCGAAGCACTTCCGCGCGCTCGCCGGGCGCGACGCGCACGTCGTGCCGGTCGTGATGACCTTCGAGCGAAAGGCGCGCCCGCATCCGGGGCGACCGCACTTCTGCTACGTCGGAAGCCTCCGGTGGAAGCCGAACGTGATGGGCCTCGACTGGTTCTGCCAGAAGGTCTGGCCGCTCGTCCGGAAGCGCGTCCCGGACGCAACGTTCGAGATCGCCGGCGTCGGCCTCAAGCCCGACGCGTCCGGCCGCCTGCCCGTCCCGGAGGCGTGGAAGGGGCCGGGCATCGAGACGGTCGGCTTCCTCGAGGATCTCGAGCCGCTCTACACGCGCTCGCTCGGGATGCTGGCGCCCATCACCGGCGGATCCGGCGTGCGCCTCAAGCTGCTCGAGGGCTTCCGCGCAGGAATGCCCGTCGTCACGACGCCGGACGGCGCGTTCGGGCTCCCGCTCGAGGACGGCAAGGAAGCGCTGATCGCATCGGACCCCGACGCCTTCGCCGAGCGGATCGAGCGCCTCGCAAACGACGCTGCCCTCCGCGAGCGCGTCCGCGAGGGTGGCTACGCGTTCTTGGAGGAGCATCACTCGCTGGCAGTCGCCCAGCGCGCCATGCGCGGCGCGCTCGGCATCGCCTGACGGCAGCCGGCGGTTCGCGCGTGTGCTGCGCATGTCGAGCGCGTCGCAAACGACGCTGCCCTTCGCGAGCGCGGCTACGCGTTCTTCGCCCAACGCGCCATGCGCGGCGCGCTCGGCATCGCTTGACGGCAGCCGGCGGCTCGCGCGTGTGCTGCGCGTGTCGTGCGCGGTCGTTCGGGTTGTCGCGCGCGGGCGACGCTTGGGCTATAGCAGCCGCTGCCTATGCCGCGGCTCGAATCCCTGTTTGGCGTGCTGTGTTCGCTCGTCGCCGTCGTGGCCGTCATCCTCGGCCTCACGCGTGAGGCGCGCGCCGACGTCCCGCACCGGACGGTCGACCTCTACACCATCGGCCCGAGCGGCGAGCTTCCGTCTCGCTTCGGACACTCTCTCCTCTGTGTGCGAGAGGCCGGCAAGGACACGCCGGAAAGCGGACACTGCTACGACTACGGCGTCCCAGATCGCGAGGACATGACGCACGTGATCTGGAACGCGGTGCGGAACACGCCCTCGTTCATCCCGGTGAGAATCGAGGAGCCGCGGATGTACGAGTTCTTCAAGGGGCAGGGCCGCCAGATCGAACGACAGCGCCTTCCGTTGTCGGCCGAAGAGGTCGACAAGCTCGAGTTCGCGATCGAGGACGAGATCCGCGAGAGGCGCGCCTACGCGTACCACCCGTACTGGGCCAACTGCGCGACGCAGATCCGAGATCATCTCGACGCGGCGACGAACGGCCGCCTTCGCGAGGGGCCGTCCGAGATTCCGAGGGGCGGGTTCCGCGACTACATGGAGGATGGCCACAGTGGGCGCGTCGGCATCCTCACGGCCATGGCGCTGTACTTGGGCGAAGGCAACGATCGCGTTCCGACGCCGTGGGAGGCGATGCTCCTCCCCTTCGTCCTCCGCGATGCCGTAGCGGAGCGCTTCTCGGCGCCGCCCGAGAAGCTCGAGGAGCGGCTTGCGGTCATCCTTCCGACGAGCCGCGCGGTCGGGCGCGTCGTCGTCTTCATGCTGGCGTTCCTCCTCTTCCTGGCGGTTCGTATCACCGCACGAAGGAACAAGCTCCGCACCGGTCTCATGATCGTCGGCGGCGTGCTCGGTGCGCTAGCACTCTCGATCGAGCTGACATCCGCCCTCGTGAAGTGGTCGGAGATCTCGCACAACTGGGCGCTGCTCCTCATCCTGCCCACGGACTTCGCTCTCCCCTATCTCTCGGAGAAGCGGCTTGCCCTCTATCTCAGGGTGCGCCTCGCGATGGCCGGACTCTTCGCAGCGCTCGAGATCGCAAACGTCATCCACCAGCCGATGCTCCCCCTCGTCGCCCTCGTCGCCCTCCCGATGGCGGGCATCCTCTCCACATTGAAGGAGCGGTCGCGCGCCGACGCCCCCACGGCCACCGCATCTCCCGCGACGAGCTCGCCCCGCACCTGATCGCGGCCGTCTCGCGCCATCGCATCGCACCGCATCGCATCTCAGTTCGTCCTCGCCTCATCTCGTTCGGTCACTCTCCGAACCACCTCTAAGCGGCCCCAGCGCGTCTCCCGCCAGCGCCTCGGTTGGTTGGTTCCCCCGCTGGCCCTTGGCCGGCCCCAAGTGGCCCGGGCCATCCCCGCCCGGGCGCCCCAAAAAGGGGGCATCCAGGATGTCAGCTTGCTGACTCGCTGGATTCGTGGGTTTTGGGGCACCCGGCTGGGGGGAGCGGGTGGGGATGCCAGGTTGGAGGGAGAGAGGCATGTGGCGTGCGTGAAGCGCCGCGTATGCACCCGATGTCGTTTCTCCAGAAGAGGAGTCATCTCTGCGCGGTGGCGCGGGGGCGGGAGATGTTCGAGGGCGTCGCGGACATGACGCCGGCTCGATTCGACATTCTCTATCTGCTTCACGAGCAGGTGAGCGATGTCGTGAGTGGCGCGCGGTCGAACACGATCGCGCAGGCTCGGCTGAGGCGATTGCTTGGGTTGAGTCGGCAAACCGTTTGGAAGATGGTGGAGCGGCTCGTCGAGCTCGCGCTCATCACGAAGACGAAGGATGTCCACGGCGTCGACCGGAGGAGGAACATCCTGTCGCTGACCGCCGAGGGGATTCGGCGCATCCGTCAGGCCTTCGGCGTCGCGTTCAGCGAGATGATGCCGCTGCCACGCGATGCGCCCGCCGTCGAGGATGTGCCGCGCTACTGGAGACGGCCAGAGCTCGCTGACGTTCAACGCGGGCGAGCCGGTGAGGTGATCCTGCCGGAGAAGGTCGGGCGCGAGGTTGCGAAGATCTACACGTCGTTCGCCTGGAATCGCGCTGGCAAGACGCGGCGTCAGAAGAGGCGTCGGTACCGCGACGACCTGGACCGGATGATCGTCTTCACCAGGGCCCTCGCAGACGCGCTCGGGGACAGTGCCGCGATGATCTACCCGGTCTGGGAGCCCGATCATTGAGGCCACCGAGAGAGGCGCGGGCGCCGAACATCGCTGGAGCTCGTCGAGGAAGCCGGAGCTGTCGTCGCGTTGCGGACTCGCGCGACGCTTCATGGCGGAGCGGAAGGTCGCTGAAAGCGTCGCTGTCTCGGCGAGGAGCGGGCTCGTCCCCGTCGCGGCGCTGCGGACTCTAGCCAAGCGTCGTGGCACTGACCCTCGTGCCGGGAGGTCGCTGTCTCGGCGAGGAGCGGGCTCGTCCCTCGTCGCGGAGCTGCGGACTCTAGCCAAGCGTCGTGGCACTGACCCTCGTGCCGGGAGGCCGTTGCAAGCGTCGCTGTCTCGGTGAGGAGCGGGCTCCTCCTCCTCGCGGCGGCCGGGACGGTATCGAAGCATCGTGGCGCAGACCTTCGGTGCGGGGAGGTCGCTGCAACCTTCGCTGTCTCGGCGCGGAGCGGGCTCCTCTCCGCCGCGGTCCCGGCGGAGTCTTGTGACGGGTCGTGGCTGCGCGGGGGTTGCTGAGAGCATCGCTTTGGGGGGGGGGAGATGCGCAGGTGCTGTCGTGTTGTCGAGTCGACGAGGTCGCGCGGCGATTTGGGCTGGGAGCGTGGTTGCCTGTAAGGCCTGCCGCCGACCTGCGTTTGTCGCTCACAAGCGAGGGTGAGCGAGATGCGCAAGAGTGGTCTGGTCGGGAGCGTCCTCTTCGTGATGTTCGTCGTTGGCTGCGGTGGCGCCTACAAGGGCGCGGCCTCGAGCTCCGCGAGTGAGAGCAGCGGTGGTGCGGGAGCAAGCCGACGTGTTGCGAGTGAGAGCAGCGGTGGTGCCGCCGCTGTGGCTTCCGACGGCGCCAGCGCTTCTTTTGCGAGTGATGCGCCGGCGCAGCCGAGCATGGCCTCGCCGTCGGCGGCGTCGGCGCCTGCTCCGGTGGCGGCGTCCGCGCCTGCGGGGCGTGCGTCCACGGAGGCGGGCGTGGCCGCTCGCCCTGCGCCGCCGCTGGTCTCTCGCGCCGAGGCGCCCGTCGCGGTCGCGCCGGAGCCCGTGCCGCGCCGGCCGCTCCCGCAGTCGGGGCAGCTCACTGCAGGGGTGTGGGACGACAATCGCAACTTCGACTTCTTCAAGCCTTACGCGGTGACCTTTCGCCAGCGCAACGCGGCGGAGTTCGCGATGTTCGCAGAGCAGGAGCTCTCCACCGCGCGCGACCTCGCCAATGCCCCGCAGGCACCGCGCGCCGAGCTCGACGTGCAGCTCGTCCTCGACACGACCGGCAGCATGGGGGACGAACTCTCGTACCTGCAGGGCGAGTTCGACGCGATCGCGGCGAAGGTTCGCGCTCGGTTCCCAAACCTCACGCCGCGGTGGAGCCTCGTCGTCTATCGCGACAAGGGTGACGACTACGTCACCCGCCAGTTCGACTTCACGACGGACACGAATCAGTTCCGCAGGAACCTCCGCGCGCAGTCTGCATCCGGCGGCGGAGACACGCCGGAGGCGGTCGTCGAGGGGCTCTCCGCCGGGTTGAAGCAGAGCTGGCGCCAGCAGGGGAACGTCGCGAAGGTGGCCTTCTGGGTCGCCGACGCGCCCGCGCATCCCGGCGAGGGAAGGGTCCTCGCGAACGTGATCCGCGACGCGAAGAAGAAGGGCGTTCGCATCTACCCGATCGCCTCGAGTGATACCGACGACACGGCCGAATTCCAGATGCGCAGCGCTGCGCAGATGACCGGTGGCCGTTACGTCTTCCTCACGAACGACTCGGGCATCGGCAACGATCACGCCGAGCCGCACATCCCTTGCTACAACGTCACGCGGCTCGACAGCGCGATCGTGCGGATGATCCAGGTGGAGCTCACGGGGCGTCGCGTCGAGCCGGAGTCGAACGAGATCGTGCGAGCGGTCGGCCGGCCGAACAAGGAAGGCACGTGTCAGCTCTCGAGCGGCATGCTCGTCGCGAGCTGCTGACCCGAGAAGAGCTGCCTCGCCGCCATCCGTCCGAGCCAGGGGATCGCTCCAGGGCTCTTCGTCGCCACCGGCGCCTGGCCTCGATGGGGCCGACGCCGCGTTCGCCGCCCGATGGCGCCGCGTTCTCCACGCCGATGGCGCCGCGTTCTCCACGCCGATGGCGCCGCGTTCGCCGCCCGATGGCGCCGCGTTCGCCGCCCGATGGCGCC